>Ga0210377_10000871_pt1 | contig 28565 bp, 38 predicted proteins | sample PLM4_65_b1redo_FD_155480 | JGI IMG/M metagenome (GOLD analysis project Ga0210377, IMG submission 155480) | Groundwater sediment microbial communities from an aquifer in East River, Colorado, USA - PLM4_65_b1 redo | ecosystem: Environmental > Terrestrial > Soil > Riparian zone | place: USA: East...
TCCTCCGAATACTCCCGGTATTCCCTCGTCGGCCCGCCTTGCCAGCGACGTGGATCGCTCGCCGGAATAGGCAAGGGACTTCTGACTCGGGACACTAGCCCCGGGCGAATGAACGCGCGGCCATTCTGCAGGGTTCCCTGGTCAAGGCACGACAGCGCTCCTGTGTACCATTCGAATGACACGGATTCGGTGGCACAAAGTAACTAAAAGTGTAACTTTGCGCGCATGCAACCCGTGAAACGCCCCCCCAACACCCGACAGTACATCGAAAACCTAGCCGCCGCAGGCCGCTATCATTTCGGCTCGAAGGAAGCACGAGCGGCGCTTGGTGTTTCCGCTGCGGCAGCACGGGTTGCGCTGAACCGGTTGGCCAGACAGGGCTCGATCGCCTCTCCGGCTCGCGGCTTCTACGTCGTCGTTCCGCCGGAATATCGATCGCTCGGCTGCCTTCCCGCCGAGCAGTTCATCCCGGCGCTGATGAAGAGCCTCCATCTGCCTTACTACGCCGGCCTGCTCACTGCCGCGCAGTACCATGGTGCGGCCCATCAGCGCCCGCAGGAGTTCCAGGTCTTCCTGGAGAAGAGACGTCGTCCGATCGCCTGCGGAAGGGTGCGTGTCGCGTTCATGATCCGCAAGCGACTGCCCCAGGTTCCCATTCAGAGCCTCAACACGCCACGCGGCACACTGCTCCTCTCGACGCCGGAGGCGACCGCGGTCGACCTCGTCGGATACCAGCATCAAGCGGGCGGGCTCGATCACGTGGCGACGGTGCTGTCGGAACTTGCCGAGAGGATCGATCCCGCGAAGCTCGTCGCCACCGCCGCCATCCCCTGGGCCCAGCGTCTGGGCTACCTGCTCGAGCGCGCCGGCGCCGCCGAGAAGGTCGGACCTCTCAAGGATTACGTGCGCGCGAATGCGCGCGAATCGGCGCCGCTTCTGCCGAAAGCCTCCAAGCGAAGCGGCGCGCGGCGCCGGAAGCCGCAGCGTAACGAGGACTGGAAGCTCTTCATCAACGCTGAGGTGGAGTCGGGCCAGTGATCCCGCGGGACTACATCACCGAATGGCGGGCTCATGCCCCGTGGGTTCAGGACTTCCAGGTCGAGCAGGACCTCGTCATCAGCCGCGCGCTCGTCGAGATTTTCTCGCATCCGATGCTCCGGGAGGCTCTCGCCCTCCGCGGCGGAACGGCGCTCTACAAGCTTCACATGAAGCCCCCCGCGCGGTATTCCGAGGATATCGACCTCGTTCAGACCGAAGCGGAACCGGCCGGCCCGATGATGGCCGCGCTCCGCGAGGTTCTCGACCAGTGGGCGAGGGGCGCATCACGTTCGTCTACCGGTTCAATTCCGAGGACATGCCGCCGATCGGGTTGAGGCTAAAGGTCGAGATCAACACGCGGGAGCACTTTTCAGTTTACGGACTCAAGAAGGTCCCCTACCGAGTCTCATCGCGCTGGTTCGAGAGCGAGTGCGACATTCACAGCTACGAGCTGGATGAACTGCTCGGCACCAAGCTGCGCGCGCTCTACCAGAGAAAGGCCGGACGGGACCTGTTCGATCTGGCGTTCGCCCTCAGCGGCGGCAACGCGGACCCCGAGCGGATTGTCCGTGCCTTCCTCCGGTACATGGACCACGAGGGACACACGATCACGCGCGCGCTGTTCGAGAAGAACCTCGCTCTGAAAATGCACGATCCTGCGTTCCTGGCGGACATCAGCCCGTTACTCTCAGCCGATTACGAATGGGATCCGCAGGCGGAGGCGCCGGTGGTGGCTTCGCAGCTGATCGACCGAATGCCAGGCGATCCATGGAAGGGTAGCGCGTAGGCTCCCCGGTGGGCCCACCTGGATTCGAACCAGGGACCAACTGATTATGAGTCAGCTGCTCTGACCGTCTGAGCTATGGGCCCGTACCCGGATCTGCAGGCCGGATTATAGGCGCGCCCGGCCGCCGCGGGGGCGGGATGGGGTCGCGCCTGTGCGGGGCTCCGGGTCCGGGCGCGCGGAACGGGCTGCGCCCTGCGCGCGCCCTCCCCTCGGCCTCGCCCCTCGGGGGCCGCTGAAGACCGCGGCCTTGATCCCTCGGGGTCTCGGACGGCCCCGCCCAGGCGCGACCCCATCCCGCCCCCGCTCCTCGGATCGAATCGGATTCCTCACTTGGCCGGAGCGGGCTCCGGCGGGAGCGGGGTCCGCGAGTACAGGCCTATCGGGTGACCGGACGGGTCGGCGACCAGCCCGATGGCTCCGGTGCCGTCCGGCAGGTTGAAGGGGAATCCGGGCACGATGGTTCCCCCGAGCGCCTTCGCCTTCTCGCAGCCGGCCTTGATGTCGGCGACCTGGATGTAGACCACACCGTTGAAGCCGGAGATCGCGCCTTCAGCGACGCGGATGGTCCCGATCGAGGTGCCACGCGAGACGATCTCCGCCGCCTGATCGGTGCCCTGGACCGGTGTGAACTGCCAGTCGAACAGCTTGCCGTAGAACTCCTTCGACCGGGGCAGGCTGGTCGTGCTGATGTCGAACCAGGCGACGCGGCCCGCGCCGACGTCCGCTGGAAGAGGCTTGGGGGGCGCTGCGACGAACTCCCCGCCCACAAGCACCCCGGCCACGAGCGCCCCGATCAGCACCATCCCCGGCATCATTGCGTTTCGCATCGGTGTTCTCCCGGGCGCGCGCCCGTGGTTAAGCCCAGCCGAGATCCTTCATCGCCAGACCCGCATTCCATATCTTGGTCATGTGGACGATCTTCTCGCCCTCGAACTGCATGAAGTACACGTAGTCGGTGCTCGTGCGCCGCCCCGTGGGAGGCACAGGGCCGCCGGGCCCGGTATGCGTGCCGTGGAACACGCCGTAGGCGCAGACGTTCTTGCGCTCCATGTCGACGGCGAACGATTTCACCTCGTAACGCCCGTCCGGCAGGACGCTCATCATCCCCTTCATCCAGTCGGTGTACTGCGCGAGCGTCTTGACTTCGAGCAGCGGCTCGGCCTGAGCGCGAAAAGTGACGTTGGGCGTGCAATAGGCTCGGCACACGTCCCATCCCTTGCCCGTCTCGCAGGCCGTAAAGAAAGCCTCGGCGACACTTGTGATCGATGCCATGTGGACAGCTCCTCTAGCGGGGTGGTTGCGAATGGAGCTTCGCGATCCGCTCGACCAGACCATCGAGATCGGGATAGCCGGCGCCGAAGCTTCGAGTGAACCAGTTGCCGCCTCGTTCGGCGACTCTCTTGCCGTCAACCAGGACGTCGAACTGACCGGTCTTCCCTGGCGTCTTCACGGCTTCAATACCAAGACGCTCCTTGATGAGGGCCACGAGACTCGCAGCCTTGGATGTGTTGTTCTGTCACGTCGGGCAGTAGATGATCTCGATCTTCATTCAGCCCTCCATTCCACCGGGCGCGGCGGACACTGGCGATGGTGAAGATAGCACGGTCACGTCGCCCGCTCGGCCAGCAGCCCGAGGCGGCCACCGAGGTCCGGGCCTTCGGCGCGGAACGGCTCGGGGGTGCAGCCGCGATGGGCGGAGCGGAAGCGCAGCCCGGCGCGCTCGAGGAGGCGGACCAGCTCCGTCGCCGTGTAGAGACGCAGCGATGCCGCCTTCTTCCCCTGCCCCGATGGGCCGGACCAGTACCAGCAGGTCTCCATCCCGCCGCTGATGGCGTCGAAATGCGGGTCTTCGATGATCCGGGTGCCATCCGGCAGCCGCTGGGAGGGCTGCATGCCACGTGCGAGGGAGGTGACCGCAAGATCACGATGGCCGGTCTCCACGAACACCAGCCCGCCCGGGCGCACGGCGGCACGCAGGGTCGCGAGAATCGCGACGTCGTCCTCCTCGGTGCCGTAGCCGAGCGAGGTGAAGATGTTCAGCGCGCAGTCGAACCCGCCCTCGCCCAGCGGCTCGCGGAGGTCGTGCTGGAGGTAGCGCAGCCGCGCGGGCGGAAGGTCGCCGCGCTCACGCTCGGCGTGATCGAGGAGCGCGCGGGACTGGTCGACGCCCAGGACGATCGCCCCCCGCTCCGCCAGCAGGCGCGAGAGGCGGCCGTAGCCGCACGGCGCATCGAGGACCCGGCTTCCTTCATGAAGGCCGAGCAGCGACCAGAGCCCCGACACCTGCGTGTCGGCGGAGCCCGCGACGTCGCTCTGTCCCCAGAGGCGGATGTAGTCGGCGTCGAAGAGGACCTGCCACCACTCGGTCATGGAACGCACACTGTTTCACACTCTTGTCAGGCAGCGCTCACTTCGACGTCCGCCTGGAGGTGCGGCACCGCCTTGAGCGAGTTCGTGATCAGGCACGATTGCTCGGCACGCGCCAGCATCCGCTGTGCCTGCTCGACATTGGTGCCGGCGGGAACACGGAGGACGGCACGTACGTGGAACTCGGTGAACTGAGTGACGCGCTCGACCCGATCGAGGGTCCCCACGACGTCGCAGCGGATCGAAAGCCAGGAGAGCTTCGAGGCGCGCGCGATCGCCCTAAACGTCAGGATGAAGCAGTCGGCCACCGCCGCGACGAGCAGCGTCTCGGGCGACCACCGATCGCCCGGGCCGCCGAACTCCGCGGGCGGCGTCGAGGCGAGCGCGGGGAGCCTGTCGCTGTGCAACGCGACGTCGCCGTCGGGACTCGCGCTCGCCGCGACCGAATAGTGATGCGGGAATTCCTGCATGGGATACCTCCTTCTCGATCCGTGCGACTGGCGCGATCACCTCCTGCACGGCTTGGCTGAACGGCTGGCTGACGCTATGCCAGAACAGACATATACTTTCGAACCGAATACTGTACGACGAAACCACCTGAACTGGAGTGACCCCCATGCGCAAGGAGAAGAAAGCGAAGCTGGAGCGGTCCGGCTGGAAAGTCGGGTCGGTTGCCGATTTCCTCGGGCTCTCTGCGGCCGAGGAGGCGCTGGTGGAGCTGCGGCTCACCCTCAGCCGCGGCCTGCGTGAGCACCGGATGCGGCGGCGGCTCTCGCAGGAACAACTCGCAAAACTGCTCGGCTCGAGCCAGTCCAGGGTAGCCAAGATGGAATCTGGCGACCCTTCAGTATCGATAGACCTGTTGATCAGGTCTCTGCTCGCCATGGGGGCAACCCAGAAGGAACTTGCCCACGTCATCGGCCACCGGTCAAAGTGAGCCCGCCGTTCGGCGTCAGCCGCGGCGCGCCGCCAGCTTCAGCCGGTTGCTAGCCCGCTCGTCGCGAGCCCGGCTTCTTGAGGGCGGCGATTGTGGCGCGCAGGAGTGAATTCACCCGCTTCGGATCGCGAAACACTGCCGCTACGTCCGGGTCGAGGACGACCACCACCGCATTCCTGGCGATCCGTCGCGCACACCTGTTCGGCCGCGACCGCGTCGCTTCTTCATAGTCTTGGCGCTCATGAGGCGGATAACCCCGCGGCGCTCGATGAAGGACACCAAATGCGGCATCCTCCTACCCGGCCTGGGCCGCGTCCCTCTACGCCCCGGGCTTCTGTGCGGCGGGCGCGGTGTCGAACTTCGGCGGGCCAAGCGGACTCGGCGGGCATGCATCTTTCTGCGCGGTGTAGACCCCTCCTGAAATCCGCCAGCCATCCGCCGTTTCGAGGAGCTCGAACACGTCTATTCCGCAGTGGCTGAACGTGCCGTTCAGGTAGAAGTCGTATGGAGCCGTCACGACCGCCATGTGACCGTGAAGACGTACTTCGGGATTCCACATCCGCTCGAGATACGTGTCCGTGCGCTCCGCCCATTTCCCTATATCTTCCTGGTTGCTGAACGAGCGAATCACACGTTTCCCGCCCTCCTCGCGCACGGAGGAGAACCGCCCCTCGGGAAGAACCACCTTGAGCGCCATGGCCGGATCACGTCGAGCCATCGCGTCGAAGAAGGTCTGGACGATCGCGACGATTTTCGCCGAATCGTCCTGCTCCGCCCGCACGGGAGCGCCCAGGACCGCGAGGGAGAACGCAGTGCCCAGCACAATACGTGAACTGAACTTCATCGCCTTCACCTCAGATCTCATCGATGCCGCCTGGCGCTCCGCATCCAGGCGGTTGTTGGGCAGCCGCCCCCGCCATCAAGACCCTCCGATACCCAGCACCCTGGCGATCGCAGTGATGGTATTCCAGTTGCGCGTAGTGACCGGGACCCCAAAGATCCGGTCGAATGTGCCGAGGTAGCCGATAGCCTTCATCTGGCGTCGGTACACCCCGAAGACGAACCGGTTGTCGGTCGCGAGGAGCTTCACCAGCCATCTGTCGCTCGAGGGAAGGCTCATGGGTGTCGATGGCGTCGAGCGGGGGCGCTTCGACAGAACGCTCACGAAGCGGACGATATCGTGTCGCAGGGGCTGGTCCGCGAAATGATCCTGAGACATCAGTCTGACAATCTCGCGGCCCTCGCAGATTATGATCTCGGTATCGAAGGGAAGCCGGCGTGCCAGTTCCGCACGGAGCCGCGTCCGGGTGACCGGCCGTCGGATCACGAAGGTGCCCGCCGCGCCGATGTTGACGGCATCGAGGTGCCTCAGCTGTCCGGCCAGGGCGGAGGGTCGGAAGGTCCTGTGACCACCAACGTTGACCCCCCTCAGAAGAACCACGAGTGCCATGCGTCCCCTCCTTGCGGCGCCGCTCGAAACGGGTCGACCGGCCCTTTTGTCTGCCCAAGGCGCGCGTCAGCGGACGGGGCCGCGCAACGGTGGCCACGACCTGGATGCCGACTAGAAAGGCGCGGTCCCGATCCGCACCCGGCGCCTGACACGAACTGACTTTCATCGACCTCTCCTGAAGCGGAGAACCTCGAACGCTTTGCCGGACTCGAGTCGCTCCGTACATCGCGACTCGAGGTGAAGGCCGAGAGCGGTCGCATCCGCCACCAGGTCGTCCGGTTCGACAAAGCGAAACACCGACTCCAGCGAGCGCACACTCGTGAATCGCGTCGGCGTCACGGCCGGAGTCGCCTGCGATGGACGCTGCAGCACCACGCTGAGCACACCCCGGGGTCGGAGCGTCCCTACCACGCGCGGCAGCAGCAGCGGCCATTCGACGTACTCGAACACCAACGCGGCATGGACCAGGTCGAACGCCGCGGGCTCGAACGTGTACGCGGCCAGGTCGAAACACCGGACATCCAGGGCGAAGGCCGGGTGCGGGAACCTCTCGACGAGTCGCCGGAGATAGCCGGGATTGATATCGACGCCGACGACCCGGGAGGTCACGGCCGGGTCGATGTGCTCGAACCCGTTGCCCATCGCACAGCCGAGCACGAGCACGCTGCGGGGGCGAACGCCTCCCAGCGCGTCGCGCAGCAGGCGGTTGAGGACCTGGTACTGACCGACCTCCGGACTGCTCATGTGGCCGACGTATTCGTCAGCCGGGATGGTCAGCCACGGGTTGCTCATAGGCATCACGGTACGGTCGCACGCCGCCGGCTGCACGGCGTGGCGGGCGCGGCCGACTCTACTTTGCAGGAGCCGCCGACGGGACCGCGTCCACAGCCGACTCAAATGCGATGAACAGGACGCAGGGTCCGCTGCCTGCACAGGTGGCGCTATGCGGGAGCTTGGCCGGCCCATAGGCGTACATGCCCGGCTTGAGCACGACCTTCGCCTGACCCTTGTAGGTGACGGAGAGCTCTCCCGCCACCAGCACTATGCGCTCGGCCGACGTGTGCCAGTGCTCCGGGATTACGGCATTGGCGGGGACCTTGAGGAACACATCGGCGTTCGGTTTCGTGGGATCACCGTGGAGAACGGCGAGACCGCAACCCGCCGGCATGAAGGGCGGACACGGCCCCCACTGGAGCTGAGCGTCTTGCGCGCTATGCGCGAGCGCCGGCTCCGGGGCAGGCGCTTGAGCGATCGCCAACGCCCCCATGAGAGCCAGCCCGGTTACCAGCAACCCCTTCACCAACCCACGGCTCGACATGCGTCGTTCTCCTTTTTGTTGAATCCGAATCCTACAACGTTACCGGCCTGCGCTCAGCAGGACCGCGTGGAGCCGGCCCCAGCGCGACAGCAGGCCGCCCGCGAGCCAGCCGACTCCGGAACCCTGGAACCACGCCACCGCACCCGCGACCAGGCCGACCATGGCCAGGAAAGCCCGCATGAGGGCGGCGCGCCGGGCGCCGGGTCCGAACTGCTTGATGGCCACGGTGCCGCCGCACTCGATTCGAGCGGGGTGGGCCCGAGGAGGCGGGGCTACTCAGTCGGCGAGGCGCTCGGCGAGGCTGGCGGCCTGGGGACGCTGATAGGGCATCGGGTCCTTACGGATTACTCAAAATGGAGAGTACATTTACTCAACGGGCTGCGCAAGGTCGTCGGGGCGGCGCACTCGGAGATTTCGGGGCTCAAGACGTTTCCGTTCCTTCGGACAGAAGCTTCAGGCAGGCATCGTACGAGTAGACAGGACCTCGCCTGCGCCCCGTCGCTTCGCGGACGATGCCGAGCTTCTCCAGCGCCCCGATCGCACGCGTCACCGTCGGGACCGGAAGACCGAGCGCCTTCTTCAGCTTGCCGATCGTCCACAGAGGCCGCTCGCGGAACGCGGTGTGGACCTTCGCGGCTGATCCCGCCGCGCGTCCTGCCGCGTAAATGCGTTCGAGGTCACGGGCGAACAGGTCGGACAGCCGCCGCGCGGTGGCCACGGCGCTCTCCGCCGTCTCCCGGACGCCCTCGGCGAAGAAACGCAGCCATGGCTCCCAGCCGGCGCTCTCGCGCACCCGATTGAGGCGGGCGTAATAGTCCTGCCGGTGCTGCTTGAAGTACAGGCTCAGGTAGAGGAGCGACTCGCGCAGAACCCCGTCATTCATGAGCACCAGTGCTATCAGCAGGCGGCCCACGCGCCCGTTGCCATCGAGAAAGGGGTGGATCGTCCCTTGAGCAGCGGCGGGACATCGACCGGCTCACCGTGAAGGAAGCGCTCGAGCGCCGCCATCAAGTCCTCGACCCGGTCCGGGGGCGGCGGAACAAACACGGCGTTTCCCGGCCGGCTGCCCCCGATCCAGTTCTGACTGCGCCGGAACGCGCCGGGCTGCTTCGCCGCGCCGCGACCGCTACGCAGGAGGATGCCGTGCATCTCGCGGAGCAGCCGGTTCGACAGCGGGAACCCGCCGCGGATGCGCTCGACCCCGTGGTGCAATGCGGCCACGTAGTTGGACACCTCGGTCACGTCGTCCAGCGGCACACCCGGCACCTCGTCGAGCTCAGAGAGCAGGAGGTCGGAGGAGGAAAACATCCGGGTCGGGAAGGAACGCGGAGATGCCGTCGAGGCGGCCGAGCGCGAGCAGGGCCGCGTCCAGGGCGCGGTGGAGCTCGGGCGAGGGCTCGAGGCGGGGCGGAAGCGGCGCGGGCACGAACGCGCGAACGCGCTCGGCGCCCGTCGTCGAGACCGTCACGTAGGACCCGGCCGGCCTGTTCTCGCGACGTGAATTACGTGGAGGCTTATTCACGCCGGAAGCCTATGGCGTGACTTGCCCGCCATCAAGTACGACCACCCACCGCCTCAGGGACAGGCGCTGCTCAGGCGGTCCTGGCCAGCGATCCCGGTGCGATACCGGCCCACACCGCAGACGTTCCGCGCCCGGACATAGAAGAACCAGCACCGGCCCGGCGGCGGCACCGGCGTCGAGTCGGCGACAAGTGTCGTCGTGAGTCCCGACGCGAGACAGAGATCGTGCGGCCCGGTGCCGTTCGAGGCGATTTCGGCCAGGTCCCCGGTCAGGACGTCGTGGGCGATCGCCGACCCGGCGGCGGGCGCCGCGCTGGCCCAGGCGAGGGTGCCCGGTGCTGAGAAGCGCAGGCTCGCGACCTCCGGGGGAATCGCGAACGCGCCGGCGTCGGCGGGGGCGCAGTCGCAGCCGTCGGAGTGCAGGTCGCCGTCGGCGTCGCCACCCGCGGCGCAGGCCGCGGGGAGAACCAGCACCAGCCGCGGAGGCTGGCCCCCCTCGGCGCTCAGGTAACTCGCCTGCGCCGTGGCGGTGGTGGTGAGCGCGAAGGCGACCTGTGCGTCGGCGTCCTGGTTGACCATCGCGGTCACGTTCGCGGCGATCGTCCCGTCGCGCGAGGATTGCGGCAGGTTGGCGATCGGCGCACCGGCCGGCGGCGCGGTGGCGTAGGTGATCGACGCTTGGCTCCAAGTTGTATTGGCGACCGGCGCCAGGCTCCCGCCTCCACCCCCCGACACCCGCAGGCTCAGTTTCGCGAGGAGCGCCGGTCGCCCCGCCGCGGCAAGATCGAATCCCAGGTAGGTATCGATCGGCGCGGCACCGCCTTGCGCCAGCAGGAGTGGATCGGAGCCGAAGTTCACCCCCGGGCTGGCCGCGCGCACGCTCGCGTCGTCGCGGGCGTCGATCGCCAGCAGCGTCGCGTCGGGCCGCGCCGGCCACCACGGGGCGGCGGTCTCCTCGCCGGCGAAGAAGCCCGAGAGCAGCGCCGCGACCTTGGCCTCTCCGGAGGGAGCCGGGTGGGTATGGTCGTTCTCGAGGTCGCCGATGAGCCAGGTCAGGCCGTCGGCGCGCGGGGTAGTGCCGTCGGCCCAGAGGTAGGGACCCCAGAGAAGAAGCGGAGAGCGCACCGGACCCGGGAGGCGGCCGTCGTTGAGACCGGGGTCGCCGGCGATCTGATCGGCGACGAGCCAGCGCACCGCGAACCCCGACTCGTACGCTTGCGGTTCGGGGTTCAGCGAGCCGGGCGCCGCATAGCCCCCGTAGATCCGGCTGGAGAGATAGGCGAGCGCCAGGTTGGGGAACTTGTCGTGCAGATTGTTGACCACCTGCTCCAGCTCGTCGCGCTGCCGCTGCGCGTGGCCGGGGAAATCGTCCGGCGGCTGCGCGTCGGCCTCTTTGACCCAGGCGACCTGCACCTGCGCCGCGCTCAACCCCATCGCCGCGAGCCGCTGCTGCATGACGCTCCAGTACCCCGCCGCCGGGTCGGCGATGATGGCGGCGGTCTGCCCGCCCAACGCCGTGTCCATCAGGACCACGCGCGCGTTCCGGCCCGGGTTCGAATCCTCGTTGCGCTCGAATACCGCGAACTCGTGCGTCGTGTTCGACATCCCGACCGCGATCAGGACGATCAGGCCGTTCGGGTCGGGGTTCCCCGCCGGGTCCCGCGGCACGACCCGCCCGGCGGCAGCGAGCGCCAGGGTGCGATGCGCCTCGGGCGGCAGGTTCGATCCGCCGGGGTAGAGCCCGCCCTCGTAGCCCTTGTACGTTCCGGCGCCGAGGTCGGTGAGTGGGATGAGGCCCGTCGTCTGCGCCGCGGCCGGGGCGGAGGCGGCGAGAGCGAGGGAGATCATGAGCGCCACGGCGCTTATGCGCATGGCGGGAAAATGCCACGGCCAGAGGTTCGGCGCAAGGTCGATTTCGGGCGGTGCGCGCCTTCCGGCGCCATGCCGTGAATGATGATCATCCACGTAGTGAATAGTCATGCGGCGAGGGGCGAGCCCGGACTGCTTGATGGCCACGGTGCCGCCGCACTCGATTCGAGCGGGGTGGGCCCGAGGAGGCGGGGCTACTCCGTCGGCGAGGCGCTCAACGAGGCTGGGGGCCTGGGGACGCTGATAGGAGGAGGGACGCGGAGATGCCGTCGAGGCGGCCGAGCGCGAGTAGGGCCGCGTCCAGGGCGCGGCGGAGCCCGGGCGAGGGCTCGAGGCGGGGCGGAAGCGGCGCGGGCACGAACGCACGACGTGAATTACGTGGAGGGTTATTCACGCCGGAAGCCGATGGCGTTACCTGCCCCCCGTCAAGTACGACCACCCACCACACAGCGATGCGGAAAGTCCTGCACGGGGATACCTCCTTCACCTGCCACGAGCGGCCATGCCTGCTTGGACGGCTGATTGACACCATGTCAGAACGGACATATACTCCCGAACCGGATGAGGCGCGGATCGAAACCGCTGGTCTGGCTGCGGGGCGAAATCAAGACCCCGCCATTCTCGGCTGACGCCAGGATTGAAGTCGGCCTGCTCCTGCGGCGGCTGCAAGAAGGGGAGAGGCTATCGATGCCCGACTCTCGACCTATGCCGGGCATCGGGCCACGGTGCCACGAACTTCGCATCTCAGACTCGGGCCGGGAGTGGCGCATCGTGTACCGTCTGGACCCGGACGCGATCGTGATCGCCGACGTGTTCGCCAAGACCACCCGCAAGACGCCTGATCGGGTTGTCTTGGGATGCGGCAGGCGCTTGAGACTGTACGACGAAACCATCTGAACTGGAGTGACCCCCATGCGCAAGGAGAAGAAAGCGAAGCTGGAACGGGGCGGCTGGAAGGTCGGGTCGGTTGCCGAGTTCCTCGGGCTCTCTGCGGCCGAGGCGGCGCTGGTGGAGCTGCGGCTCACCCTCAGCCGCGGCCTGCGTGAGCGCCGGACGCGGCGGCGGCTCTCGCAGGAACAACTCGCAAAACTGCTCGGCTCGAGTCAGTCCCGGGTAGCCAAGATGGAATCCGGCGACCCGTCAGTATCGATCGACCTCCTGATCCGGTCTCTGCTCGCCATGGGGGCAACCCAGAAGGAACTTGCCCACGTCATCGGCCACGGGTCAAAGTGAGACGGCCGTTCGATGTCAGCCGCGGCGCGCCGCCACCTTCAGCCGGTTGCTAGCCCGCTCGTCGCGAGCCCGGCTTCTTGGGGGCGGCGATTGTGGCGCGCAGGAGTGAATTCACCCGCTTCGGGTCGAGGACGACCACCACTGCATTCTTGGCGATCCGTCGCGCATACCTGTTCGGCCGCGACTTGGCGTAGTCGAACCGATACTCGGACACCAACTCGCCCGCCACGTGGCGATTTCCAGGACCGCGTCGCTTCCTCATAGTCTTGGCGCTGATGAGGCGGATAACCCCGCGGCGCTCGATGAAGGAGACCAGGAGAAGGCGGCCCTGGTCGAGTGGCCCACGATGATTTCTCGGCCCTCCGGCTCGGCATGGTTTGGATCGTCGTGGATCCGCGCGAGCGGATCGACGAATACGGTGAGAGCCTCCTCGAACGAGACGCCGTGCTTTCTGAAGTTCGAGGCCGCCTTCGTTGGGTTCCACGTGAATCGCGTGGTCATTGGCGCCAAGCATACCACCCACCATCGACCGCTCGACTCTTCGGCGGGCCGAGCGGACTCGGCGGGCGTGCATCTTTCCGGGCGGTGTAGACCCCTCCTGAAATCCGCAGCCGGAATGTGCAGCCACGGGTTGCTCGTCTGCATCGGCGCCGCCAGGATGTCGGAGGCCAGCAGTTCGAAGGGGCCCTACCGGTCCACCATCGCCTGCTGCTTCGGGGTGTAGCGCGGGCCGGCGATCTTGTCGGGCGCGAGCGCCGCGTCGGCGTTCTCCTCGAGGTATTTCCTGCGCTTGGTGCCGGGGATCGGCACGATTTCGGGACCCTTGTGAAGCAGCGACGCCAGGGCGACCTGTCCCGGAGTGACCCACTTCGCCGCCCCCAGGGTGCGCCCTTCCTTCAGGCGCTCATCGTCGAGGGTGAATCCCTTGACCAAGAGCTCGCCGAGCCGGATCGTGGCCCACTGGCGGAAGGCCGTGCCCCGCGCGGAGCGGACCCGGTAGCCGACGGCCAGAACGGCATCCAGGTCGTAGTGCTCGACCGTGCGAGTGACGTCGCGTGCGCCCGCGCTGAACTATCCGGAAACTCCGGACAGTTGCCTCCGCGTCAAGCTCGCCTTCGTCGTAGATGTGACGTTGTGGAACCAGGGAATGTCCGAAAGGGGCTCGGGTGGACGCGAGTCGCCCAATTCTCGCGCAGGCTGCGCGAGAAGCTCCGGGGTCCAGGCGAGGTAGAAGGCGCGCATCCGCCAGACGTTGCCCCCCGAAAACCCCGCGACGTCGGGGAACTCACGGCCCAGGTCGACGGACAAGCGCTCGACGACTGCCCTGCGTCAGCCTTCGGCGCGCTGGCGTTCAACGATGGACCTGCCGACGTGCCAGTACAGGGCGATGAGCTCCCGGTTGACCGACAGGGCGGCCTTGACCTGTGCGGCCCGGATGCGGACCTTCAGGTCCTCGAGCATCTCGCCGTAGCCGACCGGAGCCTTCCCGGCGTGGATCGGCCGGTTTCTACCCGCCATACCCAAGCTCCTTCAGGTTGGCGGCGATCGTGGCCTCGAGACCGTGCTTCCGGATGTCCTCCAGGGTGGCGCGCTTGCAGAAGCCGGGCAGGTTGTAGTGCGCGGCAGCTATCCGGAAATCCCGGATAACTGAACCCGGCCGTAACTCGCGCTCGTCAAAGAGGTTCCGTACTTGCTGGAAGAGATCGGCCTTGCCGGTCATGCGATGGAATCCAGGTAGGGTTGCATGACGCGCGACACCCGGCAGATGCGTGCGAACCGGGCCAGTTCGGTGGCGCCGCCGCGGTGCTTCCGGCTGAAGTCGCGCAGCGCTTCGACGGCGACGTCGACGCCCACCTTGTTCCGGTACTTGAAGCAGTCGGCGACGGTCTTCGCCGCGGAGTACACGCGGATGCCCACGCCCTCCACGCGATGCTTCTCGACGCCTTCGCTCAGGGCAGGCCCCGAGAAACGGGCCACGCGGAGACGGGGATAATCGAGAACCGGACGGCGCGCCCTCTCGGGCAGCGCGATCCAGACCTCGGCCGCCGATTGGGTCGTCAGGTCGTGGAACCGCAGCGCCGTGAACAGACAGAAGACGGCTTCGGGCACACGCTTGGCGACGTGCGCGAGCGTGTGGGCCTCGGTGGGCGCGTGCCGGGCCACAACGTAAATCCCCCGCGCCTCCCGGAGCACCAGCCCCTCGTTCACGAGACGTGAGAGCTGCGCGCGGGAGAAGCCGTGTGCCGCGAGATCGCGCGGGCGTGCGAGGCCCAGATTCTCGATCAGCCGGAGCGCCCGGTCCTTGCTGCTTGTCGGCATGACGGGGGATGATACAAAACGTCGGGGGTTGAACGCAACGCCCGACGATACGGAACAAAAGGCTGGACGCCGGATAGAGCAGCCGGGCGGCTGAATGCAAGTTTGGGCGGCGGCTGTTCGCAAGATACCTTGTCGGCCAATCGAAACGGTGCTGAGTATTTTTGCTCAGTACGGTGAGTAATTCGTAGGGGGGCCGCCCCGAGAGCAGCGCCTCCTTGCGGACGTACGTAGAGAGGAAAACATCCGGCTCGAGCAGGCGTGGGAGGGTCGCGAGGGGCCCTACCGGTCCACCATCGCCTGCTGCTTCGGGGTGTAGCGCGGGCCGGCGATCTTGTCGGGCGCGAGCGCCGCGTCGAGCGTGGCCATCTCGGTCGGGCTGAGCGCGACCTCCGCCGCGCCGGCGTTCTCCTCGAGGTATTTCCGGCGCTTGGTGCCCGGGATCGGCACGATGTCGGGGCCCTTGTGGAGCAGCCACGCCAGTGCGACCTGGCCTGGAGTGACCCCCTTCGCCGCCGCCAGGCCGCGCACCGCGGAAGCCGCCTTGACGTTGGCGTCGAAGTTGGCGCCCTGGTAGCGCGGGTCGTTGCGGCGGTAGTCGGACTCGCCGTACTCCTCGGCCCGCTTCACGGTGCCGGTCAGGAAGCCGCGGCCGAGCGGCGCGAACGGCACCAGGCCGATCCCGAGCGTGCGCAGCAGTGGAATGATGCGCGGCTCGAGATTGCGCTCCCACAGCGAGTACTCGCTCTGCAGCGCCGCGATCGGGTGCACGGCGTGGGCACGCCGGATCGTCTGCTCGCCCGCCTCGGAGAGGCCGAGGAAGCGGACCTTCCCCGCGCGCACCAGCGCCGCCATGGCGCCTATGACCTCTTCGATCGGCACGGCGGGGTCGACCCGGTGCTGGTACAGGAGATCGATGCGGTCGGTGGCGAGACGGCGCAGCGACCCCTCGACCGCCTCGCGGATGTACTCCGGCCGGCTGTCGAGGCCGGCCATGCCGCCGTTCTCGATCTTGAAGCCGAACTTGGTCGCGATGACGACGCGGTCGCGCCGCCCCGCGAGTGCCTTCGCCAGGAGCACCTCGTTCTCGAAGGGGCCGTAGACCTCGGCCGTGTCGAAGAAGGTCACGCCCAGGTCGATGGCGCGCTGGATGGTGGCGATCGACTCGTTGTCGTCGCGCTCGTCGGAGGTGCCGTAGAACTGGCTCATGCCCATGCAGCCGAGGCCGAGGGCGGAGACTTCGAGGCCTTGGGTGCCGAGTTTGCGTTTGCTCATCATGTCAACTCTCTCCTGTAGAAGCCTGCGCCCCACGAGGATATGCCCGATCAGCGCCGACTCGCCTCCCAGGCGCTGACATTCACTCTTGCACGGTCCGTGACAGGCCGGGCCGACAGGTTCACGCGCTTGTGGGGCGGCGTGAGACGCGGTAACATCACCGATATGACCAAGCCTGCTGAAGCGGTTCTGGCAGAGGCGTTGCGCCTGGATGTAGACGCACGCGCTGAACTCGCCGCCGAGATATTGGCCAGCCTCGACGGCCCTGCTGACCCCGATGCCGAGACGGCATGGGCAGCCGAGATCGAGCGCCGGATCGCAGCTATCGAGTCTGGAACGGCGCATCTTGAGCCCTGGGACGAAGTAAAGCGCCGGATCGAAAAAGCAATTCTCGGTCGGTGACGCGCGGGCTCCGGAGTATTCAGGCCGCCTCGGCGGAGTTCGAGGCGGCGGTCCGCTGGTACGAGGAACGTCGACGCGGGCTTGGGGTCGAGTTCTTCGATGCCGTTTCGATCACGACGGCGCTGATTGCAGAGCGGCCCGAGATCGGCACGGTCATAGGTGGCGGGGGATCGACCCGTCGGGTCGTGGTCAGCCGATTCCCATACCAGGTTGTCTACCATCTCAGCCCAACCGACATCGTGATCGTGGCGGTCGCTCATCTCAAGCGTCGCCCGGACTACTGGAAGAACCGACACTAACCCTTGTCCGCTCGCTTCGGATCGCGGAACACTGCCGCCACCAGGAGAGTGCGCGACATCAGGAGCCTGCGCCACACGAGGATATGCCCGATAAGCGCCGCCATGACCAGGACCGCCGGCAACCAGACGTAGGGCGGATGGGTGACGAAGAGATTCAGCCGGTCACGGCCGTACCACGCGAACCGCGGCGTCGAGAGGATGGCGACGGTCACGATGTTCACCAGCAGAATCGAGCCGAGCAGGTTCCATGCGACGACGACCCAGCGCGGGGTCTCCCGCCGCGTCAGCCACAACGCGAGCGCGCCCGCGGTGATGCCGCTGACGATGTCGAGGTTCCGGCCCGAATAGGACATCTGCACCGGCATCAGCCCGGCGAGATACGCACGGTGCATGAGGAGCTCGAGAGGCAGCCGGAAAACCTGCGATCCGACGAGTGCCCAGAGCGGCAGGCCTCGCATGAGCAGCGTCCCCAGCGGGGAGAACGACACGCCGACGCCGATCGCCACGATCGCGACCATCAGGACCATGAATGGGGGCGGCGTCGTCTCGAACCGGCGAAGCACGCCGCTCCAGGCCACGAGTGCGGTCAACTTCAGCCACGCGACCGTGGCGACACCGACGATCAGCGCACGGCGTCGCCGCACCGCGACGCTCTCCCCGAGGCGGCGGCCCGCCCACTCGCACGCGCCGACGAAGCCCGCCGCGACGACAAGCGGCAGAAGGGCGAACCCCAGGGCGATCAGGGTCCGCCCTCCCCTAGTGTTTCGTTCTCGAAATACGCGCAATATGGCGTCGGTGATCGCGGACGATTCTGTGGGCTGATTTTGTCCACACAAATGGAGTGGGGTTCTCGTTCCAGCGGGCCAGGTATTCCTGGATGTGACGCCTGAGCGCCGCTTTGGACGGGAAGCTGGTGCGGCGGATCGAACGCCGCGTGAGGATGCTGAAGAAGCCTTCGACTTGGTTCAGCCATGACGCGCTGGTGGGTGTGAAGTGGAACGTCACGCGCTTGTGTGCGGCAAGCCAGTCCTCGACGTCGGGCGTCGAATGCGTCGAGGAGTTGTCGAGAATCACGTGAAGCTTGCCACGTGGAAACGTGCGCTCGACCTTCTTCATGAACCCGAGGAAGTCCGCGCCCGTGTGGCTCTCGGTGCACTTGCCAACCACTCGACCCGTCGCGATCTCGAGCGCGGCGTAAAGGTCGACCACGCCGTTGCGCCGATAGTCGTGAGTGTGGCGCTCGACTTGCCCCTGCTGGAGCGGCAGCATGGGTTGCGTGCGATCGAGCGCCTGAACCTGCGTCTTCTCGTCGAGCGAGACCACCACCGCCTTGCGCGGAGGGTTCAGGTAAAGGCCCACCACGTCAGCTGCCTTCTCATCGAAGCGAGGGTCCTTGCTCACCTTAAACGTCGCGGACAGATGCGGCTTGAGGTCGTTGGCTCGCAAGATCTTGTGCACCACAGTCTTGCCAAGCCCGACCTGCGCGGCGAGCTGCCCACAGGACCAATGCGAGTAGCCTGCGGGGGGCGGTGTCATGACCATCGCCACGATCATCCTCACGAGCTTCTCCGGAACACTGTTGCCCCGTCCCGGTCGTGGCCGCTCGGCGAGGCCGTCGACACCACCCTTCTCGAAGCGCTTCCGAATCCGGCTCACCTGCGGAACGCTGATGCCCACGCGACGTGCGGTCTCGACCCCGCTGACTCCAGCTGCGGCCAGAAGCACTATCCGGATTCTCCGCGCATGGGCATGCAGCAACGTGCGTTTCGCGAGCAGACTGTCGAGCTTCCGTCGCTGGGACTTCGTCGTCTTGAGGGCAACAGGAGTAGGCATGGCGGTGATGTTACACGAGCCCGAATAGAATTGCATCTATTTCGAGAACGAAACACTAGGAAGCCCGCGATGCGGATCTCAGCGGGCGGACCGCGGCACATCCGGCCACGGCGCATCCGTCTAGGACTTCTGCGCCGCCTCCCGGTACGGAGCCAGGAATGGCTTCAGCGCCGCCAGCATCCTGTCGGGAGACTCTTCGGCGACGAAGTGGCCGGTGCCGGGAATGACGACACTCTGCACGTCGTCCGCGACGACCTTCAGGGCGCCGGCGACGTGTTCACCGAAGCTTGCCTCTCCGCCAATCGCAAGAACGGGCATGGTCAGCTTCCTGGTCTTGCGCTGCGCGTCCTGGGCGATGGTCGTGTCGAGCGCCCGGTACCACTCGAAGCTGCCACGCAGGGACTCCGGGTTGGAGAGCATCCGGACGTAGTAGTTGATCACGTCGTCCGGGAGCTTCTTCGCGGCCGCCTCGAACTCCCAGCGGTAGAAGATGTCCTCCCGTCCCGCGACGAGCTGTTCGTTCAGCTTGTCGATCCGGTTGAAGCCGAGATGCCAGAGCCGGTCGTTGAGCGGCCCGGGGAGGAACAGGGGCGGCGCCGTCACCGTTCCCGGGGATCCGGGGATCTCGGCGAGGGCCATGCGGGCGACCCGGTTGGGGTGAGCCGCGGCGAGCGCGTAGCTGATTGCGAATCCGGTGTCGTGGCCGACCACGGCGAAACTCTCGTGGCCGAGCGCATCCATCATCGCGGCCAGATCGCCGGCCTGGGTGCCGGTGTCGTGTAAGCGGTCAAAGAACGGCGTTCTTCCCCTGAGCTCTCCAGTCGGCTACAAGTGGGCGGTCGCCGGATGACCCGGCGTTCGATGCTCGCGGAGGGAGTGCGCCGATGCCCAGGGACCGCCGTCGTCGCCAGCGCCGTACGGACGCGGAGTGGGTCGAGATTCTCCGCCGCTTCAAGGCCTCTGGCCTGGGGCGGCGTGAGTTCTGCCGGCGGGAAGGCCTGGCGCTGAGCAGCTTTCAGCGCTGGCGTGATCGGGCGAGTCGCGCGTCGGACCCGGGCACGTTCGTGGAGCTCGTGCCGTCGACGCCGGCGCGGTCGGGCTGGGAGTGCGAGCTGTCGTTGCCGAACGGCGTCTGCCTGCGGCTGCGGGGATAGCGCGTGTTTCTCTCCGCTGCGCCGCGGCGCATCCTGGCCTACAGCGAGCCGGTGGACATGCGCAAGAGCTTCGATGGGCTGGTCGCTGTGGTGCAGAACGCTCTGGGAGAGGACCCGTTGTCGGGGAGCCTGTTCGTGTTCTTCAACCGCCGGGGCAATCACCTCAAGCTCGTGACCTGGGATCGGACAGGCTACTGCCTGTTCGCGAAGCGGCTCGAGCAGGGTCGGTTCCGTCTGCCGTCCGGAGAACGGAAGCAGGAGATCAACGAGCGTGCATTTCGTTTGATCCTGGATGGAATAGTTCTTGGCAAAGGTCGCGCGATCGGGTAAAAGGAGCGCGTGACGTTCGACGAGCGGGCATCGACGATGAAGCGTGAAGAGGTCGTCGCATTGCTCGTCGCCCACCAGCAACTCACGGACTCTCTCGACCAGCTCCGCAGCCGCAACGAGGCGTTGCTCCGCCAGGTCGAGTGGTTCAAGCGGCAGTTGTTCGGCTCCAGGTCGGAGCGCCGCGTGGTGGATCCGCAAGGCCGCCAGCTCTGGCTCGGCGAAGCCCAGCCCGACAACGGCCAGGCGGTGGATCCGGGCCTCACGGTCGCCGCGCACCAGCGCCGCCGGCGCCGCAGTTCCGCGGAGGAGCCGGACGAAGGATCGTTGCGCTTCGACGCCACGGTTCCCGTCGAGGAGATCCGGCTCGATCCTCCCGCCGGGGTGGACGGTGGGGCCGTCATCAGCGAGAAGGTGACCTACCGGCTCGCCCAGCGGCCGGGCGTCTACGTGGTTCTGAAGTACATCCGCCCCGTGCTCAGGCGGGCGGACGGGACGATGTCGTGCGCCGTGGCGCCGCCCTCGGTGCTGGGCAAGAGCGTCGCCGACGTGAGCCTGCTGGCCAACCTGGCGGTGGACAAGTTCCGCTATCACCTGCCGCTGTACCGCCAGCACCAGAGGATGGAAGCCGCCGGCATCCGCCTGGCGCGTTCGACGCTGACCGGACTGGTGCTGCGCTGCGGCGACCTGCTCGAGCCGATCTATCACGCGCAGCTCCGGTCGATCCTGGCGAGCGCCGTGGTGACGATGGACGAGACCCCGATCAAGGCGGGCCGGACGGAGCAACGGTCGATGAAGACGGCCTACTTCTGGCCCGTCTTCGGCGACCGCAACGAGATCGCGTTTCCGTTCGCGCCGACGCGCTCGGCCGAGGTCGTACGCGAGGTGCTCGGGGAGTACTGCGGGGTGCTCCTCAGCGACGGCTATCGGGCGTACGAGAGCTACGCGGCCGGGACCCGAGGCCTGGTTCACGCCCAGTGCTGGTCGCACACCCGGCGCGGGTTCGTCAAGGCGGAGGACGTCGAGCCCGAGCTGGCGAACAGTGCCCTGGACCTCATCGCCCGGCTTTATGAGCAGGAAGCGGCGCTGAAGCGCAAGTACCTGCCGGACGACAGGAAGCTCCAGGCGCGCTCGGAGCGCTGCAAGCCGCTGGTGGACGAGTTCTTCGACTGGCTGAAGGGCACGCTCGCCGGGCGCGTGCTGCTGCCGTCGAACCCGTTCACGGAGGCGGCCAACTACGCGCTGGCGCGGGAAGCCGGACTCCGGGTCTTCCTCGAGTGCCCGAATGTCCCCATCGACACCAACCACCTGGAGCGGGAAATCCGCCCCATCGCGGTCGGAAGAAAGAACTGGCTGTTCTGCTGGACGGAGGTGGGCGCCGAGTGCGTCGGCATCTTCCAGAGCCTGCTCAGTACGTGCCGGCTGCAGGGAATCGACCCCTACGTCTACCTCGTCGACGTGCTGCAGCGCCTCGAGACGCATCCCGCCTCCCAGGTGGAACTGCTCACGCCCAGGCTCTGGAAGGAGCACTTCGCCGCCATACCCCTACGCTCCGACCTCGACCGCCTCGTCAAGAACGCCGTTCTTTGACCGCTTACGGTGTCGTACCCGTCCTTCGGCTTGTCGGACAGACCCATGCCGCGCTGGTCGACCGCGATGACCTCGAAGTTCGTGGCCAGCTCCGGCATCAGCAGCCGCCAGGCGTACCAGTTCTCGGGCCAGCCGTGCACCAAGAGCAGCGGCGGGCCATCGCCTCCGACGACCGCGTGCAGGCGCACCTTGCCGGTGTCGATGAAGCGGCTCGTGAACGTGTCCTTAAACCCGGCCGGCAGGTTCGGCGCGCCGGAGACGGAGCCGGGGCCTTCTGGGGTCATGACGACCTCCTTTAATGAGGCTTGGGTGAGAACTCCTCCGCGTGAAGCGACACGAACTCCCTGATACTCATCGGCGGCGTGCCGGTCACCCGGGCCACGCCGTCCGACAGCCGGTCATATCGACCCGCCCGGTTCAACTCGGCCATCGTCACCAGGTGGTGGGTCAGGTGCTGCGGCAGCCCCAACTTTTTCAGCTCCGCTTCCCATTCCTCGGGGGGGATGTCGACGTACGTGATCGCACGGTTCAGCGCCTCCGAGTATTCCCCGGCGATCGCGTGCATGTCCTGCGACCGCGGGCCGGTGAGCTCGTGGACCCGGCCCAGGTGCGGTTCGGGGTCGGCGAGGACGGCAGCGACGACCCGGGCGACATCGACCGAGGCGACCGGATTGGACTTGCCCCGCCCGAATGGCAGCTCGATGCGGCCGCGGTCGCGGACGCTCGGACCGGTGAGGGGGAGGAAGAAGCCTCCAGGACGACCGGCAGGCCGGACCACGCGAGCGCCTGCTCGCTGAGCCAGTGCTGCCGCTGCTGCGGACTCGGGGTGGTGTTCCGGAGGCTCATCTGGGAGACGGTCATCTGGGACATGTTGACCAGGGCGTCCACCCCGACCTCACGGGCGACCGCCGCCATGGTCACCGTCGCCTCGAGGTACCCGGCCGAGACGGACATGCCGAAGTAGACCCGCCGACAGCCGCTGACGACCCGATGGACATCGGCCGGTTCGAGCAGGTCGCCGACCACCACGTCGGCGCCGGCGGCCCGCAAGGCCGCCGCCCGGTCGTCCTCGCGGCGGACCATGGCGCGAACCCGCAGCCCGCGATCGAGGAGCAGGCCGGTCACAGTCCGCCCGACCGCCCCGAGTTGACCGGCCGCCCCGGTGACGAGGATCGGTCCACTGTCGGCCATGGGATGCTCCTCCCTTTCGCCGAAGGCTCCGTGTAATCCGTGGGACGGACCAGGAACCGCTCTGGATCTAGCTGGTGGGTGAATTACTACGCAACTCGGGATTCGGCGTCAAGACGAGCGATGGCGCATGCGAGTGCAGCCCGGGGCCCGGCTCAGACGATCGGCTTCAGGACCATCCTGCCGTATGCGATGAACGCCATGAGGAGGCCCAGCACGCCGCTCATGATGATGGGCGGGAGCTCACGGTACTGGACGTGCACCCAGATGAACACGAGGCTCTCGATCGCCAGGACCGTGGCGGCCGCCACCGTGAGTGCCGGCTTCCAGTGGAAGGCGGCGGGGACGATCAGCCCGACCGTGCAGACGAGTTCGACGATGCCGAGGGTCATCCAGGCCTCCCGCGGCAACGCACCAAAGGACGGGACCCCCTCGCTGACCTTGTCGAACATGAAGACCTTCATGACGCCCGACGCTCCGTACACGAGCGCGGCGAGGACCTGCAGGACCCACAACAGAATGTTCATCGTGTGCCTCCTCCCGGTTCCCGCGCCGGTGCGCGCAGGGCGGTTTCTCCCCGTCCGTCTCGCCGCAGTCTCAGTCGCCGAACCTACCGTTCAGGTTCCGACCAGCCACGAAGCTCGCCGTCGATGAAGTAGACGTTGGCCTTGGCCCAATACCAGTAGGTCCAGGGTCCGGCGTCCACTCTCTCGGGCTCGCCGAGCAACGCTCGGACCTCATCCATGGTCATCCCGGGGCGCAGTTGACGCCAGTTCGCGATGTCCTTCCATCCGGCCGACGCCGGGATTGGCCGGCCTTTGGATGGCTCACTCTTGATGAGGGACTCCAGCTCACGTACGCGTCGTTCGAGGTCAGTGTTCGCGCGCTCGAGGAGCTCTATTCGGTGAAGGAGGCTGTCGGTGGACGTGTCCTGCCCTGCCGCGACCGCCGGGATGGAAGCGACTGCCAACGCGGCGAGAAGCGCCGTACGAAGTATCGCGGTCATCGTGGGCCTCCTTGGGCGGCTCCAGGCCAGTAGAGATTGAATTGACGGCGTGAGTCCGGTGCAGTTCGAGACCATGGCGAAACCAACTTAACCTCGTGTGCGCGAAAACGGGGCAAGACCAAGCCCTTGATGACGAACTCGCGCAGGGTCTGCGTCGCCCAGATGCGAAACTGGGTCGCCTGGGCGCTGTTGACCCGGTAGCCAACCGAGATGATGGCGTCGAGGTTGTAGAACTCGATCTCGCGCCGGACCTCGCGGGTTCCTTCCCGCTGAGCTCTTAGAAGTTTTCGAAGAGTTGCCTCCTGCCGCAGCTCTCCCGAGTTGTAAATCTCTGAGAGATGGTGGCTTACAGTCTGCACGGTGACCCCGAAAAGCTCCGCAATCCGGCTCTGATTGAGCCAAAACGTGTCGCTCTCGTAGAGCACTTCGACCCGCACCGCCCCCCCGGGGGTCTGGTACAGGATCAGTTCGCCCTCGCTGGGCTGTTCCGCTTCCGGCATGGCGGCCCCTCTACATCGACTTGAGGCTGGTGACGCCCTTGGTCTTGAAGATCTGCACGGTTCAGCTCCGTCCGAGATTGTGCCGCGGAAGCCCATCCGCGATCTTCACCCAGGGCAGCATGCGGTCGCACCACAGATGATCCGCGGGTAACACCGCCTCCGGGTTGTCGAGACTGCACGCCGTCACGTCGATTTCCTCCGGCTCGTAGGCGCGCTGATACGTGAGCTGCGTCCCGCAACGCCCACAGAACTGCCTGGTGACCTGAGGACGCGATTCGTATCGGCAGGGTGACCCGGACAGGAGCGTGAAATCGGAGAACTGGCACTCCACCCACGTCACGAACGCCGCCCCGCTGGACCCTCGGCAGTGCAGGCAGTGGCAGTGCGTGACTCGGCGGGAAGGCCCGTCGATTCGGTAGCGGATGGCGCCGCAGAGGCAGCCGCCCTCGAAGCTCCTTCGGTCTTGCTGATCGGCCATGAGAGGTCCCTCACACGTCATGCCTCTTCTCAATGGGTACCACGCTCCATCTCCTGTCACATCCAGAGGGCAGTCCCTACGGCGGCCGAACGCCGTTCTCAGACGGCAGCCTCCAGACCCCGCAGCATGCTGAGCACGGTCTCATCAGTCTAGGTTCATGAAAGCGTCGGTCATAAAGAACGCATCGACCAAGTGTGGTTCGCCGTCCGGGGCCATCTTCATGGCCATCTTGATTGCCTTGTAGCACAAGAGTGCGGCGTCGAACTTGAGGTCCGTCAGTTCGAGGAACACCGGGGCGGTAATGGGGATATTGCCGTGAGCGACAACCGAGTTGCGGGCCTTCCAGATCCGTCGGAACAGCTCAGGGGTCGCACCTAGCTTTTCAGTGACCAGCCTCTTGACTGTTGACGCTCACCAGAGACTGATCATTTCTGCATCATCATCGGTTTTGTAGTTCCGCTCATTCTCGGCGATGGAGGGGCTGCGGCCGGCGCGCTGGCTGGGTATTCTGGTGCGCGAGGCGGAGGCAAAAAGACCCCGGCCGTTGACGCGACCGGGGTCCGAGGCGGGGTGGGACGATCCGAAGATCGCCCACCACGGCGACCTCTACGTTGGCATGATCCGGGCCTTGTGTCCAGCCCCGCCTCGGAGGCGGGATGGGCGGCGGCCAGCCGCTTCTGTTCTACGAGCGGCGGTGCCACGGGTCGGGCTGCGGCGTGCTGTTCTTCATCTGTCGTTCCTGCTACCGGGGGCAGCGCTACTGCAGCGGTCCGTGTCGCCGGGCGGCGCGGCGCGAGCAGCGGCGCGCCGCCAACCGCCGCCATCAGCAGAGCGACGATGGGCGTCTCGACCATCGCGATCGGCAGCGGGCGTACCGGCAGCGGCGCGCCCGCGTGACGGATCAAGGTTGCGCGCCGGCGTTGGCCTCGGGCAGCATCGCGCCGCAGCCCGATCCGAACGGGCGCAACGCCCGTCGCCTCGCCCGCCGGCCAGTCTGCTGCATCGTCTGCGGGCGTCGCGGCCGGCTCATCGAGATGTTCAAGCGTCGGGAGTGAGGTGCGATGATCCCCCCTGAGCAGAACGCGGAGGTCCGGAGACTCTATTACGCCGAGCACTGGAAGATCGGCACCATCGCCGCCCAGCTGGGCCTGCATCCCGACACGGTGCGCGCCGCCGTCGCCACCGATGCCCTGAATCGCCCGAGAGCATCGCGTCCTCGGGTGACGGACCCCTACGTGCCGTTCATCCGCGAGACCCTGGAGCGCTACCCGAGGCTGCGCGCCACCCGGATCTTCGAGATGATCCGCCAGCGCGGCTATGCGCGCAGCCTGGTGCAGGTGCGCCGGCTGGTCGGCCAGCTCCGGCCGCGGCAGCAGGAGGCCTTCCTCTGGCGCCGCACGTTCGCGGGCGAGGAGGCCCAGGCCGACTGGGCGCACTTCGGCGAAGTCGTCGTGGGCCGGGCGCGCCGGCGCCTGAGCTGCTTCGTGCTGACGCTGTCGTACTCGCGCGCCCTGGCGCTGGAGTTCTTCTTCGACCAGAGCCTGGAGAACTTCCTGCGCGGCCACGTGCGGGCCTTCGAGTCGTGGGGTGCGGTTCCACGACTCATCCTCTATGACAACCTGCGCTCGGCGGTGCTGCAGCGCCGCGGCGACGCCGTGCAACTGCACCCGCGGCTGCTCGACCTGTGCGCCCACTACCACTGCATGGCCCGCCCCTGTGCCGTGGGGCGCGGGAACGAAAAAGGGCGCGTCGAAAGGAGCATCCGCTACATCCGCGAGAGCTTCTTCGCGGCCCGGCCCTTCACCACCCTCGACGACTTCAACCGCCAGGCACGCCTGTGGCGCGACGACATCGCCCATCGCCGCAAGTGGCCCGGCGGCGACGGCCGCACCGTGGCCGAAGCCTTCGAGGAGGAACAGCCGCGGCTGCTGCCCCTCCCGGCGCATCGCTTCGAGGCCGACCTGGTCCTCCCCGTGCATGCGGGCAAGACCATCTATATCCGCTTCGACCTCAACCACTACTCCATCCCCCCCGAAGCCGTGGGGCGCACCTTGACCCTGATCGCCTCCGACAGCCAGCTGCGCATCCTCGAGGGCACGCGCCTGCTCGCCACGCACCGCCGCAGCTACGACCGCAACCAGATGGTCGTCGACCCCGCACACCAGAACGCCCTGCTGGCCCTCAAGCGCAAGGCTCTCGGATCCACCCCGTCGGGCCGCCTGCTCTCCGCCGCCCCCGAGATCGAGGTGCTGCTCGAGGCCGCCGTGCAGCGCGGCGAGCCCGCCTCCACCCAGACCACCCAGCTCACGCTGCTCCTGGATGACTACGGACCCGAGGAGCTCCGCGCCGCCGTCGCCGAGGCCCTGCGGCGCCACACCCCGCGCGCCTCGTCCGTCGCCTACATCCTCTCGAAGCGACACCGCCTGAAGCGCTTCCGGGGACTCTCTCCGGTCCACCTGACCCGGCGGCCCGAGCTGGAGGACCTGCACGTGCAACCCCACGACCCGGAGACCTACGATGAGCTCGCCGAACACGACCCCGACGAATGACCTGCCCCGACACCTCGCGCACCTCGGCCTGTACGCCACCTCCGACAGCCTCGACGACCTCCTCGCCCGGGCCACCAAAGGACGCTGGGCGCCACGACAACTGCTCGAGGAGATCGCCCGCGCCGAGCTCGCCGAGCGCGCCCGCCGCGGCCTGCAGCGTCGGCTGCAACGCTCCCGCCTCGGCCGCTTCAAGATGATGGCCGACTTCGACTGGCACTGGCCGAAGCGCATCGACCGCGAGGCGATCGAACGCGCCCTCACCCTGGAGTTCCTCAAGGAGGGCCGCAACTTCATCCTGCTCGGCTCCAACGGCCTCGGCAAAACCATGATCAGCAAGAACATCGCCCACGCCGCCGTGCTCGCCGGCTACTCCGTACTGTTCCGTACCGCCGCCGAGCTCATCGAGGACCTGCAGGTCGACTCCCCCGAGGCGCGCCGCAGGAAGATCGCCCTCTACAGCCGCCCGCACCTGGTGTGCGTCGACGAGGTCGGCTACCTGTCCTACGACAACCACGCCGCCGACCTGCTCTACGAGGTCGTCAACCGGCGCTACGAGCAGAAGTCCCTCATCGTCACCACCAACCGGGCCTTCAAGGAGTGGAACCAGGTCTTCCCCAACGCCACCTGCATCGCCACCCTGCTCGACCGGCTCACCCACCACGCCGACGTCACGAAGATCGAGGGAGACTCCTATCGCGTCAAGGAAAGCGAGCAGGAGGCAGCGTCCCGCAGGAAAAAGTCGTGACCCCGCCGCTCGCCGCCCACCACGGCCCGCCGGACCCGATCTGGATCATCGAAGCCTACGTGCGCCTGCCCGACACCCCACGTCATGCCCGCCCTCAAGATCAACTCCTCGCCACCCGGCTCCACCAGCGCGGCGTCCCCATGACCATCATCGAGGCCGCTTTCCTCTTGGCCACCCTGCGCCGCATCAACCGCCCCCACGGTGCCGAGCCTCTCGCCCCCATCCGCTCCCTGCGCTACTTCCTCCCCGTCATCGAGGAGCTCCTCCGGCGTCCCCCCGCCGCCTCCTACCTCACCTACCTCCGCCAGGCCGTCGCAAGCCTCCTCGCTCGACCCGCCGCCGACAAAGGTCCAAAAAAAGACGCTTTTACATGAGCGACAACA
>Ga0210377_10000872_pt1 | contig 28526 bp, 6 predicted proteins | sample PLM4_65_b1redo_FD_155480 | JGI IMG/M metagenome (GOLD analysis project Ga0210377, IMG submission 155480) | Groundwater sediment microbial communities from an aquifer in East River, Colorado, USA - PLM4_65_b1 redo | ecosystem: Environmental > Terrestrial > Soil > Riparian zone | place: USA: East...
TCTATAGCGCTACCTTGAATGATACGTCGACGAATGTTGGCGTCATGCATGTGGCTGGCATTCCAGAGTGGGTGGAGCAAGGGCCGGCACCGATACTGGGCGGAGCCGGACTTGTACCGACGCCGATTACTGGAATTGCGCAGGCTGGCACGGCGACGACCATAACGCTGGCTGCCTCCGCATCGGCTCAGGATGGCTTCTATAACAATATGGTCGTCCGGATTTCTGGAGGCGCAGGTCGCATCGGCCAGACGTTCAGAATAGCAAGCTATGTCGGCGCTACCCGCGTTGCGACCATCGCAGGAACATGGACGACGACACCCAATAACACGTCGACCTATCAGATCTATAGCAATCAGAACACCGGGGCAGTCAGCGTAGTCGCTCCGCATCCGACTGACCCGAACGTTATCTTCATCGGGACCGTCAACGGTGGCATCTGGAAGGCCGTGAACGCCGTGATCGGCCTCGACAAGGTCGACAATGATATCGATGGCTTCATCGATGCGAACGATCCCGACGAAGCATTCAGATGGATTCCATTAACCGATCAGTTTCCGTCCCTTTCGATCTCGGCGATTACCTTCGATCCGACGAATCCTCTGGTGCTTTATGCGGGCACCGGCAAAGTCAGCAGTTCATTCAGCGACGGGAAGGGAATCGGGTTGCTGAAGAGCACGGATGGGGGCGATACGTGGACGCTTTTGAGTATCCCTGATTTTCAGGATCTCACGATCCAAAAGATTGTTGTCCTTCCGGGCAACGTGGTACTCGTGGCATCGGACGCTCGTGGTGTTGGCACTGCAACGGAAAAGGGCGGACTGTACCGCAGCACTGACGGCGGCGCGCATTTCAGCAAGATCTCCGGCAACGGCGCCGATCAGAGGGACAACAACAAGAACAACGCCACGGACGAGTTGGCCGAATTTACCGGCCTTCCGGGTGGTAGCGTTACCGACCTGTGGGTCGATCCCACGGATAACCAAGTGATCTATTTAGCCTCGACCACCAACGGTTTTTACAAGAGCACCAACGGCGGGCAGACCTGGAACGCAATCAACACCGGACTACCTGAAACAATCCTGCCGACACCTGCCACCTCCTTCACGGCTCAGGGCATAAAGCTCAACACTACTAACACGATCATTTTCCCTGCCATTGCATCAGCGACCGACGATGCATACGTCGACTGGTATGTGCAAATCACGGGCGGGACGGGCACGGTTGGACAACGGTTCATTATCACCGATTACGATGGCGTAACGCGGACTGCCACCATTGCCGGCAATTGGACGACGACTCCGGATAACACCACGACGTTTCAATTACATCGGGTTGCTCCGCCGAATCGTGTGACTGCTTGGGCAGGGACGGGTGCAGCGCAGGGTGGCAGCAACAACACGATTATTTTTCCCGCCGACGCAAACGCAACTGACGATATCTATGTTGGATGGACTGTGCAAATCACAGGTGGTACGGGCAAGGTCGGTGAACGCTTCGTCATAACGGACTACGTTGGGGCTACAACGACCGTCACCATTGATGGGAAATGGACAACCGCTCCTGACAATACCACCACGTTCATCGTATTCCGCGATTTCACGCAAATGCGCCTGGAGATGGCGGTAAGCCCCGTCGATATCGGCGGCATGAATCCCCTTTATGCGGCATTGATAAGTTCCAGCATCTCCAGCACCACCACCGCTGTCTCGGCGGCCAATCAGGTGACGATCAATTCGACGGTGACGAATACGCCGGGATTGTCTTTGTTCGAGGCCGGCGACAGCGTCACGCTCAGCGGCACGAATGCTGCGGGGAATCCCATATCTGAGACGCTGAGCATTGCGCGCGTCACGATCGGTGGGGCTACGACCACCCTGCTTTTCACTGGCAACTTAGTAAATGGGCCATACAATGCGGGCGCGACCGTAACGTACGGCCGTGATCGGCTGAGTAGCTTATATCGTTCCATCGACGAGGGCTTGAACTGGACCGCCATCGCCTTGCCTAACAGCACGGATACGGTCCGTTTCGATGCCGACAATAGCGGATTTTTTGAGGCCAATGCCAACGAGGTATTTACCCAAACATTCGGTATTCACCATGGCGGCCAAGGTAATGTCCATTTCTCCATAGTCGCCGATCCGACTCGTCCGGATGTGATCTACATCGGAGGCGATACTCAGGCGCCTGTTGGTTCTTTTGATACGAACGGAAACGGTAACGTTGCTGATGCTTATAACGGTGGCGGCGCGGGAACCCGAGAGACCTTCAGCGCAGCAGGATTTTTCTCCTTCAATGATCTTAATGCCGGTCGCCTAATGATCGGAAATGTTACGACCAGTACTTGGAGTCCCATCGTCGGGAGCGGCGCAAATATGACGGCGCCACACTCTGATTCCCGCGGAATGGTCTTCGATTCCACCAATACCACCATTCTCGAGATCGACGACGGTGGCATTTACCGATTGACGAATGCCCCGAACAATCTTACGAGGACCTGGGAATCGCTTTTGGGAAATTTGGGCACAAACGAGCTGTATTCGGTTGCATGGGATCTGACGAGCGGACGGATCTTGGGGGGTGCGCAAGACAATGGAGTTGCTTTGCAAGTCGGTCAGGGTACAGGTCAATGGAATCTATTGACACAGGGTGATGGAACAATCGTCCAGGCGACGGGCACGATGCCTCCGCTTACTGCCCAAGGCGGCGGCGCGAACACGCTTATCTTACCGGCGCTCGCATCCGCGGTGAATGGTGCCTATGTCAACTGGAACATCCGTATCACGGGAGGAACCGGTCAGTTGGGAGAGACCTTCCGGATCACGAACTACAATGGCGCAACGAAGACCGCGACCGTCAACGGAAACTGGACGACGGCGCCCGACAATACCACAACGTTCCAACTCTCATACAGTCAGTACTTTTACAGTACTCAAAATTTTAATCTCTCGGTAAATAATGCCGGCACTACAAGTAGCATTAACTTCACTGTTCCCGTGCCAGCGGCGGGTGGCGCAACGACCAATGTCGGTGTAGCCGCATTTGATGGAAATATCGGTTTTGTCCAGCCCTACTATCTGAATGCCGCAGATCCGACCCGGATGCTGATCGGTACGCCGGGTGGGTTCCTGTACGAATCCTTGAGCAGCTTTACCGCGGCACCCGTAAATGGAGCGATACCCGTCACGTTGGCCCTATTGAATGGCGGAGGCGGCTTGCCGGTTGGCGGCGTGAACGCGTTGCCCGTTGGAACCACAACCGCGCCAGCGGCGGCATCCATGGGAAACTTGAACAGCATTGTTTACGGCGGTTTCGCGGCCAATGGTACACCGATGCCGGATGTCGGTTATGTGGGCACTCAGGGTTCGCCAGGTGGTGATTTCCTTTTCGTGCGTCAGCAAACTCAGTTTGGCCAATTCTCGCCCGTTACCAGTTACACCACGCAGGTTAACCAGGCGGTGAAAGCGGTCGCTGTTGATCCCAAGGACTGGACCAAGGTTTTCGTACTGACCGTCAACGGGCAGGTGTGGACTTCCAATGACGGTGGGACGGCCCCTGGAGGTAACTGGACCTGGACCGACCTTACGAGCTCTCTGCGTGTACTCCCAGGCACCGACAATTTGCAAACCATTATGGTCGATACCACCAATGGAAAGACGGTGATTCTTGTCGGCGGCGAGGGCGGCGTCTTCCGGAAGATCGATGGGGGGCCGTGGTCGGAGTTCGGCACAGGTCTTCCCAATGTGCTGATCAGCGACATTGACTACATTCCAAAGGATAACGTCGCCGGTACGGTCGATGACGTACTGATCATTGGCACCATGGGGCGGGGCGCCTGGATGATCGCAAATGCCGGACAGCAACTGGTTACCGATTCGGTGGTGATGATCAAAGGTCGAGACGCGTTTCAAGATCACATCGAACTTTCGAGCAATACATTCCGGCCTTGGCTCGTTGACATCTATCACTATCAAGAAGGCGATGCTGATCTCAACCCCGATCTAAGTTTTAATATGACCTCGATTGGCAAGATCGTGATCGATGCCAAAGGGAGTAATGACCATATCGTCGTAGACACGACTAAAGGTAGTCCAATTTTTGTCGCTGGAGGTCTGCAGGGTAACGAAGTCAGGCATATCGTCGTCGATGGGGGTGATGGCAACGACACCTTGGACATCTTGGTAAATAGCACACCGATATATGATTCCGGCATCAAAAATCTCGGCAGCGGTAGCGGAAAACATTCGTTAACAGCCGTTAACGACCTGGGGATAACGGCCTATCAATATGTCGACTGGGTAAAGATCGAGAACCCGAGCGAGTCGACTTCCTCGGCCTACTTGCTCAAGAACCTTAGTGCGGGTCTGCAGGCAACAAGCCGGTCCGTGGCGGCGAATCTGTCCAATGCAATGAAGGGTCAGGCGCTCGGCGGAATCAATGCCGGCACGGTTGCAACCGGCGGAAACGATCTGCGGATAGATAGGCCCGAGCCTTTGAGTGATCCCGTTGTCGCCGGCCTCAATGACGAGGGCGAAGAAGGTGAAGAGGGGGCATTACTTCTAATAGGCAACAAAACATCGTTATTTCAGCGCCTATTTGAGGAGGGTTTCGGGGCCTTTGACTTCACCGACATTTCTGAAGACGGTTTGTTTTCCGATCGTCAATTGCTCGAAGCGGCTCTGGAGGCGCTGGACGGAGTCGACAATGTCGATCTGGATGACACGACTGATCAGGATGGCGATGGGACGCCCGATCTCACTTATACGGTTGGGATAAAAAAGCGTCTCGATGCGACCGTTGGTTTGGATGTTGCGGCCGATGTGCTGGGCTTCCTCGGCGACGTCAGGTTGACCGGCGACCTCGACGTCGAGTTCGATGTTGAGTTGAATCTCGTTTTCGGTCTTGATTCCCATGGGTTCTTCATTAAGCCCGATGCAAACCAACCGGAAATTACTATCAGCAACTTCTCCGTAGCGGGCGACGTCTCGGGCCGCGGACGTCTCGGTTTTCTGGGCGTCGATCTGTTGGGCGGTACCCTGACAATGGATCAGCACGTGTCGATCGATATCGACCTGCTGGATCCGGGAACCGAGCCCGATTCGGTCGGCTTCATCCGCATCCCCGAGTTGTTCCCGGATGATTTCTCTTCCTTGTTGTCGGTGTCGCTGGGCGGCAACGGCAATGCAGGGGACGGAGTCGCCAGCGACATGGTGTTCACTGGCACCTTTGCGATTTCGCTGCTGGCACCGGGTGTCAGTTCGGGGATCAATCTTGCCAATGCGGAACTCACGCTCAGCTGGGCGAATCTTGCCTCGCCGGAATCTATCTCGGTGAGCGCTTCGGGTGGCGCTGCGCAGAACCTGGTGGATTTCCTGCGCATGACATCGAGCACGGCCCAGGACCAGTTGGTGGCGCTCAAGAACCGGCTCAATGCCCTGGTGGATGCATCTTCAGCGCTTGGACTGGATATCCCCTTTGTGCACGAAGCGCTCGACGATGTTCTGGACCTTGTCAAGGTATTCGATAACGAGATCCTCAACCCCCTCTCCGGGAACGTGAACTGGACAGCGCAAACCCCGACCATTCAGGAGATGGTGTACTTCCTGGCCGGCAAGCTAGGGCTCAGTCTCTCCGACATGGGCTTGAGCTACAACTCCTCATCAAAGGAGCTCACCTATGACCTGGATATCAGCCGGGCCATTGCGTCGTTCAGTGACAACTTCAATTTTGGCTTTGATCTCGCGGAAGGCCTCGCTGACTTCGATGCCAGCACCAATGCCTCGTTTAGCGGTGACGTCGGCGTCAAGTTGACCGTCGGTCTGGATGTGAAGGATGTCATTGCTAATCCCCTGGCCTTGGACGATGCCTTTTTCATCCGCAATCCAGTCACAGGCTCCATGTTCGAGGGGCGTGTTGACTTCAACGTCGCAGACCTGGACGCGTCGGCTCGGTTCGGTTTCCTGTCGATAGACATCGTCGACGGCAGTGCCCAATCGACCCGGGACTTTACCTTTGGAATGAACCTTGCCGATCCGGACAATTCCGATAGTCAGAACCAGATCACCGTAAGCGAGCTGATTTCCGGGCTGGGCAGTCCGACCACGTTGCTCGGCTCCCCGACGTTCGACGGCGCCGCCACCGCCGTGCTGCCGATTGCTGTGCCGTTCCTGGGTATCAGCGACGGTGGGACGCTCACGGTGACATTCGACAGCACAGGCACGCCGCAACTCACGGTGTCTGGCATTGATAGCCTGCCGACGGATATCACCAATTTCAACAACATCGACGCGCCGAGCATCGTCGGCGTGCTGGGCCAGTTGACGTTCTGGCTCGACGAATTCCGCCGCAGCGAAGCCTTTGCCAACCTAGACGTCCCGCTCGTCGGGCAGGCACTCGACGAGGCGCTGCAATTCGCCGATGCGTTCCGCGACCTCGTGCTCATCGATGACAACGACACGAAGCTCGACGACACCAAGACGCTGCTCAAGGATCTGAATAATGCGCTCGCCGACGCCGGCCTGGGACGCAAGATGTTCGCCGCGAACGTCGGCGGTCACATCGCCGTCGTCGCCCTGGATGCGGGGATCACGAGCTTCACCGTCTCCGGCGCCGGTGCGCTCGGCTTCGACTCGCCGCAGATGGGCAGCGTGCCGCTCGGCAAGTTCTTCGCCGAGGCGATGGCCACGAACGGCTTCAGCGATGCCGAAGGCAACCTGAGCGCCGATCTCAACTTCACCGTAACGATCGGCAGCAAGAGCTACACCGTCAAGGTCGAGAAGACGGCGACCGATGACAATACGAAGATCGGCGACGACCGCTGGAAACTCGTCAGCGCGGACAATGCTCCGACCTTTGCCACCGCGCAGCAGATGAAGCTGCGCCTGCTCGACGCCTTCGGTCCGACCTACCCGGGCCTCACCTACGACCAGGCCACCGACTCGCTCAATTTCTCGCTCGACCTCTCGCAGGTTTTCGCGAATCTCAACTTGCCATTCACGTTCGACCTCGACCAGCTGCCCGAATACCTCAAGCTGCAGACGAGCGGGGCGCTCGCGTTCAAGCTCTCGGGCGGATTGAATCTCGACGTGGGTGTCTTCCTCGGCAACGCGGAGCCGAGCGACAAGCTGCAACCGGGCACACTGCTCGCTAACCTGAGCCAGCCGGTGGTTCTGAACGACAATCAGCGCTACGACGCGCAGCCGGTCGTGGGCAAGCTTACGGCCGACGCGCATTTCAGCGTTGCGATCGACGGCGCCGCGGCAGTCCCGGTCACGGTGACCAAGCTCGCCGCAGCGAGCAACACGACGCTCGCCGACCTCGTCGCGGACATCAACACCGCACTGACTACGGCAGGGCTGAATACGAAGGTCGTCGCGCAAGCGGTGCCTGCGACGGGCGACCAGCCCGCGCCGCAGCAGATTCAGTTTGTCGGCCTGACCGTCGCGAGCTCGCTCGCAATCACGGCGAACGCCGGCGACCCGGCGGTCACCGAAATCGGTTTGGCGACCAGCGCAACGGTCACCGGCGCCAATCCCACGCTCAAGGCCGCCAAGACCTTGGCGCCGCTCAAGGGCCGCCTCACGGCCGACGCCGGATTCAGGGTCGAGCTGACGAAGGGCGGCTCGACGACGAATATCGACGTCGCGCTGACGCCGGCGCAGACGCAGGACAACGACTATCCGTTCTCGATCGTCAACGACATCCAAGCGCAGCTCGATCCCAGCGAGACCCGAGTCAAGGTGAGCTTCTCCAATGGTGCGCTGACCTTCGGCACGCTCGACGGTTCCGCGATCGCGGTTTCGAACGTCACCGGCACGGCCACAAACGAGCTTGGCATCGTTGCCGGCAGCGGCAATAGCGACGACCTGCTGATCACAGTTCGTAAAGGCACGATCACGACTCCCTACCGTATCGCGTTCGACAGCGGCGATACGACAATCCAGCACATCATCGACGCGATCCAGACGGCCACCACGGTGGTCGGTGAATCGACGCCGCGCGTCACGGTGGCGATCAATGCCGCGGGCAGCGGCCTGAACCTGACCGATCACACGACCGGTAGCGCGACGTTCAAGATCCAGACCCTCAACAACTCCACCGCCGGCTTGCTGATGGGCATCGTGCGTTCGGACTCGAGCGGGGCGGAGAACGACGCGCCCGACGGCGTCATCGAAGGCGCCGACATCGCGGCGCTGACCGCGCTCGATCGCTTCTTCGTCAAGGCCACCCCGGTGGGTATCGACCCGCTCGCCGGCTTGACGGTGGAGATCGGCACCCCGGTGCCGCTCACCGCGTCGGCCAAGTTCGGCTTCGTGGATCTCGGGCTGCAGGGTCAAGGCGGCCTCACCGGTACGGGCGTGACAACCGCCAACAACGCGCTCCAGGCGGCGCTGACGCTGCGCCTGCTCGAACCCGCGGGCTCCACCGACGGCCGCGTATCGCTCGCTGAGCTGATCAAGTCGCTCGACAACCCCGGCTCGCTCTTCGACTTCTCGCTCACCGGCCAGGGCGAGCTCGACCTGTCGCTCACGCCCGCGACGATTGCGTCGCTCTCGAGCCTCGGCATCGACGTGAGCGCGAGCCCGCGCATCGAAATCACGGCCGACATGACGGCGAACGCGTTCAAGACGCCGCCGCATTTCACAGTCACGCCCCAGAACTTCGACGAGCTTGCCGGCTTCGGCAACATCAATTTCAACTTCCAGTCGATCCTCGCCGGCCTCGCCGCGCTGGTCGACTTCCTCGACGATTTCGAGGGGCTGTCCTTCCTAAACGACCCGATCCCGGTGATCGACGTCAGCGTGAAGGATCTCATCGGCTTCGCGCAGAAGTTCGGCGATGCGGTGACTGCGGCGGAAAACGACCCGGCAGGCTCGCTGCAGGCGCTCGAAGACAAGCTGCTCACCGCTTTCGGCCTGCCGCCGGGCAGCCCGCAACTCAACCTGCTGCTGGTCGATGGACCCACGCCCGGCAGCAAGGTGCTGAAGATCGACACGCAGCTCTTCGCCACGTTCAGCAAGTCGCTGCCGATCAACCTCGACCTCGGGCTGGACCCGCTCGAGTTCGGCGGCGATGCGAACCTTCTGGCGCAGGGCTCTCTGCTCGTCAGCGCCGACTTCGGCTTCGACATAGCGAACCCGGCAAACATCTATGTCTTCAATACGACCGGCGTCACCGCTTGGCTTGACCTCGCCGCGAACGACCTCGACTTCAAAGCCGCCGTCGGCCCGCTTGGCGTCTTCGTCACCGACGGCACGGCGTCGATCAAGGGCACGCTGGACGCCGGTAACAAGATCCTGACTGCCGGGTTCGCGAGCGCCTTCGGAACCGACGGCATGGAAGCCATTGGCGACATCGACCTGGGATCCGACCTGAGCGTGAACATCGGCGGCGGCATCAACGTCACCCTGCCGGTGTACTTCCCGAGCGAGTCCCTCTTCGCGGGCACGGTAAAGGTCGTCGGTACGCTGAGCTACAGCGGCGGCAAGTTGACCGGGAGCCTTACGCCGAAGGCCTACGGTCCCGGCGGCACGGACCCCGGAGACGAGATCTCCATGGGGCAGCTTTTCGCGTTCGATCCGGGACAGCTCAGCCTGCTCGACGGGCTGCTGCTCGGCGTCGACGGCATCGACATGTTCCTTGACGGGCTGCAGGACCTCCTCGACGGAACGCTCGGCGGCTTCAAGCTGCCCCTCGTGGGCGAGAAGCTTTCGGGCGCGGCGGAAGCGATCGGCGATCTGCGCAACGGCTTCGTCGAGAAGTTCCGCAAGGCGATCGAAGACCTCGCGAACCCGGCGCTCGCCTTCGCCGAGGCCGGAATCGCGCCGGGCGGCGCCACGCTCGCCGCCACGTCTGTGCCGCAGGGCGTCGACCCGGTGTCCAAGCTCCTGTACCAGCTTCTCGGACCGACGGGCCTTGGCGTTGTCGACGGCACGTCCGACATCGTGTTCGACACCAACATCCAGACGGAGACAGACCCGAGCAAGGTCTATTTCGACTGGGACATCCACATGTCCGGTACGCTCGCGAACGCGAGCGCGGGCATCGGCTTCGACCTTGGCGTCCCGGGGCTCGGCCTGGAAACCGAGGGTGACATCCACCTCGATGTCGACTGGGCGCTGGACTTCGGTTTCGGCGTCAACTTCGACGACGGCTTCTACCTCGACGTCGCCAAGCAGGACGAGCTGCAGCTCACCGCGCGCGTCACGACGCCCGGCCTGGGAATCACCGGCCGCCTCGGCTTCCTGCAGATTGAGGGCGAAGAGAACGTGGAGGCCGATGAAGGCGCCGACGCCGAGACCGAGCGCGGCGACACCGGAATGACGGTCCAGTTCGCCGTCGACCTCGAGAACCGGCAGAACCCGTCGTCGGACGCGCACCTCGGCTTCGCGGAGCTCGGACGGCTCGGTGTCGACGCCAAGGTGGCCGGCCAGGCGCTGGCCGACCTGGCGCTGTCGCTCAAGCTCAACAGCGACCTCGTGCCGAATCCGGGAAATTTCCCGAGCATCGTCGCCGACTTCGCCTTCGACTGGAGCCTCGGCACGGTGGACAACCCGGCCACCGCCGCGAACGAATTCAGCGGCGTCTCGCTGTCAGCTCTGAACGGCGACTTCCTGAAGAACGGGCTTGACTACATAGGCTTCGACGACATCGGACTGGACCTCGGTAAATACTTCAGCGACGTGATCGGCCCGATCGTCGACAAGGTGCAGGAAATCACCGGCCCGATTAAGCCCTTCCTGGATTTCCTCACCGAGCCGATCCCGGTGATTTCCGATTTGGCGGGCCCGACCTCGCTGCTCGACATCGCCGAGATGTCCGGCTACGTCAACCCCGGCATCATCAAGGCGATCGAGGTCGTTGACCAGGTGGTCGACATCGTGTCCGACCTCGAGTCGGCCGGCGGCACGACAATCCTCTACGTGGACGAGCTGCTGCCGGGCGGCGCCCTCACCATCTACCAGGCGCCGAGCGCCGGGCTGATGGCTTCGAGCACGAGCGGCATACCGAATTTCGATCCGTCCAATCCGGTCAACCTCGCGAACCTCAAGAGCTACGTCGCTACGCTGCCCTCGGAGCTCGGCTTCGTCGGCGACGCGCTGGATGCCGCGACCGACGTGTTCTCGAAAGCGGTGTCGAAAATGCGGCCCGGCGGCGGCGTGGATGAAGGCTTCAAACTGCCGATCATCGAGAACCCGTCGCAGATCTTCGGCCTGCTGCTCGGGCAGCCGGCCGATCTGATCACCTTCACCATGGCGCCGCTCGAGGTCAAGGCCGAGTTCAGCGCCTTCTTCTCCATCTTCGGGCCGCTCGGCGTGTCGATCAACGCCGAATTCGCGGCGACGTTCGGGCCGTTCACCTTCGGCTACGACACCTACGGCATCAGCAAATTCGCGGCCGGAGACTTCAAAAATCCGTCCGCGCTGCTCGACGGTTTATACGTCGGCGACCTCGACGCGCAGGGCAACGACATTCCCGAGCTGCAGTTCGACGCCGGCCTGTGGGCCGCGGCCGAGCTCAATCTCGGGATCGCGCGCGGCGGCGTCGGCGGCGGCCTGTTCGCCGAGATCGACTTCAACCTCTACGATCCTGACGACGACGGCAAAGTGCGCATCAACGAGGCGATCAATTCGGTCAACAACGCGATCAGGGACGGTTACTCCGCCCTGGTTGCGCCGCTCGCGGTCTTCGACATTTCCGGTAAATTGACCGCCGAGCTGTTCGCCTTCGTCAAGGTCGACATTCCTTTCTTCCCGATCAACGAGAAATTCGAGATCACCGACCCGATCGAGCTGCTGTCGTTCGAGAACGTGTTCGAGCGTCGCCCGACGCTTGCCACGGAGCTCGGCAACGGCGTGCTGCAGCTCAACATCGGCAAGAACGCTGCGTCGCGGATCGAGGGCAATTTCGACGATGTTGCCGAGGAGTTCTTCATCAAGGCCGGAGACCCCGGTCATGTGCTGGTCTGGGCGCCGCAGTTCGGCGTCTCCGAGAGCGAGGCGCAGGAATACGAGGCCAGCAAGATCGTCGCCTTCGCCGGCGACAGCAACGACAAGATCATCTTCAAGAACACGAACGGGCCGGTTGCGGTCGGGGTGGAACTGTACGGCGACGCCGGCAACGACACCCTCGACGTTTCGGCGATCACCGGCGCGGCCTTCCTGGTCGGCGGCGCCGACACGGACACCCTCACGGGCGGTTCGGGCGGCGACACGCTGTTTGGCGGCACCGGCACCGACTTCCTCTGGGGCGGCGGCGGCAATGACTGGCTGATCGGCGACGGCGACCACGAGGAATATCTCGTGGGGTCGGTGATTACAGTCGAAGTCAAGGGCAGTGACGGGGCCGACGAACTGCATGGGGATGCCGACGACGACCTGCTGATCGGCGCGGGCGGGATCGACAAGCTTTGGGCCGGTAGCGACGACGACGTGCTGATCGGCGACGGCGGCGAGGTGACGGTCCTGAACGACCGCCGCGTCGCGACGACGCGCTCTCTCGATAACGATCCAACCACCAACGACCCGCTGCGGCTGGAACTGGCGGTGCGCGATACCTCGACGAATGGCAAGGGCGCCGCCGACGAATTGCGCGGCGAGGCCGGCAACGACCATCTGTACGGCGGCTTCGGTAACGAACTGGTGCTCCTGGGCGGCGACGACAACGATGTGATCTACGGCGAGGACGGCAGCGACACGCTCAACGGCGGCGGCGGTGACGATGTTCTGTTCGGAGACTTTGGCGTCTTCGAGGAAGTCACGGTCGGCGTCGTCACGACGCTCGAACCGTTCGTCACGCCGGGCGGTGACAAGGACGACATCTCCGCGGGCAGCGGAAACGACAAGCTGCTCGGCGGCGCGGGCAACGACAAGCTGGTCGGCAACGAAGGCGATGACGCTCTATGGGGCGGGGTCGGCCAGGACCGGCTGTGGGGCGACAACGAGGACGGCACCGGCACCAGCGCCGACCTGCTCTACGGCGAGGCCGATTCCGACCAGATGCGCGGCGGCAACGGCGACGACTACCTCGAAGGCGGCGGCGGCGACGATCTCGCGCTCGGCGGCATGGGCGACGACACGCTGGTCGGCGGCTACGGTTCCGACACGATGGACGGCGAGGAAGGCGGCGACGACTACCGCATCAGCGTCCGCGGCGGCACCATTACGCAGCTTACGACCGCGTACGACACCGGCGCGTCCGGCGTCGATTCGCTCATCATCGTCGGCACGCCCGGCGACGACACGCTGCTCCTGCGCGCGATGGCCGACTCGTACTTCCCGACGCTCGAGAAGCTGCAGAACCTCATCGTCAGGTACTTCAACTCGAACATCGAGGACCGGCTCGCCGCGATGCTGCAGGCCTTCAACGACGCTTACGGCCCATGGGACACGGCGCACGGCCTGTACCAGGCGCTGACCGACGAGTATCAGGAAGGCCTCGCCGCCCAGCTCAAGGCGGCCGCCGCGCCGATCGTCACCGATGCGGCGCTGCAGGCCGAAATCAACGACATCATCGACGACGTGCTCGCCTCCGATGCGGCAAGCAAGATCGATGTGCTGAAAAAGCAGATCACTGCCGCATACAACGAGGCGGACGCCGAAGTGCCGAGCAAGCTGTTCAGCGCCCTGGCTAACACGTACAAGCGCACCGATCCGGGCGCGCTCGACGACATCACGGCATCGATCGTCGACTACTACATCGCCGAGTCGCTCTACCCGGCGCTCAAGGGCCTGCAGCTCTACGTCGACGAGGTGTACGCGGACGACAATATCAAGGCCGATCAGCGTTTCGACGCGATCCTCGACCGCGTCGGCGACGTCTTCATCGAGGCTTTCGCCGGCGAGCGCGACGCCATCCTCGCCGCGCTGCAGGATGCGTGGGAGAACCTGCCCGAAGGCGCAACCGAAACGCAACAGCAGGACGCGCTGAAGGACGCCATCGACACCGCGTACACGACCGATCCGATCAACCCGAACACGTTCACGAACACCGCCTTCGTGGCGGTGATCAACGAGGGCGGCAAGGCCGTGGAACGCTTCAACTACCGGCGCATGGAAGGCATGGTGGTCAGCACGCTCGGCGGCGACGACTACGTGGTGTTCGACGATCTGCTCGCGGCCGCGACCATCAACCTGGGCGAGGGCAAGGACCGGGTTCAGGTGGGCCAGGTGTTCCGCTCCGAGCGCGTCAGGGATCCTGAAGGCGTGCTCATCACCGGCATCAAGGCCGAGGACGTCTTCACCACCGTCGAGATCACGCGCGGCTGGCTGTCCAACGGCGTCAGCGTGCCGACGACCATCTACGGCGGTGGCGGCGACGACAACTTCACCGTGTTCCACAACGTCGCGGTGCTGAACCTGAACGGCAGCGACGGTGACGACGTGTTCACCGTGCGCGCCTTCGCACTGAAGGGCTCGACCGACAACGAGCGCGCGCGCACCGACATGAAGGGCGACGGCGGCGCCGACACCATCCTGTACGTTGTCAACGCGCCGGTCGGCATCGACGGCGGCGACGGCCTGGACACCGTGCGCATCGTGGGCACGGAATTCGGAGACGATTTCGTGATCACCGACAGCGGCGTCTTCGGCGCCGGGCTCAATGTGAGCTACGTCAACGTCGAGCGTCTGGTGGCCGACGGCGCGGAGGGCAACGACCGCTTCTTCGTCATGTCGACAGGCCTCGACGTCGTCACAGAGATCGACGGCGGCCTGGGCAGCGACACGTTCTTCGTTGGCGGCAACCCGTCGCGCGCGCCGATCTCAGTGGTGAGCAACGACCTGCGCGGCCACAGCGGCATCATCCTGCACAGCGTGGAGTCGGACGATAGCGCCTGGGACGGGATCCCGGTCGAAGGGCTTTCCGCCAACGTGGGCGACAACGAAGACGCGATGATCCTCGTATCCGAGAGCGACGGACGCTCGGTGGTGGTGGAAGGCGCCATTGCGCCGCAATTCGGCGCGATCGATACCTACACGCTGCGCCTCTGCCGCGCGCCCGCGCTGGGCAAGAAAGTGGTGCTCGCGGTAGTACCGGCCGGGCTTTCGCCCGAGGACCAGGTCAAGAACTTCGCCGACCTGGAGGTCTGGGATCCGACGCTCAATGCCGGGCTCGGCGGCTGGTCCGACAGCCGCACCGTGGTACTGGACGGCAGCAACTGGTCGAGCGGCGTGCAAGTCGAGTTCCGCGCCAAGCAGGACGTGGGCTATGAAGGCCGGCGCTTCACCTTCATCAACCACAAGATCACGGAGGAGACGAGCGACGTCACGTTCCTCGACGCGCAGACGCGCAGCATCAAGGTGCAGATGGAGGACGACGACCGCGACGGCATCACGGTGATTCCGAGCGGCCTGAGCAATACGGTGCTGGAAGGCAGCGCGACCGAGGGCTTCGGCGACAGCTTCGACGTCGTCCTGACGCACGCGCCGATCGCCACGGTGACCGTGACGATGAACGTAACCGACCCAACCAACGGCATCTCGCTCGACAAATACACGCTGACCTTCGAGGTCGACGACACGAACGGCAAGATCTGGAGCCGGCCGCAGACCGTAACGGTGAAAGCGGTCAACGACACCAAGGTCGAAGGCTTCCATGTCGACTACGTCAGCTTCACCGTGACGAGCGCCGACCACGACGAGGTAAAAGGGCCGTTCCTCGACGGCGACGTGGTCACCGTCAACGGCACCGACGTCACGGCGACCGAGGATCCGGTGACGCACAAGGTCTGGCTGCAGGTCGACGGCGACATCGACGACCCGGGCATCGACAACATTCCTCCGCTGAAGCCGAGCACCTTCGTGCTGCTGCCGCACCGACCGGTTGCCGGCACGGTGGCGGTGCGCGTCGCCGGCGCGGAGCTCGCGCCCGACCGCTTCTCGGTGAGCGGCAACACGGTCACCTTCCTCACCGCCACTGGCGCGCCCGAGTTCCGCTCGGGCAAGGTTGAAGTGAACTACCAGTACAAGGAGTTCGGCTACAATGGCATGGCCGTGCGCGACCAGGTCGTCGACATCTACGACAACGACTCGCCGACCGTCATCGTCCGTCCGGTGGATGACGGCATGGTGGATGTGGTGGAAGGCGACGCGAGTGCGACCGATACGTACACGGTGCGCCTGTCGAGCAAGCCCACCGACGACGTGCAGATCGTGATCGACTCGGTCAAGACGCGCACCACGTGGGGCGCCAACGCCTATTACGCCAACCAGCTGCTTCTTTCTGACGAGGACGGGCCGTATGCGCAGAGCATCATCCTGACGTTCACGCCGGACGACTGGTACCTCGAGCAGGAGGTCACCGTCGCCGCGTACGACGACACGGTGCTGGACGGCAACGACACCCAGGTGTTCGCGCCCGATCTGCAGACGGTGAACAAGATCCGCGGCCCGCTGATCGTAGAAGGCGCGGCCGGCGCCGGCTCGCTCAGCCTGCCCGACCCGCTGATGATGCCGTGGGAGCGTAACGAGCTGCAGTCCGACGGTAACGTGGTCGCCTTCGTCGCCGCCACCTCCTCGACAGGTGCGGAAACCATGACGGTCGAAAAGCAGGACCTCGATCCCGTGGTTGCGCGCTTCAAGCTGGAGGACCTGGGTTTCACGCTCGACAAGCTCGTCGGCAAGACGCTTCAGATGAGCGGGGGGCCCGGCACCGGCATCGTGCTCGATCCGAACCGGCCGCGAGACAAGTTCGACCGCTTCTGGCTGATCACCAGCCTGGAGCTCCTGCCCGACGACGGCGAGCCCAGCACGCCGGAGCTTGTGAGGCTCGTGCTGCAGAACCCGACTGCCGTCGATCCGACGCAGCCGAACGTGACGGCGCCGGACGCGACCAGCGAATACGCCATTACCTCGCAGTCGCTGAATTTCTTCGCCGACGAGCGCGAGCAGGTCGATTACATGTTCGTTTATGACACCGACAGCGTGGCCGACGACGTCGGCGCGCTCACGTCCATGGACGGTTATGTGCTGGGCTTCGACGCCGTCACGAGCAAGATGACGGTCGAAACCTCGGCCTTGCAGCGCGTCGCGACGCTGCTCAAGCTCACGACCCTGCAGCAGCTCGAGGGTCTGCAGCTCACGGTCACCGTAGGGCCGGGCACCGGCCACGTCTACACCATCAGCGATGTACCGGAACTGGAAGGCGATACCAAGGAGCTCACGCTGACCTCGGTGTCCGGCTCGGGCACGCCGACCAACCGCAGCGAATTCCGCATCGAGGGGGCCGACCGCTACGGCCGTATCACCGGCTTCGGCATGGGGCCGAACATCCTGTTCTCCGGGCGCCCGCAAGGCGGCGGCATTACGTACGGCGACCTGGAGGTCGTGCAGGTCGAGCTGGGACGCGGCAATGACACGGTGAACGTCGACTACGCCACCAACTCCGAAGACCACTCGACGGTGCGCACCGGGGACTTCTACACGCTGACGATGCTCAACACCGGCACCGGCAACGACAAGGTCACAGTCACCCTCGACAACGGCGACAGCACCGAGACTTTCAACGGTTCGGGGGGCGATGGCGCGTTCGCGCTTGATACCGGCGACGGCAACGACGAGGTGCTCGGCGGGGCGTCCACGCGGCAGCTGGTCGTATTCGGCGGCCGCGGCGACGACCGCATCGTCACGGGCTCGGGCAACGACATCGTCTTCGGCGACCTCGGACGCGTGGACTACATCAAGAAGTTCGTGGTCGACGGGCAGGAGTACGACGCCGTCATCACGCGCCTTGGCTCCTCCGTGCCGCAGAACCCGATGAACCCGCACGTCACTCTCGCTACGGATACCTCGATCAGCGACAGCGCCATCCTCGGCACGCCGTACGAGTTCCCGACCGACTACGACGGCCTGGTCGGGCTGAGCGTGCAGGTGATTTCGCCCGAGGGTCACGTGCAATTCCGCACGGCGATCGCCAACACCGCGGACACCATCACGGTCGACTCGGAGTGGACTCAGTTCCCGGTGTACGACGCGGCCGACCCCGACGACAACTTCTACTACCGCGTCTCCGCGCACCCGGACGACCAGACCGACGGGCAGTTCCGCACGCCGGAAGTCGTCTGGTCGATCCTCTACGAGGTCGGCGGCGCCGACAACATCGAGGCGGGCGGCGGCGGCGACATGGTCATCGGCGGTGCCGGTGGCGACAACCTCGACGGCGGCGCGGACGCCGACCTGATCTTCGGCGACAATGTGCGCCTCGACGGCGTTCCCGACTCGGGCAACGCTATCGAACCGCGCTTCCGTTCGCTGACCGGCAACCTGATTTATGGTGCCGATGGCTTGGTCCAGGTCGGCGGCACCGGTGACGTGCCGGGTGGCACGCCGGCATGGGCGGACTTCACTATCCTGCTCGACCAGACCCTCGACGCCACGCACTTCGGCGACGACTACATCGCCGGCGGTGCCGGCGCCGACGAGGTCTTCGGGCAGCTCGGCAACGACACCATCCAGGGCGACGGCTCGATCGCGTCGAAAATCGACGGCCTCGCAAACACGCTCGCCGTCTCGGCTGCGCGCGTCGAAGTGAACGGCCTGCTCGAGCTGGTGGTCAACGCCTCGTTCGAAGCTGTGGGTGACGGCGACGACTACATCGAGGGCAACGCCGGCAGCGACGTGATCTTCGGCAACCTCGGACAGGATGATATCATCGGCGGCAGTTCGACGCTGTTCAGTCTGTCGACGCCTGCATTGCGCGCCGACGGCAGCGACCTGATCTTCGGCGGCGCAGGCACCGACTTGTCACGCAACGACATGGGTGATACCAGCGCTAACGGCCATGCCCATGACTCCGACACGATCATAGGCGACAACGGCAACATCTATCGCCTGGTAGGTACCAACGATATATCGAGCGGCGCATATCTTACCTTCAACTACGACACCTACGGCACCGAGAAGATCGTCCCGCGGGCAGCCGAACTCCTCGACTATACGCCGGGCGGCCCGGACTACGTCGGACAGGCCGGTCCGCTGGTGACGGGTGATATCGGGGCGGCGGACGAGGTTCATGGCGAGTCCGGCGACGACTTCATTTACGGTATGGCCGGCAACGACGTGCTCTTCGGCGACGGCCAGAACGACAGCATTATCGGCGGCTACGGCAACGACTGGATCTCCGGCGGCACCGGCGATGACGGCATCCTCGGCGACGACGGGCGCATCTTCTCCAGCCGCAACAGCACCAGCTTCGGCGAGCCGCTGTACGGCATCTTAGCGATCTCGGCGGCCAACATCAACCGGCTCGACACGACGAACAACTTGATTCAGGTCGCGATCCTGAACGTCAACGGCCTGCTGAAGTACACGGCCGATCTCACGCCGGACAACCTGGACCCGAACCACACGGCCACTCCGAGCACGCTGATGCCGCGACCGACGTTCGCGAACGACATCATCTACGGCGGTCTCGGCACCGACTCCATCCACGGCGGTGCGGGAGAGGACGCGATCTCCGGCGCCGAAGCGCTCGCGGGCACGAGCGCCGCGACCAGCTCGTACACGAACAACTACGATCAGAACGGTAACCAGCTGAACGCGGCGCCGATCGAGAGCGACTACGCGCACCCGTTCAACCCGGGCAACTCGCTCGGGTACAACCCGGCCACGACGAAGTTTGCGCTGTACGACGCCAACGACGGGCTGCGCAAGATCCTCTTGACCGCGACCGGCGGTTTGTCGAAGACCGCCAGCGGGCTCGAATGGTTCCTGAACTTCGACGCCACCGAAGGCCCGCTCGATACCAAGTGGTTCGTGGGTACCAGGTACCCGGCGAAGCCGACCGACGGCGACGACCACATCTTCGGCGATCTCGGCCACGACTGGCTTGTCGGCGGCGCCGGCCGCGACTCGCTCTGGGGCGGTTGGGGCGATGACGTACTGAATATGGACGACGTGCTCACCACCCACAACACGCTCAACGACCAGACCGACACCAACCCGTCGTGGGAGGATCTTGCCTTCGGCGGCGCCGGCCGCGACGTGATGATCCTCAACACAAACGGCGACCGCGCGGTCGACTGGACCGGCGAGTTCAACTCGTACTGGACGCCCTTCAACGCGTACGGGGCTGTCTCGGTGATCCGGCTCTACCAGCCGGACTTGAGGCTCTACCTCCTGGACGTTTCAGAGAGTCAGGGCGCCGATCCGACGCTCGCCGCGCAGTACGGCAGTGATCCGGTGAGACACGGCGAGCCGTTCGGCGAGATTGGCCTGGTGACGAGCAAGGATGCGGCCTGGCAGGACCAGAACGGCAATCCGCGCGATCCGCAGGCCGGAAACACCAAGGGCAAGACCGACATCGCCAAGACGACGAACAATCAGCCGCTCTACGAGACGGCAGAGGGTCCCGCGCCCGCAACGGTCTCGACAGACCTGCTCACCGATGCAGAGCTGGCGCCCATCGTCGCCGAGGCGAAGCTGCTCTGGGAAGAAGCGCTGGGAGCCGGTGATAGTCGCCTGGGCGCCCTGAACGGTGTGCAGGTCGAAGTCGGCAATCTGCCCCAGGACGGGCTTGGGGCCACCATCGGCAATACGATCCTGATTGACACCAATGCGGCCGGATACGGATGGTTCATCGACCCGACGCCCGGAACGGACACCGAGTTCGCGAAACGCCATGGCAAGAGCGGTCTATTTGCTGCTCCATCCAGTGCTGCGTTTGGAGAGATGGATCTTTTGTCCGTGGTTTTGCATGAATTCGGCCATGTGCTGGGCTATACCGACCTCGGTTCCAACGGGAACCTGCCGGGCATCGTCATGGACGGCACGCTCGATGCCGGAGAACGGCTGCTGACCAGCCCGGTCCGGACGACAAAGCGGACCGCCAAGCCCGCGCAGGAACGGCAGGCCCTGGTGTTCGATGAAAAGAGCGGGGAGTTCCTCGACTCATCCATGAAGAACCAGCGCGCCAGGATCGACTGGGCAGGTGTGCAGTTCGAGCCTGCGTGGACCGGGATCGGGAAGAGCCAGAACAAGGAGAAAAAGGACTGGATCCTGGAGCTGTAATTTCCGAGTAACCTCAGAGCAACTTCTGAACCGGATGGCCGCTTCTTGTGTGCGGGCGCAGGTATACTGCTACAATCTATTACAGAGACCCTGTTCTTACGGGGTTTACTATTCAAAGGAGGAGCACAATCATGGCAGAAGATAAGGCAGCACCAGGCGCAACCGGGACCACCGTTCCTGTTGTGAAGTGGGACGACTCGAGCATGAACACTGCGTACGCGAATGTCTGCAATGTAACGGGGACCCGGGAGGAAGTGGGGCTGCTGTTCGGCACGAACCAGACCCTGTATACGGGCCAGAAGGAAGTTACGGTAAAGGTCACCAACCGTATTGTATTGAGCCCCTATGCGGCCAAGCGCTTGCAGGCCCTGCTGGGAGAGGTTATCAAACAGTACGAGAGCAGGTTCGGAGCGCTTGAGATCCAGGGCCGCGCCTGAGGTCTACGGGGCCGGGTGGAAAACACTTCGCTTTCGGAAGGAAGATATTGCGTGGCGAAAGGGGAGAAGATAAAACACGTTGAGCGCGGACCCGCCGTCATCTGGGATATCGCCGACATGAGCACGCTCTACGGCACGGTGCTCGGTATCGAGGTCACGCGCGAGGAAATACGCTTGCTGTTTGGCAGCAGGACCGTCCGCAGAAACCGGTATGACGAGACGGTCATGGTGAGCGACAGGATCATCATGAGCCCCCTTGCGGCAAAGCGGCTGCTTGTTCTGCTGCAAAAGATCGTGGCCAGACATCAACTGCCGATCGGCATGGACAGCAGCGACCTGCGCGCGTTCATGGAAGCCACGAATTGATCCACGGATAGTGTGAAGGGATAATGCTTTTTTCAGACGACAAAAGGCTGTCAGAGAAAATCCTGACAGCCTTTTGTCGTTGCCAGACTTGCACAGTCGTTAGAATTCAAAAAGCCGCGGTGCACGCACGTTGCAATGGGTTTCAATTTTTGTATCAAAATACAGGGGCACAAGCACTTATTTATTGTTTAGCAATGACAGACAATTTATGTTAATATTCGTCACCTGATAGATTTTAAACTACTTATTAAGAAAAAAATGCCGAACGAAACAGAATCATATCAGTCGACAGAAGACTCCCGATCGGACGCGGAGGACTCCGCTTATCTCGATCAGGCACTCTGGCAGGGTCTGGTCGAGGCCGGCAGCGACGAGGAGTTCTGCGGCAGTTGGCTGGGGATCCAGTCCGGAATGATCACCGGGGTCCTGAGCGGCACGGTCGTGCTCGGCGCCCCGGACAAGGGACCCTTTACCCCTGCCGCGTTCTGGCCTGAACAGTTAGAGGAGACCGGAAATCTTGCGCAGGTCACCGAGCGCTGTCTGAAAGAGCGTAAAGGCGTTGTTCTCAAGGCAGGGTCAGCCGAGGGCGCTCCTACCGAGGAGAACGCCGACCTCCTTGTTGCATATCCCTTGCGGCTGAAAGGAAAATTCTACGGAGTCGCAGCCCTCGAGATTGCGCCCCGGCCCCACAAAGCCCTGCAGCTTGTTATGCGACAATTACAGTGGGGTGTGGTATGGCTCGAACACCGGCTGCTCCAGAATGAAATCGAAGGCGACGCCGGGTCCCGGGAACACATAGCAACCGTGCTCGACCTTACCGCAGGCATCCTGCAGGAGCATCGGTTCCGGGCGGCAGCCACATCCTGGGCAACCGTCCTCGCCACACGCTTCGGCTGCGACCGGGTCAGCGTCGGGTTTCTGAAAGGCAAGCACGTCAAGGTACAGGCCCTCTCGCACAGCGCCCAGTTCAAGAAACAGATGAACCTCATCCGCGCCATCGGCGCGGCAATGGATGAGAGCGTCGACCAGAGCGCAATTCTGGTCTACCCTGATACGGAAGGCAACGAAGTGCTGCGCGCTCATGCCGCGCTCATTCAGCAGCAGGGCGACGGCGCGATTTGCACGATTCCCTTTCTCGATACCGAGGGAAAGGGATATGGCGCCCTCACCCTGGAACGTTCGGCAGACAAGCCCTTTGAACCGCAGGAAGTAGAACTCCTTGACAGCGTCGCCGCTCTGGCCGCGCCCATCCTGGACGAAAAGCGGGAGAACGACAGGCTCGTGATCTGGAAAATCGGCAAGTCTGTGAAGGCTCAGTTCGAAAAATTGACCGGCCCCCGCCACATGGCGTTCAAGCTGACCACCGGGGCGGTCCTCCTGACCGTCGTTCTTCTGAGCGTCGTTCGGATGGAATACCGCGTCGCGGCAAAAACGACGATCGAAGGGCAGGTACAGCGGGCTGTAGTCGCACCCTTCGACGGTTATATTCTCGAGGCCTCCATCCGCGCCGGCGATATCGTCAAACAGGGCCAGGTCATGTGCAGCATGGACGAGCGCGACCTGCGGCTCGAGCTCGTAAAATGGGACAGCCAGCGGGCTCAGTACGAGCGCCAGCACCGTGAGGCAATGGCGGCGGGCAACCGGGCATCGATGCGGATCGTGGGAGAGCAGGTGAACAAGGCCGCGGCCGAGGTTGCGCTCTTGAATGAACAGATCTCCCGTGCAAAGATGACCGCGCCCTTTGCGGGCGTAGTGGTGACGGGCGACCTTAGTCAGCTGCTGGGCTCGCCCGTGGAGCGGGGCAAGGTGCTGTTCGAGGTGGCGCCTCTGGAAAATTACCGGGTCCGGATGCAGGTCAATGAGCGGGACATTGCCTGGATCAAGGTAGGGCAGAAAGGCCATATGGTGCTCAATTCCCTTCCGGAACTCACGATCCCGGTCACCGTCGCAAAAATAACGCCGGTTTCGATCGCCATCGAGGGCAGCAGCTACTTCCTTGTCGAGGCAGCGGTACAGGAGGTGTCCGAGCGGCTGCGCCCCGGCATGGAGGGCGTCAGCAAGATTGAAATAGGCAAGCGGAGCCTTTTCTGGATACTGATGCACGACCTCATCGACTGGATTCGACTCCGGCTCTGGTCGTGGTTGCCGTAAGGGAATAGACAGAGACATGGCAGAATCCTTTTTCAGTCCTTCCTGGTACCGGGTTGCGAAGCTGCAGCCCCGGCTCCGCAGGCATGCCGATATTCACCGACATCATTACGGCGGCGAGCTGTGGTATGTTCTGCAGGATCATGCGACTGGCAAATTTTTCCGCTTTACTCCGATCGTGTACCATGTCCTCGGACTCATGGACGGAAAGCTCACGGTTCAGGAACTCTGGGAGAAGGCCGCCGAACGCTATGGGGATGACGCGCCCACCCAGGGCGACATGATCCGGGTCCTGAGCCAGCTTCACGGAGCGGACGTGCTGATCTGCGATGTTCCGCCCGACACTGCCGAATTGTTCAACCGGTATAAAAAGACCGACCAAAGTACATGGAAGCTCAATCTGCGCTCACCAATGTCCCTCCGGTTTCCCCTCCTTGATCCCGAGCGCTTTCTCTTCCGCACGCTCCGGTTCGTCCGGCCGCTCTTCAGCCTGTTCGGGGCGATAATGTGGTTCCTCGTCTTTGCCGGCGCTTGCCTTCTTGCCGCCCGGCACTGGCCGGAACTGACGGAAAATATCATGGACCGGGTGCTGGGAGCTCAGAACCTGCTGATTATGTGGCTGGTCTATCCCCTTGTCAAGGCCGTGCACGAGCTGGGCCATGCCTATGCTGTAAAACGGTGGGGCGGGGAAGTGCACGAGATGGGAATCATGCTTCTGGTGCTCATGCCGGTCCCCTATGTGGACGCCTCCTCAGCCTCCGCCTTTCGCGATAAAAAGCAGCGCATGATGGTGGGCGCAGCGGGCATGGCGGTCGAACTCTTCGTATCATCGCTTGCGCTGTTTGTGTGGCTTGCTGTCGAGCCGGGCATCATACGGTCGGTTGCGTACAATATCATGATCATCGGCAGCATCTCGACGATCTTGTTCAACGGCAATCCCTTGCTCCGGTATGACGGCTATTACATACTCGCCGACGTGCTGGAGATCCCGAACCTCGCCCAACGCAGCCTCCAGTACCTGGGGTATCTGTTCAAACGATATCTCTTCGGTCTCAAGCATATTGAGCCGCCCTACGCCGCGCCGCACGAGCGCCCCTGGCTGGTCGGATATTCCATCGCGTCCTTTGTGTACCGGCTGTTTATCTACACGGGCATTATCTTTTTCATTTCCAAGAAATTTTTCATTGTGGGAGTGCTCCTCGGGATATGGGCGGCCTTCGGCATGGTGATCGTGCCGCTGGTAAAGAAAATTCATTATCTTCTGGTCAGCCCCGAGCTGCGCGAAAAACGGTTTCGCGCCGTGACGACTGCCGGCGGGCTGAGCACGGCGCTGCTGGTTTTCATTTTCCTGGTTCCGGTGCCCTCATGGACGCGGACCGAGGGCGTGGTGTGGGTGCCGGAGGAATCGCTCGTGCGCGCCGGTACCGCCGGTTTTGTCAGCCGGGTCGTTGCGGCGCCCGATTCGGCCGTGAAGAAGGGCGAACTTCTGATAGAATGCGTCGATCCTCTCCTGAATGCGGAGGTCCTCGTGTTGCAAGCGGAACTGAACGCGCTTCAAGCCCGGTATGACGCGGAAATTCTGACCGACCGGGTAAAAGCCCAGGTGACGCGGGAAGAGATCGGACACGCCAGGGCCAATCTTGCGCGGTCCGAGGAGCGTTTCAAGGAGCTGTCCATTCGAGGCCAGAGCGACGGCATAATGGTCGTTCCCCGTGCAGAAGACCTTCCTGGCCGCTATGTGCGCCAGGGTGAACTGATTGCCTACATCCTGAACATTGAACGCCCCACGGTACGGGTCGTCGTGCCCCAGACCGATGTGGACCAGATACGGAACCGGACCAGACGGGTGGAGGTGCGTCTTGCCGAGAGGGTCAGTGAGGTGATTCCGGCGAGAGTCACGCGGACCACGCCCGGAGCTTCGGAAAGGCTGCCGAGCACCACCCTGGGCAGTTCCGGCGGCGGCCAGGTTGCTACCGATCCGCGGGACCCGCAGGGGACGAAGACACTTGAGAAAGTATTCAGCGTGGACGTCGAACTGACCAGACCAGCCGAGACCGTGTACGTGAACGACCGGGTGTATGTGAAGTTCGACCATGGTTTTGAGCCCCTTTCCGTGCAGTGGTACCGGAGCCTGCGGCGCCTGTTCCTGAGGTGGTTCAATGTCTAAACTCCTCTTATCTCCCCGGATTGCCCGGGGCTTCTATCCTGAGCGGAGAAACTCGCCCGATACCAAATTCGATGCTTCCGTGATCAGCATTGCCGGGAACGCTGCCCGGCCCCTGCTGACCAGATACCGCAGGTTCGCGGGCATTGTGCCGCGAGTCAATATGCTGGGAGGCCGTCTTTCCGGCCTGAGCGATGAATCGCTCCAAGAGGATATAAAAACACTTCGGAGCGTTGTGCAATCCGAGGGATTGTGCTTCGACACAGCAGCCCGGGCCTTTGCACTGGTGCGGGAAGTTGCCGGGAGAAAACTCGGCATGCGCCACTTCGATGTGCAGCTTATCGGCGGTTTTGTTTTGCTGAACGGCATGGTGGCCGAGATGGAGACCGGGGAAGGGAAGACCCTGACGGCCACTCTCCCGGCATGCACCGCGGCGATGGCAGGAGTTCCCGTCCATGTCATCACCGTGAATGATTACCTTGCACGGCGGGATGGAGAGTGGATGAAACCGCTGTATGAGGCGCTTGGTTTGCGCGTCGGCATCGTTACGCAAGAAATGAGCCCCGAGGACCGGCGCGCCGCCTACCGGTGTGATGTCACGTACTGCACGAACAAGGACGTTGTTTTCGACTATTTGAAAGACCGCATTTTGATGCGGCAGCGGCCGGGACATATCCAGGTGCGGTTGGAGCGGCTGTACCGAAAGGAGGCACGGCTGGAACAAATGCTGCTCCGCGGTCTGCCCTTCGCCATTGTTGACGAGGCGGACAGCGTGCTCGTCGATGAAGCGCGCACCCCGCTCATCATTTCAGGCCCCGCGAATAACACGTGCGAAGAGGAGGGCTATCGCCAGGCGCTGACCATAACGGGTCAACTGCAGCCTGTCGAACACTATACGATTGACCTTTCAAAGCGGACGCTCGAATTGACCGATCAGGGTAAAGAATATGTCAAGGAGCTGGCGTTGCCGCTCGGAGGCATCTGGGTGGGGAAATACCGTCGGGAGGACATGGTGCGCCAGGCATTGATGGCGCGGCACTTCTTTATCAAGGACCAGCACTATATCGTCAGGGACGACAAAGTTCAGATCGTTGACGAATATACGGGACGGGTCATGGCAGACCGCTCCTGGGAGCAGGGCCTTCATCAGTTGATCGAGTGCAAAGAAGGGTGCGAGATCACGAACCAGAACGAGACGCTGGCGCGCATTAGTTACCAACGGTTCTTCCGTCGGTACAATCACCTCGCGGGAATGACCGGAACGGCCCGGGAGGTAGCTCGGGAATTATGGTCCGTCTACCGACTTCGCGTGGTTTCCATTCCCACCAACAAGCCTTCGGCTCGACTGGCGGAGCCTTTCCGCCTGTACAGGTCAGCGGGGGAAAAGTGGCAGGCAATCGTGAACCGGATTTCCGCGATTCACCGACAGGGGAGGCCCGTGCTGGTGGGCACCCGTTCGGTCTCGGCTTCGGAGCACCTGAGCGCGCTGCTTACGGAGGCGGCGCTGCCTCACCGGGTGCTGAACGCGCGGCAGGACAAGGAGGAGGCGGATATTATTGCGGATGCCGGACGGAAAGGCCGGATAACGGTCGCCACCAACATGGCGGGCCGGGGGACTGATATTATCCTGACGCCGGAGACACGGGAATCAGGAGGGTTGCACGTGCTTGCCACGGAGTTTCATGATGCAAAGCGGATCGATCGTCAGCTCTTCGGCCGTTGCGGAAGACAGGGAGATCCGGGGAGTTATGAGGCGATCGCGTCTCTGGAGGACAGCCTCTTTGCAGGTTACGCCGGCAATTCGGTCGGTCTGCTCGCCCGCCGCCTGGTGGGTTCCGATACGTGGCTTGGCACACTCTCGGGAAAAAGCTTTGTTGTTTTGGCTCAGCATGCGGCCCAGAGGAAACATTCGCAAGTCCGCCGGGAACTTCTCAAGTTTGATGACTCGATGGAAAGCGCTATGGCCTTTTCAGGTTTCGGTGAGTAGGTCGTCAGCGGTCTTGAGACGCGTGTGGCGCTCGTCCATAGATAGACAAAGGGCCTAAGATCGCCTGCTCTAACGAGGGGTGACTGTGCGCAGACGGTGACACGGTTTGAGATAATGTACGATTTCTAGAAAACGGTCGTCTTCCGCTGTACCAATTCCTTTTCCACAAGAGAGGAATCAACCCAGAACTGCGGACTCTTTTTTATGCGTTCCAGCATTGCGGTTTGCATGCGAGGAACGAAAATGACCTGCCAGCGTTTGAGCCTTCCGGTATCTTTCATCCATCTCATGATGTTCCGGGCCCGTTCGAGGGAAAGCGGATGCCGGTCGCTTTTGAACGCCTTGGCCAGCAGCTCGTTTGACGCAGGGTTGGAGAGAAGATACTCAGTCATCAAGATCAATCGCTCCTGCTGACC
>Ga0210377_10000873_pt1 | contig 28512 bp, 17 predicted proteins | sample PLM4_65_b1redo_FD_155480 | JGI IMG/M metagenome (GOLD analysis project Ga0210377, IMG submission 155480) | Groundwater sediment microbial communities from an aquifer in East River, Colorado, USA - PLM4_65_b1 redo | ecosystem: Environmental > Terrestrial > Soil > Riparian zone | place: USA: East...
ATGGAGTTGCCATACTGCCCCAGGCGCCGCGCGCGCCGTTAGGCCCGTCGGTGGTTTTGAATTGCGGGATGCCAAGGCGCGGTACGGCAACGCTGTGCCACAGGTCCGCGCCTGCAAGCATGGAGATCTTTTCATCGAGAGTCATTTGAGAGAGGATGGATTTAATATTGGTAGTCATATTGTTTCCTTTTATCTAATTTGTTCACTTCGAATAGGTGTCATAGACAGAGCGAACCCTGAATGCTGCCTGTGCTCTAACCAAATCCCACCCGGCCGGCAAAGGGGCAGTGATGATGAGGCTTTTTTGAGCGGGAAGATCAAAATAGTTATCACTGAAGATCACATCCGCGCCGGTCAGGCTGCATTCTACCAAGCGAGCCAGCGAACGCGCAGTCAGTTCGATAGCAAGCTGGCCTTCATTTAGGGTAACGTTAGTGCTAATTTGTGGGTTGTTTAATGATAGGTGTTTGGTGGGAGCGAAAAAAGAGGTTTGCAAAGCCAGGCAACTCTCCCCTTGCCACAACTCAGCCACAAACACCAGTTCCCTGCGAGTGTCATCATCCAGGTATTCGGAAAAATCAAGACTTTCGACAGCTGTCACTGCAAATGGTTTCGCGGAGATCGTTTTTTCACCCGAAATCAATAATTTGCCATCCAGCATTGTCAGGGCCCAACGCACCGAACCCTGCCATTTTTCACGCAAGTCGTTACTAATGAAGATCGATTGGCGCGGCGGATTATCTTCAATCGAAAGCATCAAGGGAGCATAAAAACGGCGGGCAGCATAATGCAATGCTTTCCAGCGTCCAAAATAATCCAGGCTGGACCACGAAGCCACCGGCCAGCAGTCGTTCAACTGCCAGTAAAGTGTGCCTGATACGCGCTGAGGATGTCTGCGCCAATGTTCCACCCCATAACGAACGCCCTCAGCCTGCAAAACCAAGCTGAGATATACTAGCGATTCGAAATCTTTTGGCAAGCGGAAGGCGTCCAACATTTGTCCAACCATCAGTGAGTTCCCGCTGGCATTCTTCTGATGCTGCTCCATGATATAGGAGGTCATGTTCCAATCTGCCTCTGAAGCAAAGGTGCGGATGGTCTCAAGGGGTGGCAGAGCCTGAAAGCCAAACTCGCTCATGAAACGCGGGTACTGGTTACGGTAGGCCGTAAAAGGTTTGCGCCCATGCCAAACATCCCAATAATGGGCGTCCCCCTGAACCTGACCATTGGGATTTTCAAAGGGCGTATCCGAGGATGGCGAGCTCGGCCAATAAGCGTGGTCAGGATCTTCCGCCATGCACCACTCCGCCAAGGTGTGGTGGAAAAAGCGGTCATAGGCGGTTTTCAAATCCTGAAACTCGGGCTTATTCCAGTTCCATTCGGCCCAGCCCTGCTCCATCTCATTATTGCCACACCACAATGCCAGGCAGGCATGGTGTCGTAGACGTCGGATATTCTCAATTACCTCCACGCGGACATTTTCAACAAATTCTGGATCATCAAGTGGGTAAATACTGCAAGAAAAGACAAAATCCTGCCAGATTAAAATTCCATAGCGGTCACAGAGATCATAAAAACGCTCATCCTCATAAAAACCACCGCCCCACACTCGTAACATATTCTGGTGTGTCTCAGCTGCAGAACGAATCAGGTTCTCCAACACTGCATCGGTAAGCCGCGTGGGGAAGGAATCTGCCGGGATCCAGTCGGAACCCTTGGCAAAAAACGGCTGTTCATTGATCACAAAAGTAAACGAGCATCCCCATTCATCTGGATGCTGGCGCAGTTCAAGCGTGCGCAGACCAAGTTGATATTCCTTTTCATCAGTAATAACGCCATCGTGATCCACCTTTACCCTGACACGGTAGAGAGATTGTTCGCCCAGACCGTTGGGCCACCAAAGGATTGGATTTTCAATTACTAACGAGAGACTGTTGCCAGTTCCAGAGCTTAATGGGGTGCTAATCGTGCGGACTTCACCGTCAGGCGTAATCACCTGCAGAAGGACGGAAAGCCCACTAAACCAATTCTCCACTTCCACACGCGCTTCCACCCTGACGGCGCCACCGTCATGAAACTGGCGCAAGTGGACTTCTGAAAGGCGAGTAAAGTCAAAAGCCTCCAGCCGGATATCTTTCCAGATACCGGCCGGAGGAAGCTGGGGCCCCCAATCCCAGCCAAATTGACAAGGAGCTTTGCGGAGATACGGACCGCCGGGGATAGCCTGTGGCACACCAGGCAAAGCGCGGACAGCTTGTCTTTTATCAGCATACCTCACCGGTGACTCAAAATAAATCCGCAGTTCATTTCCTTCCGCCTTGAGCAGAGATTTCACATCCCAACGATATTGGCGGAACATGTTCTCCGTACTTCCCAGCGGCTGGCCATTGAGCGTCAGCGAGGCAAGCGTATCCAGCCCATCACAAACCAACCAGAGATGCTCATGCTGTAAAACCTCAGGCTGGACAGTGAACGAACGGCTGTATTCCCAATCACTCTGCGAAACCCAGGCCACATGCCTCTCGTTATCCCCCACGAAAGGGTCAGGTATACGGCCCAAAGCCAACAAATCAGTATGAACGCCACCCGGAACGCTGGCAGGTAGCCAGTCATCAGTTCCAGACTGGCGAAACTGCCACGCACCTGTCAAAGATTGGATTTGAATAGTCATTTTCCCTAGATTACTCCTTGATTTTTTATTTTGCATCCATGAAATGGCCGCGCCCATGCAAAAGTGGCACAGAAGCCATCAGCATTTTGGTGTATTCGGTTTGGGGATTCGAGAGCATCTGTTCAACCGGTCCTTGTTCCACCAATTTGCCTTGCGACATGACCAAGACATGAGCGCTCAGGTAATAAGCCTGGCCAAGGTCATGCGTAATGAACAGGATGCTCACGTTATGCTGTTGGCGCAAATCCATCAGCAAGTTAAGCATAGTCACCCACAGCGAGGCAGCGAGCATGCCGGTCGATTCATCAGCAATCAACAGTTTGGGGCCAACCACCAGGGCGCGCAATCATCGCTCGCTGCACCTGCCCGCCAGAGAGTTGATGCGGCCACCCAGCGGGGAGCTCTTCATGTTTGCGCAGGGGCCGAGCTAAACTTCCACTTTCACAGCGATACATTCCTCGGCCAGCGCTTCGCCCATTTTGTGGAGCAAGTCCACATCTATGTCGAAGCGAGGCAGGATGCGGTGGGGAATCAGGTGGCGGGTAAACTTTCAATCGCCATGCAATTGACATTCGGCACGCGACGAGCACCCTTACGGTATTTCACTTGAATCCAAACTCAAGAGGAATGCATTACACAGTTGAGAGATCCCATTCCTCATAGATTTTTGGAACATCATTGATCAAGCGTTGGGTGTACGGCTCTTTCGGATGCAGAATCACCTCATCGGCAGATCCGCTTTCAACAAATTTTCCATGCTCCATAATGTATACGCTGTCAGAAACATAGTACGCCAGGCCAATATCATGGGTGATGAAAATAATCGTCATCCCGGTTTCGTTGCGCAATTGCATCAGCTCATCCAGAATGGTCGCGCGTGAACTGGCATCGATCATCGAGGTGGGTTCATCAGCCAGCAGGATCTTAGGCTTCAGCAGGAAGATACGGGCGATCATCAAGCGCTGCATCTGTCCGCCGGAAAGCTCAAAAGGATACTTGTTGGTCAATTCCTCGAACTTCAAGTTGACAAAGCTGCACGCCTCTGTCATCAACTGTACTTTTTTCTCATGCGGAAGCTTTCCACCGCCACGCATGCGAATACAATCCAACAGCACAGCATCGATCTTGTTGAAGATGTTGTAGGAAGAGAACGGATCCTGAAAGATCGCCTGAATGTTTTTCCAGTACTCCTGTCTCTTCCGATGCGTGCTGATATCGCGTTTTTTCCCCTGGAAGTAAATCTCGCCTTCCGTCTCATTGATCAATCCCAGGAGCATTTTCGCCAACGTGGTCTTGCCGCTGCCCGATTCGCCCACTAGGGAGACAACTTCGCCCTCGAAGAGATTAAGGTCCACATGATCCACGGCGACCGTTTTCTGGCGACCAAACCCAAAGACCTTGGTCAGTCCGGACGTGCTCAGGCATAGTTTTTTTTCATCTGACATTTTTATCAGCCTCCCTTGCGTAAATTTCCCTCAGTTCCTTTTCTGATATGATGCAGCGGTACGCGCGTCCGCCACCCGCATCGCGAAGAGGGATGGAATGTAAGGTGCACTCTTCTCGAACGTACTTGCAGCGTTCGGCAAAGCGGCAGCCCGCCGGTGGTTTTTTTAGATTGGGTGGCACGCCAGGAATAGCTGCCAGTTTGACATCCCGCAGCCCTTTTTCAGGCACAATGATCGAGCCCATCAGCCCTTTGGAATAGGGATGGAGCGGGTCAAACACAGCTTGCTGTGAGGTGGCCTTCTCCACGATCTGCCCGGCATACATGACCATAATATCGTCGGTCACGTTGTACAGCAGCGGCAGCTCATGCGTGATGAAGATCATCGAGCTGATCAAACCCGTTTCCATGAGTTGCCGCAGCATCTTGATGACCATCTTCTGGGACGTGACATCGAGGGCGGAGGAAGGTTCATCGGCAATTAGCACCTTGGGCAAAAGTAACACCGAGACCGCGATCACCGTACGCTGTTTCATGCCGCCTGAAAGTTCCACGGGGTATTTTTCCAGGACTTCCGCGGGCAGCCCGAGGGTCTCGAACAGGATCTTGGCCCGATCATAAATATCTTTCTTGGTGACGTAGAGATCATGTTCCTGGATCACATCCTCGATGAAGTGGATGATCTTCTGGGTCGGGTTGAGCGCGTTCATGGCGGATTGGGGGATATAGGCGATCTCTGCCCCCAGGATCAATTTACGAACCTCATCCGGGTCCATCCCGGAAATGTTGCGCCCGTCGATGATGATCTCGCCGCTGGTGTAGTGCAGGGGAGGGAAGTAATAGCCCATCAGGCTGAGTGCCAGCGTCGACTTTCCGCAGCCAGATTCACCTGCAATGCCCAGCGATTTCCCTTCCTCGACCTTCAGAGAAACGTGGTCGACAGCGTAAACATCTTCCCGGAACCGGGTGATATATTTTGTTGTCAGTTCCTTGACCTCTAACATTACATTTGACATATCAATCTCCTAGTCCTGTAATGTGGGGTTGAATACCTGGTCAAGACCCGTATTCATCAAATTCATCGAGAATGCAATCAGAGCTATGGTGAGGACCACGGGGAAGTACGCCCACCATCTTCCCTGGAGTGGCGCCTGGTAAAGCATCGCCCACTGCATCATCAAACCTAACGTAGGCAATTCCGTCGTTCTCGGTCCCAATCCAATGATCGACAACGTGGCCTCCGCCAGGATTGCACCAGAAATCTGCAGGATCAGCGCCATGACAACATAAGAAGCAACGTAGGGCAGGATATCATTAATGATGATGTAGGCGATTGAATGCCCGGATAATTTCGAGAGATTCACATGGTCGCGATTTCGCAGCGAAATCACTTGCGCCCGCACCGCCCTGGCGGTCCAAAACCAGGCGGTGAACCCAATCACCACTGCGATGGTAAAAGCGCCGCGTTTATCCTGCCCGATACTGAATGAAATCAGGATTAGCAACACAATTGTGGGGATTACGGTAAAGAGGTTGGTGACGAACATGATGGCATCATCCACCAGACCGCCGACATAACCTGCCAGCAATCCCAGAACCAAACCGATCAAGGTTGCAATAACACCCGCGACAAAGCCAATTTGCAGAGATACGCGGGCAGCCGCAACCAGCTCCGTCAGCACATCCCTGCCGAAGTTATCGGTCCCAAGCGGCAGCACCCGTACGCTCGGAACCTCGCTAACATTCACGTAATCAGATTGTGCGACGACGTCTGCTTCTTCCAAGGCACCCGTCTCCGGATTCTTTGCTGCAATGGTCACACCTTCTGTTGACAAAATTCCTTCGACCGAGGCATCGACCCTTTGATAATATCTTCGCTTGGCATAGGTCATCCCAGCGACCTTCACACTGGGATCATAATTGTTCTCCCACTGCTCCAGGAGTTTTTCGGTGTCCTGAATATCGATCTCATTTTCAGGAATCCCATACGCCACAAGCCATTCCTGCATGGCAATGCGATCTTCGTTGCTCAACTTGCTGGCAATTCGATTGGCAGCAGCATCCTCCAGATTGATTATATACGTAGGGGAACCAATGCTGTCATAAACACTCACATAGATACCCGGTGGAAAGAAAGTGCCCTGGCCGATGATCGCGAGTGGACGCTCTCTTATGATCAATGGATAAATGATCACGATCAGTACAATTGCCATAAAAATGGCAAAACCAAAAGCGTATTTACCGGAGCGAAAAATTTGTCGAAGTGTGTGTTTCATAGCAGCATCTCTGCTTAGTCTGACTGCGCGGTTTTAATGCGCGGGTCGATGAGGCCGTATAAAATTTCAATGAGAAAATTCGCGGTCAACACCATCACCGTAATGACCAACGTGGCCGCCGAGATCAGCGGATAATCCCGCCCCAACACGGCAGTCATGATGATGGTGCCCAGACCAGGGTAACTAAAAATGATCTCCGCCACCAGCGCACCGCTGACCATGGTACCGATCGATAACGCCAGGCCGGTCACCTGCGGAAGCATGGCATTTCGAAACACATAACCGAGGATCTTACGATCTTTGATCCCCATGAAACGGCTGTATTTTACGTAATCCGCATTCAGTTCATAGATAGCCATGGAGCGCATACCAATCGCCCAACCACCGATCGCGACCAACACGATTGACCAGAACGGCAGTTGATAGTGGACGATCACTGACCACACAAATGACCAGGTAAAGCTGGGAATCAGGTCGAATCCATACCCACCGGAGGTGGGGAACCACTTTGCATTGACTGCAAAACTGACCAGCAAAATAATTGCCATACCAAATGGCGGTATATTACTGAGAAAAATACTAACGGGCATGAGGAGTTTATCAAAGCCTCCTTTGATATAGGCGGCTAGCGCGCCGAGTGTGTTCCCGATGATCCAGCCGATAATGATCGCCGGAAACTGCAGAGCCATCGTCCACAAGATGGAGGTTTTGATAATATCCGATACCCGTCGGGGATATTGGCTGAATGAGATGCCAAAATCGCCTTTGAATGCATTTCTAACATAGAGGATAAACTGTTCGTGCATGGGTTTGTTTGTGCCGAACAGCTCTGTGTATCGCTCATACACCTGTTGAATCGCAGTCTGATTGGTCATGCCCGCCGCAGCCCTGTTCATGATGGCGGCCACGGGATCGCCCGGCATCAGGCGGGGCAGGATGAAGTTCAGCGCGAATGCAAAAACGAAGGTAATTAAGAACCAGGCCAGTTTGTTGAGGAAATACTTGCGGTATGCTTTCACTCAACACCTCTTCTCGATCCTGTATCGATTCTTTGTGTTGTTTGGCGGTTCCTGCTTCCAGGGCGCCAGCTTCGTCGGCCAGGTACAACGAACGCAGTACGACCGGTTAATTATAACCAACAGCCATGTTCCTGGGTTCGTGGAACATGGCCGTTTTGATCAGGATATTTTTACGGGTTTACCAGCTCAAGGTTATAAAGAGCTGCGATACCGTAACCTTTGACCAGATCGGTCGGCGGGACGGGCGGATTGGTACCATCTTCCGCGTTGGGGAAGTTCGTCCAAACGCTCTCGTTCACTGTGTGGAACTGGTCAGGGCGGTACATGAGGGAGAAGGAGGGAACATCGGTCAGGTAGATATTGGTCAACTCGGTGTAGTACTCTTTCAACTTGGCTTGCTCGGTTTCATGCGGGATCAAGGCGAGGAGCTCGTCGACGCGAGCATTGGAGTAGCCACCCCAGTTGCCGTTCCAGTTATTACTGGTGCCAACGAACTCGGAGCTCATCAGCTGGCGAACGCGACCCCAGGGACTGGTTGGGCTGGCGCCATTGCTCCAGACCATGAAAATGTCATAGTTGTTCACCTTTGCATCGGTGAAGACGGTCTGGTAAACGGCCCATTCGGGGAACTCGGTCGTAATATCGATGCCGATCTTTTCTCCAGCGGCAGCCACGATCTCGATCGCCGCCTGCCAGTCAGTCCAGCCGTTCGGGCAGAGCGCCTTGTAGGAAAGTTTCTTCCCATCGAGTTCACGCCAGCCATCGCCATCGGTATCGACAATACCGGCGTCATCCAGGAGTTTCTTGGCGCCTTCGATATCGTTACCGGTCCATTGCAGGTCCGCGACCGCAGCCTTGTCGTACATGCCCTGTTCGCCATCGGTCGGGTTCATCACCGAGCGAGGAACCTGGGTAAAGGTCGGGGACTGGTTGGTCATCGCGTTGGCAATGATAGTGTCGTAATCAACCGCCATGGCAATCGCCTTGCGGACAGCGACATTATCCAGACCGGGGGACTTCAGGTTGAAGTAGGCCGTTGGGAGGCTGGCGGCGACCATATATGGGGCCTCTGGCAGGTAGGTCGAGACAAGCAGGTTATCTTTCAGCCACAGATCCTGAACGTTGGCATTGAACTGCTGGCTGACGTCCACCTCGCCGGCTTGCAAAGCGGTAAAGCCGGCAGCGTTATCCTTATAGATCGCATGCGCAAGGTACTTCGGCATGGGCAGTTTGCCCCACATGGAAGCATCCTGACCCCAGTACTCCTCATTACGAATGAGGACAACCTTTGACTCGTCCGCGAAGAACGGGAGATAGGGGCCAGAGCCAATCGCGTCTTCAGCGGGATCGGCTTTGAAGGCAGCCGCATCGCCAGCGGCGCGCTCTTCCAGTTTTTGGGTAAAGGCCTTCTGATTAACATAGACATGGCTGAGGTACTGGGCAACTACCAGAGGGTTGACAGCTTTGCCTGCATCGTTCAATACTGCTTTGATCACAACCGTCTGTGGATCCACTGCCTCGATGGTTTCGATGAAAGGCTTGTAGTTAGCGCCGTTGCTGGTTTCATACTTAAGATTGCTTGCATAAGTATAGGCCACGTCCTCGGCGGTCACCGGGGTGCCATCACTCCACTTTGCAGCCGTCTTGATCTTGACGGTCATCTCGGTCATGGCGTCGTTCCAGACATAATCGCCATCCGCCAGCAGAGGATACTGCTTGCCATCGAGCATGTTGTACATGTACAGGGTTTCGAACACGGGAATCTGGGCGCTGTAGTTGTTGCCGCCATCCCCAATGCCCATTGCATTGTTCATGTCGGAAGAGTACGGGTTCCAGCCCTTAATCGGGTTCCACTGAAGACCATTGAAGTACACGGTCTCTTTTCGGGGCAGGGCATTCGGGTCAGCAGGAGCTTCAGTAGCTGCCGGGGGTTCGGTGGCGGCGGCCGGGGGTTGGGTGGCAGCGGGTTGTGCAGGGGTAATAGCACCACCACCGCAGGCCGTGAGGACCATCGATGCGATGATCAACAGGGACATAACATACAAAAGTTTCTTCATGGTGAGTTTTCTCCTCATATTAGGAATTTGGATACGACAATTTAGTGAAAGACACTGATTATTATTCGTGAAGGCGCTTACCTCCTTTGCAATGATTTTTCTCATACCTGACAGCCGCATGAGCGGCGGAATATGATCTCGGTGGGAAGGATGATCACTTCATCGGATGTTTGATTTTCCAAAAGACCAAACAATCGTTCAGCAGCGATCCGTCCCACCGATTCGGTTGGGGCGCGCACTGTTGTCAATGGTGGGTTCAGAAAAGGCGCAAACCCAAGATCGTCAAATCCAATTACAGCCACATCCTCAGGCACCTTCAGACCATGTTGGTGCAATGCCTTGAGAACACCAATAGCCGCATCATCGTCGCCTGTAAAAACAGCATCGAACGCGGCCCGCCTGCTATTGCCAAGGAAATGATCCATGACCTGATAAGCAATGTCGCGCTCGAAATCTCCATTTAATACCAAATTTTCGTCGAAAGGAATATCGTTTGCCTGCAAGGCAGATTTGTATCCCATTTCCCGCTTGATCGAATCCTCCTGGTATACGGGGCCCCGCAGGAACATGATCCGCTTTCTCCCGTGCACCTGAATGAGATGATCCACCAGTTTATGTGTAATCTCCACGTTTTCCACCGTGACACTCGGGATGGCTAAAAAGGGGGGAGGAGTCCGGTGAATCAAAACCATTGGAAAACCGCGTGCATTCAGATTTGCCAGATCTTCATCAAACAGTCCGTCTGAAAAAACCAGCAATCCATCTGTGTTGTGTGGACCAACTGGTGGTTTCATCTGGTTGCGACTGCCGGCGTGATAGGTGGCGATAATCAGGTTGTATCCCTTTTGGCGGATGACGGCTTCGACACCGTTCAAAAGAGGGACAAAGAAATCGTTATGCAGGTTGTTGAGCAGAAGCCCTACCACCCGGGTTTTCCTGGAGGCCAAATGACGAGCCGCGGCGTGGGGAACATACCTTAACTCGGTCATTACCTTATCCAATCGCTCCGCAACCTCGGGGGAAACTGGTACGTTTTGATTGATATAACGGCTCACAGTGGCAACAGAGACACCTGCCTGCCGGGCCACATCACGGATCGTAACAGAGGAGGAACGCTTGGTCATAATACCTTAATGTAAGCGGTTACTGTAACCGTTTACATTATTTCATAAGTCCTTCTTAGAGTCAAGTGACATTCTTCTTAAAATTTGTCTAGAAGCCTTGTATGAATTCCGAATTCCCTGCCATTCCATGATGGAACATGGCTTTTTTCCCCCAGCTTCCTGCTTATCAGCTCCAAAACAGCGGCAAGTGTTCGCGGTGAGATTCGAGCATATCGTCGAGCACTGCCTGAACCTTATCGGCCTTGGGCCCCAGAGGATGGACGAGCAACGCCTGATAAGCCGCAGCGCGGTCGCCATGCACAGCAGCCTCAACAGTCAGCAGTTCATAGGCTTTCACTGCCGAAATTAAGCCGAAACAAGCCGTAGGCAAAGGCTCGGTGGGGATGGGGGTGATGCCGTTCTTCTTCACCATGGATGGAATTTCCAGAACCCAGTCCGAGGGCCATTCTTTGACCGCGCCATCGTTCCTGATATTCACCACATGCGTTTCGCCGAGATTGTTGTAATGAGCTGTCAGTAATTGTGTGGCAACTGTCGAATAGTACGCACCGCCGCGTTTCATCAAATCGGCAGGTGGTTCATTCCGGTTAAGGTCGGCATATTCGCGCAATAAATCCCTTTCGATCTCGATCACTTCCTCCGCGCGTGAAGGCGGCCACATTTCCTGGGATTTCAATTTCTTGTCGGTGTGATAGAAATATTGCAGGTAGTAGTTCGGCATCATGCGAAGGACTTCGATCGTGCGCGGATCCCATTCTGGATCGGATTCTTTTTTCAGGCCAGAAATATATCCCTCGATAACCTGGGGCCAGACATCCTCGCCATCGATCGAAAAGCCCCGGTGCCAGGAAAGATGATTAAGGCCCAGGGTCTTCAATTCCGCGCGCTCGGGTTCGATCTTTCTACCCGTCGCCTGCTCGAGGCCTTCGAGAATGTGCATCTTCGCTGTAATGGGGACATTGCAGACCCCAACCGCTGGAACGTCCGCGGCGTAATTGCTGAGGGCTTGCGTAACAAGTCCCGCAGGATTCGTGAAGTTGACGAGCATTGTTCCGGGTTTGGCAACTTCCTTTATATCTTCCGCAATCTTCAAGATTACCGGAATGGTCCTCAGCGCCTTTGCCATGCCCCCAACGCCTGTGGTTTCCTGACCGATCAACCCATGGCGCAAACCGAGATACTCATCGCGCCGACGCGCTTCCATATGTCCCACACGCAATTGGGTGGTTACATAATCTGCGTCCTTGATGGTTTCGCGCTGATTTGTTGAGAGAACGACCTTGAACGGCGATCCTTTGGCTTCAACCATGCGTTGAGCGAATCTGCCTACAATTTGGAGCCGCTCTTCGTCGATATCCATCAACCAGAGTTCGTCGATGGGAAATCTGTCAACGCGGGCTAGAAATCCGTTCACCAGTTCGGGCGTATAGGTGGAACCACCTCCGATCACTGCAACTTTGAGCATGTAAATTCTCCTGTTTGGGTTTGTTCAGGCCCTTTATACTATTTTGTCGCAGAAAGCAAAAGGGACGACTTTCACAAAGCCGTCCCTCATTCGAACGAAAACACTGAATTAATACCCGGTATTTTAAAATAAGATCCCTTGTTCTTCAAGCATGATGATCCAGATATTTCAATCCCGAACCGGTATTGAACAACACGATGCGTTCTTCAGGGTGGATCCAATTCTGCTTTATCAATTCTTTGAGCGCGGCGAGTGTGGCAGCCCCCTCGGGAGCGGCAAAGATCCCCTCCATGCTAGCAAGCTGCTTTTGAGATTCCAGGATCGCTCCGTCGCTGACAGCGATGGCAGTGCCTTCACTTTCATAAATATCCTGGAGAATAAGATGATCTGCGAAGCTTTTTGGAACGCGCAAGCCCGAAGCGAGGGTATGGGCATTTGTCCAAAAATCGCAAAATGTTGCCTTTGCCTGAAAGGCTTTGACAACAGGTGCACATCCATCAGCCTGCACAGAAACCATGCGCGGACGTTTTGTATTTTCGAGCCAGCCTAATTTTTCAAGTTCATCAAAAGCTTTCCACATGCCGACCAGCCCGGTACCGCCGCCTGTGGGATAAATGATTACGTCTGGAAGTTGCCAATTGAAGGCCTCCGCTAATTCATATCCCATCACTTTTTTGCCTTCGACGCGATAAGGTTCCTTGAAAGTGGATACATCGAACCAGCCTTCAGCGCGCGCTTTTTCGCCGGCCATACCCGCCGCGTCGCTGATCAAGCCATCAACAAGAACAACTTCAGCGCCTGCCATACGGCTCTCCTCGATGTTGGCGAAAGGTGTGTCCTTGGGCATGAAGATGTGTGCCTTTAATCCCGCACGCGCGGCATACGCCGCCATGGCGCCGCCTGCATTGCCAGCGGTGGGGATGATGACTTTTTCAACGCCCAATTCCTTGGCCTTGGAAACTGCGGCGGCTAACCCGCGCGCTTTGAACGAGCCAGTTGGATTACTGCTTTCGTCTTTCACGTAGAGATGGGAAAGCCCCAACTCTTTATCAAGACGGGGCAGGGATAGCAAAGGTGTATCCCCTTCACCGAGGAAGATTTGATTTTCTTGATTTAATACGGGAAGCAGTTCATGCCAGCGCCACATTCCCTTTTGTCGACGCGAAATTTCATCGCGGTCAACGGATTGGCGCGCTCTCTTTAGATCGTAAAGGGATAAAAGAGGTGACTGGCAGAATGGGCAAAACGTGTGGATCTGGTTATGAGGATACTCCTTGCCACAACCAGAACATTCCAGATGAGAAAGATAGGATGGAGTCATTGATATGGCAGACAATACTTTAGTTTGCACGGATTCTCTTCCATGCATATCACTGCTTTTTGAGTTTATCATGATTATCCTTATGGGGTTGGAACGAATGCTTCAACACGTGCCCACAGCTCGCGGATATTAATGGGCTTGGACATATACACGTCACAGCCCGCATCCAGCGCCTTTTCAGCATCACCCTTAAGAGCGTTGGCTGTCACGGCAATGATCGGCACCGATGTTAGTTCGCGCTTACTGCTGGAGCGCAGGCGGCGCGCCACTTCGTAGCCATCGATATCTGGCAGATTGATATCCAATAGAATTAAATCAACCTGTTCGCTTTCGGCTGTGGCAACGCCATCCAGACCATTCCTGGCTTTTAACAAGCGATAACCGCGGGCCTCCAGCGCACGCTGTACCAGCATCATGTTATCCGGATTGTCTTCGACATAAAGAATATTATTAGGCATATTATGCTCCTTGTTCTATACTTTTCTCTTCAATTACTTGTACAACCTGATCAACGAACCTTCGGTGAGGCATTGATCCTTTTTGATAAACGGCCTCAATGTGACCGTTCAATCGTTTGCGCTCTTCAGGGGTGATATCCTTCGCGCTGACGACAACAACGGGAATATCCCTGGTGCGCGGGTCGAGCTTAAGTTCTTCCACGAGACCAAACCCATCGATGCCGGGCATGGTGAGGTCAGATATGATGAGATCAGGTAACTTTTGCCTCGCAATTGCCAGGCCTTCCCATCCATCTTTGGCGTGATAAACGCGATATGCTTTGCGTCCTTCAAGCAGGCGGCGGATGAGCAGGGCATCGTCTGAATTGTCATCGACCAGTAAAACAGTTGTGGTTTTTTCATCCAGGTTTTCAAGCGCCGCTTGCAAGCCTTCGCGCAGCGCAGGTGATTGATCCTTGCTCAAATGAACATCCACTGCCCATTGATCGCCGATTATATGCTTTTCGACGGGGAATGTGTGACCCGTGCAATTGACAACCACCTTTTCATCCGGTTTGATCGTGCCATTGCGGATCAACTTTTCGAGTCCCGCGAATGCGACAGCGGTTGCCGGTTCGACAGCCATGCCTTCGCTTTTGGCGAGCGCGCGCATCGCCTCGAATGCCTCAGCATCTGTCACGGATTCCATCACTCCGCCAAACTGTTGTGTGAGATTCCAAAGATAGGTATATGCCTTGCCGGGATCACCCGTTGACAAAATGATGATGCTTGTCTGTGGAATGATTGCCTCAGCAACATCCCTGCCAGCTTTGAACGCGTTAACCATGGGCGCGCAACCTTCGGCTTGAATGATCCCCAGTTTTGGGATTCGGTCAATTAATCCCATGCTGAACAGTTCTTTGAAGCCCTGGTATACACCTAATGGCCCCAGACCACCGCTGACAGCCTGAATGTACCAATCGGGAGAGTGCCAGTCAAGTTGTTCCACGATTTCGTATGCAATTGTTTTCATTGACTCACGCGCCGGTATGGAAGTGGAACCGCGGTCAAGCAGGAGGTGTCGACGTTGCGCGAACTGGGATGCAATCTGTTTTGTTTGGTCGTAGTTGCCGCTCACACGAATAACCTCCGCGCCAAACAGTGCCGCTTCCCGCAACTTTTCCTGCGGGACGAGGCTCGTCATAAAGACCCATAACTTGATCCCAGCCCGGGCGCAGGCGGCTGCGTAAGCTACAGCGGCATTACCTGTGGATGCAATCACTGCCTCCCGCACACCTCGTTCCGACATCGCCGCGACCGCTCCGGCCGCTTGTCGATCTTTAAACGAACTGGTAGGACCGTAGCGTTCGTCTTTGATGTAAACGGAGGCATGCCCAAGGCTTGGGGCGAAGCGTTGCGACAGCCAGATTGGAGTCCCACCAGCGGGGTAGAGATCCAGGGAGGATGGGTTGCTCAACGGTAAGACATCCTGATAACGCCACATGTTTGATGGGCGGTTGGGAAGCCCGCGCAGGATCTCGCGTTTGAATGCTTCGTAGTTGTAACGGGCTTCCAGCCATTGCGAATCGCATTTCTTGCAGATCGCAGGTACAAAGGGTTCGTAGGGCTGTTGATTGCCGCAGAGGTTGCATTCCAGGTACTTGGGTGTTGCCATTTTAATTTTCCTGCTTTTCCACGACTTCGGTGAGCCTGGCTTCGAGAGGCAATTCCACGAAGAATGTTGAACCTTCGCCGGCATTGCCGTTGCTTTCCGCCCAGAGGCGACCACCATGCATTTCAACAAGGCGTCGACTGATCGGCAGACCCAGGCCTGTGCCGCCTGCTTTGCGTGTGGTGGACGAATCCACTTGTGTGAATTCCTGGAAAACGGCTTCGATCTTGTCAGATGGGATCCCGATGCCGGTATCCTTTACGGAGATCAATACGCGTGCGCCATCCATTGGTGTTGCGCAAAGCACGATCCTGCCTGTCTCTGTGAATTTTATAGAGTTGTTTACCAGGTTGATCATCACCTGGCGCAGGCGTGTGTTATCCGCGAAAATTTCGATTTCCTGATCCGAGTTCTCATCGATGAAGAGTGAGAGATTCTTTTCGCTTGCCAGTGTGGATGTGATGCTCATCACCTCGTCGAGAACATTATGAACTTTGAATTTTTCGGGATTCAAGTTCATACGTCCGGATTCGATTTTTGCCATATCCAACACGTCGTTAATAAGATGCAATAGATGTTGCCCGTTTTTCTGGATGAGACGCAGGTCATTGTCCATATATTTCGTGAGAGGGCCGTCAAGTTCTTCGAGGATTACATCCGTGAATCCAAGAATTGAGTTCAAGGGTGTGCGCAACTCATGTGACATGTTCGCCAGGAAGGATGATTTGAGGCGGTCGAGTTCGCGCAATTGGATGACAGTGGCGTTCTGTTCAGCATACAAGCGTGCGTTTTGTAGGGAGACTGCCACCTGGGAGGCTAGTGTAGTGTAGATGTTGGCATCTTCTTCTGAGAAGTAGTTAGCTTTATCTGCCTGCACATCAAACACACCCAATAACTTCTCACCGACAATCATTGGAACTGCCAATTCTGACCGAGTATCGGCCAAAAGACGATTTGAGAGGAATGAAGAGTCTTTATCGCGAACTATATTATTGGCAATTATGGACTGCCTGTTACGGGCTGCGCTCGCCACAATGGACTGCTCATGATCCATGGAGATGTTCCAGCCTTCAGCTACCATTTGCCTTCCGATTTCGCCAGCGCCCGCAGCGAGGAGCAGGGTATTCCAGGATTTGTCCATGAGGTAAATATGGGCGTGGTAGAGGTTGAAACGTTCTTTTGTGAGGTTCACCACCTTGTCGAGCAATTCGTCAGGATCAAGCACGTTTGAGGCTGTGGTCGAAACGGTTGCCACGGTGGCAAGTTCCGCAGCGCGTTTCTGAAGTTCTTCCGTCAACCGGAGAGTTTCGATGTGAATGCTCGCCTGCGCGGCTACGGCAGCGGTCAGGTCGGCGATTTCCGGTGACATATCTTTCCAACCTGCCACAGCCAGCTGGCCAATGGTTTCCCCGCGTACGATAAGTGGTTGCGCGAACGTCGGCTCTTGTGGAAAAGGCGAATCTCCCAGTGAAGTCACCTGGTTGGAGTCGTAGACAAAACATAAACCGGCTTCATCCTGCTGGGAGGTGTAGGACTGCCAGCCTTCGCGGGTGAGGCGGCGCGTGGCTTCTTCAGCCTCGGCGCGGGCGCGGGTTGCGTCAGCCAGCAGGCGCAAATTCTCAATCTGTTGCGCGATCTGGCGTGCTATCGCGCTGACAAGGGCTTTATCATCGTTAGTCAATGGACGGGCCGGGTCTGGCTTCAGGTACAGGGTACCGACTTGTTCATCCATGACTTGCACCGATTCCAGAAAACCGCCATTGGCGCGGGCCGGTTCCATGTATGGTGTGACTGCAGCCTGGTCATATGCGTAGCCGATGCGTTCGCTATGATGAATGGCGTCGAGGTAGGAGTCCCAGTTTTCGTGCATGAAACGGCGGGTGGCAGCTTCCGCTTCGGTGCGAGACCGTTCCGCCTCAGCGAGCAGGCGCAGGTTCTGGATTTGAAGTGAGGCCTGTTGTGCAACAGCGTTGAGGAGGTTGGCTTCCTCATTTGTCCAGGGGCGTTCAGGCGCTGGTTCGATCTGCATTTTTCCGATCGTTTGGCCGCTGGCGGTCAATGGGGCAATGATTGTATCTGTTGCCTCTGGAAGTGCAGGCACCGAGGCTTGCAGTGATTTGACTCCATCATCGGTGTAGACGTAACCAACGTGTTCTTTCTCGTAAAGTATCGGAGCGACCGGGCGTGCCTCTTCTCTGTTGCCTTCAGTTTCTATAGTCTCCAGGGGCGGTGTGCATTCCCGTTCAGCGACGCATTTTTCGCTTTCCGAAAACTGCAGTTCCAATTCGCATAGGCGCGTCCGTAATTCTTCCAGTTCCCGGCGTATGGACGGAGTATCCCCGGCAGGATCGGCGGCAAGGCGTTCGATATCTGAAAACAGCGCGGCCAGCCGCTGGCGATATTTTTCGCTTAACATAATTCAACGCCTCCTGGCTGGGTACTGGCAATACTTATTGTCATGGAACATACGATAAACATGTGTCCATCCGATCAGCGGTGGCCGCCACCGTTATCACTTTTTTCTTTTATTCCAAGTTGGGCAATGGTAAGGGGAGCGCCCAAGGCTCGTCCCAATTCGCGCGCAGCGATTTGAAGTACTGACTCCACTGTTGTTGCACTTTGGATCTTCTGGCCTATAACATTCAATGTTGCTTCGCGATCAGCCTGTTGTTGTGCCTTCGCAAAGGAGCGGGCATTTTGCAGGGCGGTGGCCACCTGAGATGCCAGGGTACTCTGAATGCTGACATCTTCATCGGTGAAGGCATTGATGTAGTCTTTTTGTACATCCAACACGCCCAGGAGCCGGTCACCAACCAGCAAAGGTATGGCCATCTCGGAAGCTGTGTCTGGAAGAAGTGGATTTGGAAGCCAATCCGGCTCATTCTTCACGTCGTTGACCACCACGGCCTTTCTGTTGCGGGCAGTGCGGGCGACCAGTGATTGTTCCTGTCCCAGAGGAATGACTGTGGTGCCGTGCGTGCCTTCGTTTTCGTCGCCCTCCTGCCAACCACATGCGGCAATCTTGAGTTCTGCTGTATTCTCGTTGTAAATGAAAACGTGGGCATGATAAAGGTTGAATTTGCGCTGAGTCATATGAACGACGGCGCTAAGCATCTTTTGGATATCCAGTTCCTTTGATGAAACGGAACTGATCTCAGCAACGGCCGCGAGTTGATGGGCGCGATTGTCCAGTTCGATCTGGCCGCGTTTGGTTTCTTCGAACAGGCGCAGATTTTCGATATGTGCGCCCAGGCGTTCTGCAACCGCGTTTGCAAGGCTGAAGGAATCCTTGTCTCCGGGTTCGATTCCTTCCACTGCAAGTTTACCGACCGTTTCCTCGCGGGCCTTAATCGGGAGGGTCATGCTGGATTCGTCTGATGCCTGAATCTCCTTGTATTGACGGACTTCCTTTGTATCGTATAGATAGCTGAGACTCTCACCGGTTCTGGATTCCATATACTCTTTCCAGCCTTCGATCGTGGTTCGGCGGGCCGCTTGTTCCGCTTCGGATCGGTAGCGTTCGGCACTTTCCAACAGGCGCAGGTTCTCGATCTGTTGCGCCACCTGATGTGCAATGATATTGACCAGTTCTGTGTTTTGCGGAGTCAGGGCTTGGGCATCCATTTCGACTGCCAGCATTCCGAGCGGTTCGCCCGTGATGGCAATGGGAGCCTGGATGGAGTTGCCATTAGTAGGTGGCTGGATACCGGCCGCGTCTGCTAGGGGGATAACTTTGTTGCCTTCGAATACAAAGCCGGTTTGTTCGGGCTGATGGATAGCATCGAGATGTTCCTCCCAGTTCTTACGCACCAGACGGCGGGCTTGGGCTTCCACTTCCGCGCGGGCTTGTTCGGTCTCAGCAAGCAGGTTTGCATTCTGAATGGCGATGGCGAGTTGTCCGGCCAGGGCCTCGAAGCCAGTCAAGCTATCTTGATTTAACGCGTTAGCTTGTCGGCTTTGCAGATCGAGCACGCCCACCACCTTTTCGCCGACCATGAGGGGCACAGCTATTTCAGATTTGGTATCGGGCAGCAGAGGGTTGGGGCGGAAAGTTGTGCTGGCGGCTGTGTCGGAGATAACGACGGAGTGTTTCTCCACCGCGGCGCGTCCGTTGATCGAAGCCGTGTTAAGAGGCAGTCGGTGACCGCGGCCAACCAGTTCTTCGCCCACTGTTCCAGTGCCAGCCTGCAAGTTCAAGGCATTCTGAGCAGGATTTGTGAGGTAGACCTGGGCATAATACAAATCGAACCGTGAACGAATAATTTCGGTAGCATCCTTCAACATAACATCCAGGGCTCGTACTTGCGATACAGAACGACTCACCTCGGCGGCCAGCACCAGACTACTGGTTCGCTCTGCCACGCGTTGCTCCAAGGTGTCGAACAAGCTTTTCAACTGTTCAGCCATTGTATTGAAAGTTTTGCCGAGGAGACCAACTTCGTCTCGGCCTGTAACCAACACAGCCTGTTCCAGGTTGCCTTCCTGCATCGCGGCGGCGCTGCGGGTCAGATCGCCCAGGCGGCCGGTGATCGAAACGACGATCAGGTAACTCATCAAGAGGCCGAGGGCAAGACCGATGCTCAAGACGACACCTCCGGTCAACAAAGCCTGGCGGTAAGCCGCTTGCGCCTGCTGGTTGGAAATGTCAGCAAACTGGTTATTGATCTCAATCAGCTTTTGCAGATGCTGGCGCGCCACTGTTAACTTCTCAGCTACGGCATTTTCCTGACTCTCGTCTGGCCTTCGGGCTTCGATTGATTTGTAATATTCCTCTTGCAGGGTTTCATATTCGTCCAGAGCCGTGGTTAAGTTTTCCAGGGCGATCACCTCTTGTTCCTGTAAATCCAATCGTCCGGCAGTGCGCAACTGCTGGGTAAATTCAGGGCTGACGGTTGTGACCCACTCATTGGCGTAACGGGTGATCGTTACGTACGCCACCTCCTCGTTGACTTCGATTTCCTCCATGTTTTTTTCGATTTCGGCAGGGGTTGCATTGCTGAGGCTGGTCAGTTCGTTGAGGTTATTGAGGCTGATCTCAGCATTCGCAAGTGCGGTATCTGCATTACTGATGGCGACGATAGGGATCAACATGAAATCGTAAATATTGGACAGTTGATATCGCAGGGATTGCAGGCCGCTATAAGCGGCGCCTGCCACGCCCAGGGTACCCAGAAAAAGGACGAACGCCATTAAAGCCATTTTCCAGGCAAGTGAGATATTCCCCAGAAATCCCGAAAGGAATATCCGCCGGCTTGCTGGCAATTTGGATGATTGATTGGTCTTGGAAATCTGATTAGTGGTCATAGTTTTACCTCGGCTAAGCCAATGTCAGTTCTGGCTGCCATTGTTGTCGTCCGTCTGTCGTCTGGCGATGTTGGCACTGACACGCGAAGCGCCGAGTGCCAACCCAACTTCACGAATGGCCGTTTGCAGGGTATCTTCCACTGAGACGGTCTTCTGTATCTTCTGTCCGATCGAGTTGACAAGTGATTCCAGCTCAGCCTTCGCCCGGGATTCTTCGAACGTACGTGCGTTGTGCAGGGAGATGGCTACCTGACTGGCAAGAGATTGGAGGAGCTCAACATCCACTTCGCTCAAGGCATTGACCACGTTTTGCTGTACATCCAAAACACCAAGCACCTGTTTGCCTGAAGAAATCGGGACAGCTGCCTCGGACCTGGTATCCGGGAGCAGGGGATTGGGTAACCAGCCTTCGGCTTGGGTGACATCTTGAACGAGAACAGGGGCGTTGGATTCGGCTGCGCGTCCCACCAGACCGCGTCCTTTCGGGACCCTGTGGCCGCGTGCCAGCATCATGGCTCCGGCTTCACCTGTGCCGCCTGCCATGATAAGGTCTCCGCTTGCTTCATCCAAAAAGTAAATGTGAGCGTGGTAGTAATGGAAGGCGGATTGCACCTGTTCCACCACCTCCACTGCCAATTGACGGGGATTGGTGACTGTGGACAGACGGCGGCTGACTTCAGCCGAAGCGGCCAACGCCTTGGTGCGGTCGGCCACGCGCTGTTCCAATGTCTGTCGTTCTTGTTCGACCGAAATTGCCAATGCGTTGAACGTCTCTGCCAGCTTTTGAAATTCGTCTCTACTGGTAACAGATACCCGTATGCCCGTCTCACCAGTCATTTGGCGGGAGGCAAATCGGGATAGGGTGTTTAGGGGCTGGATGATGACGCGAGAGGCAAACAACCAGATCAGCAAGAGCCCCACGATGGTCAATACAGCGGTAACGCTGAGTGTGGAGAAGAGCGCGGCGTTCCGTGCTTCGAGGTGATCGGTATAGGATTCGGAGATCTGCAATAATCCTAATACTTTATCATTGTAGCCAAGCAGGGGTGTTATATAAACAATCGAAGGAGTTGATGTGCTCTCGTTGACTAGCTGGAAAACAGGTTCACCGGTTTCGAGAACAGAACGATATGCATCCGAATTAATGGGCAGGCTTTGAGGATTGGTGCCTGCATAATAGAAGACTTCCTCGATCGGAGAGGCAGGTACTCCCTCTGTTGGCTGAAGATTAGGAGCCTTCGCGGCCTCATACAGAACCCACATGGTAAAGTCTGCGTTAGTGCTTTCCTTCAGACCCAAAATAAATTGCTCGTCAAAATCCACACCAACTTCTGTCAAACCAATGAACTGCCCGTCCGATGAATACATGGGAGCCACACCGCGCACACCCAAACGGCTGGGGCCAATTTCCACGCCGGAGGTGGCGCGCTTTTCAAATAGAGCCGTGTTGGCTGTACCTCGGTACGTGATATCATCCCCAAATTTTTCAGGGTTGTGAACGCGCAGGAATACAGTTCCGTCAGGGTTTTCAATATAGAGGTGGACAATTTGGCGGTCCTTCCATTGGGTAAATAGCGGCGATAATAGATCGTACAACTCAACCCGATTCCCGTTAAGATACAAATCTTGCACATCTGCTCGATTGGCAATGCTGAGCGCCAGGGATTCTGCCGCCCGGCTTTCCACTTCAATCTTTGTTTGATATGTCAGGTAATAGCCAGCCAGCGTATGTTCGGCTTCCAGTTCAAGGTTTCGCCCGGTGGCCTGGTTTGATACCAAGATTTGAATACCAGCGATGCTGACCAGGATCACCACTACAGCCGTAATCAGTTTGAAGGAGACGCCGAAGCGAGGGTGACTTGAAACCGAATCTTGTGATCTATTTTTGGAAAACAAGGCTGTAAGCCGATTGAGCTTGCGATTAGTTTGGGGCATAAGAACTCCTTTGTTACCTGCCAGTTGATTCAGTTTTGGCTAAGACGATCATCATCCGTCTTGCTTAATGAAAGTGCAGACGGTTCAAGCGCCACCAGAGTCTGGCGCATCCCCAATGCGTGACCGAGCTCGCGAGCCGCGGTTTGCAGGGCCACCTCAATTGTCGTAGCCTTCTGGATCTTTTGACTGATGGCGTTCAACGTGGTTTCACGTTCTGCCTGTCGCTGCGTCTGGGCATAGGAACTGGCATTTTGCAGTGCGGAGGCCACCTGGGACGCAAGTGTTGTCAGGATGTTGGCATCCTCCTCGGTGAAGGCATTGATACGATCCGATTGCACATCCAGTACGCCGAGGAGCTGGTCACCTACAATCAGAGGCACAGCAATCTCGGAGGCGGTATCAGGGAGTAGGGGGTTGGGTAGCCAGCCCGGCTCATTATGCACATCGTTCACGATAACAGCCTGCCTAGTGCGGGCGGATCGGGCTACCAGTGATTGTTCCTGCGCGATCGGGATTTGAGCGGTGCCGTGAGAGCCTTCGTGCATTTCGCCTTCCTTCCAACCGCAGGCAGCGATTTTCAACTCGGCGGCGTCTTCGTTGTAGGTAAAAACGTGAGCATGGTACAAGCCAAACTTCCGCTGGGTCAGATGTACAACGGTGGCGAGCATTTCCTGCGTATTTCTAATTGTGGAAGTGGCCGTACTAATGGTGGCTACTGTTTGCAATTCAGTTGCGCGCTTGGCTACAATTTCCGCGGAGTGGATATTCTGCATGGCGATTGCGACCTGATTCGCAATGGACTGTAACAATTCCACATCTTCCGGTTTTAGACCGTCCGTAATATTGTGTTGTACATCTAATACGCCAATTAGCTGATCGCCGATGGAAATGGGCACTGCCAACTCTGATTTCGTTTCCGGGAGGAGAGGGTTTGGCAGCCAATCCGGGTTTTTTGTTGTATCTGATACAAGCACCGGAGTATTGGTCTCGGCTGCACGCCCCACCAAGCCTTTGCCTTTTGAAATTTTGTGTCCTTTAGCAAGCATGATTTGTCCGGCTTCGCCTGTGCCGCCTACCATGAGCAATTCATGGCTCTTTTCATCAATAAGATAAATGTGAGCATGGTAGTAGTTGAAGGCATTCTTCACCTGTTCCACCACTTCGATGACCAGCTGCTTTAGGTCTAGAATTGTGGAGAGGCGGCGGCTTACTTCGGTGGAAGTGGCCAGCGCTTTCGTGCGGTCTGCCACGCGTTGCTCAAGGCTGGATAGTGTTTCGTTCAGCTGGTCGGCCATGCGATTGAACGCGCTTGCCAGAATTCCGGATTCGTCTTGTGAAGCAACGACGGCTCGGGCAGAAAGATTTCCCGATGAGATTTGTTCCGCAGTTTGGGTAAGGCGATTGAGCGGCGCGGCAATGACCTGGCTCATGCCGATACTTAACAATATGGCGCTAACCAACAACCCGATCAGGATTAATATGGCTGCCTGAAATAGAGAGGTAGTCTCGTTTTGAACTTCTTGGCGAGATGTCACAATAGTCATATTGAGTTCACCAACAGGTACGATCACGCCAAGACTATAGCCCGGCGTTTTTACAGGCGCGAAAGCAATGTAAGTTTCCACGCCGTTGATAACAACAGTCGCTACTTCCGATTCGCCACTTACCAGTCGTGTGGTCGCTGCCTGTAAATCCGCAGATCCCTGACCTAGGATTGTTTCTTTCGGTGATTCATTGACCAGCACTTCCTCGGGTTGCAAACCGAGGAGGGCGTATCCTTCCGGTGGCATTGCCAGAATAAGACCTGTTTCATCAACGAGGAAGGCGAAGCCTGTTTTGCCAATCTCAATTTGAGAGATATTATCTGAAATGCTGGCAAGTTGCATGTCAATGCCGATTACGCCTTTGAAAACCCCATCCGCGTTATAAACAGGTGCGGAGGATGTAACGATTAACCCGGTGCCTGCCGGGTCTTGATATGGCTTCGTCCAGCGCGCGATGCGTTCGGGGTTGTTTTGTGGATCGGCAATGGTAAAAAAAGGCTGGCTTAGAATATCAAAGTCTCCGGGCACGAGGGTGGCCAGTCCAATATTCGGGTAATACGTAGTGGAACCGAGCGCACTCATGTAATAAACCGCTACAAGTTGCGGTTGGGTTTTCAATACGCCGGGAGCGGAAAAGTCAAGAAATGCAGAGGTGTTTAGTTCTGCCATAACTTCATCATCAAGGGTCATGGTATTTGGAAGAAAGATTGAGCTTGGGTCCGTAGCTGAATTGCCGTATTGGCCATCCGGTAATGAGGACAATTTCGTATGCGCATCCCAATATGCACCTTGACCCAGGATTGTGCTCTGCGATTCCAATTGGGCACGGTACTCCGCCAACTTGACCAGACTGTCTCTCGCTGCAGAAAAAATGTGATCCGCGTTCGTTGCCTCCGTTTGGACAATGTTATTTAACTGCGCTTCTGTTTGAGCCTGGACACTGTTTTCAAGTTTTGCAGAAACTGACGAAACGATTTGACCTGCTCGCGTCAAGCCAAAGTATGCCAGCACCCCGATGGAAATTACTTCGATAACCAAAGTGCCCACAATAATTTTAGAACGCAAGGAAAAATCGCGAAAACGACGGATGGTGAGGAATTTTGAAAACCATTTTTCCATTTTATTGCTCCTTTGCCTAAACCTTGACTGTTTCATATCATGCTGTTAGTTGATTGATCATGTTCTGCCATAAGCAGCAGGGTAAAAGAAAAACAAGAACCTTTCCTTGGTTTGCTTTCAACATCTATCTGTCCGCCGTGCTATCCGGCAATGGGCTTGACAATTGCCGGTCCGAGGCCGTTGCCTTATTCTCTATGAAATTGCTATTTTGACCGATAGGGTTAAGTAGAGAAAAGTTGGGAAAAGTTGTTGGGTTCATTTTTCATCCACAAGCGGCAGGGTAAAGGTAAAACAGGATCCTTTGCCCGGTCTGCTTTCAACGCTCACCTGCCCGCCATGTTGCTCCACAATGGATTTAACGATTGCCAGCCCGAGTCCATTGCCCTCTATATTCTGAACATCTTCATTGCGGACTCGATAGAAACGATCGAAGATGAATGGCAAATCATCGGCAGGAATACCATAACCAGTATCCTTTACACTGATGGTTACATTGGATTCTTCCACCTTCACAGAAAGAATTACGGAACTGTCAGGCGGAGAGTATTTAAGAGCATTGCCAACAAGATTGCGAACTGCCTGACGTAATTGCAACGCATCACCTGCGACTTTGATCTGATCGCCTGATTCCTGTAGCCGGATCATCTGCCCATTGACTTTTGCCTGTGGCTGGAACTCGTCCGAGATTTCGGCAAACAGGGAATTGATGTTTACAGTTTCTTTTCTAAGTTCCAGACCCATATCCGCTTTTGCAAGATCCAGCAGGTTTTGCACCAATTCCTTCATGTGCTCAGCAGACGAGTGGATGCGATTGGCGAAGTCCAACTGATTTTCGTTAAGCGGTCCAATTTTTGAAATGAGTTCGCTAAATCCTAAAATGGTAGTGATCGGATTCTTCAAATCGTGCGAGGCCGTGGAGATGAACTCATTCTTGACCCTTTCCAGTGTCTTGAAATGGGAAACATCGTGCATAAGAACGACGCACCCTCCCCCTTTAATGGGCGTGAAGAGGGCACTGAAAACGCGCTTGTCGGGCCATTGAATCTCACCTGTCTCTGGTGCCCCGATAGTGCTCGCATCTTCCAGGGTATCGATCAAGGCGTCGTAACCACAACCTCGGGCAAGCGGTAGACCCAGATTTGCCTCATAATCTGTGAATAATCTTTCTGCCGCTGGATTTAACAATAACAGGCAACCATCTGCATCGAACAACAGGATGGCATCCGCCGCGCCTTGTAGAACAGCAGCCAGCCGGCCTTGTTCCTGTGCCATGCGCTCATATAACTGGGCATTCTCAACCGCTATGGATGCCTGACTCGCGATGGCCTGTAGGAATAGCAAATGCTCAAGCTCGAAATAGCCTGTCTTCTCGTGTGTCAGGATCAGCAAGCCAATCAGGTCAAGGCGACCAAACATGGGAACAATGGTTATCGAGAGAGCCGGATTTTCAGGGATCACCTGCCAGCGCGGATCTGTATGTGTATTATCTATGATCAAACCCTGGCGGGTATCCTTGATCTGCTCCATCAAATCATTCAGAGGTGGGAAGCGTATCTCCTGTGAGGGAGAGGCCGGCGCGGAAATATGATACTTCTTGTGAACTGGGCCTTTTGGATCAAGAATGATGATGTGTCCCGTCATGGCGCCGAGAGTCTCCACAGTACGGTGAAGAACTATATCGGTCAACTCATTGATATCCAGACGGGCACTCAACTCCTTACCGATCTCCGGCAGAACGCTCAGTTCGCGATTGCGGCGGCGGGTGACATCCTCCGCTTCCTTCACTCGCAACTTTGTCCGGATTCTGGCAAGCAGTTCTCGTTTGTCGAATGGTTTGGTGACGTAATCGTCCGCGCCTAAATTAAGGCCCCATTGCATGTCGCCCGGGTTAGGGCGTGCAGTCAGGATAATGACCGGGATGTGCCTGATCTCAGGGTCTGCGCGCAATTCCTTAAGCGCCGTGAACCCATCTTTTTCCGGCATATTCACATCGAGGAGTATTAGATCCGGCATTTCCAGGCGTGCTTTTTTTAAAACTTCCACACCGTTCGATGCTGTAATATAGTCATAACCCTCGTTTTTTATGTATCGAGAGAGTAAGGTGACATTGTCTGGAATGTCATCTGCGATCATGATCTTAAAGCGCTGCGAGTTTTCCGTCCTCTGTATTGGGACGTTCACGCATTCCATGTTATCAAGAACCTGATTTACGATCTTGCAGATGCGTTCAGTGGGGACAGGCTTGATAATGGTTTCATGAACCTTTAACCGTCGTGCGGTCTCTCTCAATCCGGGTACTTCATAGGCGGTCATGAGAATTGTATGAATCGGTCGCCCGGCAGGGTGAACTTGCAGGCGTTCGATCAATTCCAATCCGTTCATACCAGGCATCATCATGTCAGTGATAAGTATGTCGATGGCGCCCTGGTCTGCAAACTCAAGAACCTGTTTGCCACTCGTGGCGGGAATTACATCAATCCCTTCTCTCAGTTGAGAGAGGGCGCGTGCCAAGGTTGTGGCTGTGTTGGGGTGGTCATCTACCACCATGATGCAGACAGGGGCTTTATGAATGCATTCGGGTGTTGGTTTATCCATGCTTATATTTTCCATTAAATGTCGGTTTTGGCAGTTTGGGATTGGGCGGAAAAGTTGGCGAAAGTTGGCATAACCAAAAACGCCTCCAGCAGTGAATTGGAAGCGTTTTTCCGTTGGGAAATAATCTGAAAAATTAGTCTACTACAAGACGGTAGCCGGTTCCGCGCACATTCATGATAAAGGCAGGGTGTTGCACATCCAGCTCAATAGCTTCACGGATCTGATGGATATGCCATTTGGTCAGTTCCTGTGCTTCCTTAATATCAGCCTGGTACCCCTGGGCTTCTGTCACGAGGGTTTGATAATCCACTACGTTGGGAGAATGGCGGGCAAGAACAAGCAGGTAGTTTAAAGCGGTGGGAGGGAGGTTGATGATCCGGCTGCCAATCGTCACTCGACGTGTATGCAAGTCAAACGTCAATTTTCCCCGTTGGAGATATCGTTCATCCATATCGATGGCTTTGCCGCTCGAATTTAGTTCTGTTTTATCGCCGCTTTCCAGATTCCTGAGTTCCTCCTGCAGGGATTC
>Ga0210377_10000874_pt1 | contig 28507 bp, 21 predicted proteins | sample PLM4_65_b1redo_FD_155480 | JGI IMG/M metagenome (GOLD analysis project Ga0210377, IMG submission 155480) | Groundwater sediment microbial communities from an aquifer in East River, Colorado, USA - PLM4_65_b1 redo | ecosystem: Environmental > Terrestrial > Soil > Riparian zone | place: USA: East...
ATGTCGGCCGGACGGAACTCCAGCAGCCCCCACCCCCGCTCGACGATCATGCGTGAGACCTCCCGGCGCAGGTCCCGACCCCGCTCCGATTCCACGACGAAGCTCACCACGGCATCGCGGGCCTCATCCTTCGCTTCGGCACTCAGCACCCCAGGCACCTGGGTCAGGGCCGCCCCAACCTGGTCGGCCGGCCCGTCTACCGTGACAAACAGTTTAGTCGAGCTCTGGAGCCTCGCCGTCAGGTTTTCAGGCGTATCGACTGCGATGATGTGTCCATCATTGATGATGATGACACGCTGGCAGATCATGCTGGCTTCGGGAAGGATGTGGGTCGAGAGGATAATGGTGCTCTGGCCGGACAGCTCCTTGATGAGCTGCCTGATCTCGATGATCTGTTTCGGGTCGAGCCCGACGGTCGGTTCATCGAGAATGAGCACCTCGGGGTCGTTCAGCAGCGCCTGGGCAATCCCCACCCGCTGCCGATAGCCGCGGGAGAGGGCGCCGATCAGCATCCGCTGCACCTCGACGATCCGGCACTTCTCCATGATCTCGCCGATCTTGCGCCGCCGCTGCCGACGCTCCATCCCTTTGACCTCGGCTACGAAATCCAGGTAGCCGGCCACCTTCATGTCGGTGTAGAGCGGCACGTTCTCCGGGAGGTAGCCGATCCGTCGCCGAACCTGGAGGGAATCGGCAAGGATATCGTAGCCGGCTACGCGGGCCGTCCCACTGCTTGGCGGCAGGAAGCCGGTCAAGATCCGCATCGTGGTCGTCTTCCCGGCGCCGTTCGGCCCCAGGAATCCGACGATCTCCCCTTTCTCGACGGTGAAGGACACATCCTCGATCGCTGCGACCTTCTGAAAGTACTTCGTCAGCTTTTCCGCTTCAATCATCCCGCCTCCTGTTGATGTCGGCCTTTCACTCAAGCAGTCTTAACCATTGAAGGAAACCTCTAATATGATACACGATCGATTCCGTCGAATGCAATGGTTGGTGCCATCCCCGTCGTAGAGGCGCTGCTTGCTGCGCCCTTCTTGAGGTGAGGGCGCTGAACACGCATCCAATAGAACCAAAGTGCCTGGGCTGAAAGAACAGGACAAAGTCAACAGGGGGGCGGCTTGGAGGCGAAAGTGATTCGCAAGATCAGGTGTGGCGGTGTGCAGCGGTCAGGCCCCAACATCAAGTCCAGGGTCTTGCCACCTGGGGATAAGCGAGCTTATGTAGAAGCTCATTCACGCAAGAGATAGGACGGGGACGGTAATGAACTCGGTAGCCATTTCGCTCTTCTCCACGGCGTGATCGATCCTCTCCAAGACCTCTGGGCTAAGATAGGTTTCACCGCATTGCTCACAGACATCGGCGAGAAGATCCTTGATTAGGAAAATCCTTCCCTCCCAACGATGGAGATGCTCAATTCGTCTTTGGCCAATTGGGCCTCGGCAGAAATAACAACACTCCATTCTCACGGCGCCTCCCTTCGGACTCTCCAACAGCGAGTCTCCTTGCCAAGATCACTGCCTCTAGCATACCCCGAATCGCCTCTTGTAAGCCAGAGCGTCTATCATAAGAGGACAACCACAGCATAAGCCAGAAGCAGCAAAGAATCAAGAGGTACTATCCTTGCCCAAGGCACTGATTCCTCCGTTCTGGCCAGCCTGTGTCTACGAGGCCGCCCGACCTCAGCCGGGCTTTGAGAAGCAGTTTGTCCGATGAAGGTGTCATGGCAATTTCTCATCTGTAGGAAGAGATGCCCTGACGAAGAAGGGGTGGTTGCGCAACCGCGTCCGAGCACGATCTCTTGCTATAGCGTAAATTTTGTGGCTTCGCCTATGTTCCTCGGGACAATCGACGTTCATTTGGGCCTGCAAAAACGAGGTCTCGCCGCACGAGGATTTCACACGCAGGATTGCGGTCCGTAGTTTCAGGGCGTGACCGTCTTACCTTTCAAAATCGTTTGACAACAAGCTCGGGTGTTCCCTATGATGGCCCCATCCTGAACGAGCGTTCAGTCAACGGAGTCATGCCGTGCCAGCAGCCGTGAGGCAGATCGAAACTGTGGTGAAAGATCGCGCGCTCATCGAGCGACGGCATGCGCAGATTTGCGACGCTGCCCTTCACCTCTTCGCCCGCAAGGGGTATCACCTGACCAGCGTCCGCGAGATCGCGGAGGCCGCTCACCTCTCCGTCGGAGCTCTCTACACCTACATCAAGAGCAAGGAAGACATCCTCCTTCTGGTCTATCGCCGCATCCTCAATCTATTCCAGGTGAAGATGTCCGAGGCGATCATCGAGAGCGGCGACCCTACCGCTCAGCTCCGGGCGGGCATCGAAGCCACGCTCACACTCTACGACGACTACCATGACCTGATCCTCGTTCTGTACCAGGAGTCGCACACGCTGAGAAAGGAGGCCCTCCAACAACTGTTTGGAGTGGACCGCCAGTACGTCTCGATGTTCCAAGCGATCATCGAGAGGGGAAATCGGAAGGGTCATTTCGTGGCTGAAGACCCGAACCTCGCAGCGATTATGATCCTTTTCCTATGCGCGGTATGGCCGCTGAAGCGCTGGAACCTGAAAAAGTACGATCTCGCTACCGTGTCCGATGGGGTGGTCGGCATTCTCTTAAACGGAATCGGAGGTGGTCATGGGCTTCGAAACGATCGAGCTGCAGATTGAGGGCGGTATCGCGACGATCACGTTGAATCGGCCAAAGGCGCTGAACGCGCTGAATCTGGCGATGGTCAGGGAACTGGGGCAGGCGGTGCACCAGGTTCGGGACGATCCGACGGTCCGGGTGGTGGTGATCACCGGAGCAGGGGACAAGGCGTTCGCCGCCGGCGCCGACATCACCGAGTTTAAGGAGATGAGTCCGGTCGATGCTTGGGTATTCACCCAGCAGATGCAGAGGGTGTACCTGGACATCGAGCGGTTGCCGAAGCCCGTCATCGCCGCGGTCAACGGGTATGCGCTTGGTGGCGGCTGCGAGCTGATGATGACCTGCGACATTGTGTACGCGTCGGACCGCGCAAAGATCGGCCAGCCCGAGATCAACCTGGGGATCATCCCGGGCGCCGGTGGGACGCAGCGCCTCCCGCGGCTGATCGGCAAACAGCGGGCAAAGGAACTGGTGCTCACCGGCGATATGATCGGCGCCCAGGAGGCCTGGAATCTGGGATTGCTGAATAGGGTTGTTCCGGCTGATCAGCTTATGCCCGAGGTCAAGAAGCTCGCCGACAAGTTGGTAGCAAAGGGCGCGGTGGCGCTCAAGGCAGCCAAAGAGGCGATAGAGGAAGGATATGACATCGGGCTGGACCAGGGACTCGCAAATGAAGGCAAACTGTTCGCTCTCTGTTTCGCCACAGAGGACAAGGTCGAGGGCGTGAATGCGTTCCTGGAGAAACGTCCGCCCAATTTCAAGGGGAGGTAGTGGGACCCCTGTTCCAGGTTCCAAGTTCCTGGTTCCAGGTCGGAGAAGAGTGATGAAGTTCGAATTGACCCAGGAGCAACACCTGTTTCGGGAAATGGTACGCGACTTCGCGGCCAAGGAAGTGGCGCCCCTGGCCCAGCGGGTGGATGAGGAAGGGATCTTCCCGAACAGGACGATCATGAAGATGGGCGAACTGGGTCTGATGGGTGTTGCGATCCCGGCAGATTATGGCGGGGCCGGGGGCGACAACGTCTGTTACGCGATCGCCGTCGAGGAGATCGCCAGGGCCTGCGCTTCTACCAGCGTGATCATGTCGGTCAACAATTCGCTCGTTGCAGATCCTCTCTACAAGTTCGGCACAGAGGCCCAGAAGCACAAGCACTTGATCCCGCTGGCCAGCGGCAGGATGCTGGGGGCCTTTGCCCTGAGCGAGCCCGGCGCTGGGTCGGATGCGGCTGGCCAGCAAACCACAGCCCGGAGAGACGGAGACGCCTTCGTGTTGAACGGAACCAAGAGCTTCATTACCAACGCCCGGGAGGCCGACATCGTGTTGGTGTTCGCAACGGTTGATCGTCATCTCCGGGCGAAGGGGGTCTGTGCCTTTATCGTGGAGAAAGGCACGCCGGGCTTCACCATCACCAAGGTAGAGAAAAAGTTGGGAATCAAAGGCACAAGCTGTTGTCAGCTTCTTTTTGAACACTGCCGGGTGCCGGCGGACAATCTTCTGGGCGAAGTGGGGCAGGGGTTCAAGATCGCCATGGCCACCCTGGATTCGGGCCGGATCGGAATCGCGGCGCAGGCGGTGGGGATCGCCCAGGCCGCGCTGGACATCTCCCTGAGCTACGCGACGGAGCGGGTGGCCTTCGACAAGCCGATCGCGTCATTTCAAGCGATCCAGTGGATGATCGCCGACATGGCGAATCACACCGAGGCCGCCAGGTTGCTGACGTATCGGGCGGCTTGGTTGAAGGACAGGGGGGTGCGACATACCAAGGAATCCGCGATGGCGAAACTGTTCGCTTCGGAGACGGCCAGCCGGGCGGCGACGAAGGCGCTCCAGATCCATGGCGGCTACGGCTACATCTACGACTTCCCCGCCCAGCGCCTGTTCCGGGATGCTCGCGTCACCGAGATCTACGAGGGCACGTCAGAAATTCAGCGTTTGGTGATCGCACAACATTTATTGAGCTAGCCCCGATTATTCCCTGATGGACTTGACCCCCTCACCCGCACCCTCTCCCTCAAGGGAGAGGGTCCAGTCCAGCCTGAATCCCCTCGCCCCCCCGGAAGGGGGGAGAGGGCGAGGGTGAGGGGCGAGGGTCAGAGGAATCGGCCATGTCGCTGAACATTGTTGTCTGCATCAAGCAGATCATCGATCCTGAGATTCCGGCCAGCCAGTTCAAGATCGATCCGGCAACCAAACGGCAAGTCCAGGGTAGCAACTCGCTGGTTATCAGTCCCTACGACGCCAACGCCCTCGAGGTGGCAATCCAGCTCAAGGAGAAGCAGGGTGGCAAGCTGACGGCAGTCAGCGTCGGCACGGCAACGGCTGTGACTGCGCTCAAGAGCGCCCTGTCGATGGGTGCAGATGAGGCCATCTTGATCAATGATCCTGTCATCGGGTCGCCGGATCAGCAGGGGATCGCCCACGTCTTGGCGAATGCGATTCAGAAGGCCGGCGGATTCGACCTGATCCTCACCGGCTGCGTGTCGGGAGATTGGGGCCACCGGGCCGTCCCAGCGTTCATGGCTGAAGAGCTGGGGATCGGATGTGTGACTTTTGTGTCTCGGATCGAGCCGAAAGATGGGCAGGTGGTCATGCGTCGAGTCGTAGAAGATGGCTACGAGCTGGTCGAAGCAAAGACCCCCGTCCTGGCTAGTATCATCTCCGACGAAACCAACACCCCGCGCTACCCCAAGCTGAAAGATATCATGGCCGCCGGCAAAAAGACGATCCCTGTATGGAAGGTAGCGGACCTTGGGCTCGACCCAGACAGGGTCGGCACCGGCGCGGCCAGGGTTGCGATCACGGACGTCTCTATACCAATCAAAGAGTCCACGTGCGAGATGATCGAGGGGGATACGCCGGAAGAGCAGGCGGTAAAGCTGGCCGCCAGGCTACGCGAGCTCAAACTCATCTAGTGCCGGTCCAATAAGCTTCGCCTAGCGGCGTTGCTGGCCCCCGGGGCACTTCCTGCGACGTACTTATGGATGTACGCCTCGGTTGGCCCCGTGAGCCGCGCCTTGCTATGCTCGTTTCTTGAACCGGCATGATGCGCACCAAATAAGAGAGGGTTGGAGGCGCATCAGGGAGGAAACGATGCCGGGAACGTTGGTCTTCACAACCACTGAGAGCGGAGGGCTGACCCGGAATGCACTTGAAGTGTTGGCAGGCGGGAAGCGTCTGAAGTCGCTCCTGGGCGGGCCGGTCGGCGCGGCCATTTTGGGGACAGAGCTGAACGCGTACGTTCCACTCCTCTTCGCCTACGGCGCCGATCAGGTCTACCGGGCGGAGCACCCGCTCCTCGCGCGGTATCAAGGCGATGCGTACACCACTGCCTTGCACCTGGTCTGCCAGCAGGCACAGCCGAACGTGATCCTGCTAGCCGGAGACTCCATTGGACGAGAGCTCGGTCCACGCCTGGCCCACAGGCTGAAGGCCGGATTCGTCGCGGACTTCAGTGATGTTGACCTCGACGCCGGATCGGGTCGGCTTCTGTTCACACGTCAGGCCTACGGAGGCAAAGCGATGGCCGTCGTGCAGCCAACCGTCGGCCCGGTCGTCGCGACCGTCAAGGTCCGCGCGCTGGATCCGGCCACGAAGGAAGAGGGCCGTACCGGCGAAGAGATCAGAGTCGATGTCGCCTTGGAGGCGTCGCAGCTCAAGACACACCTGCTCGACAAGGTCCAGGAGGAGGTGGCCGGTGTCAAGCTCGAGGATGCGAAGATCGTCGTCAGCGGCGGGCGTGGCCTGCGTGGTCCGGAAGGGTTCAAGGTGCTGGAAGAGCTTTCCCAGGTTCTCAGGGGGGCGGTCGGCGCCTCCCGCGCAGCCACCGATGCCGGATGGGTCCCGCCGTCCTGGCAAGTGGGGCAGACCGGCAAGAATGTCAGTCCCGAGCTGTATCTGGCCTTCGGGATCTCCGGCGCGACCCAGCACGTTGCCGGAATGTCTGGCGCGAAACATATCGTCGCTGTGAACACCGACCCGGAAGCACCTATCTTTAAGGTCGCCCAGCTCGGCGTCGTTGGTGACTGGAAGGCGGTGGCGACCAAGCTCATCGAATGTTGTAAGGAATTGACCAAGCAATGAACCAGCCATGACCCCAATGCGCGAAATATACTGGAACATTCCCGGCCACCTGTTTCTCTACCTCCTGTTCTTCCCTTTCCTCGTTGTCTTCTTGTACGGAATCTACCGGAGTCTCCGCCTGCTGTTCATGGGCCAGCCAGCCTCGGTGTGGGATCACGTGTGGGACCGGCTGAAAGGGTTCGTCGAACATGCGGTCTTACAGCGGCGGATTGCCCGCGACGCGATCTCGGGCCTGTTACACCTCTCGATGTCCTGGGGGTTCGCCATTCTCTTCATTGCCACCTGCCTGGTTGCCCTGCAGGATTACTTCGGTGTCCCCATCCTGTACGGCCTCTTCTACCTGTACTTTATGTCGCTCACGGTCGATCTCTTCGGTCTGGCTGCCATCGTCGGCGTGGGGATCGCGTTGGCGAGGCGATATGGAGCGAAGCCAGATCGCCTGCGCAAGCCTCGCCTCGCCGACAGCTATGGCATTCTTCTCACCCTGTTTCTTATCATCTTGGTCACCGGGTTTGTGATCGAAGGGCTCCGGATCGCGGCCACGGCTGATCCCTGGGGACGCTGGTCCCCCGGGGGATGGCTGGCGTCGCTGCCTGTTCTTGGCCTTGCCCCAAGTCAGCAGGCGATCCTTCATCGCCTCCTCTGGTGGTTCCACGCGATCATCGCATTCGCCTTTATCGCCTATCTTCCTTACAGCATCAGCCTGCACATGCTGGCTGCCCCGGTCAATATTTTGCTGAGAAACCGCCAGCGCTCCGGGGTCCTTGAGCCGATCGATCTGGAGCACGCAGAGCGGTTCGGCGCCTCAACGATCGACCAGTACACCTGGAAACATCTCCTCGATCTGGAAGCGTGCACCGAGTGTGGCCTGTGCCAGCAAGCCTGCCCCGCCTGGACGACCGGCAAGCCCCTCACCCCGAAGGGCGTGATCATCGACCTGCGAGACCACCTGCGCCTGGTTGCCGAAGGCGGAGATCGCAGAAAGATGGTGGGCGAGGTGATCTCCCACGACGTCCTCTGGGCCTGCACGACCTGCGGCGCCTGTCATCAGGAATGTCCGGTATTCATTGAACCGATCCCGAAAATCGTCGAGATGCGCCGCCACCTGGTGATGGAAGAGGCCGACTTCCCGGAGACCATGCAGCAAGCCTTGAGGAGCCTGGAAGAGCGGGGACACCCGTTCCGCGGGACGTCAGCCACCAGGACCGACTGGGCGAAAGGGCTTGGGGTCAAGGAAGTGGCCACCAACGGCCGGCCGGATCTCCTGTACTGGGTCGGCTGCGCCGCCGCCTTCGACGATCGAAACCAGAAGGTGGCCGCTTCCCTCGCCACACTGTTGCAACGCGCCGGGGTAAACTTTTCCATCCTGGGCGAGGAGGAGCGGTGCACGGGGGACCCGGCCCGCCGGATCGGAAACGAATACCTTTTCCAGACGCTTGCGCAGGAGAATATCACCACCCTCAATAAATACGGGATCAAGAAGGTCGTCACCTCCTGCCCGCACTGTTTCAACACCATCAAGAATGAGTATCCCAAGATGGGCGGCAGCTACTCGGTCATTCATCATACCGAGTTGCTCGACGAGCTGGTCCAACAGGGACGCCTCCGCCCCCAGCGACGGATAGACGCCGTTGCCACATTCCACGACCCCTGCTATCTGGGGCGGCACAACGGCGTCTATGATGCGCCCAGGAATGTGCTCGGCTCTGTCCCGGGTTTGCAGGTAAAGGAGATGGGTCGGTGTCGGGAACGGGGCTTCTGCTGTGGGGCGGGCGGGGGGTTGATGTGGTTCGAGGAGAAGATCGGGAAGCGAGTGAGCTGGGAGCGGACCGAAGAAGCGCTGGCACTCCAGCCGCAGGTGCTGGCAAGCGCCTGTCCCTTCTGCCTGATCATGTTCGAGGACGCGATCAAGGTGAAAGAGGCGAGTGACAGGACGAAGTCGCTTGACCTGGCGGAGGTGTTGGCGCAGAGTATACAGAGGGCTGAATGATGGTGATGGAGAACACAGCGTTGATCGATCTGCTGAACCGGCTGCTGGAAGCCGAGCGGTCAGGCGTCAGGGCCGTGAGCGGCATGTTGAAGCCGTTACGGGAGGGCGAACTCAAAGAGGGGTTGAAGAAAGCCAAGGGAGATGAGGCGCGCTACGTCGCGGGACTGCACGCTACCCTGAAGCGACTTGGTGTGGTCCCATCGGAGAAGGTGGGTGACTTTGCCGACAAGCTCCTGGCGATCGATGGGATCGTCGAGCAGCTCCGGTTCCTCAACCGGGGCCAGGGGTGGGTGGCCAGGAAGATCGAGGCACTGCTGCCCACACTGACCGATCAGACGATGCGGGATTTCTTCAGCGAGATGCTCGATACCCATCGAAAGAACATCGCTTGGGCCGAGAAGATGATCGAGCAGATGACGGCCAAGGTTGCCTAGTGCCGTTCCAACTTGCTGCGGCTAATTGCCGGTAGGTATCCTCCTAAGACTTATCGCTTACCCTGGCCCAGCCACTTTCGCGTAAATAGTTGGAACGGCACGTGCTGACCTTGAGCCATAAGGTGGGTTGAAATGTCAGAGAAGAAAGATCTCAAGCGAATCGAGCAGGAGAAGGAGCGGTGGGAGGCCGAAACCCTGAAGCCCACCCTCAAGAAAAACCCCGAGCGGGCAGAGCGCTTCACCTCGGTCTCCATGACCCCGATTGAGCGCCTCTACACCGCAACGGACCTGCCGGGATGGGACTTCATGAAGGACCTTGGATTTCCCGGCGAGTACCCTTATACCAGGGGACTCCACCCGACGATGTACCGCGGCAAGCTCTGGACCATGCGGATGTTCGCCGGGTTTGGCACCGCCGTCGAAACCAACCGACGGTTCAAGTACCTGCTCGAGCAGGGGCAGATGGGGCTCTCCACCGCCTTCGATCTGCCAACCCTGATGGGGTACGATTCCGACCACCCGTTCTCCGCCGGGGAGGTCGGCAAGTGCGGGGTGGCGATCGACTCCCTTGCGGATATGGAGATGCTCTTCGACGGAATACCGCTGGGGGAAGTGACGACCTCGATGACGATCACCTCACCAGCGTCTGTGCTCTGGGCGATGTACGTTGCCGTCTGCGAGAAGCAAGGCGTGCCGTATCACTGCATCGGCGGCACCATCCAGAACGATATTCTGAAGGAGTATATCGCGCAGAAGGAATACATCTATCCAATCGAGCCGTCGGTGCGGCTGGTGACCGACACGGTGCTATTCGGCGCGCACCACCTGCCTCGGTGGAACACCATCAGCATCAGTGGCTACCATATCCGTGAGGCCGGCTCCACGGCATTGCAGGAGTTGGCCTTCACCCTCGCCGATGGAATGGTCTATGTCGAGGAGGCGATCAGGGCGGGCTTGGACGTTGACGCCTTCGCGCCGCGCCTGTCGTTCTTCTTCGATTGCCATAACGACCTGTTCGAAGAGGTGGCCAAGTTCCGAGCGGCGCGGCGGCTCTGGGCCCGGCTCATGCGAGAGAAGTTCGGGGCGAAGGATCCGCACTCATGGCTGCTCAGGACCCATGCACAGACCGCCGGCTGTTCCCTGACCGCTCAGCAGCCGCACAACAATATCGCGCGGGTAGCGATCCAGGCGCTGGCAGGCGTCCTGGGTGGAACCCAATCGCTGCATACCAACGCGATGGACGAGGCGATGGCCCTACCGACGGAGGAGGCGGCCACCATCGCGCTGCGGACACAGCAGATCATCGCGCACGAGAGCGGGGTCACCAACACGGTCGATCCGCTTGCCGGCTCCTACTATGTGGAGAAGTTGACGAACCAGATGGAGGAGGGGGCCTGGGAGTACTTCAAGAGGATCGAAGATCTCGGCGGCATGATCCGTGCCGTCGAAAGAGGGTTCCCGCAGCGTGAGATCGCTGATGCCGCTTACACCTATCAGCAAGCGATCGAACGGGAGGAAAAAATCATTGTCGGCGTGAATCGATTCACCACCGACGAGGAGCCCCCGATCCCCCTCCTGTACATCAACCGCGAAGCTGAGGCGCAGCAAATCGATCGGCTGCAACAGCTTCGCCGATCGCGGAACAAGGATGCGCTGATGCTTTCACTCGACGCCCTCCGCCAGGCCGCCGCCGGGAAAGACCCGTGGGGGAAAGACCTCCTGATGCCGAGGATTCTCGACGCGGTCCGGGCCTACGCGACCCTCGGCGAGATTATGGGCGTCTTCCGTGAGGTGTGGGGCGAGTATACCGAGCCAAACATTATTTGAGTCTAATGTAAAGGCATGTATGAACCGTCATTGCGAGGGAACGAAGTGGCCCTTGCAGGAGTGTGCTATGGCAGAAGTGGCGCAGCGAAAGATCCGTGTTTTAATCGCCAAGCCCGGCCTTGACGGGCACGACCGGGGCGCCAAGGTCATCGCAAGGGCATTCCGCGATGCCGGAATGGAGGTGATTTACACCGGGCTTCGGCAGACGCCGGAGATGATCGTCAGCGCTGCTATCCAGGAGGATGTGGATGCGATCGGCCTGTCATGTCTCTCCGGAGCCCATATGCACCTGTTCCCGAGAGTGATGGAGCTGCTGAAGGAGCGTGGCGTAGATGACATCATGGTGTTCGGCGGCGGCACGATCCCTGACGAAGACATCGCCAAGCTGAAGGCAGCCGGGATCGCGGCGATCTTCACTCCGGGGGCGACGACGGGCGAGACAATCGAGTTTGTGAAAAAGAACGTAAAAGCCAAGTCCTGAAATAATAACACGTTGCATGTGTTGTCAATATTTTGCTTGAGGTCAAAAAGGGACTGCAGGAACTGATCCTCCGCTGTTGGAGTTCGGCATGGCCCTGAGTCCCAGCGCGTGACAGGAGGGGGAACTCGATGCGGCCGGTGTACATGGTATCGGGAGGGGTGAGTAAGTTCGCCAAGGCGAGGCCGGATGTCACCTTCCAGCCGATGGTGAAAGAGGCCTATGATTATGCCCTCAGGGATCTTGGACTTGAGCATCCCAAGTTTGTTGAGATTGTAGACGGGTCGGTCGCATCCTATTTCTCGGACCATTTTCAGCGGCAATTGATGTCGGGGATCATGGTGCAGGACTATCTGGGCCTCTGTCCCAAGCCGAGCCACCGGGTTGAGGGGGGTGGCGCCACAGGCGGCCTGTGCTTTCAGGAGGCCTGGAAGTCGGTAGCCTCCGGCCTGATGGATGTCTGTGTCGCCTATGGATTCGAGACGATGTCGCATGTGAATACCTGGAAGGGAAACGAGTTTATCGCCCTGGCCTCCGATGTCAGCTTCGACTATCCAGTCGGGGGGTTCTATTCCGGCTACTATGCGATGATGGTGGTCCGACACATGAAGGAGTTCGGCACCACCGTCGAGCAGATGGCCCACGTTTCGGTCAAGAACCACAACAACGCCTTTCATAACCCGTACTCGCAGAAGCGGCAGGTTCTCACCATCGAGGACGTCCGGCGGGCTCCGATGGTCGCCTGGCCGCTAACCCGTCTCGATATTTGCGTCATGTCTGACGGGGCAGCGGTGACCATCCTGGCCAGCGAGGAAGGGGTCAACAAGCTGGAGAAGGCCAGCGGGAAGCGGTTGAAGCTGGCAAAGGTGGTTGGGATCGGCCGCGGGACCGACGCGATGCGGATGGCCGATCGACCCCACCGCAGGGTCTTGTTGCTCCCCCATGAGCGAGCCAGTGACTACCGTGGGCTCAAGTACCCGGGCATTCACTCATTTCGTGCTGGCCGAATGGCCTCCAAGCTGGCCTACCAGATGGCGGGGATCACCAATCCGGTCGAGGAGCTGGACTTCATCGAGTTGCACGACGCCTACACCTCCTCCGAGATCCAGACCTATGAGGACATGGGCCTCTGCAAATATGGAGAGGGCGGCCGATGGACGGAGGAGGGACATCCCTTCCTCCCGAACCTCGACTATGGCTTGGCCCTCAAAAAGGCTGGGACGGTGCCGGTCAACCCATCGGGCGGCCTGATCGCCTGCGGCCATCCGGTCGGAGCGACCGGGCTCATGCAGGCGGTCTTCGCCCTGTGGCAGCTTCAGGGAACCATTAGGAAGCACTTCGGCAACGACCGGCTGCAGGTCAAGGACGCCAGACGCGGGGCCATCCACAGCCATGCCGGCACCGGGACCTACGTCACCCTGACGATTATGGAGAAAGCGTGAGCCGCCGCGGGCGCGCGTGAGGGGGGAGGATGCAATGGCGAAGGCCAAACATGGGAGATCGAAACAGGAGCCAACGAACGAAGAGCGGGTCGCCTTGCCGGAGACGGACGAGGGAACGATCCTGTTCAACGTCCCGTTCCCCAAGGACCTGTCACAGCTCAAGGCCATGGCCCCCATCATCATCAAGCAGCCGTACCAGATCGATTATATCCACAGCTACGGGCAGGATTCGCCGTTTTTTGCCGGCCTTGCCAACCGGAAGCTGCTGGGGACCAGATGCACGAAGTGCGGCTACACGTACGCCACGCCCAAGCTGCACTGTATGGACTGCGGCAGTGAGTGTGACTGGTTCGAACTGCCCCAGATGGGCGCCGTCCACACCTTTACGGTCTGCTACTTCGGGAGCGAGGAATTCCTGAAGGAAACCCCCTTCGTCCTGATCCTTGTGGAATGGCCTGGCGTCAACACGCTTTTCCTCTCCCGGTTGCTTGGCGCCGATCCGCTGAAGCCCTCGCTGGATTGGGTGGGCATGAAGGTCAAAGCGAAATTCCGGCGACTCTCGAAATTCAAGCCGACCGACGTCTACTTCGTCCCCGCGTAGCATTCATACATAGCTTTGAGACGCCAAGGGGCTGGCACGTCTAACCGGCGGCAGTGCGGAGTAAGGATACAGCGATGGATTTTGAGCTGAGCGAGGACCAGAAGGCCGTCCAGAGGATGGTTCGGGAGTTCGCCGAGCAGGAGATCGCGCCGGTGGCGAGAGAGCTCGACGAGCGGGAGGAGTTCCCGGCCCAAATCGTTGCGAAGCTCTCGGAACTTGGGCTGATGGGGATCCTCTTCCCAAAGGAGTACGGCGGCGCGGATATGGACTACATTACCTACGCCCTGGTCCTCGAGGAACTGGGACGGTACGACGCCTCCGTCGCGCTGACCGTCGAGTCGCACAACTCCCTCTGCAGCAACCACATCTACCTGACCGGGACCGAGGCCCAAAAAAAGAGGTACCTCTCCCAATTGACCAGTGGCAAGGTTCTGGGCGCGTGGGGATTGACGGAGCCAGGCTCAGGGAGCGATGCGGCGGGGATGCGGACCACTGCGACGCTTGACGGGAATCACTGGGTACTCCACGGCTCAAAGAATTTCATCACCCAGGGAAGCGTGGCAGGCATCTATGTCATTATGGCGATCACCGATCGGGCCAAGCGAGAGAAGGGGATCTCTGCCTTCATCTTGGAGAAAGGGACTCCCGGCTTCAAGGTCGGGCGCAAGGAGCATAAGATGGGGTTTCGCGCCAGCGACACGGCGCAGCTTATTTTTGAGGCCGCGCGAATCCCAAAAGAGAACCTGTTGGGCAAGGTGGACCACGGCTTCATCGACACCCTAAACATCCTGGATGCTGGCCGAATCGGGATGGCCGCACTAACCGTTGGGATCGCCCGTGGCTGTCTGGAGGAAGGCCTGAAATACGCGAAAGAGCGTCAGGCATTTGGGCGACCGATCGCCAACTTTCAGGCGATTCAGTGGAAACTGGCCGATATGGCCACCGAGATCGATGCGGCCAGGCTCCTGGTGCTGCAGGCCGCCTACCTGAAGGATACAGGTCTGCCGTTCACCAAAGAGGCTGCCTACGGGAAGCTCTTCTCCTCAGAAGTTGCCATGAAAGCGGCCTCTGAAGCCGTGCAGATTCACGGCGGCTATGGCTACATCAAAGAGTTTCCGGTCGAACGATATTTCCGCGATGCCAAGTTCTGCGCCATCGGAGAAGGGACCTCGGAGATCCAGCGGCTGATTATTGCCCGCCAACTCCTGGGCCGATCGTTCGCGTAACTGCTTGTTGAGGAGTTCTTTCTGTCAGCCCATCCCCTCGCATATCCCAATATTTCTGCTGGACTTTGTTGCCTTCGTGTGATACTTTTCCGTCCCGAAAACGCTGTTTTGAATTTTACAGTGCTCTGCAATCCCCAGAGGTTCCTGCGAGGCTAAAGCGCACGAATATAGACAGCCCAGGCACCTTGCAGATCCAAGAATCCCACCATTTTGCTAGAGGGTTCTTCAGACCAATCGCGATCACAGATGAACCTTACGCGCAGAATCCTCGAAGGCGATGTGCGCGCGGCAGCCCGCCTCATGACCATGATCGAAAACGGCGCGTTTGAGGCAAGGGCCGCTCTGAAGTCCCTCTACGCTCACACCGGCTCTGCCTACATCATCGGGATCACCGGCCCTCCAGGCTCTGGCAAGAGCACACTGACCGATCGGCTCACAGAAGAGTTGAGGAAGCGCCAGAAAACCGTGGGGATCGTTGCGGTTGACCCGACCAGTCCCTTCACTGGTGGGGCGATCCTTGCCGATCGAATTCGCATGCAGCGTCACAGCCTCGATGCCGACGTGTTTATTCGCAGCATGGCGACGCGTGGCCACCTGGGAGGGCTGGCCCGCGCCACCAACGATATCGTAGACGTCATGGATGCGGCGGGGAAAGAAGTGATCCTGATCGAGACGGTAGGGGTTGGCCAGGATGAGGTGGAGGTCGTGGGTACCGCGCACACCTGCGTAGTGGTGTCGGTCCCCGGACTGGGCGACGAAGTCCAGGCCCTCAAGGCCGGTGTCCTGGAGATCGGCGACGTGTTCGTGGTGAACAAAGCCGATCGGGAAGGCGCCAACCGGACCGCCACCGAGCTGGAGATGATGCTGCACATGGCCCCTGAGACGGGCGGATGGCTCCCGAAGGTTTACAAGACGATCGCCACCAAAGGGGAAGGGATCGCGGAGTTATTGGATGCGATCTTCGAGCACAAGGCGTTCATGGACCAGGGCGATCTGCGAAAGAAAAAGGGGCGTGAGCGAAGCGAGCGAGCGTTCCTGGCATTGCTCCAAGAGACGCTCACGGCCAGGACCTTGGAGCGGTTCAAACGGAATGGAAGCATGAAGGAGCTGATCGCGCGCATTGCCGATCGAGAGCTGGACCCATATACCGCTGTCGAAGAGGTCCTCGGAAAAATCGGGCTGTAGCTGGAGCCGTCTATGGATGTGCTGCAGGCAGGAATCGGGGAGTTCACGGTCGAGGATCCCGATGATCTTCGGGCCTTCATGCGGACCGAGAAGCGGCGCGAGATGGTTGATAAGGTCATGCCCGAAGCGGAGGCGGTCCGCCGCTACGTGAAGGACGGGGACTACGTCAGCTTCGACTTCTCATCCTTCACCCGGGGCCCGGCCTGCCTTGTCCGGGAGATCATCCGCCAACGGAGGCAGAACCTCTGGTTCGCCGCCAAGTTCACCTTGATGGAAAGCACGCTGCTGGCCGAAGGAGGCTGCCTTCGGGGGATCGACGTCGGCTTCCTGGGTCTCGGCAATCTGATAGGGAAGGCGGTGGAAGAGGGGAGGATCAAAATCACCGAGTGGACCAACGGCACCCTGACGTTGCGCCACTTGGCCGGGGCGATGGGGGTCCCTTTCCTGCCGACCAGAAATCTGTTGGCCACTGACACCCTGGCCTACTCTGGCGCGAAAGTGGTTCAAGATCCATTCACCGGCAAGCCCATCGCGCTGGTCCCGGCGGTAAATCCTGACGTCGGGCTCGTGCACGTCCATCAGTGCGACATCTACGGCAATGCACGCTGCTTCGGCCCTGGGGTCTCACCCTTGGAGACGGCAATGGCCTCGAAGCGAACCATCATCTCCACTGAAGAGATCATCACAACCGACGACATCCGAAAAGAACCGGCCAAAACCACAATTCCCTATTATCTGGTGGACGCGGTGGTCTATGCGCCGTTCGGCTGCCTCCCTGGTGGGGCGCAGGGAGTGTATGAAATGGACACGGAGCACTTTCTGGAGTATATGGCTGCCTCGGGCGACGCGCAGAAGATGGCGGCCTACCTCGGCAAATATGTCTATAGTGTGGCATCGCACGAAGAGTTTTTGGCGAAGCGCGTTGGGGTCGAGAAGCTCCTGGACCTCAAGCGACAGGCCACAATTAAAGAGGGGTATCATTGATCCAAAGCGACTTCACCGAGTCGGAGTTCATGATTTGCCAGTGTGCCCGGCTGATTGAGGACGGCAAGATCGTGTTCATCGGCTACGGGCTGCCGCAGATCGCCGCGATCCTGGCCCAGCGTCTTCACGCCCCACGGATGGTTCAAGTCTACGAATTCGGCGCGGTGGGGTCGCTGCCGGAGACTCCCTTCGTCCGCTTCACGATGGGCGGGCCGCGCAACTGCTACAAGTCGCTGGCCTGGACCAACATGAACACGATTTTCGCTCAGGCCCAGCTTGGAATGGTCGACCTGGGCGTCCTCGGCGCAACCCAGATCGACCAGTTCGGCAACCTCAACTCGACGATGCTGGGGGCGGATTACACGCACCCCGAGAAGCGATTTCCCGGGAGCGGAGGCGCGAACGAGGTGATGACGCAATGCTGGCGGACGGTGATCGTCATCAGGCACGAGCGCCGGCGGTTCGTCAAGCAGGTAGACTTTCTGACGTCGCCAGGATACCTTGACGGGACCCCCGGGGCCCGCGAGCGGGCTGGCTTGCCCAGGGACACCGGCCCCTGGAGGGTGGCAACCTCAAAGGCGTTGTACGGATTTGACGATCACACGAGGCAGATGGTCCTGCTGGGGGTACTTCGCGGTCTAAGCGTGGATGAAGTTGTCAAGGAGATGGAGTTCACCGCACTCGTGAAGGAAAAGGTGGAGGAGCTTGAGCCGCCGACCCCGGAGGAACTTCACATCCTGCGGGAGGAAATTGATCCCGCTCGAGCGATCATTGGCAAGACAGCTCGAGACTAGCCCGGCCTAGCAGGCACAGTTCATGGGCGCAGTCGAGTGCAGAGAACTCATGTGAAGGAAGCGAGGAGGGCCTAATGAGCGAGGGCAGGCCGCCAGTCTATCTGATTGCTGGGGTTGCCAACTTCAACCCACCACCGATCTGGGAGGCGGCCAGCGCCGGAGGTGGCAAGTCGCTTCAAGAATACTGGGAATCGGGGAAGCTCGAGGAGATCTACGCCGAATCGCTTCTCTGGACAGGGTTCGAGCGTCTTGTCGCGGACGCTGCCACCAGGGGAGTGGACCTCTCCCGAGTCACCACCATTAACGTTGCCATCTCTTACACGCACGAGCTCGGTCAGACCACAGAGGAGAAAGTCGCTGAGGACTTCGGTCGCCGCCTGGCCAGTAGCCGGTTACGCCAATACTTTCATCACACGCCCAAAATCAGGTGTACTCCCACTCACGCCGCATCCTCCTCGGGCATGGTGCCCTTCAATGATGCCCTCGCAGATCTCCTTGACCGTGGAGAAGAGATGTCGCTGGTGGTCACGGGAGGCAATACAAAAGGGACGAATCGGAACCGGCCACGGATCACACCAGCGGAGACAACGGAGATCTTTGCCAGCCTTGTCTCTCCCTTCGACCGCAAATTCGCAAAGGCGAATATGCTGAAGCTTGGAGCGGCTGCGCTGGGCCGCGCCTATCAACACGATTTCGAGCTGGTCAAGGCGCTAGACAAGTTCGTGTATGAGCAGCGCCTCTATACCCATGAGTTGGCCCGTCGCAAGCTCTCCACCGCCCACGTCACCACGCATCCGGATGAGATCGAGGACCGCACCATTTATTACCCCTTGAAGCTGATCGGCGTGGCCCCGCAAAGCATCGGATACGCCGGCCTCATTCTCTCCAGCCAGCCTCCCGCGACAGAGCGCGCGGTCCGCGTCGCCGGCGTGGGATGCGGCGTGGACCCATCCAGCATCCGCGACCGAGAAAGCCACCTGTTTTCCAAGGCTATGGCCTCCTCCGTCTCCACCGCGATGACCCAGGCGCGCATCCCCGGGCTGTCGAGCCTGAAGATCCTTGAGCACCATAACCCGTTTCCCAGCGTTCCCCTGACCGAACTAGACGTTGTCCTGAAGAGCCTGGGATATCAGAAGACTGTGACTCACGCCCTCCTCAGCAATGATGTCGGGACCAACGGCAAGCTCATCAAGGCTGGCCGCTCCGGCGGAGCGCTGTCGGGCCATGCCATCGCGCCGACCTTTATCCGTCTCACCTTTGAGGCGGCCAAGCAACTCTGGGGCATTGCTGGCTACCCCGCCCCGGAGATGGGACCAAACGAGGTCGCATACGCCGGCATCAGCGGTGTTGGGGGCCATCACGCCTTTGACGGCTACACGATCCTGGTGGGTGGCGAAACCGAAGAGGTGTCGAAACTCCGCACCGATCTCGAACCCTTCGATCACGACCATTACAATTCAATGGCCGAGCGCGATCTCCAGGAACAAGAAGGTTTGACCAGCGTCAAGGTCCCCGATGGCATGGTCGTCGCATTCATCAGTTATCAGGGAACGAAGGGCGGACATGACTACTTCGGCATTGCGCGCACACCCGACGGGCGTGATTTCCCCTTTACGGCCTCATCGCCGTTCTTTTCCCATTTGCTCCAGACGCCCTATATCGGGACGCCCGTCCGGCTCTCGCCGAAGCTTCACGCCATCGAGGCCTAAAACTTATGCCCCGCCGCGGATGCGGCTCAGAACTCACCTGGGAGATGTCAAGATGAAAACAACATTCCCCGCGCGGATGAAAGGGTAGGGTAGATGACCCAGGCTAATGTCCTGTTGCAGGTCGAAAACCTGCAGATCGCGTTCGGGGGGGTCAGCGCCCTGGCCGGCGTGAGCCTGGAAGTGAGAAGAGGGGAGATCTTCTCGCTCATCGGCCCCAACGGCGCCGGGAAGACCGTCCTCCTCAATTGCATCAACGGCCTCTACAAGCCCGATGCGGGCAGGATCATCTTTGACGGCAGGGACATCGGCTCCCTCCGGCCCCACCGGCGAGCCCGCCTCGGCATCTCTCGCACATTCCAGAAGATCGAGCTGTTCAGCGGCATGACGGTCCTCGATAACATCAGGCTCGGCCGGCATATCCGCATGAAGACGGGCCTGCTCGACGGCGCGATTTATGTGGGAAGGGCGTCTCGGGAGGAGATTGAGCATCGCGACTTTATCGAGCGTCAGATCATTGATCTTCTGGAGATCGAACACATCCGGGATAAGGTGGTTGGCATGCTGGCCTACGGCCTTCAGAAGCGGGTCGAGCTGGCGCGGGCCCTGGCTCTGAATCCCACGCTCATCCTGCTGGATGAGCCGATGGCGGGTCTGAACCTGGAAGAGACGGAAGACATGGCTCGGTTCATCCTGGAGATCAACGAGGCGGAGCGCTGGCGGACCACCTGCATCTTGGTGGAACATGATATGGGGGTGGTCATGGACATTTCAAACCGCGTGGCGGTGTTGAATTTCGGCGAGAAGATCGCGGATGGGACGCCGCCAGAGATCCAGGCGGATCCTGCCGTCATCAAGGCCTATCTCGGCGAGGTGGAAGACCTGTATGCGACGCGTCGCTAGTCCCACCAGCCCTTCAATGGAGATCACGAAGGACCTCACGCTGCCCAAGCTCCTGCTCCGGACGGCTCGGAAGTACGGCTCCCGGAAGGTCGCCATGCGGGAGAAGGAGTTCGGGATCTGGCGGCCGATCACTTGGCAGGAATACCTCGAGCGTGTGAAGGCGCTGGCGCTGGGTTTAGTCGCCCTGGGCCTCAGCCGCGGCGACAAGGTTGCCCTGATCGGGCAGAACCGCCCCGAGGGGCTGTGGGCCGAGATGGCCGCTCTGTGTGTCGGCGGCGTAGCTGTCTGGCTCTACCAGGATTCCCTGATCGACGAGGTTCAATACATCGTGGACCACTCCGACGCCACGTTTCTCATCGGCGAGGGGCAAGAGGAGGTCGATAAGGCGCTGGCCATCAAGGACCGCTGCCCGAAGCTGGACCGGGTCATCTGGGATGACCCGAAAGGGATGCGCGGGTACGACGATCCGATCCTGATCAGCCTCGGGGAGGTCAGCGAGTTAGGGAGAAGGCTGGGGGAGCGGGAGCCTCACCTCTTTGAGGAGTTGATAGAAAAGGGCCAGGGGGACGATGTCTGTTTGCTCTTCTATACCTCTGGAACCACCGCCCAGCCCAAAGGGGCACTCCTGACCCATCACAACATGCTCAAGATGGGCCAGAACATGATGGCGGTGGACCCCTGCAGCGAGGATGACGATTTTGTCTCGTTCTTGCCATTCGCCTGGATTGGCGAGCAGATGATGTCGATCTCCTGTGGGCTGCAGGCCGGCTTCACGATCAACTTCCCCGAGAGCCCGGAGACGGTGCAGCAGAATATCCGCGAGATCGGCCCCCAGGTCCTCTTCTCGCCCCCTCGGGTCTACGAGCAGATGGTCCGGACGGTGCAAGTCCGTCACCTGGACGCCCCGCTTCTCAAGCGGAAGGTCTACGACCTGGCGATGGGCATCGGGGGAAGGATCGCTGACCTCAAGCTGGCCAAGCAACCGATCCCTTGGTGGCTCACGACACTCGGGAAGCTGGCCGATCTGGCAGTCCTCAAGAAAATCCGCGACCACCTGGGTCTGGCCTGCGTCCGGCGAGCATACACCGGAGGCGGAGCCCTGGGCCCTGACCATCTGCGCTTCTTCCATGCCATCGGCGTAAACCTGAAGCAGATCTACGGTCAGACGGAGATTGCCGGGATTTCGGTCCTCCACCGCGACGGCGACGTCAAGTTCGACACGGTTGGAACACCCCTTCCCGAGACGGAGGTCCTGATCGCCCCGGACGGCGAGATCCTCTCGCGGAGCCCGTGCGTCTTCAAGGGATACTACAAGATGGCTGAGGAGACCACCAGGACGCTCAAAGACGGCTGGCTTCATTCTGGGGACATCGGGTTCCTGGATGCTGAGGGTCACCTGGTGGTGTTCGATCGGCGCAAGGACGTCATGACCCTCTCCGATGGCCGGCGGTTTGCCCCTCTGTATGTCGAGACGCGGCTGAAATTCAGCCCGTACATCAAAGATGTCTGGGTGATCGGAGACCAACGTCCGTTCTTGACTGTGGTCGTCTGCATCGACGCTGGGGTGGTCGGGAAGTGGGCTGAGGACCATCACATCGCCTATACCAGCTATTCCGAGCTCTCTCAGAAGGCCGAGGTGCGACGTCTCGTGACGGAGGCGATCAGCTTTGTGAACCGGAGACTGCCGGCTCCAGCCAGGATTCGCAGGTTCGTGAACCTCCACAAAGAGTTCGACGCCGACGACGAAGAGCTGACCAGGACGCGGAAGATCCGTCGGGCCTTTCTGGAGGAGCGCTACCGTGAGATCGTCGAAGCCCTCTACTCGGGGGCTGCGGAGATCCACCTTGATACGACGGTCACCTATGAGGACGGCCGAGTGGTCCACAGTAAGACCGATCTGTGGATTACGGACGTCCCGGTGGAGGCAGAGTAATGTCGGTCCAATTAACTTCGCCTAGCGGCGTTGCCGCCCCCCGGGGCGCTTCCTGCGACGTACCCGGAAACGTACGCCTCGGTCGGCCCCGAGATGCGCGCCTTGCTATGCTCGTTACTTGGGCCGCCACGATACCCGCCAACTGCGGGGGAAATCAGTTGAAGGGGGAGTAGTGGAGACCTTCCTTCAACTCGTCATCACTGGGATCCTGGTGGGGAGCATCTATGCCCTGGTTGCGCTAGGTTGGACCATCATCTACAAATGCTCGGGCGTCCTCAACTTGGCCATGGGGGAGCTGACTCTCATGGGAGGGTATGTCTGTCTGGCGTTCTACACGTGGGGATTTCCCTTTCCAGTCGCGCTCGTGGCCACTCTCATCGTCGGCTTTGTCCTCGGCCTGCTGACCGAACGTCTGTTCCTCCGCCGGATGATCGGCCAGCCCATCCTGGCCGTCATCATGATCACGGTCGGCCTGTCCTTCTTCTTCCGTGCGGTGGTGGGGTTCATCTGGGGGACCGATACCCGGGTTTTTACGCCGCCGGTTTTCCCCACAGAACCCGTACGGCTTGGCAAGATGGTCTTGGGCCAGGTGTACATCTGGAGCTTCCTCGCTGCCCTCGTGCTTCTGGTCGTCTTCGTAGGATTCTTCCAATATAGTCGCTGGGGCCTCTCCATGCAGGCCGCGGCCGATGACGAGATGGCAGCCGTTTCCCTAGGTGTGAGTGCCAAGCGGGTCTATGCCCTGGCCTGGGCCATCGCTTTCATGGCAGCCGGGGTGGGAGGGACCTTGCTCGGAAACATCAACGGTCTCAACATCTCGGTGGGCCATTTGGGGATCCTCGTCCTGCCTGCGGTTGTATTGGGAGGGCTCAACTCGGTTCCGGGCGCGATCGTTGGGGGGATCACCATAGGCATCCTTCAGAATCTTTCGGGTGGTTACCTAGAACAGTTGACGCCGGGCGGGGTAAAGGACATCGCCCCATTTGTCTTCATGGTCATCATCATGCTTTTCCGGCCCTATGGTTTGTGGGGCTGGGAGAAGATCGAACGAGTATAGATCCTGGAAGTCCGGACGATGCTGGTTCATAGATTGTGGATCTTAGAAGTGAGAGATTCCCATATCCAGGATCCAACATCCAATATCTGAATTTCACGGGGTAATATGGAGCTCTGGCGCAGGGTTATCTTATTAGTCTTCGTCTGCGTTGCGCTATGGCTGGTTAAGCTTGCCTCGCTGGCACCCGTCATACTGGTAAGAACGGTAGACTTTACTGAAAAGCAAGAGAAGGAAGGAAGTTATATGGGCGTGAGGATAATGACAGAGGAGAAACAGAGATTGTCCGACATGCCCCTGAATGAATATATCGCTGAAGTCACCGGAGGCGGGCTTTTTCATGCAGAGGGGAAAGAGTGGGAAGGACTTTTTTCAAATGTGATGTCGATAACAGAGGGGAAGGCGGTACCCAAAGAATGGTCGAAACGCCTCCCTTCGGACCAGCATCCTATGAAGGTTTTGTTCTTCAGGGCTGATGAGCCGCCAGTGAACACCCTCTCGGTGTATTTCAGAAAAGCCAATGACAGGGTGTATATCTCCCGGACCAAAGGCGACCGGACGGAGTATCTTGAGCTCGAATACAGGGTATATTCAGACGATGATTTCCATTTCGGAAGCGGTTTTTCCAACTACCCCACCCCTCCGACCTATATGTTGTTTCCATACCGCCAATACAGTCTCTATATAGCTCTGGTTGGCTTGCTGATGTATATAGTCATCCCTCGTCAGAAACAACATCCTCAGGCAATCAGATACCCGTTATGGAGAATCTTTCTCGGAGATGTTGTAGCCATGTTAATTATTGTGCCTTTTTTCACATTTCCATTTGTCATCGTCGGAGGCTCTACGCAGGCCTTCACAGAGGGATGGCCCTTTCTGCTTTTCTTCTGGCCGGTCTTTTTTCTTGGCGTGTGGCTGCTGACAATATCGGCGTGGTTTGCAAGTTTTTCACTTGTGATGATGAATGACCGATTAAAGCTCTCCACACATAAAGGCGAAAGAGAGTTTTCCTATAAGGATATGGAATATTTCCAGCCTGTTATCTTTAAGCCGCCAAAATGGCTTATAGTTCTCTCATGGCTCGCTGCATTATCAGCTAAAGGTTCAATGAGGGTTGGCGCCACAGGAAGGGCAATGATACTGAGCGGTGCAGAATACGGCAGTCTCAGCATCAGGCTGAAAAATGGAGCGGATATTCTTATCAACATCACTGATCAGATGGGAAGCACTTTACTCAAGGGGTTTGAAAGGATTGTGGAGAGATTGAAGCAACAGGGAGTTCAGGAAAAAGAGGAAGTAAGAGTGATGAGAAGTCTTGGGCTTGAGACAGTGAGACTGCCTGTTCCATGAATGAAAGGCAGGATTGAAAATCGGAGACAGTGTGAGAATTATATCAATCGTGCTCTTGACAGTGGTTGTGTTTCCACATGTAGCAGAGGCGTCTGAGCCTGTGGAAAGGACATTAACGGGTTGCGTATCAAAGGAGGACTTATGTCTAAGGGTTTATCAAAGACTTTGCTTCTGGCCCTGATACTTTTTCTTTCGCTATGCTCGAAAGCCTCATCGCAAGGATGGTTTGAGAAGCTTCAGGAGCAGGCTCAGGAGGACTTTCAGAAGGAGCTTAAGGAGCAGATCAAGAAGCTTAAGAGTCACTCGAAGGAGGCGGGATGGAAATACGCGGCCCCGGGCTATACGGCAGGCGAGGATCTTGACACCCCCGAAGGGAAGAAATGGTATGAGGCAAACAAGGAGATTCTTAAGAACGCAGACGGCCTAAGCTTCGAGGAACTCAAGAAGAAGTATCCTAAGGTTTTTGTCGCATTTAAAGAAGGCACCCCCGATGAATATGCGGTCGAGCATGATATCGAATATACCCGGGCCGAAACAAGCGGGGCTAAACCGGAGGAGGTGGCCTTTAAGAAGTTTAAAGCCGATGTCAAGTTTCTGAAACAGGTCCACCAGTTCTTAAAGCCAGACTCCCGGCGCGCCGATTACGAAAAGATGAACATTAAAGATAAGGAAATAACGCTTTTTATCTACAAGGCCTTTGTGGACAAAGTATACACCGACTACAAGTCTTACTCTTCTCCTTTGACGGGGAAGGGACTTAAGGACCCCCCTTACGGCAAAGATGCCAAAAAGCTTCTGGAGGACCTCGAGAGAGACATAGGCAAAGGCTATCTGGTAAAGATCAAGGAATTCAATGATGAGTATAATGCAGTGCAAGAGCTTAAGAAGGATGGACAAACCCCTCCGGCCGCTGAGCCGCCCAAGCCTGCCGAGCCGCCGAAGAAGCTTGGCTCCATGAGCAAAAAGGAAAAGGAAGCCCTATACGGTTGCATCTGCGCATGCACGATTAATCCTACAATTGGTGTGGGCGCAATATATGACCCGATGGCATGGAAGAATGCTTCACCGAGCTGCGACGACTCAAGGAACGGTCCTTGTGTGGGCTTCGGTCTCGGCTGCTGGCGGCGGCACCCGAACATCGACAGCGACTGCGTCCATCGATGCATGAAGGACGCAAGCGTCGACCCTCAGTCGATCCTAAGTGAGATAACGAAGACGAAGTTCGGAGCATTCAGCGACTTCATAGGAGAGGCCAGGAGTATTATAGAGGAATACCTCGCCAAGGCGGGACTCTATCAGAAAAAGTCCGACCGGGGAGGCCGGGGAATAAACGGGGACTTTATACTGCTTGCAGGAAATTTTCCTGATGATGCGTCCTTGGGACAGATTCTTTTTGCGGCGGCCTCTGCCGCTAGCGCCCCCACGTCCTATGCCGAGATGGTCAGGGAGAAAAACAGGCGTGGCGACCCTGACAGGGCCTTGGGGCTTGTCAGGGCGGCCGAGGCCGTAATGCCGGAAAGGAAAGGAGAGATTCAAAACATCCTTGCGGAATTCGCCATTATGATGTCAAAGGCAAGCCTCAACATCGTCACTGATCTTGAGTTTGACGAGGGACTGTATCTTCTGCGTAAAGCCGCTGAGTTCCACGAGGCCGGGGAATCAAATGCCCTGGGCCAAGAAATAAAGCGGCTGATCGGCAATTTTGAAATGTGGAAAAAGAACTGGGAAACGATCCGGGGGGAGGTGCCCCGGTGCCTTGCCATGATAAAGGACAAAAGGGTCTGCGAGTGCGAAACACTCAACAGCGAGAAGATAACCCCTGCCTCCAATTCCCTTGATATCCGCGAGCAGGCATCGGCCAATAAATGGGAGATCAGCTGGGCCCCCGGTGCCCCCCGGCCCATCCTGCAGAAAGACAGACTCATGGCCGACCTGAAGCAGAGCCTGGAGCCTGCAAAACAGAAGTGCGCCTCTCATCCTGCGATGAAGACAAACGACATGGCGCAGCTCAAAGGCTATGAACAGTATAAGTTCCTTGAGAAGTCGCCCTACATAAACCAGGAGGACTTCAGGAAGTCCTCTACTCTTCCAATCTCAGACGAGCAGGCGATCAAGAAGGCTGAGAAACTCCTGGGAGAGCCCGGGCTTTGCGACTGCGAGAGGGACAAGACAAAGGGCATCCTGGATACGGCAACAAAGGATTACAAGTACTCGAAGCTGGCGGTCGACCTCACGGCGAACAAGAAATCCCTCACGCTGGGCGAGTATGTGAGGGTGCATCTCTCGATCAAAAGCGGGAGGAAGCCTTACTCCTATACGATCACGGGGGACCTGACCGCAAGCGAGAGGATGACCCAGTCTCCGGGCCTGGTAACCGAGTATCCTCCGAAAACATCCGGGTCAAAGACCGTAAAGGCTGTGGTGACGGATGCGGCAGGCGACACGCGTACCGTGAACCTCAGCTTTGATGTGCTGCCTCGGGATTCAACCGTCGAACAGGACAATGTCGATAAGAACAAACCAAAAGACGAACCGAAATTAACAGTATCACTTAGCGCGGATAAGACTACTCTTAAGGTAAACGAGAGGGTTTATGTCTATGCAAATGTTAAGGATTTCAAGGCCCCGTATTCCCTCAAATGGGGAGGCTACGCTCAGGGTCTCGGCGATCAGGGAGGCAAGGTGCCTTTTGTAGGCGCACCTTCTCCAGGCAATTATACAGTAATTGCTGATGTAACTGATGCAGGTGGCAGAAGCGCCTCCGGCAGCATTGTGCTGACCGTCATCGGAGACACCGCATCAAAACCTCCGGTAACACCGCCTCCTCCTCCGGAGAGAGTGCTGTCGCGCTTCTGGGTCTTGCCCTACAGGGTGACCCTGACCGTCGGCGAGAGCTGGTCTTTCAAAGCCTATGGGGTCTACTCCGGCGATGATCCCGAGAAGCCCGTGAACTTGACAGGGCGGGCCAGCTGGTCCCCGGGTCAGGTCTTCAAGGCGGAGCAGCCTGGTGGATATACTGTCACCGCCACCTTTGAGGGAGCGAGCGGCTCCGCCACGGTGACTGTCAAGGCGAAGCCGGATGCCGTTTCTACTGGCGCTCCGAAGACAGAAGGAACCAAGCCGCCATCGCAGCCGACTCCTCCAAAGATGCCCGGCTGGCCGACGACGGCGTCCGGGTACCCACACATCGCAGGCGTCTGGATTGAAGTGTCGGGGTATCCCTCCAACGGGTCACCGATCACCATCACCCAGTCCGGCGCTACGATTGTCGCAGTCGGCCGCTACGCCATCGGGACCGCCAAGATCGCGTGGAAAATCGATGGGACCTTGACGCGGGACGGTGTGATCACCGGGCGGTTGGTCCACACCGAGGGCGTCTCGGCCAGTTCGCCGGGCTTCGCCCAGGACCGGCACATGACGCTCACGTCAGATGGCAACACCCTCGACATCTCGGCGTCATCGGTGGGCGGTGGAGGCGCGCACCAACTGAGCTGGCGGCGAGAGCGTCGGCGGTGAAGTCCGTGCCTGCCCCGGTGCCGTTTAGCCAGGGGCGAGTCTGGCATGTCATCGAAGTCGAAGCCGGTCCGAACGGGCGAAAGGCCAACGGCACGTGGACCCGCCGAGGTTCGATCAATACATCGATGTCGCTTGACAGGTTTTTCCGGGAGGGGAAAGAGTCTACGACACGATCACCATCGAGTCTGTCTCAGGAGACAGAGTTATCCTCTTCCCTCAGGGGAACAACGGTTGCTACACCGGATCGCTATCTTCGAATCGCAATAGCGTTGTGTCCGGCAGCATGAGTTGGATTAATTCCTGGAGTTGGACCGCAACTATTGAATAAGACAGAATATCACTCTTGT
>Ga0210377_10000875_pt1 | contig 28483 bp, 26 predicted proteins | sample PLM4_65_b1redo_FD_155480 | JGI IMG/M metagenome (GOLD analysis project Ga0210377, IMG submission 155480) | Groundwater sediment microbial communities from an aquifer in East River, Colorado, USA - PLM4_65_b1 redo | ecosystem: Environmental > Terrestrial > Soil > Riparian zone | place: USA: East...
TGCGGCGTCGCTCGTCGTCAACGATGTCCCGCATCGCCTCCTCCTCGCTCCTTGATCTCGGCCCGCAAGCGCCATCAGCGCGACCGGTCGCACTTGTGCAGAGGTTCCCTAGACGCTCAGCAGTCCGTTTCGCACGCCGTACCGATACAGGCCGAGGTTGTCGGACAACTTCAGCTTGCGAAGGAGACGCGCGCGATGCGTGGTCACCGTCTTCACGCTGATCCCGAGATGCGCGGCGATCTCCTTGAGGCGGCGGCCCTGGAGCATCATCTGCATCACCTCGGTCTCGCGTGGTGAGAGTCGCGGATGCTCTTCGTCGCTGTCGGAAAGCGCAGCGGTCCCCCCAACCGCTTCGAGGAGATCCAGCGCCATCCGCTTCCACTCCTCGAGCTCCCGTGCGGAGAAGTCGTGTCGCAATTCTTGAACGTGATTTCTCAATACAGCGAGCGTATTCACGATTTGGAGCATAGATGGGGAGGATAGATGGCGATGGGTCAGATTCGACTTACTTGGACGCTTTCGCCGTGACATCATCGTGACGTGGCTGAGCTGAGCGAGCTCTCGTTCCGAGTGCGCACGTTTCTGCGCGCATATCCATGGCGCTCCATCGATCCGATTCCGTGGTCGCCGCTGAAGAAACCGCTGTCGGAGTCGAACGTTGCACTCGTCTCGACAGGCGGCTTCGTCGCTCCAGGCCAGCAGCCGTTCTCGCATTCGGTGAAAGGCGGCGACTTCACCTTTCGCGAGATTGCCGGCGACGCCGACGTTCGCACGCTCGTCGACAGTCATCGCAGTGAATCGTTCGACCACACCGGAATTCGAACCGATGCGAATCTGGCGTTCCCGCTGGATCGCCTGCGCGAGCTCGAACGCGAAGGACGGATCGGACGTGTCAACCACCGACACTGGTCGTTCATGGGATCGATCACCGCTCCAGGGCGTCTGATCGCGCAGACCGCTCCGGCCGCGGCGCAGCAGGCAGTCGACGATGGGGTCGACGCGGTGCTGCTCGTCCCTGTGTGACCGATGTGCAATCAGGCGGTCGGTCTGATCGCCGCCGAGCTCGAACGGCGCGGCATCAGCACCGTCTGCATCGTTCTTCTGCGCGACGTCGCCAGGCGCGTTCGTCCGCCACGCGCGCTCTGGGTGCCGTTCCGGCACGGGTATCCGCTCGGCGGGCCGGATGATCCGGCGCTGCAGCGCCGCGTCATCGAGGCCGCGCTGCGACTGCTCGAAGCGCCCGGCTCGCCGCCGGTGCTCAGGGAGTACGAATGAGCTCTGTGTGGCGCCGCCCTGCACCTGCTTTGACCTGACCTCGATGTTGCCGCGCCGGATTCGTCGTCGGCCATTGATCACGCCGCCCGTTTACCGCTGGTGTCTTCCGCAGTAGTACGTCGTCCGTCCGAAAACGACCGTCCGCCGGATCGTTCCTCCGCATTTCGGGCATCGCTCGCCCTCTTCACGGCGCGGGATGAGGTACGTCCGCGGGTACGACGCCCCGCGCGCTTTGCGCTCGATGACCTCGCGCAGCACGCGACGCATCCGCGAATACACCGCCTTCACGTCCGAATGCGACAGTTTGTTGACCGGCCTCCGCGGATGGATCCCGGTCTGGAACAGCGTCTCATCCGCGTAAAGGTTACCGATGCCGGCGATGATCTCCTGCGACATCAGCATCGCTTTGATCGCACCGCGGCGGCGGGCCACGATCTCTCGAAAGCGCTTCAGAGTGAAGTTCGGATCGAGCGGATCGGGACCGAGCCTGTGCTCCCGGATGAAATCGCCGGGCGATGGCGTCAGATCGACGACACCGAAGAGTCGCATGTCCTCGAACGCGAGGTGCGCTCCGTTGGTGAAGTCGAACACGACCCGCGCGAAGCGCGGCTCCTCGTCTTCGCTCGTGTAGTAAGCGAGGTCACCGCTCATGCCGAAGTGGAAGTGAACCCACTGCGTCGCGACATCGGCGAAGAGATGCTTGCCGTGTCGGGATATCCGCGTGAACTCGTTGCCCCGAAGCGCGCGCGAGAGAGCCTCTTTGCGGACGGCACCGAGGATGCGCTCGTCGCGCACTTCGACGCGCGCGATCTCCTGCCTCAGCGCTTGCTCCGCGAAGTAGCGCGCATAGAGCTCGACTTCGGGTAGCTCAGGCATGGTGTAGTCGTCATCGTTTTGACGCGATCCAGCGGTCGATGCGCGCCTCGAGCACGTTCATCGGCAGCGCGCCGGCGCCGAGGACCTGGTCGTGGAACTCACGGACGTCGAAGCGATCGCCGAGCGCGGCGCGCGCCTTGTCGCGCAGCCGCGAGATCGTGAGCTGCCCGATCTTGTAGCCGAGTGCCTGCCCCGGCCACACGATGTAGCGATCGGTCTCGGTCTGCACTTCCACCTCATCGATCGCAGAGTGGTCGTGGAAAAAGTCGACGACCTGCTGGCGCGTCCACTTCTTCGCGTGCAGTCCTGTGTCGACGACGAGACGGATCGCGCGCAGCATCTCGTCGTTCAGCCGGCCGAAGTCGTTGTACGGGTTCTGATAGAAGCCGACTTCCCTGCCCAGGCGTTCGGTGTAGAGCGCCCAACCCTCGACGTACGACGTGTAGCCGCCGAAGCGCCGGAAGTCCGGCAGACCGGTGATCTCCTGCGCGATCGAGATCTGCATGTGATGGCCCGGCACTCCCTCGTGGTACGCCGTCGATTCCATGCTGATCGTCTTGCGCGAAGTGGCATCGTACGTATTGACGTGCACGCGGCCGGGACGCGAGCCGTCAGGCGAACCGGGATCGTAATCGGCGCCGGCCGCGGCTTTCTCGCGGAACGGCTCGGTCGCCACGACCTCCAGCTTCGCTTTCGGGAGGCGTCCGAAGAGCTGCGGCAGCTTCGCGGCCATCTGACTGATGTAGCCGCGGTAGATCTGCAGGATCTGCTCACCCGATTTCGCGCGCAGATCGGAATTCGCATTGATGGCGGCGGTGAACGACTTCAGATCGGAGTATCCGAGCCTGTTCCCGATCGCGAGCATCTCCGTCTCGATCCGCTTCACCTCGGAGAGGCCGAGGGCGTGGATCTCATCCGCCGTCATGTTGGTCGTCGTGGAGTGACGGATGCGCGCGGCGTATCGCTTCGCTCCCTGCGGCAGCGACCACATCCCCACCTCGGTCCGGCCCTTCGGCGCGTACTCGTCGCGGACGAAGCGGGCGAACTTCGCGTACGAGGGGAGCACGGCGGTGCGGATCGCCTCGAGCCACTGTGTGCGGATGCGATCGCGATCCGCCTGGCTGATCGAGTCGGGGAAGCTCTCGAGCGGTTGTGCGAACGCGCTCTTCTCCGCCGGAGTGTCGGCGAGCTCCTGCGCCTGGCCGGCGACCTTCTCCAGCAGGAACTTCGGCGGCATCAGACGGCCCGCGATTCCCCTGCCCATCACCGCGATCGTGTCGTCGAACCGTTTCGGCAGCGCGCGCATACGCGCGAGGTAGTCGTCGTAGTCCTTCGCGATCGCAAACGAGAGCTGCCCCGGCAGTTGCGCGGTGTTGAGATGGATGCCGCTCATCTGCGTGACCGGCATCTCCCACTCCCGGAGATCAAAATCCTCGAGCGACTCCTCGAGGTTCTTGACCATCAGCGTCTTGTTGAGCTGCTCCTGGTCGCTGAAGCCGGCGGTGTCGATGACCTCGAACCGCCGAAGGAAGCGACGATTCGCGGCCGCATCCTTGCGGACACCGGCTTCAGAGACGTCGCTCGACTGATCGTTGTAGCGCTTGTCGCCGATCAGCGAGGCGAACTCCGGAGACGTGCGGAGAACGTACTCCCACTGCTCTTTCAGAAGGTCGTTGAGCGCCTTCCGCCGGCGATCGAGATCGCTAGCGGACAGCTCGGCGGCGGAGGCGGTAGTCGAGGCGATGAGGAGGGCGACGATACAGCGAACGAGCGCGTTGCGCATGGCGGCGCAGTGTACGTGCGATGCGGCTCGCATCCAAGTGGGCCGGGGTCAGCTCCGCACGGCCGGGGCGGGCCGCGTCCGGCAGGTGCGGGCGACGGTCACAGCATCGATCGAGATGAGGCGGCGCAGCGTGTCGACGTTCCAGTGAATCACGATCTTGGCGGGCAGGGTCTCAACCTGAACACGGCACCGGGCCACGCGCGATTCCGCCCGGGCCATGCGCGAGACAGCGTACTGGATCCGCGACTCGGCGTGCTGCATTCGATGCGCGGCCTTTTGCTCTGCTTTCCACATCGCCCGGTGAGCCGCCAGCTCGCTCTGCTGCGAGCACGGCCGGTGAGGGGCCGCCGCTTTCACCTGTGGCGCCACCGGCCGCGCGTCATCGATCGCTCCGGTGATGCTGCTGGCGACGAACTTGAGGACGCCGATCTGCTGCTCATCCGACAACCTGCAGGCGGTCAGTAAAAGCAGGGAAGCGAGCAGGATCATCAGAGCAATTCGTGCGCGCATATCGACTCCTTGTTGCAAGTCACACAATAGGACGGGAAGAGGAAGAATTGGTTAGCGGAAGGACCGGAGTTCACCGCGCCGTAACGGTGATGTTCGGGGGGCGATACAAACGAGGTCCTGGTGTGGCGCCGCCGACCTCGGCGGCGCATCGTGATTTCGCGAAGAGAGCGCCGCCGGGGTCGGCGGCGCCACACAGAAGCCGGTCACTTCACCGCGATGGCACGTGCCTGCTTGATGTCCGTGAAGCCGCGCAACGCTTTCTCGATCGCGTCCTGCATCAGCGTGCGCATCCCCTGGTCGAGCGCGAGCTTGCGGAGCTCATCGATCGGTGCCTTGCGCTGCACGGCGCGTTTGACGTCGTCCGTCCCGACGAGCAGCTCATGCACGCCCATGCGTCCCTTGTACCCCGTGTTGTTGCAAGTGGTGCAGCCCTTCGGCTTGTACAAGGTCAGATCATCCGAATACGTGAAGCCGCTCGACGGCCAGTACTCGTAGCCGTAGACCTCGATGATCTCCTCGAACTCCTCCGGCGTCGGGTGATAGCCCTCTTTGCACTTCGCACAGAGCACGCGGATCAGGCGCTGTGCCATGATGCCGAGGAGCGCGTCGGCGAAGTTGAACGGATCGATCTCCATGTCGAGCAGACGCGTGATCGTCTCCGGCGCCGAGTTCGTGTGCAGCGTCGAGAAGACGAGGTGACCGGTGAGCGAGGCCTCGATGCCGATCGCCGCCGTCTCGTGATCGCGCATCTCGCCGACCATGATCACGTCCGGATCGGCGCGCAGGAACGATCGCATCGCCGCGGCGAACGTGAAGTCGATCTTCGGCTGCACCTGCACCTGCCGCAGCCCCTTCTGCGTGATTTCGACCGGATCCTCCGCCGTCCAGATCTTCATGTCCTCGGTGTTGATGAAGCCGAGGGCCGAGTGGAGCGTCGTGGTCTTACCGGAGCCGGTCGGACCGACGACCAGGCAGATGCCGTACGGCTTGTGAAGGATCTCCTTGAACCTCGTGAGATTCCGCTCGCTGAAGCCCATTTTCTCGATCGGCAGCGGCTTCGATGCGGCGAGGAGGCGCATGACCACATCCTCATTGCTGTTCGCCGTCGGGATCGTCGCGACGCGAAGCTCGATCATCCCCTTGGAATACTTGAAGCGGATCTTGCCGTCCTGCGGTTTCCGCCGCTCCGAGATGTCGAGCTTGGCCATGATCTTCAGGCGCTGCACGAGCGCGTTGCGATGCGCTCCGGGCACTTCCATGAACTTCACGCAGTCGCCATCGATGCGGAGCCGGATCCCGCACGGGTTCTTCGAGCCGTCGGGCTCGACGTGGATGTCCGATGCGCCGCGCGCGAACGCCTCGATGATGAGCTGATTGGCGAGCCGCACGATGCCGGAGTCGGTCTCGTCGATCTCCGGAGCGTCGTCCTTCCTCTCTTCTTCGACCTCGGCCTCCCCTTCTCCCAGGGAGTCGATGATCTTGGCCAGGTCCGCGGATTCGGGAGTCGACTCCAACGACTCGCCGTAGGAGCTCGCGATGTACGTGAGGATGTCGTGCTTGAGGCCGACCCAGAATTCGTAACGCGGCGCGAGGTTCATCGCGCGGATGCCATCGAGACGCGTCAGGTCCTGCGGGTCGTCCACCGCGACGACCAGCACACCCGGCTTCCGCTCCACCGGCGCACAGACGTACTTCTTCCACATGTCGGACGTGACCCGCTCCCGCAGATCGGAATGGATCGTCTGCTCGCCGTCATAGCTGAAGAACTGCGTCCCGAAGTACTGCGCAAGCGATTTGCCGAGCTCGTCCTTCGGCACGTTGTGATCGTCGATGAGGATCCGCTCGACCGTCGTGTTGTTGACGCGCGCGCTGCTGACCGCGGTCTCGATGTCCTTCTCGGATGCGATGCCCCTGTCGATGAGCCCGCCGAACCTCGAAGGTTTGGTCTGCCGGGCCGCGCGGTGCTGGTTGTAAAACGCGATCCCGAGGATGCGCGCGATCTCTTCGGTGCCGTCCTCGTCCTGCGAGGTGAACGCCGGGCCGTGGCGCTTGTTGATGAGCTGAATCACGCCCAGCAGGTACTTCTCGAACATGATCGGGACCGCGAGAACGGTCTTCGTCCGGAAGCCCGTCTGCTTGTCCCACCGCTGATCGAATTTCAGATTTTGATGGAACTTCGCCAGCTCCGCGGCGTCGTACGCATCCTTGATGTTGACCGTCTTGCGAGCCAGGGCCGTGAACCCGGCGATCGACGCGAACGACTTCGGAACGCGGATCTCCTTCGGGACGTCACCGACCTTCTGCAGCGAGTACAGCTCCTGATTCTTCGTGTCGATCGCGTAGATCGTGAGCCGTTCCGCGTCGAGCAGCTCGAGGATCTTGTCCTTGAGCGTCATCAGGATGTGCGAAATCGACTCCGCCGAGTTGATCTGATTGGTGATCTGCGTGAGCTTCTTGCGATAGTCGAGCTCGCGCTCGAGGGACGAGGGGGCTGTCTGAACCGTCATCGTGGTTCTCCGGACCGGTAAGTGTAGGAAAAGAATAGCACGTGCGGTCGTTCACGCCCGGGAAAGCAAGTGAAAATTGAAAATTGAAAATTGAAAAAGCTCGCGCCGAGTGGCCTTTTTCAATTTTCAATTCACGTCAGCGGAAGGCCGGACCGCTCCGTCGGCGAATCGACTCTGCAGACGGCAGGCCGTCTGGTGGCCAATGCTCGAGTTGGCGCCTTCCGATGGCAGCAACAGTTATTCTGTCCGCATGCATCGATTCCTTTTGCTTCTGACATGCGTTTGTGTCGCGTTTTCGTCGTCTGCCCAATTCCCCTACGACCGGCAGTTGCATCGCGTCACGCCCACCAACGGTCCTGTTTCTGGAGGAACGACAGTCACCATCGAAGGCGAGCTCAACTTCAGCGGACTCGCCGATCCGTGCTTGGGACCACAGGTCTACGTCGGCGGACGATCGGCGCAGGTCACGAGCGGAACCGAAACAGCAGTCCGGTTCATCACGCCGCCTTACACGACAGGGACGTTCGACGTGGTCGTCGACACTTGTGGTGCTCGCGGCGTCATCAAGAATGCGTTCACGTACGGCGATCCGAGCAGGCCGTGGGAACGTGTGCTGCTGCCGGTTTTCCTGATGCGGGACCTGCCCGGAGCCTACGGCTCGATGTGGCGCAGCGAGCTCGCGGGTTACAACGGCACCGGCGGATCGGGAGCCTATGTCGCCGATCACCCCGAGTCGCAATGTCCATCGACCGGCTTTCCGACGTCCTGCAGCCAATTTGTCGGGAACGGAACATTCGTCCCGTTCTACGAATCCGATCAGCACGTTCCGGGTCGCATGATCTACGTCAGCGTCCTGTTCGGCGCGAAGCGTGTGGCTCTCAGCCTCCGCGTCCGTGATGTCTCGCGCGAATCGAGCTCCCTCGGCACCGAACTGCGGCCGGTGTTCGAAGATGACGCGTTCGGACCCTACGATCAGTTCGCACTTCCGAACGTCCCCCTCGGACCGCTTTACCGTGAAAAGCTCCGCATCTACCAATTGGATGTTGCCGAGGGAGCAACCGTGGACATCGGTTTCTATCAGGGTCGCGACGAAGTTGCCCATCGCACTCTGAAGCTGTCGGTCGAGCCACTCACCGACGGATTCCTTCTGTACCCCGGCTACGCGGAGCTGGATCTCAACGCCATGCCGGAGCTCACGTTTCTCAACAGCATCGATGTTCTGGTCGCGGTGACCGAAGGTCGTTATTGGGGTTACCTCAGCGTGACCAACAACAAGACGCAGCAGGTCACGGCGATCACGCCGTAAGCCGGCGCGCAATAGCGTTACCGCACGTAGTAGCCAGTGATCGTTCGAACGGTCGCCGGCTTCGCGGGAAGCGTGACACGAAGGGATCGCCAACTTCCTGGCGCATCGTTGTGTCCGGCGCTGAAGAACAGGAGGTATTGTCCGCGCACCTCGTCTCGGATACGCGCGATGACGCCGGCGATCTCTTCGCGCTTCGGCCGGTGGAACGTCAGGCCGCCGGTGACGTTGGCCATCTGTTTCAGCACCCGGCGGAACGCCGGGCCGCCTTCCGCGTCGCCGGATTCCAGCGGCACGATGACGTAGATCGGCACGCCGCTCTCCTTCGCCATCTCCAGACAGGCATTCGCCTTCTGATCGCTCGACCCTTCGTTGCCGTCGGTGATCAGCACCAGCGCTTTCTTTCCGGTCATGCCGGTGAACTGCTGCATGGAGAACGCGAGCGCATCGGCGAGCGCGGTGCCGCCGGCCGCGTGCACGTCCTGCAGCCGTGATTTCAGCAGCGAGGCATCTCCCGTCGGCGGCTGAACGAGCCGCGGCTGCTCGTCGAAGCTGACGAGGAACATCTTGTCGTTCGCGGTGACGGAGGAATCGATCAGCTTTCCACCGAGCTGCATGATCGGGAGAAGGACCGTGGTCATGCTGGAGGACAGATCGATCGCCAGGCCGATCGTGACGGGCTCGTTTTCCGCGTCGCGAACGGCGAGATCGATTTTCGAGGACTCGTCGAACGCGGCGAAATCGCCCGCGCGCAGTCCGTTCACGCGACGACCCTGCCGGTCGGTGACGGTGGCCGCGAACGCGACCGTGTGCACATCCACGCTGTCGGAGAACTCGCCGGCGTTCATCACGCGCGCGTCTTCCGCCGTCCGCCCGTCGTCGAGTGTTCCGGCCACACGGAAGTAACCGAAGTTGGCCGGCGCGTCGAAGTCGGCGCGATAAGGCGGAGCGGAGAAACGCTCGATCGGCCGATCGTTCCAGGAGAACTCGACCGTCTGCAGCGTCCGCCCGGGAGGAACGTACGCGTCGGCCTCGAGCCGGACGAGACCCGCGACTTTGTCGATCGCCGGAGACACGATGTGCATCCGCAGCTCATCGAGCCGGTCGTTGATCGTCGTCGTCGCGCGCGCCAGCGGATTGCCGCCCGCGTCGTAGCCGACCGCCTCGATCGAATGCAGCCGGGGCGTCGAGCCGAGGTTGATGCGGACCCTGAATGGCCGCTGATCGCTGCCGCGGACCGGCCGGGAGTCGAGATACCACTGCACGCGCGTCACGTGCGGTTCCGTCGTCGCCGAGAACTCGGCGTTGCCGGCCAGCGTCGGCCGTTGCGGAAGAACGATGCGGATCGTGGCGTCGCTGTTCGTCTGAGGCAGTACCGAACGGTCGCCCAGGCGGAGGAGCTCGTTGCGCGCGGCGCTCCATTCGGCCGATCCGTGCCTGGCGGTGCGCAGCGCGTCATGAAACGCGCTCGCGGCCGCCCTCTCTTCGTGACTGTAGTTGTGCATCCGCCCGATCGCGAGATGCGCGGCCGCTCCGACGTCGGACGACGAACCGCTGATCATCTTGCGCAGCTCCGACAGCGCGGCCTTCTGCATCCCGACGAGGTAGTTCGTGACCTGGACGCCGATGGCCGCCTTCTGCGCTTTGTTGTCCTTCGACTCCATGAGGAACTCGTCGACCGCACGCGAGTAGAAATCGCGCGCCCGGAACACGTGCGTGATCCGCAGGTTGATGTCGCCGAGCCGCGCATCGGCCTCGGCTGCGGCACCTGATTCGCGCACATCGAACGCCTCGAGCATCGCCTTCATCTCGCCGCGCGCGAGATTGAGGAAATTGAGATGCGTGCTCAGGTCGTCGAACCACGCCCACGAAGTCACATACGTTCCGGCCGGATCGACCACGACGAAAGAAGGGACCGGCGGCTTCTGCGCGAGCAGCTTCGCGACCGCCGGTGGCCGGGCCTCGCTTCCGGCCTCGAGACGCGCGAGGATGAATGACCGATACGCTCGCGCGATCGGCGGTTCAGCCTCACTGAGCGCAATGAAGCGATCCTGCACCGGATCGGGCCCTTTGCGGAGATCGACGAGGATCATCCTGCGCTCGGCGCGGGCGCGCGAGAGCGCGGCAGCGTAGTCGGTGCTCCATTCGGCGCGAAGTGCGACCGGCAGCAGCGCGAGCACGACCACTGCGATCAGCGTGGTGTGGCGCCGCCCACCCCGGCGGCGCTGCGCCGGCGACGCGCCAGCGCCCCACTTCGCTGACGGTGGCCTCATTCAGATCCCGGTGACGCGGACGACTTCCTCGAAGGTCGTGGCTCCTTCGGCCAGCTTCCGAAGCGCCGACTGCCGCAGCGTGCGCATGCCGCGCTTCACCGCCATCTCCTTGATCTTCAGAAAATCCTCGCTGTGATCGATCAGATCACGGATCGCGTTGTCGACCGTCAGGATCTCGAAGATCCCGCTGCGGCCGAAATAGCCGGTGTTGCGGCAACGGATGCAGCCTGCGCCTTCCTTGACGATGATCCGCTTGCCCGGCGGCGCCTGCAGGTTCAACATCGCCGCTTCGTCCACCGTGAGCGGCCGGTTGCGCTTGCAGTCCTCGCAGATCTTGCGCACCAGCCGCTGCGCCATCGCCCCGATCAGCGTCGACGAGATGAGGAACGGCTGGATCCCGAGATCGACGAGCCGCGTCACCGATGTGGCGGAGTCGTTCGTGTGAAGCGTGGAGAAGACCAGATGCCCGGTCAGCGCCGATTGCACGGCGTTCGTCGCCGTCTCTCCGTCGCGGATCTCACCGACCATGATGATGTCGGGATCCTGCCGCAGGATCGTGCGGAGCGCCGCGGCAAACGTGATCCCGAGCTTCGCGTTGACCGAGGTCTGATTGAACTCGTCCCAGACCATTTCGACCGGATCCTCGATCGTCGTGATGTTGATCTCGGGGGACGAGAGCGACTTGAGCGCCGAGTACAGCGTGACGGTCTTGCCGGAGCCCGTCGGACCGGTGACGAGGATGATCCCGTGCGGACGCTGGATCCAATCGGCGAACGTCTTCAGCTCGTCCTCGTAAAAACCGAGGCCGCCGAGGTCGCGGATGAGGATGTCGGGGTCGAAGATGCGCATGACCACCTTCTCCCCGAATGCGGTGGGCAGGGTGGAAACGCGAAGCTCGACCTCTTTCCCCTCATTCTCGGTCTTGATGCGCCCGTCCTGCGGCCGGCGTTTCTCGGCGATGTCCATGCGGCACATCGTCTTCAGACGCGACGTGATCGCCAGATTGACGAGCTTGGGGACCTTCTGAATCTCGTGCAGCACGCCGTCGATGCGGAACCGGATCAACGCCGACTCGCGTTTCGGCTCGATATGAATGTCCGACGCGCGCGACTCGTACGCGTGCTGCAGGAGGAAATCGACCGCGTTGACGATGTGCTGGTCGCTGGTCTCGATGTCCGAGCCCGATTTCAGCTTGACGTACTGCTCGAGGTTGCTGAGATCGATGCCGCCCTTGAGGTCGCGCTCCGCCTTCGTGACCGAGGCGCGGAACCCGTACTGTTCGTTGATCACGCCCATGACGTCCGACTCGGCCGAGCAGACGACTTCGATGTCCTGCTGCGCCATCGGGCGGTAGGAGTCGATGCCCTGGTAGTCGAAGGGATTGACCATCGACACGATCAGCTTTCCATCGCGGATGGCCACCGGCACCATCTTGTGTTTGCGGGCGAAGGGGCGGGAGATCTTCGACTCGATCATCTCGACGTCGAGCTTCAGCGCATCGATCTTGAAGAACGGCACGTGCGCGTCCTCGGCGATGAGTCGCGCCAGAAGAAAGTCGTCGATGCGCGTGGCGTTACCGCTCGCGTCGACGAGATTCAGAGCGGCCAGCGCCTTGAACGGGCTGTTCTCCTCGTCCGCGCGCGACTTGGACCGCGCCTGCAACCGCCACTGCTTGTCGACCGAGTCGAGCTCCGCGCGCTGCCGGTCGTCGATGAAGCCGGCCGAGTGGAGCAGCTCGCCGAGGTAGGCGACTGTAATCTCCTTCGATGCCTTCGGGACTGGAACGGACGTGACTGTCATGACCGAATTGAGAATTGAGAATTGAGAATTGAGAATGACAACCAGCCCCGCGGTTTCTCAATTCTCAATTCTCAATTCTCAATTCTCAATTTTAGCGAACCTCGAGGAGAAATCCTTTCAAATACTCACCTTCCGGGCAGAAGAGTGACACAGGATGGTCCGGCCCGGCGGTGAGCCGGCGCACGAAGGCAGCCCGTCTGCCGGCGTCGAGAGCGGCCGAGAAGATCACTTTCTGGAAGAGGTCGAGCGACAGGTGGCCGGAGCAGGAGAAGGTCATGAGGTGGCCGCCGGGGCGGACGAGGCGCATCGCGTAGAGATTGATGTCCTTGTAGCCGCGCGCGGCGCGATCGACCTCGCCCCGCGATTTCGCGAACGCCGGAGGATCGCAGATCACCACGTCGTACTGCTGCCCGGCAGCGGCCTGTTCGCGGACGAACGCGAACGCATCGGCGACCGTGAATTCGGCCGCCGTTCCATTCAACGCATGGTTCGTCTTCGCGAGCTCGATGGCCTTCGCCGAGGTGTCGACGTTGCGCACGGATGCAGCGCCGCCGGCCGCGGCATAGACGCCGAACGCGCCGCTGTACGAGAACAGATTGAGAACGCGCGCACCGTTCGCGATCGAGCGCGCCATCCGCCGGTTCTCGCGCTGATCGAGAAAGAAGCCGGTCTTCTGCCCTTCGTGCGGGTCGACGAGAAAGCGCAGGCCGCTTTCGAGAATCGGCGCTGACGGCTCTCCCGCACCGACCCATTCGTTCCCGGCCGGAAGCTGCTCGACTTTGCGAGCCGGCAGATCGTTCTTGAAGTAGATGAGCCGCGGAGCGAGTCGCTCGCGCACGACATCGACGCACAGCGCCTTCAACTTCTCGGCGCCACGATTCGCGATCTCGACGACGACCACGTCCGCGTAGCGATCGATGACCACGCCGCTGAGCTCGTCACCTTCGGCATTGACGAGCCGCGCCGCCGTCGTGTCTTCCCCGAGGATCGACTCCCGCCGCTCGATCGCGGAGGCGATGCGGCCCCGAATGACATCGGCCGTGAGCCGCTCGCCGCCGAAAGTCAGCGCCCGAAGGCGGATCTGCGAGTGACGGGAATGGAAGCCCGACGCGACCACCGCACCGTTCGCGTCGACGAGATCGCCGATCGCTGCATCCTCCGGTCCGCTCTCGCCGCCGATCGCACCCGCGAAGATCCACGGGTGACGGTTCCTGATGGCACCTTCACGGCCGCGTTTGAGCTCCAGCCGTCTGCGATTCGGCGTTTCGAAGGGATGAAGGCCCACCGCATCCTTCAATTCATTTTCATCCTTCATCCTTCATCCTTCTATAATCGTCCGGATGGCCGCCGCGCGCACCAGGAAGTTCCACACACAATGCCAGGAAGAGGTGTACCGGCAGGTCAAGTCTCATCTCGACGAGCTCGTCGACGAGCACTTCGATGACGCCGAGCATTGCGACTTTTACCTGAAGTATGGATCGACCGTGCTGGAAATCTCGATCGACCCGTACGAGGAAGACGACGCCGTCGTGGAAGTGCTCGCGTTCTGTGTGCAGGGTGTGGAACCGACGTTCGAGATGGCGCAGGAGCTCCTGCAGCTCAACTCCGTCGTCCCGCTCGGCGCGTTCAGCCTCGTCAACGGCAACATCTTCTACTCGCATTCGTTCCTCGGGCGCCGTTTGCGACCCGAGCAGTTCATCGCCTCGCTCGACGCGGTGGCGAGCATCTCCGACGAGTACGACGAGAGGCTCGTTGCCAAGTACGGCGGCGAGACGGCGCTCGAGCGGCTGCGAAGCAGCGCCCAGGACACGGCCAACCTGGTGAAGGCCAAACCATAGGAACAACGGCACATCGATTGCTGTATTGACTGAGCATGAGGCGGAGACGGGGAGCGGGTCGCGCAATCGCAGCATCAGCTTTGGTGCTGTTTCTCACGTCGTGCGCCGGCGGCAAGGAGAGCAATGCCGCCGAGGAACAGCTCCCCACGAAGAATCCGATCGCGGCCGATGCCGGCACGCCAGGGTCCGCGACAGCGGTCGATCCGCAGAAAGACCTCAAGCAGATCAGCCGCGCCATTCCCATCTACGCCGGCGCGCGTTATCGCGAAGACCTCACCCGCCGCGATGAAGTGATGATGCGCAGCCAGTACGGGCCGCAGTCGAAGGTCTACACGATGGCGACCAACGATTCGTATCCGCAGGTCTACCACTACTACACGACCTACCTCGCGCAGTTCCGCGCCTACCCGCCGCAGGTCCCGTATCCACCCGAGCAGCAGAACTGGCGCACGCTGGAAGTGCAGCTCAATCAGGCGATGCAGGACCCGTTCATCCCCGGCGACACGATCCAGGCGAACGGGCAGCAGGTGACGCTGCAGATCGCGGAGACGGAGGCGGAGCCGAAGACGGTGATCCGGTATATCGTGACGCCGATGCCGATCGCGACGGCGTCGGGTGGCGGCGGATCGCGTCCGCAGACAGCAGCGCGATGAGTGACTCACGTCATCCTGAGCCGCGAAGACGGCGAAGGATCTCAAAACGCGTAGCTCGAGATCCTTCGCTTCGCTCAGGATGCCGTCGGCCATGAATCGTCCGGACTAGTGACTGGTGACTGGTCACCGAACATGTATCCCTGGCGGCGCATCCTTCTCCCCACCGATTTTTCGACGGCGTCGGAATGGGTCTTCGACGATGCGATCCGCATCGCGGGATCGAGTGGCGCCGAACTGCTGATCCTCCACATCCGCCTGACGCGAAGCTCGAATCCGGCGCAGCTCCGCTTCCCCGCCGATCCGTCGCTCTATGACTACGCGGAAAAGTACGAGCTGGAGAAGCTCCGCGATCGAGCCCGGCGCGCGAACGCCAGCGTCGCGACGCGGCTCATCGTGAAGCAGGCACCCAACGCCGGCGCGGAGATCTGCCGGACGGCGAGCGCGGAGGGCGTGGACCTCATCGTCATCGCCACCCACGCGCGCCACCACGTCGCGCACCTCCTGATCGGTTCGACGACGATGTCGGTGATCACCAACCCTCCCGCACCGGTACTCGCCATCCGCTACGGAACGCGGAAACGACAGAACATGCGCCGCATCGTCGTGCCTGTGCATCTGCGGCAGGAGGGACACGCCGCGCTCGAGCTGGCGGCCGCGGTCGCGGCGCGCGAAGGCGGCGAGGTGCATCTGCTCACGGTCTGCGATGAATCCCAGCGCCCCGCGGCGGAGAAGATGCTGGACGACCTCACGGACCGCCTGCTCCGCGGCGTCTCGACACGGCGGAGCATCGTCCGCGGCACGGTTGTCGAGCGCGAGATCGTCCGCTACGTGGAGAAGTCCGATGCCGACGCGCTCTTCATCAACGCGCAATCGTCGATGAGCCCGACGAAGACGGACATCATCCGGCAGCTCGGCACGCCGGTGATGATCGTGCCGGCGGCGAAAAGCAGTCCATGAATCGTCTTCATTGATTCGATGAAAACAATCGACGCTGTTCATCCAGCAACGGCGTTAACATTCCCCGCATGACCATGAATCTGGAGGTCCGTCACCTCCTCCTGGTGCGGGCGGTGGCGGAGGAAGGGAGCCTGACTCGGGCCGGATCGCGCCTCAATCTGACGCAGTCCGCGCTCAGCCATCAGCTCCTCGACCTCGAAGAGCGACTCGGCACTCAACTGTTTCACCGCATCAGCAAGCGCATGCTCCTCACGCGCGCCGGCGAGCGCGTCCTCGAGTCGGCGCAGCGCGTGCTGCAGGATCTCGAGCACGCCGAAGAGGAAGTGAAGCTGTACGCGGCGGAGAAGCGCGGGCTCCTGCGAATCACGACCGAGTGCTACACCTGCTATCACTGGCTTCCGGCGCTGCTGGGCCGCTTCGAGAAGAAGCATCCGGGCGTCGACGTCCGCATCGATGTCACGGCCACGCGACTGCCTCTGGAAGCGCTCGTGGCCGGAACGATCGATCTCGCGCTCGTCAGCTCGGAGATCGTGGACAAGCGATTCCGCGTGACGCCGTTGTTCGACGACGAACTGATGGCGATCCTCCCGCCCGAGCATCCGCTCGCCGATCGCGATTTCCTGACCGCGCGGGACTTCGCCTCCCAGACCCTGTTCGTCTACAACACGCTGGAGGACACGTCGATCTATCAGCGCGTCCTCCGTCCCGCCGGCGTCGAGCCAAAGCGATGGATGCAGGTGCCGATCACCGAGGCGATGATCGAGCTCATTCGGGGCGGGATCGGCGTGGCGGTGATGGCGAAGTGGTCGGTGTGGCCGCAGATCGAGTCCCGATCGGTCGCCGCGGTCCCTGTGACGCGCGGCGGTTTGCGACGGCAGTGGAAGGGCGCGGTGCTGCGCACATCGAAGATTCCGACGTACGTCGACGATTTTCTCGAGATCCTCGCGGCACAGCCGGCGCGGCAGCGCGATCTGCCGTTGCACGTTCCGACGCGGTTGAGGAAGGTGTGATTGATTGCTGATCTTTGATTGCTGATCTTTGATTGCTGATCTTTGATTGCTGATCTTTGATTGCTGATCTTTGATTGCTGATCTTTGATTGCTGATTGCTGATTGACACGGTTGTTCAATCAGCAATCAGCAATCAGCAATCAGCAATCAGCGATCAACGATCCCCCACACATCCGCCCGCCGCGCCCACGGCGAGTCCGGATATTTGGCGGCCACCTCGTCCCACACCGGCCGCAGGACATCGAACGTGCGCACGCGTTTGAACGCCGCGACGCCCGCCCAGAAAAGTGCCTCGGCTGACGCATACGTATCGGCCGCCTCTCGAAAGATCGTGAACGCCTCATCGAAATTCTGATGCAGCAGCTCGATCTGGCCGAGCGCAATGTGCGCTTCGGCGAGAAAGTCATGCGGAGGCAGATAGCCGACCGCGCGCCGCACTTCGTTTCCGCCGGCGAGAAACGCCACGGTCGGCGTCCACAACGGTCGCGCCAGGCGAACGATCTCGCGCTGCTCCGGCAGAACGTTCTTCACGTCGATACGCACGACGTTGAATCGGCTCGCCAGCAGCGCGGTAACACGGCGGTCGGGATACGTCACGGTATCCATCATCCGGCAACCGAGTCAGCCGGGCGCGAAGAAGTCGGCCAGCACGGGACGTTCGCTCATCGACCTCAGGCTACGCCCGCAACGACCATGAGCCAAGCGCAATCATTTCATGCGATCCATGCGAAACGTGCATGCACTGAAAACCGGATACGATTCGCTCCATGAGCGACTTCAGCATTCGTTTCGCCTGCGAACAGGACGTCCCGACGATTCTGAGATTCATCCGCGACCTGGCGCGGTACGAGCGGCTCGAGCACGAGGTCGTCGCGAGCGAGGACGTGTTGCGGGACAACCTGTTCGGTGCGCGCCGGTACGCCGAGGTGCTGATGGGCGAAGTCGACGGCGAACCGGCCGGCTTCGCGCTGTTCTTCCACAACTTCTCGACCTTCATCGGCCGCCCCGGCATCTATCTCGAAGACCTCTTCGTTCGACCGGAGTACCGCGGCCGCGGCTACGGCAAAGCGCTGCTGGCGCGACTGGCTGAGCTGGCCGTCGAGCGCAACTGCGGTCGCGTCGAGTGGGCGGTCCTCGACTGGAACACCTCGGCCATCGACTTCTACAGATCGATCGGCGCGGTGATGATGACCGACTGGCGCACCTTCCGACTCAAAGGCGATACGCTTCAGAACCTCGCGCGCAATGGATGAGCACGACCGCTCATCCGAGCTGTCAGCTCCTGGTTCTTAGCTCTCAGGTCATTCGATCTTGCCGACATCGCCTAAGAGCTGAGAGCTAAGAGCTCCGTCCAAGCGTGGCGTTCCCGGGCACACCGATGCCGAATCCGGGTTATTCTCTCGTCGGCTGCGGGGTTAGCTCAGCGGTAGAGCACCTCCCTTACAAGGAGGGGGTCACAGGTTCGAATCCCGTACCCCGCACCATCCACTCAATTCGCCGGTGGCGAAGCAAATCGGTTGCCGAACACGGGCCCTCCTCAACTAAACTTCAGCCCCATGCTCGGGTTCCGAAAGAAGGCCCGGGTCCTCCTTCTTGACGACGACGCTTCGATGCAGCGCCTCGTCTCCGCGCTCCTCAAGCGGGAGGGCTACCGCGTCACAGTGGTCGACAAAGGATTGGGGGCGATCGACGCGCTGAAGAAGACGAAATTCAACGTCATCATTCTCGACCTCATGATGCCGCACGAAGGCGGGATGACCGTGATCCGGCACCTTCGCGAGCACGATCCCGATCTCCTCAAACGCGTGATCCTGCTGACCGCGGCGCCCGCCGCGGTGTTGAAATCGATGGAGAGCGACGTGTTCGCGCTCGTCCCCAAGCCGTTCGAAGCAGCGGTCCTGATCGAAACGGTCAAACGCGCGACCGTCTGATGCGGTTCACACTCCACGCCTCGCGTTACGCCGTCTGCCGGCTCGCTTCCGACGCAGCCATCCCCTCCTGGCCTTCCGGAGCGTTCGTATCGATCACCCGCACGGCGGACGAACTGTCGATCGTTTGCGCGGAAGAGAGCGTACCGCCCGACGTGCAGGCCGAGCGCGGCTGGCGGTGTCTCGCGCTCGAAGGACCGATCCCGTTTAACGCGATCGGAGTCGCCGCAGCGATCACGACGGCTCTCGCCGCGGCGCGCGTCAGCGTCTTCTTCGTGTCGACGTACGACACCGACTATGTGCTGGTGCCCGGCAGGTCGCTCGATTCGGCGATCGCCGCGTTGCGGGCGGCAGCGTTCGATCTCTGACGCCGCACGGAAAATCATTTGTGGCGAACTCGCGCCTCGCGGGGGCGAAGAGCGCCAGGGAACCTACAGAGCATGGCCGAAAAGCGCTTCCAGCCGGTCGCGATAGCTGCGTCCGAGGGGAAGCTCGACGCCGCTGCGAAGGCGGATGCTGTGGTCGCCGTGGAAGAGCGAACGGATCTCGGCGATGGAGTCGACATTCACGATCGCCGAACGATGAATGCGGACGAACTTGCGCCGGTCGAGCTGCGATTCGAGATGGTTCATCGTCTCGCGGATGAGGTGCCCTTCTCTGCCGGCGTGCACGCGAACGTAGTTGTCGGCCGCTTCGATCCAGTCGATCTCGTCGACGCGGAGAAAGGTGATCCGCCCCGAGGACTTGACCATCATCCGATCGATGGGTCGGGGCTCGGGTCGGACCTGCTCGACGAGTGCGACGAGGCGATCGTGCAGGTCGCCGTCGCCGCGGATGTGCGCCCGCGCGCGCTCGAGCGCCTTCTCCATGCGCGCTCGATCGAACGGCTTCAGAAGATAGTCGAGGGCCTGCACTTCGAACGCGCGTACCGCGTACTGGTCGAACGCCGTGACGAAGATGACGTGCCGGATCGCGTCGCGCGCAGCGACGAGCACATCGAAGCCGTCGCGACCCGGCATCTGGACATCGAGGAAGACGAGATCGGGCCGAAGCTCGCGAATGGCGCCGAGGGCGTCCTCGCCGTTCGCGCACTCCGCAACGACCTCGATGTCGGTTTGCGATGCGAGAAGGGCGCGGACTTTCTGGCGCGCGTGGCGTTCGTCGTCGACGATGATGGTCCGGATCGACTTCATGCGTCACTCGTGTGAAACGGTACCGCGATCGTGACGAGCAGCCCTCCCTCCGGCATGTTCGTCATCTCGAACCGGTGCCTCTCTCCGTAGAGTTGCGACAGCCTCGCGCGCGTGTTGGCGACGCCGATGCCCTCCCGGCGCGGCATCTCGCCGGAGAGCCCGGGGCCGTCGTCGCGCAGCCGGATCTCGAGCATCCCGTTCCGTCGTGCCGCCGCGATGTCGAGCTTCCCGCCCTCGGGTCGCGACGCGATGCCGTGAATGATCGCGTTCTCGACGAGCGGCTGCAGAGAGAAGTTCGGCAGACGCGCCTCGAGCGCCGCGGGATCGATCTCCACGCGCACGCGGAGCCGGTCTTCGAACCGGATGCGCTCGATCTCGAGATAGCGCTCCAGCAGATCGATCTCCTCCTTGAGCGTGACTTCCGGCGACGCTTCCTTCTCCAGCGAGAGGCGGAGCAGCTCCGAGAGCCGCGTCATCATCCGGTCCGCGGCCTCGATGTCGCTGTACATGAGCGACGAGATCGTGTTCAGCGTGTTGAAGAGGAAGTGCGGATTGAGCTGCATCTTCAACGCCTGCAGTTGCGCGCGCGAGAGCCGCGTCTCGAGCTGCGATGCGCGCAGCTCGCGATCGCGATACTTCACGTAGTAGTCGAACGCGTAGTAGCCGAAGAGAATCACCCAGTACGTCGGCAGGCTGGAGTGGAAGTTGTTCGTGATCGCGTCGACGAATCCCTTCGGTCCCGGATGGCGCGCGCGGAGCAGCGTCAGAATCATTTCAGCGACCGCGATCTCCGCGAGCGTGAAGACCACGCTCGAGAACGCGTGGACGATCAGGCTGATCCCGAGCGTGCCTCTCTCGAAACGAAAGCGGCGCGCGATGAAGATCACCGCCGGGACGAGGAGACCCCAGAGGTAGTAGTACGTCAGGTTGATCGCCAGCGCCTCGCCGAACGGCCGCGCGATCGGCGGCGGATAGGCCACCGCGAGCTGCGTCGCGAAATACACGCCCGCCAGCGTCGAGGCGGCGAAGATCAGAAGCGCGGCAATCGCGCGCGGGGAACGCATCGCTTCCGATGATAGCAAGGTGGTTTCCTCGTCATCCTGAGCGCAGCGAAGGATCTCAAATGCACAGCCGTCGCCGCCTCTCGGGGTGACGTGGCGCGCCTCAGGTTGACATCACCCGGGCGAGGTCTCCCCGGCTCGGGTCCGGAACGATCGCTTGTAGATGTCGATCACGGTCATCAGCATCGAGAACACCAGCGGCCCGATGACGAGACCGATGAAGCCGAACGCCTGCAGGCCGCCCAGGACGGCGAAGAGCAGCGGGATGGCGGGAAGCTGCGCTTTACCCTTCATCGCCCAGGGACGGACGACGTTGTCGATCGTCGACACGACGACCACACCCCACAGCGTCAGGAAAATCGCGCCGCCGTAGCCGCGATGCCCCATCGTTGCATCGATGTAAAGGTAGACCGTTGCCGGGACCCACACGACGGCCGCGCCGACCATCGGCAGCAGCGACAGGATTGCCGCGACCGCGCCCCAGAAGAGCCCGCCCGGCACGCCCGCGATCATCAGACCGGCGGCCGTGGCGATGCCCTGGGCGATCGACGTCATCACCTGTCCTCGAAACGTCGCATCGACCACGTCCTTGAACTTTGTCGCGAACTCCTGATCGTATGTATCCGGCAGCGGCGACAGGGTTTTCAGCTCGTCGAGGATCGCCTCACCCTCGACGAAGAAGAAAAACGCGGCCAGGAGGATGAGGGCGAAGTCGATGATCGCGCCGGCAACGCTGCCCACGACCGCGGCGCCGTTCCGCGCCACCCATCCCGGAATCTGGCGGATCACTGGAAGAAACAACCGCTCCGGACTGACCGACTGAGGGTCGAACGCGGGGACGAATCTCTTGATCCACGCCACGTACGCCGGAATGTCGATGCGCCGCAGGATCTGCTGCGCCTGTCCCGACTGCAGATGCTCGACGAGGTTGTTGGCCTGCTGGATGAGAAGCAGCGACACGATCACCGCCGGAAGCACGATGATGATCGTGATCAGCACGAGCATGACGATGGCGGCTGCGGTCGACCGTCCCTTCATCCTGGCACGGATGCGGCGGTACCACGGGAACGTCAGCGTGACGAGAACCGCGGCCAGGATGATCGCGGTGAGAAACGGCCGGACGATCATCACCGTCGCGTAAAGGACGACCAGCGCGACGACACAGAAGAAGACGACTCCCGCGACGCGCCACTCCCGGCGCCGCGACGGTACAACCGGCTCGGCGGTCATGCGGTGGCAGCCTATCAGACCTGACCATTCGGACGGGCCACTGTCCATACGGCGGATTCCCGGCCGCGCGGCGCGGAGCTAACTTCCGCGCATGTCAGTCAGCGCATCCGAAGTCTCCGACAGTCTCGCCGCCGCCATCGAGTCCTCCTCATCATGCATCGTTCACGTCGAAGGGCGCGAGCATCGCGCATCCACCGGCATCGTGTGGTCGTCCGACGGGGTCATCATCACCGCCGCACACACCGTTCAACGCGACGAAGGGATCGAAGTCCGTTTCGGCGACGGCTCCTCGTCCGCGGCGACCCTCGCCGGCCGCGACGAGGCGCCGGACGTCGCCGTTCTGCGCGTCGAGAGAGACGATCTTCGCGCGCCGCGCTGGCGCGCCGCGAGCGAACTGCGCGTCGGCAACATCGTCATCGCCACCGGCAGACCCGGCCGGTCGCTGCGGGCGACCGCCGGCATCGTCTCCGCGATCGGGCCGGAGTGGCGGACGCCCGGCGGCACGCGCATCGACACCTACATCGACGTCGACGCTTCACTCGCGCCCGGGTTCTCCGGCGGTGCGTTGCTGGACGCATCCGGCGCTTTCATCGGAATGAACACGTCGCGGCTCGTCCATCGCACCGGCGCAACGATTCCGCACGCGACACTCGCGCGCATCGTCGACTCCATCCTCGCTCACGGCACCATCAGCCGCCCCTTCCTCGGCATCGCCGTCTATCCGGTTGAAGCGGGACTTCTCGTCATCTCCGTGAAGAGCGGCAGCGCCGCGGAAACGGCCGGCCTCCTCGTCGGAGACATCATTCGCGAGGTGAACGGGAAAGCGATTCAGTCGCCGCGCGATCTGCATCAGCGCTTGCGCGATGCAGAGGTGGGGACGAAATGGAGTGTGCGCGTGAGTCGCGGTGGTGTTGAGAAGACGTTGGAGATCGCGATCCGCGCCGCGTAGACGCTCAGATCACCACGATGCCGAGTCTCGCCGCGTGCACGACGGCCTCGGTTCGCGTCTCGACGCCCAACTTGCCGAGGATCGCGTTGACGTGGAACTTCACGGTGTGGTCGCTGATGCCGAGGCGCTGCGCGATCTCCTTGTTCGTGAGGCCGCCGGCGAGAAGCTGCAGCACCTCGAGCTCGCGATGCGTGAGCGGCTCTTCCAGTTCCACTTCCGCCCGTCCCTGCGGCGCCGCGGTACGCGCGATCATCTCGTCGAACACCGTCAGCCCTTCGGCGACGGCGTGGAGTGCGGACTCGATCTGCGCGACGCCCGCGGTGCGCATCAGAAGGCCGCGGACTCCGGCGCGCTGGAGCGTCGCGGCATCACGCGCGTCGGTGAGCAGCACGACCGACGGCAGATCGAGCTCCCGCGCGAGCGCGGCCACATCATCCGCTCGCGCGCCGCCATCGATGGCAATCGCGTCCGGCGCCGCCACGCGGATGCGCGACCGCAGGTAATCATCGACGGCGAAGTCTCCGACGACGTGGAGCGTGGGCACCGATTCGAGCATCGCCAGCAGACCGGCGCGCGCGAGCGGGTCGGCTCCGGCCACGACGACGCGCAGGATCGCCGGCCGCTGTTGCAGTGCGGTGGCGATCGGTGTGACGCGCGCGGAGTAGATGCTCATGGTCTGCTAGGCACAACAATAGCGTATTCCGAGGCCTGCGGTTATCATCCGCGCGCTTTGAACGTCATCGAGACCGGCCTGCCGGGCGTTCTTCTCCTCGAACCGAAGGTTTTCAGCGACGCGCGCGGCTTCTTTCTCGAGACCTACAACGCCGGCCATTTCCGCCACATCGGCATCGACGGGGACTTCGTGCAGGACAACCATTCGCAGTCGCGGCGCGGCGTCCTGCGCGGCCTGCACTACCAGGAACCGAACGCGCAGGGGAAGCTCGTTCGATGCAGCCGCGGCGTGCTGTTCGACGTCGCGGTCGACATTCGCGTCGGCTCGCCGCACTTCGGGAAGTGGTACGGCGCGGAGCTGTCGGAAGAGAACATGCGCATGCTGTGGATCCCGCCCGGCTTCGCGCACGGTTTCTGCGCTCTGAGCGATCCTGCCGATCTCATCTACAAATGCACGGCGCTCTACGATGCGAGCTCCGATCGCGCCATCGCATGGAACGATCCCGACATCGGAATCGAATGGCCCGTATCGCATCCGGTGCTGTCGCCGAAAGACGCGGAGGCGCCGCGGCTGAAGGACGCGACGATCCTGCCCTCGTATGGTTGACGGTGGAGGGTGGATGAGGCCCTGATTCGCCAGCATCACGTTTGCGGCTGCGATGCGGGGAGTTGACGGTGGACAGTTGACGGTTGACAAGGCCCTGATTCGGCCAGCATCACGTTTGCGGCTGCGATGCAGGGAGTCGACGGTGGACAGTTGACGGTTGACAAGGCCCTGATTCGCCAGCATCACGTTTGCGGCTGCGATGCAGGGCCTCGTCAACGGTCAACTGTCCACCGTCAACCGCCTGGCCGCGCATCACCTTGACAGCACCACGCGCGGCCCGTACGATCCACCGCCGCTCACTGGAATGCTCACTCCTGAGGGGCGGTTACCGAGGTTTCCTACGACGCGGGGTCGTAGTTCAGTTGGTTAGAACGCCGGCCTGTCACGCCGGAGGTCGCGGGTTCGAGTCCCGTCGGCCCCGCCAAACCTCCTCAGCGCTTCAAATCATCGATATCGGCGAGATCGCGAGGTCGGCCCAGCGCCGTCTTATTCCGGATCAGGTCCTCTCGCGACAAAAACGGCAGCATCCTTCCCTCGACCTCGAATCGATCGCGACGCGACCAGGCCTCTTCGAATGTCAGACCGGTCACGGTCGTCAGGATGTCGATGCGCGCCGGCTCGATCCCAATTTGAAAGACGACGCCCTCCGTCGAAAGATCTTCGAGCGTCAAGTCACCAAAAGGTGCGCCGAACGTCGTGAGCGCACGCCAAACACGTGCAGCGTTCTCGTGGGTCGGTCGGACCCATATGTCAAGATCACCGGTTGCGCGGGGCCGGCCGTGCGCCGCCAAAGCGTGGGCGCCGATGATCAGGAAGTCAGCTCCTGCGCCGGATAACGCGTCCAACATCTCGGCGAAGTCGCGGTTCATCCCACCGTCCGTCTTTGAATGTCCAGGCTTCGCGCGTGAGCTGCCAGACCATCTCCACCCGTTGCCCGGGCGTTAGACGCGACAACTCGCTCTCGTCAGCCGCAGCGAGAGTGGTCTTTCTGACTTGATATTCGCCTCGCGTCACGAAGCAATATTAGCCGATCGCGACGCGGCGGCTGCTCCAAATTCCGGCAGCCACGTGGGTTCGGCCCTCGTCCGCCAACCCAGATCGCTGATGCAGCCGCCACCTGGGGAACCTCTCTCTCATTCCTGAGTGCTCAATGCGTCGAGCTCGACTCCAGGCGTTCGACGCGAGCCTGAGGTTGGATACCGCTTCTTCGAGGCTGCGGACGCGGCGATCGAGTTCGGAGTATGAGAACTTGATCATCGCCCGTCTCGGCGAAGCCACGCTCCATCTTCTGATCCAGATTGTCGGCCGTGCGGTCCACTGGGCTGATCCGCTGCGATCGATCAGTGATGCTGCGATCATCGCGGTTGCGGTGGCGAACCGGTACGACTACGCAGCGACGTTCGAGACGAATGAAGAGTTCGGGGGTCGCTTCGTACTGGTGATCACGCGCCGGCCTGTCACGCCGGAGGTCGCGGGTTCGAGTCCCGCCGGCCCCGCCAGCCCTTATTTCACCCAAGTTCGCAGATCATCAATATCAACCGCGGAGATCACGCTCGTTCCGGCTGTGACGGTCGGCGTCGTGTAGCTGATCGCGGGCAGCAGGAGCGCTGAGCGCGCTGCGTCGAGGGCGGTGCGCAGTTGCGTCAGATGAATCGCCTTCACTGTCGTCGATCCCGGCGTGAGCGCATCGGTAAAGGAGAACGCAGTCAGCCCCGCCAGCGCTCGCACGGCATTGACGGCTGTTCGCAATTCGTTGAAGTGCGCCGCCTTGACGATCGTCGAGCCGCCCGTGAGGGTCGGGTCGGCGAAGATGACCGTCGTCGCCAGATCGGGTGTGCCGTATGGCGAAGACGCCGGTACGATCGCGTGGACCTCATAGAGATAGGACGTATCTTCGGTCGCATCGTCCGTAAACGCACCCGTCGTGGATGTGCCGCGGATTGAGGACGTGGAGCCGGCCCCGAGTCGAACAACTTCATACGTCGCGCCGGCTTCCCCGGTCCAGGTGACCGACACCGAAGTCGGTGTGGTGGCGGTTGCAGAAACATTCGTCGGTGCGGGGAGCGCGTTCGTCAATGCGAATGTCGCTGTCAGCGCGCCGACGACAGCGGTCACGTTGTAGCCGCCCAGAATGCCGTTGGCCGTGGCGGTGATGCTGGCCACTCCCGACGCGTTGGTCTGAGCCGAGCCGCCGCCTGAGAGCGTCGCACTCGCACCGCTGTTCGGCGCGGTGAAGGTCACGGCGATGTTGTTGAGCGGGTGCCCGGCGCTGTCCTCGACCGTGGCCTGAAGCTGGGATGCGAAGGGCGTGTTGACCTGCGCACTCTGCGGCGTGCCGCCGGTCGCCGTGACAGAGTCAGGCGGGCCGAGCACATTGAGAGTGAACGTCGTCGAGGGGGAACCACAGCTCGTCGAGGACGAGACCGTGATCGTGTACGTGCCGACAGGTCCGGCACTGTTCACGGCCACCACGCCGGTGCTCGCGTTGATGCTGAGCGTCCCGGTGAAACCGCTCGAAGCAGTCGCCGCGAGCGGATAGTACGCGCTGTCATAGCCCGCGGGCAGCGAGGACGGCGCGACCGTTGTGGAGCCTGAAAGGTCCACGGACGCAGGGCCGTACGTGCCGAGCAGTGGTGTTGTCCACACCTCGATGATCTGCTCTGTGCTGGGGATGGCGTTGCTCACGATGGCCACCCGGTAGCGGCCGGATGCCAGGTTGTTCAGCGTCGCGGAGAAGTAGGCTGCTGCCGAAAAGCTCTGCGGCGATGCGAAGAGGAGTTGCTCGTTGTCCACGCGCTGGAGGCGGAGAAGCGGAGCATTGGCGGGCGAGCTGCTGGTCGACCCGCTCGACCCCTCGGAGTCGCCGGTGAAGAGGGATCCGGTCAGCCCCAGGTTCACCGGCTGACAAAGGAGATCGGTCAGCGTCGACACCACCGGACGCCGCGCTTCGGAGTAGCCGAGCCCGACATCGTACAGCTCCGCCGTGTTCAGGTACGCCGAGACAGACGTGAAGCCGCCGGTGATCAGCACCTTTCCGTTCGGCAGCAGCGTCGCCGTGTGCTCGAACCGCGCCGCGGTCATAGTCCCGACGGCGGCCGTGAACGTGCTGCTGGCGGGGTCGTACAGCTCCGCCGTGCTCAGATAAGAGACGTTGCGGCCACCCGCGATGAGCACCTTCCCGTTCGGCAGCAGCGTCGCCGTGTGAAGGTACCGCGCCGCGGTCATGGTCCCTGTGGTGGCCGTGAACTTGCCGGCAGCGGGGTCGTACACCTCCGCCGTGTTCAGAAACGCGCCGCGGAATCCGCCCGCGATGAGCACCTTCCCGTTCGGCAGCAGCGTCGCCGTGTGGAATCGCCGCGCAGCGGTCATGGTCCCGGTGGCCGTGAACGTGCCGACAGCGGGGTCGTACAGCGCCGCCGTGTTCAGGTACTCGTCGTTGAAGCCGCCCGCGATGAGCACCTTCCCGATCGGCAGCAGCGTCGCCGTGTGAGAAGACCGCGCCCCGATCATAGTCGCGACGATGGCCGTGAACGTGCCGGCAGCCGGGTCGTACAGCTCCGCCGTGTTCAGGTATACGTCGTTGAAGCCGCCCGCGATGAGCACCTTCCCGTTCGGCAGCAGCGTCGCCGTGTGATTGATCCGCGCCGCGGTCATGCTCCCGGTGGTGGCCGTGAACGCGCCGCTGGCGGAGTCGTACACCTCCGCCGTGTTCAGATACACGGAGCCGTTGTTGCCGCCCGCGATGAGCACCTTCCCGTTCGGCAGCAGCGTCGCCGTGTGAAGGTACCGCGCCGCGGTCATGGTCCCCGTGGTGTTCGTGAACGTGCCGGCAGCGGGGTCGTACAGCTTCGCCGTGCTCAGAGACGCGGCGCCGGTAGTCTGGCCGCCCGCGATGAGCACCTTCCCGTTCGGCAGCAGCGTCGCCGTGTGAATGGACCGCGCCACGGTCATGCTCCCCGTGGTGGCCGTGAACGTGCCGGCAGCGGGGTCGTACAGCTCCGCCGTGTTCAGGGGCACCAAGCCAGTCGTCAAGCCGCCGGTGATCAGCACGTTCCCGT
>Ga0210377_10000876_pt1 | contig 28472 bp, 43 predicted proteins | sample PLM4_65_b1redo_FD_155480 | JGI IMG/M metagenome (GOLD analysis project Ga0210377, IMG submission 155480) | Groundwater sediment microbial communities from an aquifer in East River, Colorado, USA - PLM4_65_b1 redo | ecosystem: Environmental > Terrestrial > Soil > Riparian zone | place: USA: East...
CGCGTTTGAGTCAGGCGGGGGTGGTGGAAGTGGTAGCAGTGGCGATTACAACGCAGCAGGCGGTAGCGGTGTGGAGGCTAAGATGTGGACAGGCGCGGGCACCCCTGCGTCTTTAAGCGGCGCGGGTGGTCCTAGCTTTTACCTCAGTAATCCTCCCGGCGTGCGCTCCGCCGGGGCGGGCGATGGAAACAATGGTGCGAGCGCTAACGCAAATACGGGCGCGGGCGGTGCGGGTGCGTCGGCAGTGGGTTCTCTAGGCTCTACACGCACGGGCGGCACAGGCGGATCAGGTCTTGTGATTGTGCGCGAGTATTACGCGGCTGTTGGATTAAGCGGCAGTGTAACAGCATTCAACACGACTGGAAGTCCAGGAACGGGTGACGGTTTTGAGTCTGGTACCGTGATCATCTTCGGCCAGACAAACCCTCCAACGGGTTGGCAGAAGATCACGACGCACAACGATAAGGTTCTGCGGGTTGTTTCGGGCACCGTGAGCTTCGGCGGGTCAGTTGATTTTTCAGTCGCCTTTGCGCGCACGGCAACGGACTCACACATATTGACCACTGCCGAGTTGGCGTCACATATGCACGGCATGGTTCATACGCACAATATCGATCACACGCACAGTGAGCCCTCTGAGGTTAATAACAGAGGGGTGGGTAGTGGTAGTGGTAGAATAACGGAAGGACTTGATTCAGGTGCAGATGGCAACACGATTCAAATAGAGCACAGCGGATCATCCGGCGGATCAAGCGCGGGTAGCACTGACGCGGCCGGATCAGGAACAGGTCACATCCACAATATTGATCTTCGTGTGAAGTATGCCGACGTGACATTTATGGAGAAGCTTTGATGACTGACAGACAGGTCCCGCTTGGAAGTGAAAAGCTTGTGTGTCCTCTTCACAAGGAGACGATGGACAAGGTGTGTCATAAGTGTCCGTTTTGGGTTCATCTCCGCTGCATGAATCCGCAGAACGCAGACGAAATGATTGATCGCTGGAATTGCGCGATTGCGTTCATGCCCGTTCTCTTGACTGAGAATGCACGCCAACAAATGGAAACTGCCAAGGAGCTTGGACGCTTTCGGGCTCAAATGGTGCAGCTAAGTTTAAATCCGATTCCAATCAGTCCAGAAGGTGCAATGCTCGCGAGACTGTCGGGCAAGGAAAAATGAAAAGCGAGTGAGCCATGGATTACGACGCAGTTCTTTATGATCCAATTTACGCCGTTCAAGGTGTGTCCGCGACGCTTACGATTGGAGCGACGGTCTATGAAGAATTGACCGCGTTGGACAAGACTTCGGGGATCGATACGGGCGAGCAAGGACCCTTAGTCCAAACGATTCGCCCTGCGGCGTGCTTTCGGGTTTCCGAACTCCTTTCACGCGGCGTTACTGTGGCGTCGCTCACGGGTGCAACGTTGGAGATGAACGGTCTTCAATGGAAGGTTAGCAGCCATCGCGCAAAGCCCTCACCCAATGGCGAGGCGAAGGGCGAGGTTTTCCTGATTCTATTCAAGAAGAGAGTCATTGAAGAATCGGAGTCAGAGTGATGGACAGGCGTGAAGAAATTTTGGAAGCTATCAAGGCGTTTGCCATCGCGTTGACTGGCTTCAATGTGTATCGCAACGACTTGAATATTCCAGACGACAAGTTGCCGGCCATTGTGATCTTGGACGCGGATGAAATCGCGGACGAGTCGAGCTATGGCCGCGGCCGTCCGGCTCAAAGTCCGGTAATCGTTGGAATGACGCCAGAAATTTTCTTCTTATTGCAGGAGGAAACGGAGGCGTGCGGGTCTGCGTTGAATGCGCTCCGGGGCCGGTTTATCAAGGGGATTTTGAGTGATCCAACGTTGGTTGAACTGTGTCACAACGGAGATATACGATACGAAGCATTTTCAACTTCGTTCGCGGGCGGTCGTGAGATGAACGGCCAAGCCGGGATTAGTTTCAGATTCAATTATGTTATGCGGCCCGATAAATTTTGAGTTCATGACAGTCTAACCCCGAAGTTTTTAACCGCGCAACGGAGGCGCGACTGTCATGGCGAGTTCTCCCCAAATCACGAATTACACCATCGGCAAGGGTGAATGCTATTTCAAGAAAACCGGTGATACCACATGGCGGCATCTTGGCAACGTTCCGGAATTCGAGTTCACGCCCGAAGTAGAAACGCTGGAACACTTCTCTTCCATGTCGGGCGTGAAGACGAAGGATCGCACCGTGACGCTTTCGAAGAGCGGCACGCTCCGCGTCGTCATGGAGGAATGGACTTCGCGCAACCTCGCGCTTGTCGTGCTTGGTGATGTGTCGCAAGACGCGGCCGGGCGTGAAGTGATCGAGATTTTCAGTCAAACGGCCATCTCCGGAAAGTTCTTGTTCAAAGGCACGAACGACGTTGGCCCCCGCTATCAGTGGGAGTTCAACGGCGTCGATTTCCTTCCGGGTTCGTCCATAAATCCGATTGGCGAGGAATGGGGCCAACTGGAAGCGAGCGGCGAGATTGCTGCCGTCGCGGGCTCCTTCGGCACCATCACCAAGATTGCGGAGGAAGGCGAAGAGGCATCCGAGCCGCTTTCGGAAATCGAGGTCGGTTCCGAGTAACGAGTTCGCAGAGCCGTTTAAATGGTGCGATGTTGGAGGCGGCAACCTACGTGCTCTTGCCGCTTCCATGCATTTTAGAAAGAAGGATTTGAGACAATGGCTGTTGGTCTTTTAGATATTGCGCAATCAACGAGAACCGTTTCCATTGGCAAAGCGGAGGTTCACGTTTCCGGTGTGTCGGCCGCAGGGATTGCCTATCTTCTTGAGCGCTTCCCAATATTGCGACAACTGTTCGCCGGTCGGGAAGTCTCTATGAATCCCGACCAACTCATGAAGCTAGCGCCCGAAGCGATTGCTTCCGTGGTCGCATGTGGAACAGGTTACGTGAATTCGCCGGAAGCGGAGAAGATCGCCGCCGGTTTGTCCGCGGGCATTCAACTTGAACTTATTTCCACGATCATGGAAGTCACTATGCCCAAGGGCGTCGCGCCTTTTATGGAAAGTCTAACGGGCCTCGCCAACTCGCTAGACGCTTCTGGCAAGGCTCCGGTTGGGAAATCGCCCAAGCAGTCGAAAACCTGATTATCGCTGGCCATCCGGCGGCAAATGTTTGGAATTACACTCCGCGTCAAATTGCGGCGTGGCAGTTCATCGCCGACAAACGAATGCGGCGAGAGAAAGCGAATGACCTTGCGCTAGGTGTCATGGCGTCCCGTGGCGACGTGCGTAAGATCAAGGAGTTTATGCGGAAGGCGGAGCGCGGCGACTAATGAGCACTCTAGGAATCGTTGTCGGTCGGTTGTCGAGTAGCCTTGTGGAAGCGTTTGCAGGAACGCGGCCCACTTCGACTTATCAGCAAATTGCGGTTGCTGCGACGGCGACAATTAAGGAAGCGGGCGAAATCTTCAAGACGGATGCCCGCGCTGACATTGCCGCCGCGGGCTTCGGATTGAAGTGGCAAAATGCATTCCGTGTGGTCTATTTCCCGAAGGGTAACCGGACTTCTGTAAACGCCGCCGCATTTGGGTTTCACAAAATACCTTACTCAATCGTCTTCGAAGAGGGCGCGACGATTCGCGCACGTGCGGGTTTGCTTTGGTTGCCGCTTCCCTCCACGCCGAAGATGGCAGGTCGTAACAAGGCGACTCCGAAGCGGATGATTCAAGCAGGAATTAAACTGTTCACGATTAAGGGCAGGGCTGGCAAGCCGCTTCTTGCATCCAACATCCGCGTTTCGCGGCGGCAAGCCAACGCGCCGGTATCCAGTTTATCTATCAACTTGAGCAAGCTGAAACGCGGAGCTTGGAGTGAGAAAGGAATCGCACGGGCCGTTCCGCTGTTCATCGGAGTCGAGTCGGTGACAGTGCGTAAGCGTTTCAATATTGCAGGTGTGGCGTCGAAGGTGCGCGGTCAACTGGTCGGAATTTACGTCAACAACATTTCGGCGGAGGCGTAGCCATGGCCTGGCGTACAATTAATCAGCGAATTGGCCTTGAGGGTGGAGAGGAAATCCTTAAGGAGCTTCACCGGATCGGCGCGGAAGGAGAGGCCGCGTTCAAGAAGCTTCGGCAAGCTGCGCAAGGTAGCGAACCAATTAGCGCTTGGCGCGAAGCCGGCGAGAAGTTGCGAGCCCACTTGGGCGAACTCGGCAAAGCTGCATCTGAGGTTGGCACTGCGTTTTCATCCCTTGGCACTGCGGTTCTGGAATCCATTAGGAACGTTGCAGCAATCGGCGGAGCCGTTATCGCTGCCGCGGCGGGCTTTGCGTTGTTAGTCAAGAGTGCGGGTGATGTGGCCGATCAATTGCAGGACTCGGCGGACCAGATCGGTACCACCACAAAGGAGCTAGAAAACCTGACCTTTGCGGCGGAGCAAGCCAACATCTCCGAAGAGAAGTTTTCGAAGGGGATGCTTAAGCTCAATCGCAGTATGAGTGAGTCGGCGGATCACGCGAAACAGGAATCGGCCAAGGTTAAGAATGCTCAAGTCGGGTTGCAACGCCAATTGCAAGACCTGAATCGGAAATTCCTCGAATCGGATATCAACACGGTTGATGGCTTGGCTAACAACGCCAAGGCGCGAGAGTCGATTCTGCGAAATCATAAGCGGCAGTTGGCGGACGTGCGCCGTGAAGCCAAGCTAAATGAAGACGTATTTCAAAAGCTCGGCATTCAAGTCAAGAATGCTGATGGTACGTTTCGCAACACGAAAGATGTGCTCTTCGATCTAGCGGACGCTTTCCAACGTATGCCGAATGGGGCGGAGAAGTCCGCCGCTTCGATCAAGCTTTTCTCACGCGAGGGTGCGAAGTTCATTCCGTTTTTGAACCAAGGCCGGGAAGCTATAGAGGCCATGATGGAGCAAGCGCAGCGCGTCGCACCTGCGTTTACGGAAATTGAGAAGTCGGCCGGGATCAAAGTTGGCGACGCTTTCGACCAACTTGCCCGCGCATCGGCTAATTTGAAGAACAAGTTTTTACTGACATTCGCGCCCACGGTAGCACGGGTGTTTGATGCGTTGACGGAGCGTATCGTTTTAACGCGAGATGGCATTCTGGAATTCGCGCAAACAATGAATGATAAAGTACAACCTATCGTCCAAGACTTCATTGATTTGATGCAGGGGAACGACCATCGAGTCGCCAAGGATTCCATCGTGCGGCAATTGCGCGACGGCATAGTCGAGTTCAGCCTTGCGGTCAAGAATGCCGTAACCGGGATCATCATCCCGGCGCTGCTTGCCTTGCTTGCCGTATTGAATGAGGTGGCGAAGGCCATCAACTTTATCTTCGGCACGCAATTGACCGGCGGACAGATTGCTGCGGCATTGGTGATCACGAAGTTGATTGGGTTATTCGGCGTGCTGCGTGCGGCTATCAATCTCGCCGAGGCATCAGTTAATTTACTCTTCATCGCGTTCCGTCCTCTGCTTCTCGCCGTTGCCGTTGCCGTTGCTCCATTCGCCGCAATTGCCGCCGCGGGGGTTGCAATCGGATTTGCGCTTGGCGCATTGGTCAATTTGTTGACTGGACGGAGGCTCGATTTTGGATTGTTGGCAGAAAGGGCGAAGTTCGCTTTCAACGCTATTGTGCAAGGCGTGCAAATTTCTTGGAGACTTATATTAGCGTTCTGGGTGAATGGTATTACCGGCGTGATTTCCGAAGTGAACCGGCTTGCTCCGAATGTGCAGCAAGCTCTGCAAGCCGTCCTGACTAGCTTCGCGAATTTCCCGCTGTTCTTGGCGCAAAAGTTTAGCGAGGGGATTGACGCTATCACGCTCTTCTTCCAGACGAAATTCAACGAAGCGATTGAAGGAGTCAAAACGCTCTTTCTAGGGCTTGTTGAATTCTTCAAGAGCACCGTGATTGGGCAGTTGGTCACGGCCGTTGTTGAGTTCGTGGCTTTCCTTCCGCAGAAGTTTTCGGAAGCAGTAACAGCGCTTCAAACGCTGTGGCAAGGCTTCAAGGACTTCTTTACCATCAAATGGGCAGAAGGGGTGCAGTTCCTACAGGATAAGACTCAGGAGTTCTTAACGTGGTTCGGCGGCACGTTTGTCGGACAGATACTCGCGGGTATCGCTGCAATCGTTGCGAAGATCAAGGAATGGGCCACGGCGCAAGCTTCGGTCAAATCTTCGGGCGCGTCTGGGGCCGGATCAAGCGCTCCGGCTGCGCAGCAGCTAGCTGGTGGTGGTTATGTCCGCGGCCCTGGAACGTCAACAAGCGATTCTATTCTGGCTCGGCTCTCTAATGGTGAGTTTGTAATCCCCGCCGACATTGTTCGTCGGCTTGGTGTGTCGTTTTTCGAAGCCATTAAAGCGACGGGCGGACGATTGCCCGATCTGTCCAAGCTCTCTCTTGGCAGTATGGACTCGCTTCTTCCCGCCCGCGGCTTTGCGACGGGCGGTATGGTCACCGCGACGGCGGGAGCGCCTGTGGGCGGGCGACCGTTCACGTTGCAACTTGGCGATCAAGCGTTTCGTTTGGGCAGTGCGCCGAACGACGCAATTGACCAACTTCAAAGGTTTGCCTCCAGGAGCCGCACTAAATCCGCCGGCCGCAAGCCAACTTGGTTTCAAGGGTGACCTATGCCCGATACGCTTCTGGTTTTGACGGGAATTGGGGTTGCGCCGTATTCCGCACGCGGGCTCACGCAGACCCTTGAGCCAATTGACGCGCTAACAGCCCCGAAGCGAACCGTAAATGGCGCATCGGTGGATGTGTCTGCACCGCAGTTTCGGAAGTTTCGAAGCACGATTGCTTGCAATGATCAGATGCCGCCCGCCTTCAATGGTATTTGGAAAGGTCAGATTGTCACGGTCGATTGCGTGAAAACGTGGGCTTACCCCACGGGCGGAACGCCGGATCGAACGGTTGTGCCCGGTTCTTCCGTAACGGCCGAAGGTTTTGTAACCTTTCGTCCGCGATTGGTAATGCGCGTGGTCAACTTCACAACAAATGAAGATGAATACGGACACATGACCAATTGGTCATTGGATTTGGAGGAAGTTTAACAATGGCCGCGGGTCCGTTTTTTTTCGCGTGGGCAGGTAGCGACGAAACGACATTTAATGAGTCGCATTGGCGTGAAGATGAAGAAGTGTTTTCGTTCGCAATCGAGCACAGCGAAGGGGACTTTGCCGGGCTCGAAATAACGATTCGCAATCCGCGAGTTGGTTTCCTTGCGCCCGGTCGTGAGACATGGGCTTGGTTGTCTTATGATCGCGGTTTCATTCAAAGTCCTCCGGATCAGGTCTCCGAGAGTGAATCCGAATTTGAGCGCGGGAGTGAATCCGAATCAGGGGATATCGTTCCGCTCTTCTTCGGCCGGTTGGTAGCTATCCCGGATGATATTCATGAAGAGCTTATAATTCTCCATTTCATCGCGCGTCCGTTGGACTTCGCGGCGCAGAAGATCGCTGTTGCGGATACTAAGCGCGTGCAACCTTATTGGGACCCAATTTGGTTTAGCGCTGAAACGCGCGACGATCCAGACAACGTTTTGGAGTCGCGACCGGAGCTTTGGCATATTGATCGGATTACGCACGTTGTTACTACATCCAACATTATCATCGGTGAGGCTGGTACGCTTTCATTTGGGGAATCGGATGTGTTTTGGGAGTCTATGTCGATTTCTTATAACAGTTCGTCGACACGCGCTGTTGAGGTTGAAGCATCCGTTGCATGGGATCAAACTGCGTCGGGCGAGCTTGATCTTTCAATGCCGGCTCCGTTTAAATGCTTCGATGGGTCGGGACTTGAGAATAGTTGGCCAAAGGACGGTGCGAGCGTCGGCGGCGGTTGGATTGTCTTGCATGGCGCGGCGGTGCGTCTCCTAGGGAAGTTGCAAGCTGTATGGGGTTTTAGCTTCGGCGTTGGTGCGCCGGGCGGTGGAGCCGATACGGAACACCAAGGTTTTGGTCATGCGGTGATTGTTCCGGAGTATTATGATCATATTTCGGATTTGGTGCCGGGTGGCGGCGTGCCAATTACTCGCGCTGTATATGTGCCTGCTTGGTATATGTCTGGAACGCTTGTCTTGCGTTATGAGGCGAGCCGGAAGCGAAGCGAGCGCATTTCGTTTGTCCTTGAGGCAGATGTTCAATCTATCGTTACAGAGCCCGGTGACGAAGATGTGATTCAGCTTTCATTCAGTTCGGCGGAAATTGCCTCGCCGATTGACCCAGGTAACGCCCTTCCGATTGGTGATGCGCGCAACCGCGTCTACTTTTCTTCGGTCCGTGGTGCGCAAAGTTTGGAATACCTGATCATGATCGCGCGGGCCAAGCTCCTAACCAACGCCCGTGCGGTGGATATTGAGTTTGAAATCCCGTTCAATCTTGGGATTGATTCCGAGTTGTCATGCCGTAAGAACGTTGTGATTACCGATTATCGCCTCCCCGGTGGGTTGGCAGGAGGTAAGGTAAAGTCCTACCGGCTTTCGGCGGATGGTGAGAGTGGTCAGTTTCTTTGCGGCATAACGATGGGTTGCACTATAGGCAAGGGTAATACGGTCACGGCTTTGCCGGGCAACCCTACCTATTGTGAGGGATACGTTGAAGGTTATCGAATCTACAAAGACGCTTTCATTATGCCGGTCGTAGGCGAAGTCCTTTATGAGTCGATTGAAGGACTCGGCGCAACGGATGATGGAATTGATTTCAACCATCTAACTCCTTTCTCAATTGGTGCATCTTTAAGCGGAGGCCATAGTGCCGCAGATCAAAAGGTAGCGATGGGCGGAACAGCTCCGGACCCTGGAACGGTATTTGAGCGGCTCAACACGGTGCCGACTATTTTCACTTTCAAAATACAGCCGGTGACTGGCGGGCCTTTTGAAACCGTATTCTCTCCGGCAGTTTCATTGCTGATGATTCCAAAGACGATTGATTTAGAGGCGTCACTATGACCCTGGAAAGAATTGTTCGGCCGTTCCAGACTAATGACGTATTCAATGCGCGGCGTCTTCCTATTAGCCAAGCGGTCTCTGGAGAGACTCCGCCTGAAATTCAAATGACGTGGCAGGGTGCTGCGGATGGCACCTATACGGAAGAAGCCCCGCCCGGTGCTTTGAGTATCGAAGTCACAGAATGGCGTGAGACAGACCGGAAGACGGAGAAGGTTCGAGTCGAGAATCCGGATGATAAGGAGCAGTTCGTTCAAGTTGAGCGCATAAAGCGGATGACGTTTCAGAACGATACCACGGGTGAACAAATGCGAATGCAATTCAATTGGCCGAGTACCTGACATGCCGGGAACGCTTGCCGATCCTGTGAAGCTGGACTTCACGCAAACAATTACCGCGGTTAGCTGGATCACAGATCGCGATCTTTACTTTATTTTCCATTCGACGGGCTCCGTGGAAAACGAGAGTATCTTTCTTTGGATTGTAGGCCCCGGCGGAGTCGAGCTAACTGGTCCTGATCCTGTTATTTTGGCGTTGCCGGATGGGACTTTTGAAACCGTTTTTGAGCTAGGCGAGTTGAATGATCAATTTGAGCCAACCGAACCAGACCTTGAGCATATCGTGATCAATATAGAAGCGCGGATTGCACAATTAGATGGGCCGGGTGCTACGCTGCAAACACTCTACAAGGTGACGGTATTGGACGAACCTACCAATATAAAGTTTGAAGTTGAGAGTAGCCCGCGCGCGGTCGGGCCAGTTAGGGAGGTTGTCGCAACGATGACCCTAAAGCGTTCAAACGGCGAAGGCGTATGGAGTTAAGATCATGCCTCTTACATTAGGCGATATCATTTTCAGCACGACCGATCCTAGCCGATGGGGTGATGGTAAGAACCCGCCCGGCCCCACGCTGCTAACTGATTTCGAAGTTGACCGCAATTTTTGGGCGGTGCTGCAAGCCATCATCGATTTGCAGAACAATCCAACACAGCCCGCCGAAATTATCGACGTGACGACGATCGGGGATCAAATGACGATCACGCTTGACGCTATTGATCCGGAGAGTTCGGAAGGAGATTTGATTCAGTTCGTGGTGACGCTTCCCCGAGTGCCGGTCCGCTTCCGCGGTCCGTGGGCTCCTGAGACTGCGTATTTGGCGGGTGACTTCTTCACCGCGGTTGATGGCCTGTATTTAACAACAGTGAATCACACAAGCTCACTTGCTCCGTTCAACCCAGATGACGGCAACATGGTGGGGCCTTTTGCAACCTTGGTGATGCCGTATCAAAATCTATATGAAATTGCGTTCTTCTCGCCGGGCACTCCTGGAACGGGGATCGTTGAAGGCGAGGCGATCTTTTCACATCGCACGTCTCAGAATTGGTACTTGCTTGCTGGAGCGCCCGGAAGCGTCGGCGGCTTGGAATTCGCCGCAACCGATCCGATCATATATCCGGTCTACAAGAATCGCGTTCAAATTGGAAACTTCATCGTCGGCCGTTCATCGGAATCTGAATACAATTTTGGACCTGATTCCGAACTCGTGTCAGATGAAGAGTATTCCCAAGCAGGTGTGTTCGATATTGCGGCCGATGTGCAGTTCACACCTAGCGAGCGCTTGCGGGTGCTAAAGCCTGCCGATGATGACTTGACGGCGCGCGATCTTACAATAACGTTTTGGGGCATCAAAGGAACGCTCTAATTTTCGTTGGTTGAGCTATCTTCCCTCTTTCCGGTAACGTGAGTCGTGTTCCCGGAAAGAGGGCCCTTCAAATGGCCACGCGAAATTATGAAGAGGCATTGCGTAGATGCCTAGCCCATGAAGGCGGATATACCAATGATCGCGCGGACCCTGGAGGCCCGACGAATTGGGGCATCACGATTCACGACGCCCGCAAGTATTGGAAGCCGAACGCGACGGCCGCGGACGTGCGCGCGATGCCGTTGGCTATTGCTAAGAACATCTATCGGCAACGCTATTGGGATATTCAAAAGTGCGATCAGCTTCCCTCCGGCGTTGATTACACAATTTTTGACTATGGTGTGAACAGCGGTATCGGCCGCTCCGGCAAGGTTCTTCGGCGCGTGCTTGGAATGTCTGATGCTACTCATGTCGTCACGCCGGAAGTCCTCGCCGCGTGCGCGAAGCGTGATCCAAATCAGCTTGTGCGCGCGATCAATGGCGAGCGTATCAACTTCCTGCATCGGCTTCGGACGTGGCCGGTATTTGGCAAAGGTTGGGGCCGCCGCGTCGCCGAAGTGCAAGCCGTGTCGCTCGCGATGATCGCCAAGGCCGGGCCGATTGCTGTTCCGCAGACTGAGGGCGCACGGGGCAAGGGCGAGGTTCCGGAGCCAAAGGGCACGAAAGATGCGATCAAGACCACTTCCGGCGTGGGTAGCGCGGGATGGCTCGCCGCGGCCCGTAATTGGGTTTACGGGCATCCAGTCGAGACCGCGCTTATTGTGGTCGCTGTGATCGGATTTACTTGGTTCGTCATTTATCAAATCAACAAGCATCGCGCTCGTAAGCAGGACGCGGCAACGCCCGGAACTGTCATTGTCCCGGAGCTTGCAGTCTAAGGAGCGTGAGCTATGGATTTGAACAAGGACGGCGTTGATGACTTCTTAGCCGCGCGTATTTGGGCGCGTGCCAAGTGGACTACGTTCAAAACCGGTCGCGCGCTTGCGTGCTTAGGACGCACGGTGAAGGCGTTCCGCACTTTGTTGTCCGCTGGTTTCCTCCTGGTTATCGGGTTCGCGTCCTACGCCGAATCTCTTGATTTGTACTCCATTCTTCGCTCATTCATCAAAGATGAAGAGATATTGGGCGCAGTGGTTGGTGGGCTTGGACTATTCTTTGGTGTGCTGACTCTCTTCAAGGATCGCGCCACATCTCAAACCGTCACGATTGACGATGGAGAGACCATCACGGTTGCGGAAGTCAAGAACGGCGAAGCAACCGTTGGTATGTCTCACGAAGGTGAGATTGTTTCCGAGTCCTCCGAGTCGGAGCCGGCGCGAACTCTCACGATCAAGGTTGAAGCGAAGACGGCGCGAGGAGTCGGCTAATGTCCGTGCTCGATATCGTGAACCCTTATGCTTGGGTGATGAAAGGCATTAAGGGACTCGCAGGAATTGTCAGCAATACGATTATACAGCACGGCAACACACAAGCCGCGAAGGAAGGCGCACAGGACCAGCGCGGCGCGGATGTGGTTGCTAATTACTTGTCGGCGGCTAATGAGACCAACAGAATAAAGCAGGCATCGCGGACGGAGCGCACGGTTATTGCGGCGTTCCTATGCTTCGTCCTACCCACGGCGATTCATTGGTGGTTCGTCTTGCTCGACTCCGTGCCGTTCTTCGTCCCGTACTTCATGGACAAGGCGCATAAAGTTGGATCATGGAAGGTCGCCGCTCCGCCCGGTAAGTGGGCGGACACATATCATATGATTATCGGTTCATTCTTCATCGCGGCTCCATCTATAGCTGGAATCTCCATCCTCGCGCGTATGTTTCGGAGGTAGCATAGATGGTTCGCCGCGTCTCCAGGAAGCCGCACAAGGCTGCCATTGATCCGGCGGTGCTCCGTGCGATTGAAGTGGCGGCGGAGCGCGCGGCCACGCGTGCAACGAAGAAGTTTTTACTGGCTCTTGGAATCAATGCGACCAAGCCCGAAGACGTTATTGAATCGCAGAAGGATTCGAATTTTACCCGCACGCTACGCTTGGGCGCTGAATCAAAATCAGCGAAGATTAGTATTTCTATAATTGGTTTGGTCTTCTCGATTGCTGGCTATTTGGTGATTAGCGGCATTCATTGGCTTGTTGATTATTTCCGTGCAAAGGGATTGCAGTAACATGGCGGGTCATCCGTTCCCCTCTGATGCTGAATTGCGGAAGGATATTGACGCTTATATGCAATCGGGCGGTAATCGTTCCGAAGCGTCACGCCTTCGCAACATGCCGCGCAAATCGTTTTGCGACCGGCTAGAGAAGGCGGCGAAGAAGTTTGGCGTTACACTCGGCAAGGTCGTTGATGGCCGCGTGGATTATGTTGAAGCGATCAAGCGCCCTCTGCCCAAGGGGCGCAGCGTGGCGCGCTATATCCTCTCATCCTGCCAGAATAACACGCATCCACACCCCGGCTGGAAGAACCTCTTGGCCTATCGTGATTGGCTAAGTGATGGCCGCGGCACATGCGAGTTCATCCTTGGATCGTTCTCCTACCAAATGGACGCCTACGGTGCGAAAGCCGTGAAGCGCGGGACCTACAAGCGGCAAGGGAAGCTTTGGTATGCCCCGGAGCTTGTGCCCTATATCAATGATGAATCGATTCAACTCGCGCCCGGTTTGGTGTGGTGCGGCGAGATGAATATTCTTCCCACGGCGGACAATCCGTTGGTGAAGCTGGAAGACTACAATGGCCGTAGCTCGAATATCGTGCCGCATGCGAAGATCGCGATGGAGTCGGTTGGTTCCCTCGCGGACGAAGCTACAAAGTTCAACTACTCAACCGGGACCGTCACACAGCGCAACTACATTCAAAAGCGCGTGGGCCAGATATCGGAGCGCAAACATAACTATGGTGCACTTATTGTCGAAGTCGATTCGCAAGGTAATTGGTACGTTCGGCAATTGCACATCGGCGATAAGGGCGAGATTTACGATATTGGGCCATCCGGATATCGCGGGATCAAGATTCAAAACGAGAAGGTGACGGCGTTGCAAATCAATGAGCCACCTTCCCGTACATTTCTTGAGGCTGTTAGATGGGGTGATATTCATGCGGTAGAGATGGAGCTTTGGGTGCGTGAAGTGGGTTGGGCAGAAGGCGGAATGGTTGACCAACTCGCGCCGCGCAAGCAAATCATGGACGATATCTTTTCTATGCGCTCACGCGGGCATCATGAGCTTTACAACTTCCATCGCACTTATGAAAAGCACGTCAACAACGAAGGGTCCGTTGAAGATGAAATGAGTGTCACGGCCGACTTCTTAAAGGAGGCGGATCGGCCCTGGTTAGAAACTGTGGTGGTGCGCTCCAATCATTGCCGCCACCTGAACCAATGGCTTAATGAAGCGCACCCGGAGCGTGATCCATTAAACGCGCGTTATTTCCACCATCTCCAAGAGCAAATTCTAGCGGCAATGGATTCCGGGGATCGCGACTTCAATATTTTGGAATGGGCTCTTCGCCATTGCGAGGGTGGAATTCCGGATCGGGTTCGCTTCTTGGGCGAGGATGAATCCTATATTATCTGTAAGAACTACCACGGCGGGATCGAAAACGGATTGCACGGTGATATTGGGGTGAACAATGCGCGAGGTTCAACTCGCGGCTTGAAGAAGCTAGGGCGAGCCGTCAGCAAGAACCACGATCACACGGCGGCGATTAGCGGCAGGGTCTATTCCGGCGGTGCGTGTAGCTTGCGGTTCCCTTACATGAGGGGGCCGAACACGCATTCCATTTCCCACACTCTCGCGTTTGAGAATGCGGCCCGGCAAATCATCACATTCTGGAACGGGAAGTTTCGCGCCTAGGGGCAGTCCGGACGGGCGTACTGATAGCGTCGAATTCCGTCTGGATCGGTTTGAGCGATTGGCTTGCAACGCTCCATCCATTCGCGGTCCCGGGCGCGAGCCGCCGCACTGGCCGCTAGGGCGCGTTCTTCGGCGAGGCGTTGTTGATCTAGTCGGTGGAGCCGATCCGCTTGTTGGTCTTCCTCAGTGCGATAGATACCGGCTCTTCGGTCTTGCTCCTTGATCGCGTCAAGAAGCTCCATGCCTGTTTGATATTCGGAGCAAGGGATTTCAGTGAAGAACCGATTAGTACAGCCCATGGCCGCCGTAGCCCCGGCGAGGGTCAACAGAGCGGCAAGCGTTATGCGTTTCATCGGAGTCGACTCCAAAGTTCAACGCCGGCAATGATCGGCCTAGATCGTAAAATCTTCCTGAAAACGTGGTGGGACATTCGAGGAAATACGGGCTTGGAAGTCAATGGGATGAAGCGTTGTCCCACTTCTTCCTAACCCGTTGTTTCAACAAGAATTTGGAGGCCCGGGCCCGGCCTCTAGCGGCTGGATTTCGTTTTGATTTTGTTAGGATATTTTCAGAAAAGTCCCACTAGCCTATTCAGTGAGACAAAGCCGGTCATGTGGGTATATCTCCGGTCTTCGGCGCTTCGAGCATATGCATTGCAGCCCCGGCGAGCCGCTTCTGATCAGCCGCCCGGGTGTAGAGTTCCGCTTGTTTCAGAGTATCCCAACCGAAGATGGCCATGAGTTGATGCGCAGTCGCGCCGTTCTCCGCTGCTAGGGTCGCGCCGGCCTTGCGGAGCCCGTGGGCTGTGCAGTTCAGAAGCACTGCTTGGTCGCACCATCGCCGCATTCGGACGTTGAAGCCGCCGTCTGTGAAGGCGCAGCCATATTGGTTAACAAGGTAAGTCAGGTCGCCGCAGGGGGACGCTGCGATAATCCTCTCAAGGATAGGCAGGAGCGGCAACGTCAACCGCTTCGGTTTCCGGTTACGATTTTTGTGTTGTGTAAATGTGAGCTTTCCCGCGCGAGCGTGCTGGCGACCGAATCGGATCGCGTCGGAAGGTCGTTGCCCGGTGAACAGCATGAGGGCAAGCGCCAGATACGCCTTGGTCCCTACTGGGTGACGGCGGATGTATTGCGCGACTTCATCCACATCCCAAGTATGATGCCCGGTTGATCCGGTCTTGAAATAGCTCACGTCGCGCGCCGGGTTGCTTGGCGTATATTTCTTTTTGAGTCCGAATTTGAAAACGTTGCGGATCGCCTTTAATCGATTATTGGCTGCCTCCGGAACAGCAATTTTCCGGTCACGCAAGACTTCAACAGCATCAACGTCAAACTTCGAAATCGGAAAGTCTCGATAGAGCTTCGGCGAACCCGGTGCGATTGGTTCGTCATACGTCGCTTCAAGAATGAGCTTGTAGCGTTTTTGTGTCTTGGCATCCAACCATTTGTACTCGGAGCATTCGGCGAGGTAGCGAACGCAAAGCCAACGCCACGTATCTAGCTGAATCGTAGCTCTCGCGACCGGCGCGATCCCGCTCTTGGCCTCTTCATAGAAGGCCATAAACTCCGGCGTCCAAGGCGTGGCGCGAATGCGTACCTTCTTACGGCCCTTGGCGCGGTAGTAAATGCGGATGTTGCCGTGGCGATCCGGGTCTTCAACGCAGCCTTCTGGCAATCGACGGGGCATAGCCTCACATTGTAGCATCATACAGACGCTTTCCAATCGGCCGTGGTGTCCGCCTCTTCGATTGGTAAATCATCAAAAGTTAGGTCTAGGCTGTGAACATCCCACACCTTACGGCCGTCAATGAGCCTGGGCGGCCCCACGCGGCCATCCTTGCGCATCTCGTCAAACTTGGAGGGGGAGATGCCGATGTAGACGGCCGACTCTTCGCGCGAGAGCCCGCGCCGGGGGATCGTCCGGGAGGCGGGGCGAGGGCTCACGGGAACGGCTCCTATCAATACAGAGCCAACCCTACGCGCGGCGGGGATAGCCTCAACCAACGATGCTAAGTCGTCGTCGTCGTCGTCGTCGTCGCAACAATCTCCGCCCTAGTCAGCTTGTCACCAATCTTTGGAATTGTTTTCACGATTGAGCCTCTTCAATCGAACTGATCACATCATCCAATGATGAAACAGCGTTGTTGAGAGCTCATTTCAAGCTCCGACTTAACTTCTTCCAGCTTGTCGCGGAGCTTGTCGAGTTCTTTTCGGCGAGCTTTGTTCATTGTTCGCACCGCCACGCTTCCACATGCCATTCACCACGGCAGACTTGAAGAAGCCCACACCAACCGGGCTTGCTCCATCCCCGGATAGGCTGCATTTGCAATCCAAGCTTACGTAAGAAGGCCCGCGCTTCATCCATGTCCTTCGAAGCAAAATGCAATTCAGCGGTGCTCATGTTGGAGCCTTCCAGTCCGCTAGACGTTTCTTTAGATAAGTCACGTCCGCCCGGGCCCTTTGGAATGAGCTTTCTGTCTCGTGATATTCACCCCGGAACAAGCTCGCGTAAGATCGGCCGCCCGTCCAAAATTCTTTCGCTATCACCGGCGTATAATCCCAATTCTCAGGTCGCGGATAAACCTATTCGGGTCCTAGTGCGGTGCTCCAAGCATCGCGAGGTGTGTACTTCATTTCGGCGGGCGGCTCATTGATCAGCCGATTTAAATGCGCAACCTTGCCATCACGATAGAGAGTCGCGGCCTTGATCGCATCCGGGAGCGCGTCGCATGCAATTTCATATGGACGATAGCGAGCGCCGAAGCATGAAGACGTTTGCCAGCCATCGCCCGGGCGCTTGTAGCCGTGGTGAGCGATGACGCCCGTGTTGGCTAAGATTGCGCGCCCGCAGATTTGGCAATGCGTGTTGGTCATTGCCTCAGTCCTCAAGATCAATAGTGGATGACTGTTCAATGTCAGCGGCCAGCTTACGAGCATCCGCTGCTTGTTTCTCGAAACAGGCGATGAATCTTGCGCGGGCTTCTAGAGGCAAGATTTCACCGCGTTCTGCTGCTTTCGCTGGCGAAAAAAATGCTGCATCTTGCTCATATTGATCCGCCGCAACTATTAAGGCGTTGGCTAGTGTGTGGCGCTTGGCAATCATCGGAATGGCCCTCATTCATTAGATGGCTGGTATGACGCGGTGTTATTGGACTAGCTCCCGAACATTCCGCCGGTCCGCTGGCGCGCGGTCTCGCCTGATCCCTGCCGTTCACCAGCTTGAAGCTTGGCGCGCATCTGCGCCACTAAATTGGACGCGGGCTTCTTCTCCGGTTCGCCGCGCATCGGACGGGATGTGAAGTGCGCGTCCTTGGTGATTGAGTAGAACTGTCTCCAAATGCTCATGACGACAACTCCTGTTTCCAGAAAGGAGTATCGCAAAATTGTAAACAGAAGTCCATTTCCAGTTATAGGGGTGCCTAACGCCGGGTTAATGCCCTACTTTTTCAGGGTTTACGGCGTATGTCCGGGCCCGGCTTCCATCTGATAAATTCCGATTTGATTTTGTTAGGATATTTTCGGAAAAGTCCCACTAGTCCCTTCGGTGGGACCCGGCCTTGACCCGTTTTCGTTCACGTCGGCTAGGTGGTTGATCCTGCGAACCTCCTGGACGACGTTTTCCAGGTAGGGATAGCGCTTGTAGGGCGTCAAACCAAGCGAGGAAGGCGCGCTGCGCCTTCTGGCAGGCATCGGGGAGGTTAGTCATGGAATGGCTTCTCCAGTCTTTGGCGGCTCAAGAAGCATATGCATTGCTTCCCCGGCGAGCCTCTTTTGATACGGCTCCTGTCAAATACAGAGCCAACCCTACGCCCGGCGGCGACCGTCTCAACCAACGAAGCGAACAGTTGAATCTAGGGCAGAGCCATGACGCGGGCAACGGCATATGCGCCGCGGTTGTGTAATCTTTCATGATCAACAAAGCTTTGTGCATCTGAGCGTTTTAGATTTTTGATTGTCCAATCAGGAAGCTGGCCGGGTCTATGATGACTTTTTTAGACGCATCAAAAACAACCCAATGCCAGTTCTTACGCCTCATGTTGGCTTTGAGTAGAGCATTGTGTTTTAGTGTTTCAACGTTGTCCGGACCAAGAGGTTTAAACCGATCAGATAAAATCTTTACGCCAAGGCGTCGAAGAGCGCGAATACAGGCTTTCGCGTTTATTGGCTTACCATACTCACTAGAGCGGAACGCAGCCTTGGCATCCTCATAGGAAACCCTAGCCAACATCGCGACACATGCGATTCCACAATCGGTACGGTTTCGTTGGGCAATTCTGATCACGACACAGCCTCATCAACTGAACTGATCGCATCATCCAACGATGAAACCGCATTGTCGAGAGCGTCGGCCGCGGCTTCGGACTGTGTTCCGCGCTCGCCTTGCTGCAAGCTCTCTGGCATGTTGTCATAGGAATCGCGTTCAGCGTTGGCAAGCATTTCAAGCTCTGACTTAACTTCTTCCAGCTTGTCGCGGAGCTTGTCGAGTTCTTTTCGTCGGGCCTTGTTCATCGCTCGCACTCCCAAGCCGCAGCATGCCACTCGCCACGGCAGACTTGAAGTAGTCCAAGCCAACCGGGCTTGCTCCAACCGCTCACGGGATGCCGCTGCAATCCGAGTCCGCGCAAGAAGTCGCGCGCTTCATTCTCGCTAGTCGAAGAGAAATGCAACGCGCCGTCATGGTCAACGGTCATGACACATTCCAAAACTTTATCAGTCGAATCCGCTCACGCCATTGTCGTATTGTGCGTATTGTCTTGATAGCATTTCGAATTTGGTTGCGCACCCATTTGCCATGCACCGTATGATGACGATCTCCCAATAAAGATTTCAGCCCGGCATTAAGCGTTGGACTCATGGCCTGCAAGATGCCGTAAGCAATCTGCCCGGTCATAACCAAGGCTCTTCGCTTGCGCAAAGCACGCTTCAAAATTGTTGCCAGCAAACCCAGCGAGCAATTTTTCAGCGGCAGACGGACCAGATTTCTTAAGCATTGGTCCGCCTAAACGCGCCGCGTTGCTGCACGGGTTCGTGCTGTTCGCCGGTCAACTTAGCGCGCATCTGCGCCACTAGATCGGACGTGGGCTTCTTCTCCGGTTCGCCGCGCATGGGACGCGACGTGAAGCGTGCCGTTTCGTTGATCGTGTAGAACTGTCTAGGGATGGCCATAGGGGCCTCTCCTGCTTCTGGATGGGGAGGCCCCCGGCCGTGCGGCCAGGGGCCATTTGCTTCGCTAGGCCGCTAGGGCCATCTCGCGCCATTCACTCGCCGGGAGTTCGATCACGTTCGCGCCGAGCCGTTCGAATTCTGTGGCCCGGTCGTAATCGTCCAGGTCTTGCGCGGCGCGCGTGACGGCGTTGTAGAGGCCGAAGCGGGATAGGTCGCCGCCTTCGATCAGATGTCGGAGGATGCTAGTCCCTTCGCCTTCGGTCATGCCGAAGCGCTTGGTGGTGAGGTTCACGACCTTGACCGGATCGCCTTCGATCTTGTGCGAAGCGGTCTCCGCGATCTTGTCGCAAAGCGAGTCGAAGGAAGCGCGCTGGAACGCACCCTTCACGATATCGGTGACTTGAGCCCAAAGGGCGTCATTGGTCTTCCGGCGCGTCGCGTCGGACAATAGCGCGTAGATGTCTTCGCCACCGATTTCGTGCTTGCCTCCAACGTGGTACTTGCGAGTTGAGCGCTCACCGAACGTCGCGAGGTTGGAACAGAAACCGTCGTATACGCCACCAAGAACTGAAAGCGCGCCCATCCCGACTTCACTGTTAGAGATGGTGACGGCGGGAGAAAGACAACGGACGATGTTATGTCCGCCGTCGCCAAACTTGCCGCCGATGGCCTTCAACTCGCGTTCAATCTTGCGATCCACCGCCTTGATGTAAAGGCGACGGTCCGTAATTTCGGACGACATAACCGCAAGGTCCATATCCATGAGCGCCGGAAGCACGGCTTCCGCAAGCTCTTCGTTCTCCAACGGCCGATAACGATCTGAGAGGAACGCGCGAGCCGTCCCGTCCAGCGTGCGAACCATGCGCGCAACGGGCTCCTTGCCGAACCATGCGTTGACGTTGGTACAGAGCAACGCCGGATCACTGGTCAACATGCGGTCGTAATACTTCTTCGGGATATCGACGTGTTCCGCAATCTGTTGATTGGCGATGCTGTTGACTCCGACTTCGAAGGCGTCGGCGATTTGAAGGTGAACCCGCGCGGTGGAGAGCAACGGGGCTTTGATCATGGTGACGTGATCGGTTTTCACAACCACGTCTTTCTTGGCCGCGGCCCGGCGCTCGATTTCGCGGGCTAGGTCTTGAAGGCTCTTTCCGGATTTCATTGACTGTCTCCCTTACGGCGTGATTGCCGGGTCGTTACTTCCGAAAAGGAGTATCTCAAAACCTAAAACAGGAGTCCATTTCCAATTATAGGGGTGCCTAACGCTAGGTTAATGCCCTATTTTCTCAGGGTTTACGGCGTATGTCCGGAGCTTGGCCCCGAACTCCGCTACGGCCATTTTGATGATTCGATATCGGCGGCCCCGGTCCGTGATCTTGTTCCTCTCCAATAGCCGACGCAGCGCGAGCACATGCACCATGAAGAGGACGCCTATTTGCTCTTCGGGTGATAAATCAAACTGTTGCAACATCGTGTCGGCGGCGTGCATCGCGCTATTGAGTCGGAGTTTGCGGCTCTCAGGCTCCGTCGCGGGCTCCGTCTGTGTCTCTGTCATCGGGTCTTTCCCTTCGCACTGTGCGGCCGTTTCTGAGGCAAGGTGCCATGCTCAAAGCCGGGTGCTCCGTTGCGGACCTTGGCGGCCGTCCAACGCAGCGTGATTCCTTCGCATGTCCATTTTGGCTTTCGAAGCCGATGCCGGACGCGCTTGATGATTTCAGGGTATGCGAGACCAATGGAAAGCAAGGTCTTTGGATCGCGTTTCTTAGCCGCGCGCTTGCTCACCACTTCACCGGTCTTCGCGTCTTCATAATGGGATATAAAGGCGAGCGCTTCCAAAATCGCGTCACGGATCGGTTGAAGACGACGTAGCCGCTTGGCCTTTCCCTTCTTGGGCTCCGGCGGGATTGGCTTATAGGTTCGCAGGATCGCGACACGCTCAACCAACTTGCAGCGAGAATCGCCCCATGCGCGAAGAGGCGCGAAGCCTCGCGGCTGTGCTAGCTGATTATGGACGGCGACAAGATCGGGAATGTTCATCGTGGAAAAAGGGATGGGTTGTTGTAGCGGCATGAAATTGCCCTCTTCAAAATATCAACTTGCGAAATTCGTTTTGTGAAAATGCCGGTGTTGCAACACGCAACCATCAATTCCGCTTCCGTGAGTCCGCGTTTCAGTTGCGGACCAAGCGGACCGGGTGCGAGGTACAAAGTACGCTCCGAAAAGGAGCCGACTTGCAGAAGCCAAAAGACATTAGCCCCGAGCGCCCAACGGCGCGCGAGCCATTCAATCTGTTCCTCCCTGTTCTTGAGTTTAAAGCGAATTGGAGTTGTACGGCGTGCGGGCCGCTCTTGCGATTTCAGTTCAAGCCAAAATTGACCTTCACAATCGGGGAGCCTTAAGTACCCTTCAACGTCGGGCATCCCCCTCATAACGAGATTTTCGATGCGATTGATGTGGAGCGCTTCGCCTAGTGATCGGCGAGCACCTGAGAGCCATGACCACAAGGATTTTTCAAGCGCCATTGCGGGCTCCGAAGATCGCGGAGGCTTCGCATTTGCCGGGCAGAATGGCCGTGATGGTGTTGTTTGAAAATGCGTAGCCTATGCCATGGTCCCGATGAATCGCCGTCCAGTACGCAAAGACGTTTTGGCGAGTCATCTCGAAATTCGCCATGCACGCGCCAACGGTTCGGCCGGTCGGGTCGTCAAGGAACCAACGAAGGAAATCGGCTCGCTTGCTTTTGGTCTTGACCAGCTTTCGGAGCTTCGGCGCAGCGGACTTGCCGCCGTCGCGCGGCCGGGCTGTTGATTTGATCACTCTTTGGAGCAGCGCCGCGGCCGGCGGCGCTATAACAACCAATTGCGGATCATGGCTCCGCACGATGACGGGCAGGATAACACGCATGAAATTGGTTTCCGAAAATAGACTGTCTCTGAAACACGAAATAGGTAGCTGAATCCGGAAACAAGGTCAAGCCCTTCGGCGGCGACATTCGCGCTCACTAGGGATCGTCATCCCCTCTTCACTTCGGAGCCTATTCCGATACCAATTAATCGAGGCTAGGCTGTATGTGGTCCTGGGATGGACTTTCTTGACCGCAGTTAGAACCTCCGCGTTGATCCTTCCGCACTTCAAGGATGCGATGATGATTTCCCGCACTGTGCGGGTCTTCTTTTTGCGTTTTGGCATGCCTTTACGATCCTTGGACTATATAGAGGCAAAGGGGCCTGCCGTTATCGCAAACATGGTAATCCCCGTCCTGAGAGGGACGGACTTGCTCATCTCTGAAAACATGCCCGGTGGGGATGTACCGCCAAACACGGGGCTCAATCTCTTCAACATCGCTTGCAGGAACCGGGGCACAGTCGTTTCCGCTGCAACACGCTGATTCATACCAAAAGTGGGAGCGAGCGGGTATGATGAAAGCAATCAGACATAGAGCTACGATTAATCGCTTCATCGTCAAATCTCCTATATGGAAATTGCAAAAGGTTCGTAAGCGGCGGAAATGCGGTCCCACTTCAACAATGTGATTGTGCCTCCTGTTCGTCCGCCCGCGATCAAAACCGCGGCGGCAATGGCGACGGGATCGCCAACGGCTAGAATGAAATCCTCTTGTGAGAAAGATTGAAGGACGGCGGAAAGTTGTTTGATGGCTTGTGCCATCCGATCTTTGAAGATGTTGCCCGGTCCAAGCATGAAGACCAATTGGCCATACACCGCCGCGGGCGTAAGATCGTATTTTGGAACAAACTCACGCTTATCCCGACAATAATAAGCCGGTTGTTGAACAACGAAGACGCGGGGGTTTTTCATTGCACGCCGCCCTGAGAAGGCAACCGCTCTGCAATTTGTTCGATTGTCGCCCTAGCAATGCGCGTTGCGAATTCAATGATTGCTTCGTCGGAGACGCGAAACATGGTCACGTCTTCGTCAATGACTTCGAAGCCCAATTGCATTGCGGCTTCCAAAATGAAGTGATGTTGTTCGGTGAATTGGTCTCGCGTGATCACAATGACAGTCCTTCTAAAAAATCCCGGAGGCCCGTTCCCGCAATGGCGTCCGCAACGTTAATCCGCTTTGTGACCACCGAACGAATGTATGCATCAGGACCGGGCGCTTCGAAATCAACGACTTCAATATTCTTGCCGCCTATCTTCGTCGCGCGCTCCATAGCCTGTTGTCGCAAGCGAGCGCTGAAAGTGTGCGAGTACCAAATAATCTTGGAGGCAACGGACATATCTTGACCGCGCCCACCTGACTTAGCGTGTCCGACAAGAGGCTTTATGCTCCTATTTTCACGGAATGATGTGAGAGCATTTAGCTTTTCCTTGTCGGACACTCGACCATGGTATTCGGCGACTTTATGCCCGTCAGCCAACAAACGCGCCACCACGAAATCAATATCCGGCTGAAACTGGCACCAAATAATCACCTTGCCGGGCGCTAGATAAACCTCTTTGGAGAGCGCTTCGAGTCGCGGATTCACGCCTGGAATCTTTTTCATCTGGCCGAATTCATCAAACACAAATCCGCTGAATACCTGTTGCAATTTTCCAAGCCGCGCCGCGCGCTCGCCGACTGACACGCGCTCCTTCCCAATGCTTACAATGTAACCGCGGTGAAGCTCGCGATAGACTTCCATTTGCTCCGGTGAAGGCGTGATCTTGCGCAGCACCGGAACAAGGTCGGGCATGTCCGTACAATCTTCGCGCAACACAACGCTTGTGAGCCGCGCCATTCGCTTGCGCAGATCGTCTTCGTTCTTATATCCAACTACTTTTGCGAAGCTTCGGCCGCGGATGTTGCGAGTTTCTTCAACGGCATATTGCGCTTTGAAGTCTGCATACGTATCGAAGCCAAGCGCGCCCTTTTCCAACAATTCAAATTGGCTAAACGCGGCAAGTGGGCTCCCGGTGATCATCGTTCCGGATAGGATATCTCGGAACAAGCAATGACGCGCCATGGCGCGGGCCATCTTGGTACGTTTACTGCCCGGCGTTCCAAAGTCATCGCTTTCATCAAAGATTGCGAGGACGCGGCGATGCTTAAGGAAACGCGCGACGGCTTTCCGCACGTCTGGCCGTGTCATGCTTTCAGAGTTGATCGCTAGCCACATAAGCCGCGAGTTACTCTTAATAGTGGCGAGCTGTCGCCACCATTGCGCTTGCCGCGCATGCCATGCTTCATGCTCCGCTTTGGGAAGGCGCTTGACCGCTTTGATACCTGAGATGACTGAGCGCCACACAAGCCCATCATGCGGGACACCATCCCACATATGAATCGGCAATTCACGTTCGATCCAATTAGCATGAACGCCGTTGGGAGCGAAGATCAACACGCCGTCAATCAAGCCGCGCTTGTAGAGATGACACGCGCGATCAATTTCCGCTTTGCTCTTGCCTGTTCTCATACTCCATGCCAATGCCTTGCACGGAGCGTCAACGCGCAATTCAAATTCACGCAATTGATGCTCATAACACTTGGTTTTGAAGTTTGCAGATAAAAGAGCTTCGGTGCTCATGGCCCAGCCCTTCTAAAGGAGGCCCCAACCTTGTCGGTCCATCGTCCTTTGCAGAAATTATAGATTAGAGACACAACACGGGTATTTCGTTTTGTGTAGCCTTTACGCGGCTTGATTTGATCAAGTGAGGGCTGCCAAGGATGATAGCGAGTTTTTGTGCTCTTTCCCCAATTCAGACGATGGCCAGTTACAGAACATCGCATCGGGCGGCACATCATCGCTATATCGTCATAGGTAAGGATGAACGGAATTCCGAACAGCCGGGCACGTTCTCGCGTGTCGTGATACAAGGCGCGGACTGGATATCGATTTCGGTAGCGGCGTTTGTAGCCCGGATTGCGTTTATACCAATCACGGTTGCCAGCACGCCGTTCTTCCTTTTTATGTTCGGGAAGACTGGCTCTCCATGCGCGATGATATTCGGGATTGTAGGTCACTTCCTATATCTCTCATAAGTCTTAGCTTCCGCGCTGATTGGGCAACCTTTGTAGCAAGCAGGCATCGCGGACATGAGCGCTTCGAATTCGCCCCGGTCACCCTCGCCGTCATCCGCCTCCGAAACAACTTCGTCATGTACGGAGATGAGCAAATCGTAAGTGGGATGCGCTTCAAGTTCGATCTTCGCCGAAGCGAGCACGTCCCGCGCAATCGCTTGCGTTATGTTCTCACAATTATGAACGATTAAGCAGCGGGTTCGGTCCGCAGAGCGAATAACAAACCGATTCCGTGGACCGCAGTTCGAAAGATCGAATACCCGCGCTTGTGTCGATAATAGGCGGTTGACCTTGATACGCCGTGGTTGCTCCCCGCATAATGCATAGCGGTCAGGTAATGAAACCGCTGCTCTGTTATATCGATTGCCCGATGATGCATATTTCCAACCTCTATCCGTCAAAACTTCATGATCAGGCGTCATCCACATTCCATCGCAACTGATTACTTCCTTGATACCATTGAATGCGACTCCGCCGTGGTAAACCCACTCAACTCCATCCCACACGCGGTCTTGCATGCGAACCTCTTGGATCGGAACCCACCCATATTCCGTCAACACATCCGTCTCTTCGGCAATGCAAAGCTTGCCGCCGTAGGAGCTTTGACGAGTCCACTTTTTCGTCTTTTGATCAATCCCCATGAAGCGCAACGACGGCCGCGACTCGCCCCATGAAGTCTTGGCCATCTTAATTTCAGGATCGCAATAGTTGAGTGTGCGGCCAGAGGGCAGACGACATTTAAGGAAGCGACCTTTCATGTACCAAGTTACAACGCCGCACTTTATCTTGCGCTGCTCAATCGGCTTGCCTTGGAGCCGCACGGCTTGTATCGCCGCGGCCTCCTGGTCCTTCCACATCTGCGGCACTTCCGGATAACGACTGCGGTACGTGTCAACGGTGAACTTGCACAATGCGAGTTCGTGGATGATCTTTTCCGGGTCCTCGCGTTCATCGGTCAATCGACGCTTGGACATAGAGGCTTCGCGACACGCAGCCTTGTGCTTCTTAGCGTCGTAACCATCGTCCTTGGTGAAATCGGCTTGCGACGGGAAGAGCTTCTTGTGAACGATCCGCTCATATTTGGCGAGCCGCGCCGCACCCATCATCTTGAGCACGTCTTTCCGTGTAAGATAAATGTTATAGGTGCGCAGTGTGATCAGGAATTTGATGTAACCCATTCCATAACCAAGGCCCAACACGGCGACCTTACCGAAGTCGCGTTGTGTGGAGCCCATAGCATTGATGACTTGAGCAATTCGAGCCTCTGGGTTTTTTGCGAGAGCTTTTTCATCCTTGACGATTTGGTAGCCGTAGATTCCAGACGCCATGTCGCAATAAATGTCGCCGCCCTCGAAGAATACGTTCAATGCCGCTGTTGCGCCGCTCTCCCAAAGCACGCATCGCGCTTCAATGGCCGCATAGTCCGCGGTCCAAAGCTTGCGACCGGGCGGGGCTATGATCGAACCACGCAAACACGACGCAATTAGATTCATCGCGTCGTCCTTGCCGTCTAGGAATTCACACCATTGTAAATCGCGCGACTTGATCGCCGCGCAAGCCTCATCGATGGAGATACCTTTGACGAATTTGCCTTTAGGCAAATTGTGTATTTGTATGCCGCGACCGGCAAAGCGGCCCGTTCTCTCTGCGCCGCAGTACAACAGAAGCTCGCGGGCTCTGTTGTCTTCATCAACACACTCCAACATGCGTTGATATTTGTTCGTGGAGGTGCGGTTGACTTCCTTGACAATTTCAATGACGCGGCGGCACCGCGGCGAAAGCTCCATGCGGTCAAGAATCCATTCAAGGGTCTTTGCTTTGGTGTCCGGCAGTTGAATCAATTCTTCGTTGGCTAGCCAATTCTTGATAACAGCGCGTTGCGTTGCGGACTCGATACCGGTCATCTCCCGTAGCTCGGCATTCGCTTTGATCTTGGCGCGGGCAACAAGGTGAAGAGCGGCTTTAGCTAGATCAACATCAATGAGCACACCACGACGATTCATCTTCTGCGTGATGTGCCAAACGTTTTGCTCCATCGGAGATAGATCGGGGAGAGCATTCGACAATCCCATTTCAGCGCGAACGTCTTGTTTGTTGTAGCTCCAAATCTGTTCGATGCCTTCAACGTCTTCATTCCAAACTAATTCATCATCGCCGAATATCTCGCGCTCCGCCTTCGTTAGCTTTTTGGGCTTGCTGTATTTCTTCAACAGCGCTTCGCCGCGCGGGTCCTTCTTGACGGCGAGGTTGAGCGCACTAATCGCGCCATCCAAGGCGCGGGGCAGGGCGTGTGCCGCGGCTTTGGCGGCGGAGCACAGCCATTGATCTTCATAAATCTCCGGCCAACCGTGTTGAGGGACGGCGACGTGTTCCCAAACGTAGGTTTCAAATGCGGCGTTGTGCGCTTCGATCTTGCCGCCGGTCGCGATGTACGCAAACAAATCCTCCGGCGGTGCGCTCTCTTCGATACCAATAGCCGGGTGCGCTCTATGCCAAAGCTTCGGCTCCTTCGGGTCCATACCGGGCAGATGATATGAGAGGCAAAGGAGTTGGGTTGAAGGATGCTTGGAATAGAGCCACGCGCCACGGCCCTTGCGTCCTGCTAGTTCGCAAGCACTGCGAGTTTCAAAATCAATAGTGCAGCGGGGAGGGCGCTCGGGCCGCCCGCGCGAGCGGACTAGTGCGGCCACTTGATAATTCCGATCATGACAGCTAGGTGGTTAGATCAAGATCAGGATCGCCGAGAAAACTTAGAACAGTCCGCATCGGCGTTGTGTGCTGAATGGGGCT
>Ga0210377_10000877_pt1 | contig 28469 bp, 31 predicted proteins | sample PLM4_65_b1redo_FD_155480 | JGI IMG/M metagenome (GOLD analysis project Ga0210377, IMG submission 155480) | Groundwater sediment microbial communities from an aquifer in East River, Colorado, USA - PLM4_65_b1 redo | ecosystem: Environmental > Terrestrial > Soil > Riparian zone | place: USA: East...
TTCGCCCGGGCGGCCGCTCGAGCGCATCCTCCGCCTCGACCGGCGCTTCTATCTGCAGGACGGCGTGCTCGTGAAGACCGATCGCGCCTCGATGGCCAGCTCGCTCGAGGTGCGCGTGCCTTTTCTCGACAACGCCATGATCGCGTTCGCCAACGGCCTGACCGCGGATCGCAAGGTCCGCGGCCGCACTTCGAAGTGGCTGCTCCGCGAATACGCGCGCCGCTACTTCCCCGAATCCATCTGGCGCAGGCCGAAGAAAGGATTCGGCGCGCCGCTGGCCCGCTGGTTCCGCGCGGACCTGCGCCCGCTCGTGCGCGACACGCTGTCTCCGTCACGGCTGGAACGCGACGGATTCTTCCGCACTGACGCCGTGATGACTCTGCTCGAAGAACACGAGTCGGGAAAGCGCGATCACCGCAAGAAGATCTTCAACGTGCTGATGTTCACGATGTGGTACGAATGGGCCAGCGATCTCTCATGAGTCAGAAAGCAGAAATCTCTCCGTAAGCACTTCTGCTTTCTGCTTTCTGCTTTCTGATTTCGACGCATGACCGCCACCGATTTCAACCGCCAGTACTACGAGGCGACATCGCCCGGCCGCGACGACTACTGGCGTCTCATGGCCGCGCCGCGGCGGCGCGTGCAGATGATCCTCCGCCTCATCGGCGGCATTGCCGGCGCGCAATCGATTGTCGACCTCGGCTGCGGCAACGGCGTGCTTCTCGAGGAGATCCGCCGCCGCTATCCGCGGCCGCGACTGGCCGGCATCGATCTCTCCTCCGCGCAGATCGAATTGAACCGGCAGAGAGATCCCACGATCGAATGGATCGCGGCGGACGCGCAGCAATCGGTCGCCTCGCTCGACAATCGATTCGACATCGTCGTCACGTCGGAAGTGGTCGAGCACCTCGACGATCCGGATTCGTTTCTGCGCAATGCGGCGCGCCTCGCTGCGCCAGGGCGCGGGCACCTCGTCCTCACCACGCAGAGCGGCACCATCAGCGAGACCGAGCGGCGCGTCGGTCATGTGCATCACTTTCCGCCGGATGAGATGCGCGACCTGCTCGAGCGCGCCGGCTGGAACCCGATCCGCGTCTGGAACGAAGGCTTCCCGTTCCACGATCTCTCGAAGTGGTTCGCCGGACGCAACGCCGACGCGATGATGCAGCGCTTCGACTCGCGCGCCTACGGTCGGGCCGAGAGGCTCGCCTGCTGGATGTTGCGCACGGCGTTCCTGCTCAACTCGCGCCGGCGCGGCGCACAGCTCTATGCCGTGGCCGTGCGGGCATGACGGTGTGTGGCCACCAGAATCGGACTTACAACAGCGTCCCGCGCAGGATCGTCAGCGCCACCGTGAAGTAGATGACCAACCCGGTGACGTCGACGAGAGTGGCCACGAACGGCGCCGAGCTCGTCGCCGGATCGACGCCCAGGCGCCGCATCAGGAACGGCAGCATGCTTCCGGCAATGGTGCCGAACGTCACCACTCCGATGAGCGAGGTCCACACGGTGAACGCCACCAGCAGGTAGTGGGGGCCGTAGTTGGTGAAGTGCAGGTTCTGCCACATCACGACACGTCCGAATCCGATCGCGCCGAGCAGCGTGCCCAGGGCCAGGCCGGAGACGAGCTCGCGGCCGAAGACGCGGAACCAGTCGCGCAGCCGAAGCTCGCGCAGAGCGAGCGAACGGATGATCAGCGAGGTCGCCTGCGACCCGGAGTTGCCGCCGCTGCTGATGATGAGGGGCACGAACAGCGCGAGCACCACGGCGTGGGCGATCTCCCCTTCGAAGTAACCCATCGCCGTCGCCGTCAGCATCTCCCCGATGAACAGCACCGACAGCCACCCGGCGCGTTTCCGGATCATCGACACTGTTCCCACCTGCAGGTACGGCCCGTCGAGCGCTTCCATGCCGCCCAGTTTCTGGATGTCTTCCGTCGCTTCCTGCTCGGCGACGTCGAGCACGTCGTCGACCGTGATGACGCCGAGCATGTGCGCATCGGAATCGGTCACCGGCAGGGCCAGGCGATCGTATTTCTCGAACGCCTTCAACACCTCTTCGCGATCGTCGGTTGCGAGCACGCAGACGAGCGGCGGTTCGCCGATATCGCCCACTCGGGTGTTCGGATCGGCGAGGACGAGCGACGACAGCCTGACGTCTTCGAGCAGCACGCCGCGTTCATCCACCAGATAGACGACGTTCACGGCCTCGGTCTCGCGGCCGGTCTTCCGGATGTGTTCGAGCGCTTCAGCGGCCGTCATGTCCGGCCGCACTGTCACGTACTTCGGCGACATGAAGCGGCCCGCCGCGTGCTCCGGATATCCGAGGAGCCAGCGGGCGTTCTTCAGATCCTCGGGCGACAGCGCCGCGAGCAGCCGTCGCGTCACCTCGGCCGGCATCTCCTCCAGAAGGCGCGTGCGGTCGTCGGGAGGCATCGTGGCCAGAACGGAGCGAACCTGCTCGTTCGTGAGCGATTCGATCAACTCTTCCTGGTGGTTGGGCGGGAGGTAGGAGAAGACTTCGCCGGCGCGCTCCTTCGGCAACAGGCGGAAAACGAACGCTTCCTCCTCTGCGGGCATGGCGATCACCAGGTCGGCTACGTCGGAGGGGTGCAGCTCCACGAGAGCATCGCGCAGCCCTTTCCAGTCATGATCGGCGATCGTTCTGCGCAGTCTTTCATCGAAATCACGCTCGGGTGCGGGTTCGCTCATGGATTTGGATGATACGCGTCTGCGATAATCCGCCGCGAATGTCCGTTCTCCGGCTGAACATGCTGGGCGACTTCCAGATGCACTCCGCATCCGGAGAGCTGGTGACCCTGTCCGCGAAGAAGTCGCAGGCCCTCCTCGTGTACCTCGGCGTGAAGCCGACGCAGCTCGTGTCGCGCGAGAAGATCGCCAATCTGCTCTGGAGCAGCACCGGGCCCGAGCAGGCCCGGCAAAGTCTGCGTCAGCTTCTGTCGAGCCTGCGCAAAGAGCTGCTGCAGATCTCGCCGAAGCAGAAGATCCTCGTCGAAGAATCCGATTTCCTGCGCGTCGATCCGGCCACGGTCACCTCGGACGTCACCGAGTTCGAGTCGCTCGTCGGCAGCGGCACGGAAGAAGCGCTGGCCGGAGCGGTTCAGCTCTACCGGGGTGACTTCCTCGACGGCTTCACGATCGACGAGGAGCGATTCGACCAGTGGCTGCTCGCCGAGCGCGATCGCCTTCACCGCATGGCTCTGCGCGCCCACGCCCAGCTCATGGACATCCAGACACGCCGCGGCGCGGTCGACGAAGCGATCGGCACCGCCCAGCGGTCGCTGCGCATCGACGTCCTCCAGGAGCCCGTGCATCGCGGACTCATGCGCCTCTACATGCAGAGCGGCGATCTGGTGAACGCGCTGCAGCAGTTCGAGGTCTGCGCGCGCGTCCTGAAGCGCGAGCTGAGCATCGATCCCGATCCGGAAACGAAAGCGCTCCAGCAACAGATCGCGCAACTGCGCGCGAAACGCGCGGTAACGCCGTCGACCCCGCAAGAGAGCGCACCGGGCGACGATCGGAAGACCGTGCTCGTCGTCGAGGACAACGTCCTCAATCGCGAGCTGGCGAACGCTCTGCTGAAGAACGCCGGCTACAACGTCCTCACGGCCGCCGACGGAGCCGACGCCCTCATGCTCCTCGGACGCGAGCGCGTCGATCTGCTGCTGCTCGACATCGACCTCCCCTTCATCGACGGACACAAAGTGCTCGAGGCGCTGAAGGAAAAAGGCATCGAGGTCCCGACGATCTTCATGTCCGGCCTTCCGGGCGAGGATCCGGAAATCAAGGCGTTCGAGATCGGCGCTGCTGACTTCATTCGCAAGCCTGTCAAGAACAATGTGCTGCTCGCCCGCGTCGCTCGCGTACTAAAACCCGAGTGAACTGAAAAAGGCCACTCGGCGCGAGCTTTTTCAATTTTCAATCTTCAATTTCCCGTCAGCCCTTGCCTGAGTCTTGCCTATGAACCTACATTGCCAGCCATGCCGGACAAAATCCTCATCGTCGAAGACAATCCGCTGATCGCCGAGGCGATCGAACAGGCCGGTCAGCGGTTCCGGATGACGGCCGACCGCGCCAGCGATGGCTGGGATGCGATCGAAATGCTCGAGACCGAGGAGTACGCGGCGATCGTGATCGACACCGATCTGCCGCGGCACAGCGGCTTCGGCGTCCTCGCTTATCTGCGGGAGGAGATCGGCGACGATCTCGAGAACGTGATCGTCATGACCAGCGCGGATTGCGGCGAAGTCGAGCGCAGCCTGTGCCAGCACGGCGTGACCGTTGTCGCGAAGGACGACGTGGCAGCCGAGGTCGAGCGATCACTGGAAGCGCGCCGAAGCTGACGCTCGAAGTGTGGGGCTCACGCCTTCGCGGCCACCGAACTCGCCCGCAGCACCTTCAGAATCGCCGCCGCCGAGCGCTCCACGTCCTCTTCGCTGGTCGCCCAGTTCGATACGGAGATGCGCATCGCCGCCATGCCGTGCCACGTCGTGCCGGCGAGCCAGCACGTCCCTTCGCGCTGCACGCCGGCGATGACCTCGCGTGTGATCTCGTCCGATCGACCGAAGCGCACGAGCACTTGATTCAGCACGACGTCGTTGAGGATCTCGACCTGAGGATCGCGCTGCAGGAGACCGGCGAACTGCCGCGCCCGGGCGCAAAGACGATCGACGAGATCGGCAACGCCACGCCTGCCGAGCGAACGGAGCGCCGCGTACGTCGGAATGCCGCGAGCGCGGCGCGAGAACTCCGGCGCCCAGTCGAAGTTGTCGCGCTCGATGCCGCTGGTCTGCTCGAGGTACGAAGCGGACACGGTCATCGCGGCGCGATGCGCGGCCGAATCGCGCACGATCGCGTATCCGCTGTCGTACGGCACGTTCAGCCACTTGTGCCCGTCGGTCGCCCACGAGTCGGCGAGGTCGAGTCCATCCACGACGGCGGAGTGCTTCTGCGAGGCCGCCGCCCAGAGCCCGAACGCGCCGTCGACATGGAGCCACGCACCCCGCGCCTGCGCCGCTTCGGCAATCTTGCGCAGAGGATCGACCGATCCGGTATTGACGTTGCCGGCCTGCGCGCAGACGATCGTCGGGCCCTCGATGCCGGCGAGTGCGCGATCCAGCTCGTTGGCTTTCATCCGTCCCTGATCGTCGGTGCCGACCGCTCGCAACGCCTTCGTCCCGAATCCCAGCATGCGCATCGCGGTGTGGATCGTGACATGCGCTTCGGCGCTGACGATGAGATTCACGGGAGGCGCACCGATCAGGCCCTGCTCCTCGACATTCCAGCCGATGTTGCGCAGGACCGCGTGGCGCGCGGCGGCGAGACACGTGAAGTTCGCCATCTGGCATCCGGTGACGAATCCGACGCTCGCCTGCTGCGGAAGACCGAGCAGATCGAGCAGCCATCGTTGCGCGATTTCTTCGACCACTGCAGCCACCGGCGACACCGCGTAGATGCCCGAGTTCTGGTCCCAGGCCGACGTCAGCCAATCGGCGGCAATGCTCACGGGCAGGCTGCCGCCGATGACGAATCCGAAGTAGCGCGGACTGGTGCTGCCGACCGTTCCGCGATCACCGACGGCAGCGAGTGCGTCGAACACGCGCGCCGGGTCTTCCCCCTCGAGGGACAGCGAGACGTCGAGGGCGCGGATCAATTCATCGTGCGTGGCGCGCGCACCGACGTGCCGCTCAGGAATCCGGCGGAGAAATTCGACGGCGGCGTCATACGCGCGGCGGAGGAGCGGTTCGTTGACGATCGTTTGCGACATGCTGTTTACTCGTTGAACGATGTACACCATCAGCACAGACAAGTCGATGCTTGACATCGATTTGATTCACCGTTTTCTCAGCTCTGAATCGTACTGGGCGAAGAACATTCCTCGCCAAGTCGTGGAACGCTCGATCGACAACTCACTGTGTTTCGGAGTTTTCGACGATGGTGAGCAGGTCGGCTTCGCACGCGTCATCACCGACTATGCAACTTTTGCATACGTCGGGGATGTGTTCGTCGCCGCGGGCCATCGCGGCCAGGGCGTGTCGAAGCAGTTGATGCGCGCGATCCGCGAGCATCCCGCACTCGCCGGCCTTCGGCGCTGGCATCTCGTGACCTCAGACGCGCACGGGCTCTATCGCCAGTTCGGTTTCCGCGAGGTGGAGAAGCCGGAGCGGCATATGGAGCTCGTGGTGAAGGAGCCGTATTCGGGTTGACGGCGGACGGTGGACGGGGGACGGGGGCCACCATCGCGAGAGCGATACTCATCGCCTGAATGCCAGGCCGAGAAACCGCGTGAGGGTTGACGGTGGACGGTTGACAGTGGACGAGGCCCCGCGTCGCGAGACCGGTGATTGCTCCTCTGATGTTCAGGCGCCGGGGACTGCTCTCGCGACATAGGGCCTCGTCCACCGTCAACCGCCCACCAACCCAATCAGCCCCGAACGGCCATCCCCGCCAACAGCCCCGACACACTCGCCTTCAGGGCCTCCGGCTTCACCGGTTTGCGCAGGATGTCGTCGGGCGGGATGTCCGCGCTCGTCGCGCCGATCGGGATCTCGTTCGTATACATCCCGGACATGAGCACGACCTTCGTGGCGGCGGTCTCGATGTTCCCCTTGATGGCCTGACAGAGCTCGCGGCCATCCATCTTCGGCATCGCCACATCGGCGACGACGACGTCCGGCTTGTGAGCCATCGTCATGCGCAGACCTTCGGCGCCGTCGGGAGCGGTGAGCACGATGTATCCGCTTCCGTTCAGCGCGTCGCGCGTCAACGCACGCAGCGCGGGGTTGTGGTGGACGACCAGAATCAGCGGCTTGCGCTCTGCGGGTGGCGGTTCGGGTGCGGGGGCCGGCGGAGTTGGCGGTGCGGCCGGGATCTCTTCGGTCAGTGCCGGCATCGGCTCGGTCACGTTGACCGGCACGATCGGACTGAACGATTCGCCGCGAATGGCCGCGACCTCCTCGGGCGTGAACGGGCGCTCGCTCGTCTTCAGCGTGCGCAGCTCGGCCTCGATGGTCTCGCGCTCGGTCTGATGCTCGCGCCGCTGCTGCTCGATCGTGCGGCGATACCGATCCTCGGTCTTCTGCATCTTTTCGAGGAGCGAATCGCGGATGGACGTCCACTTCTGCTGGGCGGTTCGGAACGCCTCGCGCTCGCTCTCGACCGCCTGCTGCAGCGAGGCCAGGCGCATGTTCAGGCTACGGGCCTCGGCCTTCGCCGCTTCCTTTTCGACCGTGGCCTGGCCGATGTCCGCCTCGTGATCGCTGGCGAGATGCGTCACGATCTTCTGCAGCTTCTCGTTCCATTCTAGATCGAGCTGTTCGCGAGCTTTCTTCTCTTCCTCCGCCGCGGCGCGGGCCACGCGAAGCTCGTGGTTCATGGTGGCAAGCGCGCTCGTGGAATCATCGAAGGCGCGCTGGGCATCGTGCATCTGTGACTTCAGTTCGCGCAATTCGGCGCGCGCGGTCTCGCGCTGCTCCATGATCTCGCCGACGTCATGCTCGTGATCGGTGGAGAGATGCGTGACGATCTGCTGGAGCTTCGACTCCAGCTCGTTGCGTTCCGCGGCGGCGCGACTGCGCTCCTCGTCGAGCGCCTTGCGCATGGCGGTAAGGTCGCGCGAAAGCGCGATGCGTGTGGCGCTCGCCTCTTCGAGCATCCGCTGTGCGTCCTGAAGGCGCCCGGCCATCTGCCGGGACTCCGCGCGCGCCGTCTCGCGCTGGCTCACCGCATCGCCGAGGTCGCTTTCGTGATCGGTGGCGAGGTTGGCGACGATGCGATTGAGCTTCTCGCTCCATGACACCTCGAGCGCGTTCTTGTCCTCCACGGCGCGGATGCGCTCGGCGTTGAGATCGACCTGCAGATCCTCGACCTGCTTGCGGAACGCTCCGGCGCGCTCTTCGGCGGCGGCCAGGCGGGTCTCGAGATCGCGGCGGACATCGCTCTCGCGCGTGACGACCGCCGCCGTCGCCTCGGCGACGCGGCGCATCTCGGCGTCGTATCGGCGCTGAAGCTCTTCCACGCGCTGATGCAGAGCCCGCACGTCGCGCTGGCTCGAAGCCAGCCGCTCCTCCGCTTCGCGCCGGAGGTCGGCATTGCGCGAGGCGTCCGCCGAGCGCTCCGCCGCGATCTGCCGGAGCCCCTCCATCTCGCGCGCCGAAGATTCGCCGGCGCGTGCATTCTGTGCGGCGGCACTCGCCTTCAGCTCATCGCGTTCGGCCGCAACCGCGCGCAGGGTGTCGGCCGCGGTCTCGACCTGGCGCTGCAGCGTGGCGTTCTCCTCTTCGTATTGCGCGAGCAGCCTCGCTTCGTGATCGCGAGCTTCCTGGGACTCGGTCTCGCGCTGCAGCGCGGCCTCGACTGCAGCAGCGCGTGAGGCCTCGAGCTCCGGCCCGAGCTGCGCGAGCTGCTCCTCCAGCTCGCGGACCCGCGCCGACAACTGCGAGGAGAGCGCCTTCATGCGTTTCTCGTCCGTGGCGTACGCTCCGCGCAACTCCTCGTGCTCGGCGACTTTCGCCGCGAGCTGCGCGCGAACGCGATCGAGCTCCGCGAGATCGGCCGCGTGCTGATTGCGAACCGTCGCCAGCTCCGCCTGATTGGCGATGAGCTGACTGCCGACCGACTCGAGTTGCCCGCTCACCGCTTCGAGCGCTTGCCCGGTGCGCTCTTCTTCCGCGGCGCGCTCGCTCTTCGCCGCCTCGATCGCCTCCTCGAAGCGGCCCCGCTCGGCGGCCCCGGCCGCAGTGAGCTCCTGCTCCTTCTCGCGAGACGTGGCGCGCACACGCTCGGCGTCGCGATGCGCTTTCTGCAGTTCAGTGCGGAGCTGATCGACCGCCGTCAGCGCCTCGCCGCGCGACTGCTCGAGGAGCTGCCGCTCCTCGCGCCACAACTTCTGCTTCGACTCGATCTCCGTGGCCGCGGCGCGCCGCATCTCCGCCGCCGCGTCGCGATGCGCGTTCGCTTCTTTCCGAACGCCGCCCAGTTCTGCCTGCAGCCTCTCGATCAGAACGCCAGCCTCACCCTCCGCCATCGGTTGGGTGCGCGTCATCGGATGCCGCATCAGGAAACGTCCCGCCGCGGCGATGACGTTCGCCGCGACGTACGCGATCACCGACGCCGTGGTGAATCCGGCGCCGCCCAGGATCCAGTCCAGGAGCATCGCCGCGAGCGACGCGGCCAATCCGATGACGCTCCCCTCGAGGCAGGCGATGACGGCAACGGTGCCCACGGACAGGTAAGTCCCGTCATAGCCCGGCGCGAATGCGGCGACCGTTCCGTTGATTCCGGCCGCGAGCGCAACAAGCGCCGCCGCCCTTCCCACCCCGAGCAGTCTCACGCGCGCTGAACGCCCGTGTACCGCAGCACCATCAGGCATTTGCAGGACCCTTGTGACGTCGAGAGAGCCTCCCTAGTGTAGCCGATTTCTCCGCGGAATCTTTGCGGCCCGGGAGCGTTAAAACCAGCGCGTGAGCCAGCGACGAACGAGAGAGGTGCGCATCGGGAACGTCACCATCGGCGGATCCCATCCCATCGCCGTGCAGTCGATGACGGCTACGCGCACGCAGGACATCGACGCCACCATCCGCCAGGTCGAACTGCTCGAAGAGGCCGGAGCGGATGTCATCCGCATCGCCGTCGACAACCCGAAGGACGTGGCCGCACTGGCGGAGATCCGCCGGGCACGTCCGAACGCGAATCTGTCGATCGATCTGCAGGAGAACTACAGACTGGCCGAGTCGGTCGGGCCGCTCGTGCAGAAGCTCCGCTACAACCCGGGGCATCTGCATCACATCGAGCGCGACAAGCCGATCGCGAGCAAAGTGCGATATCTGGTCGACATCGCACGCGCGCACGGCCACGCGCTGCGCATCGGTGTGAATTGCGGCTCGGTCGATCCGGCCAAGCTCGACAAGTACCCGAAGGACGATTCCATCACGCCGATGGTCGAGTCGGCGCTCGAACACTGCGCGATGCTCGATGACCTCGGCTTCGATCAGTACGTCGTGTCGCTGAAGGATTCGGACCCGAACAAAGTGATGGACGCGAACATCCGCTTCGCCGCGGCGCGGCCCGACGTGCCGCTGCATCTGGGAGTCACGGAAGCGGGCATGCCGCCGGACGGGATCATCAAGACGCGCGTCGCGTTCGAGCAGCTCATCACGCGCCACATCGGCGACACGATCCGCGTCTCGCTCACGCTCCCCTTCGAGCGCAAGGGCGAAGAGATCACCGTCGGCCGGCAGATACTCGACGACATCGCGAACGGCCGCTTCCGTTCGGTGCCGCGGTTCGAGCAGACGGGGCTCAACATCATCAGTTGCCCGTCATGCTCGCGTGTCGAGAACGAGGCGTTCATCGATCTCGCTCAGAACGTCCGCGAGATGACGCGGTACGCGAAGGAGCACGACATCACGATCGCCGTGATGGGCTGCCGCGTGAACGGCCCGGGAGAGACCGACGACGCCGACCTCGGGATGTGGTGCGCACCGAGCTTCGTCAACCTGAAGCGCGGTCCGCGGACACTCGGGCAGTTCTCCTATGACGAGATCCTCGGACGACTCCGCGCGGAGCTCGACAAGCTCATCGAAGAAAAACGCGCCGTTGGAGTGACCGGTTGAAGCGATTCCACTACCTCGCGGTTTCCCTCTCCATCATCATCCTCGACGCCTTCACCAAATGGCTGGTCAGCGATCGCATCGGTCTCCACGACACCGTGCCTCTCGTGCCGAATCTCTTTCAGCTCGTGCACGTCCGCAACTCCGGCGCCGCGTTCGGCATCGGCGCGAATGCGGAGTCGCGGCTCGTGCCGCTGTTGCTCAACTTCGGCGCGATTGCCGTGTTCTTCGTCGTGGTCGTCTACGCGTTCCGCACCGCGGTCACCGACCGCCTCCTGCAGACCGGACTGCACCTCATCCTCGGCGGCGCAATCGGCAATCTCGTCGATCGTTTCCGGTTCGGCTATGTCGTCGACTTTCTCGATGTCTACTTGAAGTTCGGCGGCCGCGAGCACCACTGGCCCGCGTTCAACGTCGCCGACTCGGCGATCTGCATAGGGATCGCACTGCTATTCCTCGACATGCGCCGCAAGCCCGAGGAGAAGACAGCGCCCGCGGAGGCGTAGCGCGCCTCAATGCCTTCTCCCCGCTGACGCGGGGCGAGGGCGCTGTGACCACACCTATTCTTCCGTTACCGGCTCGAGCTTGACCGAGATCTTCCCGGGCACCCACTTCCACGCCGCGCCGGTCTTTCGATCGATCGCATGGCCGGCGGCGGCACCGACAAAGTGACCGCCGCGGTAGGCGTCGACGACGAAGTCGAGGTCGTCGGTCTCCCAGGTCAGAGCGAGCGCCACGATGCTCAGGAAAGCGCCGGTCACGACGCCGGGCACTTCGTTCCCGATCGTGGCGCGCGACGTCTGCCGCTGGAAGTCCACACGCTGCTCGGCAAAGCCTTCCTTCGCGATCGTGATGCCGCAGGTCTCCGCGAGGCGAGGCACTTCGATGACCGTCGGGGTGGTTCCGCCGAACAGAGGCGCGTTGCCGCAATCGACGCTCACCACCGCGCCCGCTGGATCTGACTGCACGGAGATGCGCTCGGTCGGCCGGTTCACCATCGTGGCGCATCCAGTCGCGCAGAGTGCAACCGCAAAAAGAACGTTTCTCATCATCCCACCTACGGTGGAGTGCCCTCGATCGGTTGCAATACGACCTCGATGGCTTCCGGCAGTTGCTTCGAATGCTCCGTTGTGCGGCCGTCAGCCGTCACCGGCATGGACACGTGAACGCCGCGCCCTCCGAACAGACCGACGCCGACCAACGCTGCATCCGCGATCGCGTCACTGATGGTCGGTTGGACCGGCTCTGAGGAGTATCGGCGAACGAGAGCCACCGTGACGCTGTCGTATCCGCGCTTCGTCAAGGTGACGGAGCAGCGCTTCGCGTTCCGGCTGACCGCGATCGACGTCGGTGTCGGGCCCCAGGAAGTGTCGACGCCTTCGCAAACGAGCTGGACCTCGGCGCCGGCCGGCTCCGACGTCACGGGAATCCGCTGCCGGCCCGGGTACGTCGATGCGCAACCGGCGGACAACACGAGCAGGACGATCGCGGCCCGCTTCATGAACGCGATTTTACGCTCAATGGACGGCGATGGCGCGCACCTCTCCGGTTACGATCAGCTTCGGCTCCGTCATCTCCTGCACCTGCTCCGCGGTGACGCCGGGCGCGAGCTCGACCAGCTCGAGGCCGCGCGGTGTCACGTCGATGACGCAGTAATCCGTGATGATCCGGTTCACGCACTTCACGCCGGTGAGAGGCAGATTGCACGACTTCAGGACCTTCTTCTCACCCTTCTTCGTTACGTGCTCCATCGTGACGATGAGGCGTTTCGCGCCGGCGACGAGATCCATCGCGCCACCCATCCCCTTCACCATCGCGCCGGGCACCATCCAGTTCGCGATGTCCCCCGTCTCGGAGACCTGCATCGCTCCGAGGATGGAGAGGTCGACCTTGCCGCCGCGAATCATCGCGAACGAATCGGCGCTCGAGAAAAACGCGGCGCCGGGCAGGACCGTCACGGTCTGCTTGCCCGCGTTGATGAGGTCGGGATCGACCTCGCTGTCCTTCGGAAATGGGCCGAGACCGAGGATGCCGTTCTCCGACTGAAGGATCACTTCCATCCCGGCGGGGATGCAGTTCGCGACGAGCGTCGGCATCCCGATGCCGAGGTTGACGTAGTAGCCGTCGCGCAGCTCCTGCGCCGCACGACGGACGATCTGTTCTCGTGTCAGAGGCATGATTCTCCTTCAACCGCGTCATCCCGAGCGTGAGCGAGGGATCTGGGGGACGGGGCGGCGCGAAGATCGAACTTCGCGCCCGCACACCGACCCGGATTCCTCGCTACGCTCGGAATGACACGGAGTCATTTCCTCACCGTCCGCTGCTCGATCCGCTTCTGGCGCGGCGCGACGACGACGCGATGCACGAAGATGCCCGGCGTGTGCACGGTATCGGGATCGAGCTGGCCCGGCTCGACGAGCTCCTCGACTTCCGCGATGCAGATCCGTCCGGCGGTCGCGGCCATCGGATTGAAGTTACGCGCGGTCTTGCGATAGACGAGATTGCCGAGGCGATCGCCTTTCCATGCGGCGACGAGGGAGAAGTCGCCGACGATGCCGCGCTCCATCACGAACTCGCGTCCGTCGAAGTCTCTCGTCTCCTTCCCTTCGGCGACGATCGTTCCGTAGCCGGCCGGAGTGAAGAACGCGGGGATCCCCGCGCCGCCTGCGCGCATCCTCTCGGCGAGCGTCCCCTGCGGCACGAACTCCACCTCCAGCTCGCCCGCGAGGTACTGCCGCTCGAACTCCGCGTTCTCGCCGACGTACGACGAGACCATCTTGCGGACCTGCTTCGTCTGCAGAAGAAGACCGAGGCCCCAGTCATCGACGCCTGCGTTGTTCGAGACGCAGACAAGGTCTTTCACGCGCTTGTGGACGAGCGCGTTGATGAGATTTTCAGGAATGCCGCAGAGGCCGAACCCGCCAACGACGAGCGTGGCGCCGTCGCGAACGTCGTGCACCGCCTCCGCCGCGTTTGCGACGACTTTGTTGATCATAGTGGCGAAGATATCAAAAGAGCTCTCAGCTCTCAGCTCTCACGGGTCACTTCGTGCGAGATCTCCGTCCATCCAGCTCTGCCACGACCTTCTTCGGCGCGACGGCGCGGAAGCTCTCATCGATCCATGCCTTGATGAGATCGAGGGGCGGCTTCGACTTCGCGTTGAGCGTCGCCGTCACCCAGCCGTGCTTTCCCATCCCGTAGTGCGTCGGCTCGGCCCACGGAAACTCGACGGCCATATCGCGCGACTGCGGCAGCTTCACCGACAGGCTCAGGGCCTCGTCGCCGGCGCGCATGAACATGAACGCCTTCCCGTTGGTCTTGATCGCGCGCTCTCCCCACGGAAAGTCCTCTGTCACGTCGGGATAGCGCATCGCGTACTTGCGCAGTTCCGCCTCGATCTGCTTCGGCGTCTTCTTCATCGGCTCCCCTGAGCGCCATTTTTGCGCGCACAATGATCACATGGCTCGTGGATGGGAGAGCAAATCCGTCGAGTCGCAGATCGAAGACCGGGCGGCACCACGCGAACGTCGTGAGGAACGGTCGCGGGAAGATCGCGAGCGGGAGGCGAAGCGGCACAGCGTCGAGCTGTCGCGGCGACGCATCGTGCGCGAGCTCGAGACCGCCCGCTCCAATGCGCATCGCAGCGCTCTCGAGAACGCGCTGGCGCACCTCGACTCCGAACTGCGCAAACTCGAACACTGAGTGCGACAATCGGCGGATGCCTGAAGCGCTCCTCGCTCGCATTCTCCGCGAGAGCGGTGTACCCGACCTCGTCGAGATCCTGAGTGAGCGCCTCGCGCCGACCGATCTCCAGTCGCTGCTCATCGAGGTGATGCGGCGCCGCGCCGTGCAGCGGACTCCGTCCACCGTTCTGCACCAGTACGAAACGAGCCGCTTCGTCGCGCTGTCCGCCGTCCCGCAGGAAGTCCTCGCCGCGTTCGATCGCGTCGCATTCGAGACCGCCGCCTCGTCGGATTTCGAGGCCCTCGAGCTCTCGCCCGTCGCACCGCTCGGCTCGGCGTCGAGCGTGTCGCCGATCAGCCAGAACCTCGCCGTGGCCACCGCTCGCGGAACCGAGGTGATCTCCGATTCGACGAATGTGCTGGCGCTCGAATGCGCGCTTCGCCGGCGCGCGCTGCTCGACGACGATGCGCGCTCCCTCCAACGGATCCGACTCTGTACCAGCCATCGCCTGCTCCGCGCGCAGAAGTACGACAAGCCGGAGCTGACCTCGCACTTCCGCGCGTTCGCGCTCTGCACCGCCGGGCGCGATGAAGGAGGAGATCGGTTCGAGTGGACGGCGCTCGCCGAGCAGATCGACGTCTGGATCCGCCTTCTCGGCGCGCTGAATGCCGCGCGGATCGGAGTCGTCGAAGCCATCGAAGTGCGCCTCACCGATCGCACCGGATCCGGCTCACTCGCCCAGAGCCTCGGCGCCTTCGTCGCCGATCTTCGCGGGATGCATGATCGCGTGCGATTCACGATGAGCGGATCGAACGATCGCAGCGAGTACTACCCGTTCGCACAGTTCAAGGTCCTCGCCACGTCGGGCAGCCGGCAGTGGGAAGTCGGCGACGGCGGCTTCACTGACTGGACGCAGCGACTGTTGAACAATCGCAAGGAGCGCCTGTTGGTCAGCGGCTTCGGCACGGAGCTGTTCTGCAAGACGTTCCGCGCCTGATTGCAGTTGTCTGGTTTCGGTCGCGGCCGGCGGGCGGACAAGTAGCGCATGGCGTGCCTCAGTGTTCCCGCCGCCGTGCCGGCAGCTTCGATTCCGCCGCGATCGCGGCAGCGCACTCCGGGCAGCTCATGATTTCTTTGATGAACAGCTCGGCCACCTCAACGGGCAGCTCGTCCGGGACCACCACCACACCACCAGCGCGCTCGAGTTGCTTCATGAGTTTCCTGATCTTCGCATTCATCGGGGAACCTCCTTCGAACCGAGGCTCCCTCGGAATGCGCCGGATGGCAACGTTTTCTACCCGCTGTGGAACCTCCTGTCACGCTCGCCGGGCGAACAGCGAGTCGAGCGAGTAGCGGTCCGCTTCCGCGGGCATCACCAGCACGAACAGCACGAGCGCGAGCCGCGGGATGACGTGCTCATGAAATGGATAGAGAGGATTCTCCGCCAGATGCCCGACCGTCCCGGGCGGATCGCGCTACCCCTGCGCGGACCACCAGGAGATCGGCGCCTCGACCTCAGCAACCGCGCGGCTCACCGGCACCTCGTACTGGAGGACGTCCGCGAGCACCGAGCGAGCGTCTTCCGCGCGGTCGTCGCTCGATACGACGATCGTGATCTGTCGCACCGACGTCCGCGCCCCGCGGATCTCTTCGGCCATCACTCGGATCGCGCGGTCGAACTTCGCGTGCGCGTGACCGGTGGCGAACACGGGCATCGCCACACTCGTGCAGCCGCGCTCATCGGCGCGGCGCAATGCGTTCTGCACGCACAATCGGATGATCGCTTCGGACGATTCGTGAGCGTCGTTGCTGGCAACGCAGTGGATTGCGATCTCATGTGGGAGCTGGCCCGCCGTCGTGACGTGCGCGGTTCCCGGTGCCAGCGTGCGGCGTCCCTGCCGTCGTTCTGCCGCGTCGACGATCTCCTCGCAGGCCCGCAAAATCTCGATGCCGCCGCGTGCGCGGACCGAAGCGCCGGTCCCCATCACCAGCGACAGCCGCGAGTTCGTCGACGTGCACACCGCCTCGGCATCCGCATCCGCGATGTCGCCGACGAAGACCGAAACCTTCATACGTAAGAACGTAGGCGACGCCCGAACCTTTGACGGTGACAATGGTCACCCCTGCTTCTTCGTGCGCTTGCGCTTCCCGGTCGCGCGGCCACAGCGATCGCCACGACGGCCGCGAGAGCGACGACGACAACAAGAGTCGCTGATTTCTTCAACATGCTCAGTGCGCTCGCAGTCTTCGAATGGCGAGCCAGCCGGCACGTATGACGAGTGCAAAGGCAGCGACGACAATCCCCAGGGGCACGAGGTACAGCACGATCCAGATCAACGCATCGATCACCGTCTTCATCGAATTGATCAGCGAGCGACTTGCCGCCTTCGCCGTCGCCACCGGCTGCCAGCCCGGTTCGACGACTGGAGCAGCGAGTACGTCGGGGATCAACTCGAGCGTAATCGTCGAAAGCGACGTCATCTGTGACAGGTACTTCATCCGTCCCTGGATTCTGTCGATCTCGCCGCGCACCTTCGTGATCTCGTTGAAGACCTCCATGATCTCTGAAGCCTTCTGCATCCGTTCGCGAACGGTTTTCAGAAGCTCCCTGAGCTCAGTCTCGGTCGCCTGGAGATTTCTGAGTTGGGCGTCGAGGTCCGTGTACTCCTGCGAGACATCCTCGGCCGTGACGCTTTCGCTCTCGACGCGAACGGCCAGCCCGCGGATCGCAGCGAGAGTGGGAGAGAGCTGGACGGCCGGCACTCGCAGCCTCGCAGAAGCACGCACCTGCTCACTCTCTTTCCAACGCTTGCTCTCGGCGACATAGCCCCCCTTCGAATCGACGAGCGCAGTCACTTTGTTCAGGACGTCGGTCGCATCGCGGACGACGATCGACATATTGGCGTTGCGGATGATCATCCGTGCGACGGCCTGTGGTGAGGGGCTCGGTGCGGCGTTTGGTGCCGCGTTCTGTGTCGCGGCGCGAGACACGGCGGAGGGAGCTTCCGCCGTGGCGGCGACGCTCATGGGGGGTGCCTTTCGAACTTTGCTGCACGCGAGCGCGACCAGGAGGAGAGCGGCGAAACGGAGACTCATGGACCGATTGGCGAGCGTCTTGGACATGAATCCTCCGTCAGCCGGTTCGCGCTAATGATTCTTCTGTTTTCGCTGTTCCAGCGCGTCGAACTGGGCCTTGAAGGCGTTGTACTGGAAGCAGCCCGCTTCCTCGCCGAGATCGCATGACTTCTTGAACAGTTGCATGGCACGCCGGCTGTCGCGATGAAAATCGTTCGCAAATGCCGCCAATTGAAAATAGGTATCGGCAATGCCGGGGTTCACTTCCGACGCACGAAGGAAATGCTGTTCCCCGCGGACGGCGTCGCAATTCGCCACCCCCACTTCGACACATAGCCTGGTGAAAGCGAAACCGGCGTTGTATTCGAGCTTGAAGCCTACGTCCGTGTCCTCGGTTCCATGCTTGATCGCCGCTTCCAGGATGGAGATCGCCTCTTTGTATTGTCCGAGCTTGATCAGTGCAGCGCCGGCATTGAGCGAGCTCCTGACGTTGTCGGGATCGAGGTCCATCGCCTTGCGAGAATGAAAGAGAGACTGCGCCGCCGATTGATCGTACAAGAGTACGCCCAGCTTCGTGTGCGCAACGGCCAGGCTCTTCTTTTCGTCGACGGATTTCGGCGGCGTGCAGGCCTGGATGGCGAGAGTCAACACCTCTCTCGCTTCCTCGTTCTTTCCTGCCTTGATGAGCACCTGCGCTTCATCGATTTGGGCGGAGCACCGTCCGTTGCCGGCCGGGGTGCCGGCGAACATCGGCGATGCAAGCGGAAGGTGACTGACAAACACAAATGCGGCGAACGCCGCGATACGCCGGGGGGACGCGAGGTTGAACGTCACCATGATCGATCCTCCAACAGACGCGCGTGACGAGGCGTTTGTCAGTGCGTGTGGGCGTGCTCGTGATCGTGGCCGTGGCCGTGCGTGTGTCCGGCCGTGCCGCTCTCGATCTGCTTCACCACTCGGCGCGCAAGCTCTTCGAATGCCATCGCCGCGGGCGACTCCGGGTCCAGCACGACGATCGGCTCGCCGGTGTCGCCGCCCACAACGACCTTTGGATCGATCGGAACCTCGCCGAGGAACGGGACGCCCAGCATGTCGGCAGTCCTGCGGCCGCCGCCGTGACCGAAGATCTCTTCCCGCTCGCCGCAATGACGGCAGACGAAGTAGCTCATGTTCTCCACGATGCCCAGCACCGGCACGTTCACCTTCCGGAACATCGCCAGCCCCTTGCGGGCATCGATGAGCGCCACGTCCTGCGGCGTCGTAACGATCACCGCGCCGGTCAGCGGCACTTTCTGCGTCAACGTGAGCTGCGCGTCGCCCGTGCCCGGCGGCAGATCGATGACCATGAAATCCAGTTCGCCCCACTTCACATCGGTCAGAAACTGGTCGAGCGCTTTCATGACCATCGGACCGCGCCAGATGACCGGCGTGTCGGGATCGGTGATGAGACCGAGCGACATCGTCTTCACGCCGTGGTTCTCCATCGGCATGATCTTCTCGTCCTGTTCATCGATCTGCGGGTGTCCCTGGATACCGAGCATCATCTGCTGCGACGGACCGTAGATGTCCGCGTCGAGCAGACCGACGGTGTATCCGAGGCCGCGCAGAGCGAGAGCGAGATTGGTCGACACGGTGGACTTCCCCACCCCGCCCTTCCCGGACGCCACCGCGATCTTGTAGCGCACGCCTTCGAGGATCTCGTGGCTGGACGAGATCGGGCTCGCCGTCCGCGATGCCACGTCGACGGTGACCTTCACATTCGCGATGCCCGGCAGCTTCTTCACCGCCACCTCGGCATCGCGCGCGATCTGCGGTCCGACCGAAGGGTTCTCCGTCTGGAATCGCACGGTGAACGCGACGTCGCTGCCGTCGACCACCACGTCGTGAACGAACCCGAACGCCACGATGTCTCGCGACAGCCCCGGGAACTTCACCTTCCGCAATGCGTCGAGCACTTCATCGCGAGTCGCCATTCACCTTCTCCTCTTTGAATCTCTCATACGACTCCGCGATCAGCGGGATCGCCTCTTCGGACGAGCGGACAATTTTGACGACATCGAGGTCGGTCGGATTCACGAGCCCGCGCTCGACCATCGTCGACGAGATCCACTCCACCAGCCCCGGCCACATCGTGCCGACCATGATGAGCGGATGCTCCTTCATGTGCTTCACCTGCAGAAGCTGCCACACCATGAATAGCTCCAGCGCGGTGCCGATGCCCCCGGGAAAAACGATGAATGCCGACGACAGCCGCACGAAGTGATGCAGGCGCGAGAAGAACGTGCGGTGCCGGAACACCTTGTCGACGAACGGATTCGCCACCTCTTCACTGGGTAGATGAATCGCCAGCCCGAAGGAGCGGGCGTGGCTCTCGATCTGCCCTTCGACGGCGCCGGAGTTCGCGGCCTCCATCAGGCCCGGGCCACCGCCGGTGACAATATCGATGCCCATCCGCGCGAGCTCGAAGCTGAGCTTCTTGACCTCTTCGTAGATCGGGTCGCCGCGGCGGATGCGCGAGCTGCCGAAGATCGAAACGCGATAGTGCTCGACGCGCTCGGGCTGGATCTGATCGAGATCGTTGATCGTTTCCCAGAGCTGATAGATGGCTTTGTCGAGAATGGCGCTCGGATCGACGCCCGGCCGCTGCTTCTTCTTCTGTTCGCGGCGGAGCGCCTCGAGCTCGGGAGTGGTGGTGCGTGGATTGGCCATGGTCATGCCGCCCTTCGAGAGGCGGGTCGATCAGTGTACACGACGGGCATGAGGGGTGAGGCCTAGCTCCGAGGAACGCCGCCGTCTCGGCCGGCTGGTCCGCCGGCGTTCCTCGGCACGACGCGAAGCGCCGCTACCGCGTCGTGATCCAGACGTCCTTCGAGAATGCCTTCAGCTTCGCCTCGGCAATGTGCGCTTCCGCGTCGGACGGGAACTTCACCCGCACGCGAAACACCGAGCCTTTGTCCGTCGCACCGCGCTCGACATAGGCGGAGGTGAAGCCGCCGTCGATCAGCTTTGCGGCTAATGCTTCGGCGGTTTTCTGGTCGGACGTGCTCAGGAGCTGGGCGTAGGCGGGGTTCGCTGACGGTTTGGGAAGCGATGGCGATGGCGCGACATGGGCCGCCGAGGGCGGCGGCGCCACACTGGGGGCGGCTGAGGCCTTCGTCGCTTCCGGCTCCTCGGTGATCACGGGCGCCGGCGCCTGCTTGAAATCGTCGTCGGCGACGGCGACATCCGCCTTCTTCGGCGGAATGGCCCGCGCTTCCGTGACGGTCGGGGCGTCCTTCCTGCCGGCGATGCGCTCGTCGAGCTGGCCCTTCCCGATCATCAGGCCGAACGCGAACGACGCTGCGAGCGAGAGCAGCATGAGGACGAAGGCGACGAACGCCTGTCCGGCGGTGAGAGAGATTTCGTAATGGGACTGATCGTCCGTGAGCTGTTCTTCCATGCCTTCCACCCTCCCGGTATCAACTCACTTTGCAGCCTGCGGCTGGGGGGCCGCGGCATTCCAGTTTGTGTGATAGACCACGCCGTTGTCAAAGTAGATGGCCGAGGCGCCGCCGTCGGCCTTGGGGTAGATCCAGACGGAGTAGACGCGGCTGTTCTGGACGACCTGCTTGATCCAGTCCTCGCGGGGCAGGCCGACGAGCTTGCGGACGTCGTCCTCTTTCATGCCGGTCTTCACCCCCGCAAACGCGTTCATCGAGACGAACCGCCGCTCCTCGGCCATCGCGATGCGCTGCTGCACGTCGGCATTCGACGGGTCGAGCTGCAACGCGGCGCGATAGAACTCGAGTGCGCGGTCATATCGCGACAGATAGGCGAGGTACTCGTCGCCCATGATCACCTTCTCGCGCGCGAGCAGCTTCGCCGCGCGCGGATCGGCCGTGCGCTCGTAGTACTCGCGCACTTTGTCGATGAATGCGACGTAGGTGGGCTCGAGTTTCCTGTGATTGTCGAGCAGCAGCTCGATCTGCTGCTTGCGCGGCGCCGCCGGCGCCGGTACCGGCTGCGCCCTGCGCAGCGTCTCGATCCACTGGTACTCGTTCGTGAGAACGTTCCACTCGCGATCGTTGGGTTGGGTGGCGGGGGCGGTCGCGCAACTGGTTACGAGAATCGCGAGCAGGAGTCTACGCATGAGCGCCGGGTCTATTTTACAGGTTGCCGGCCACTATTTTCTGACGGCTGCCGCGAGCTTCACGACCTGCGCTTCCATCGGCGCGCCGAATTCGGATTTCACCTCGAAGATCCATCCGGTGAGGAGCTCGTTGAGCACGGCATGCACGACGGCGCCGTGATTCACCGACCCCGACGCCACGAGGTTGTTGAAGAGCTGATCGAAATCGATTCGACCCTCGTTCACCAGGTTCATGCCGCTGAGATACGGCAGCGTGTCGGGCGCGAGATGGAGGACGACGCGATCCATGAAGTCGTAGACGTGATCGCCCACCTTCTGGAACACCAGCGCGAAGACGCCCTGGAAGACGCCGTTGTACCGCTCGACCATGTCCTCCAGCGCGTACTCGCTCTCCTCCGCCGCGCGCTTCTCGTTGACCGCTTCGCTGCCGGCATCCTGAATGAAATTCACCGCCAGCAGGCCCCAGATCGTGCGACAGGTGTTGAAGTTCGTCAGGTAGCTGCGCGCGCAGAGCATCTCAACCGTCTGCGGGTCGGCAAGCAGCGACATCACGTGGCTCTCCTCATCGGTCAGCTCGAGCGAGTAGCTGCGCGTGTCGGCGCCCGGAACGTGCTCCAGCATCCGGTCGAGCCGGCTGATGCCGCGGTAGATGAGCGACCAGTATTCGATGCGGCGCACGCTGTCGAGGATCAGCCGCTCGGTGCTCAGCGGAAGCGAGATGATGCCTTCGGGAAACTCGGCGGTGAACTCGATCGTGTAGCTGCCGGTGCGATACGACATCGCGTTCAGGACGATCGCGCTCGCCTGGCGCTCGGCTGCGCGCATCAGCTCGTCGGGTTTGAGATATCCCAGCTCGACGAGCACCGATCCGACGCGCTTGGCCATGACCACGCGGTCCATCGCCGTGAAGTACTGCTGCAGATTCAGCTCGCTGCCGCGGAGGAGGATCTCCCCCAGCCCCATGTCGGGATCGCTGCTGGAGGCGAAGATGATCCGCCCTTCCTGAAAGTAAATGACGTCGTTGCGGCCGATCGCCTCGAGAGAGAGCATCGCCGTCTCGCTGCTGCGGACGAGCGAGCGGAAGAGGTCTGGCACGGTCGTTTCGGCGAGCGTGCCCTGGATGCTGAGTTCGTCGGACATTCGTTCTTCTATCCTGAGCGAAGCGAAGGATCTCCGGTTATACCGCGACTGGTGCGCATGAGGCGAGATCGTCGCGGTGCACCGGGAGATCCTTCGCTGCGCTCAGGATAAACTCACAGCGCCGCCGGCCGCGTCGCGTCCTGCACCGTCGCCACGCCCACCGCGTTCTTCGTGGTGGCCTTCACCCGGTACATCGCGGCGTCGGCCTGACGGATGAGGCCTTCCTTGGTGATCGCGTGGGCGGGATACGTGGCGATGCCGAAGCTCGCGGTAATCGAGATCTCGACATCGGCTTCGAGGCGGAACGGGGTGGCGGTGAGCGCTTTGCGAACGCGGTTCGCGACGGCGATGGCCTGATCCTGATCGGTCTGCGGAAGGATGATGCAGAACTCGTCGCCGCCGAAGCGGACGACTTTGTCGATGCCGCGCACCGCGTTGAGGATCCGCTTCGCCACTTCCTGCAGCGTGCGCGATCCGGTCAGATGTCCGTAGAAGTTGTTGACCATCTTCAGATCGTCGAGGTCGAGGAAGATGATGCTGAACACGGAGCCGTATCGCCGCGACCGTTCGATCTCCTCGTCCAGATACGCCTCGAAGAAGCGGCGGTTGAACGCCTTCGTCAGGTCGTCGCGCATCGCCAGATCGCGGCTGCGCGTGAGCTGATAGATATTGCCGACGACCTGCGCCACTGCACCGAGGTACCGGGAGACGTTCGAAACATTCTCGTCGCCGAAAGAGTCGGCCGCATGCAGCGGCGCTTTGATGACACCGACGAGATCCTGCTCCACCTGCAGCGGCATCACGACCATGCCCTGACCGTCCGCGCCGCGTTCCGTGGCGATGTAACGACCGGATGCCAGCGCGCGCTGCAGAAGATCCGACGGGACGCCGGGGAGAAACTCGCCCGTCTCGCGCTGCTCGGAGTCGTTGCTGTAGCTGATGACGTAGCGCTCGAGCCGCGGATCGTGAAGGAAGAGCGTTCCGGTCGGGAGATTGAGCATGCTCAGAACCGTGCGCGTGATGCGTTCGGAAACCTGTTCCTCTTCGACCATGGCCATCAGTTGATGGATCTGATTGAGATAGTCGACGTCCTGCTCCAGACGCGCGGCGTGAGTCACGGCTTCGGCGAGATCGACGGCGAAACCGAGGTATTCGGCAGGATTCGCGAGAAAGAGGTCACGGCCGAGACGCACTTCGCCGCTGCGACGCTCATACGTTGCCGGCGCCTCCCCGAGGATCACGCGCACGACGCTTTTTTTCGGAGGCGAGTCGACGAGCTCCGGCCGGTCGTCGTCGATCACGACGATCCGACAGCCATCCCGCTCCGGTGAGGAGTCGCCAAATGTCCACGCCGGACAGCGGGATCGAAGGAGCCCGATGAGGTCGTTGTGGCCGCTGTAAACGCCAATGCTCTGCTGGCCCATTCGCGCTAAGTTGCTAATTCTACAATGAGTATAGATGCGAGTCGCGCAGATCGTCGTCACCGGCGCTTCGGAGTACGAGCAGAACTCCCAGCGATTCGATGCGGCGGCGCTCGCCGCGGCGGGACACGCGATCGTGCCCGCCGATCTCCGACGAGATCGCGCATGTCTACGCCCCGCTGCAGTTTCCGGCCTCCGCCGCCCGCGACCTGCGCGTGCCGTACGCCGCTTCCGGTACGCCGGAGACGCGGGTCGTGATCACGCCGGACGTTGTGCCGGAGGTGGTGGAGGAGGGCTGGTTTGAATTGACTCGCGACCTGTTGACGGTTGACGGTTGACGGTGGACGAGGCCCTCCGCCGCGAGCGCCCCCGATGAAGCTGGCGAAGGAGGGCCTCGTCAACCGTCCACTGTCAACCGTCAACTCGTTCGCGTCGTCGCGTCCTTTGGTTGGAATCGAAAAGGCGGCAGCAACGCGTCGGCGGCATGGCCTTGATCGCTTCACGCACGCCGATCAATTTGCACCGCACGGAAAAGGGACATAATGCTTTCCTTGCACCTGCAAGCGATGCAAACGAGCTTGCTCATGCGATACTAGCCGCCCTGTTCCAGTCCGAGGTGGCAGCATGAAAATCGAAGGAGCCCGGAAGGCCGCGTCGAAGTTTCGACCGCGCCAGCGGCTCCGCGTTCTCGAACAGTCATGAAAGAGCTCTTAGCTCTTAGCTCTTAGCTCTTAGCTCTCAGGCCCACCCGCCCGGTGAGCCGAGAAAAAAGAGAGAAGACCCCAAGAGCTGAGAGCTGAGAGCTAAGAGCTGAGAGCTAAGAGCTGAGAGCTAAGAGCTGAGAACCAAGAACTGACCAATGAGAGCCGTCGCAGACATCGCTACCCCGCAGCATCGCGCTCTCGATCTCGTCCGCGAAGTGGCGCGGGAAAAGGGTTGTCATCCTTACCTCGTCGGCGGACCGGTCCGCGATCTCCTCCTCGGACGCCAGGCCATCGACGTCGATCTGACGCTGGAAGACGGCGGCTCGACGCTGGCGCGCGCGCTCGCGAAGCGGATGGAAGGTCGCGTGCGGTCGTTTCCGCAGTTTCTGACGTACAAAGTGGCCGCGGACGGCTGGCCGGAGATCGACATCGCGACCGCTCGTAAGGAGCGCTACCGCCAGCCGGGCGCGCTGCCGACGGTCTCGCCCGGCAAACTGCGCGACGATCTGCTGCGGCGCGATTTCTCGATCAACGCGATCGCGATGGATCTGACCGACGGATCGATTCACGATCCGACGGACGGTCAAGCCGACCTGCGCAGTCGCATTGTGCGCGTGCTGCATGATCAGAGTTTCATCGACGATCCGACCCGAATCTTCCGCGCCGTCCGCCTGGCCACACGACTGGGGTTCGAATTCGACGACGCGACGTCGGCGCTGATGCGAGCCGCGATCGAGTCGAAGGCTCTTTCGACGATCACCAAGGAACGGACCTGGCACGAGCTCTTCCTGGCCATGGACGAAGCGGAGGCACCCCGCGTGCTGGCGAAGCTCAGCGAGCTGGGGGCGCTCTCGGAACTGATCGGCTCTCGCATCGCCGACCCGTCGCGCCTCGAGGCGGCAGGCAATCAGATCGCGCGCAATCCGGCGCTCGACCGAAACGTCGTCTACACCGCGGCGCTGCTGCACGGCGACGCGTCGCCCGTCGATCTCGAAGGGTCCGGCTTCTCGCAGAAGCGCGCCCGCAACGTCGTGCAGGTCGCGAACGAAGTGGGCCGCTTCACCGACGCTCTCCAAGAGGCGAGCTCCGACCGGCAGCGCTTCCGTCTGCTGAAGCATGCCTCGCCGGAGATGCTGAGCGCGATCGCGCTGGCGAGTTCCGACGAGAATCACCACATCGAGCGATATCACCAGTTCGAGAAGTTCAAGCTCCCGCTTCGCGGCAACGACCTCGAGGTGCCGGGCGGACCGCACGTCGCACGCGCGCTCGAACGGACGCGTGAGGCCGTGTTCACCGGCGAGATCCCGCCCGAAGAGGCCCGCACTTTTGCCCGCCAGATGGCAATGAAGTATCTTCAATCGGGAGCAAAAGCGCAGGAGGCGGGTGCCAGGAGTGAAGGCAAGTAGTGCGGTCCTTCTTCTCGTCGTCGCGACAGCGGTGGCGCAGGAACAGCCCGCCCCTCCCCCCACCGGCCACGACATCACGCAGGTCGACACCGCGCCGCTCGGCGGCGCGATCGCCGTGCCGATCCCCGAGTCGCAATCGAAGCGCCTCCGCAAGTACGACATCCCGGAGCTCGTCGGCGCCAGGCAGGCGATCGGCCCGCAATTGATCGACGGACGCCTGCCGCGGCCGCTGCTCGACTACTTCGTGCACAACGGCAAGATCGATCAGCGCCTCTCGTTTTTTGAGGGAGGACTCGTCGTGATGAAGATGAGCGGCGCCGGCGGACCGATCCGCAAGAAGCTGATTCTGCCGGCCGACGCGCTGACGTCGTACCTGAAAGCGGCGAAGGCAACGGAGCTGCGCATCCTTCGAAACAGCGAGCTGCCGATGCCGCCGCCGCACCGCCGGGGCGAGTTGCGCGTCTACGACTACGACCGCGCCACAAAGAAATTCGAGCTCGCGTTCGACCCGATCGCCGCGTTACCGAAGCCGCTCAACGACGTCTCGATGCCCCTGTCCGATCTCCTCCGCGCGATGTCCGAGGATCGAACGGTGACGAGCAGTGTGTCGGGATATGAGCCGAAGGTCGGCGACGAGCTGATCGGCGACGACCGCAAGACTTACCGCGTGCACCGCATCATGAAGAACGGCGAGCTCGTCGAGCTGCACTGCGTCGGACAGCCGACCATCATCTACGTGGAGAAGAAGGACCTGTACAACTACTTCATTGGAGCGCGCGGGGGACAGTGAGAAATGAAATGCAGAATGCAGAATGCAGAATGCAGAATTGAGAAACTCAGAATCTCTTCCACATTCTGAATTCTGCATTCTGCATTCTGCATTCTTCTTTCAAAGCTCTGATGCGTATCACGACGGGCACGCTCCGCGGCCGCAAGATCCCCCTCCCCCCCGACACCCGCCCCACCTCCGAACGCGCGAGACAGGCGTTCTTCAACATCATCGGGGACCGGATCGAGGGGGCCGCATTTCTCGATCTTTTCGCAGGCAGCGGGGCCTTTGCGCTCGAGGCAGTCTCGCGCGGAGCGGCGCGCGCCGTCGCCATCGATGAATCGAGGCAGAACACGGCGGCGATCGAGCGCCTGAGCGCGGCATGGGGCGTCCCGGTACGGACGATCGTCGCCGATGCTCTCAGCGGGATTAAGCGTGTGGCCGGAGAGGTTTTCGACGTGATCTACGCCGACCCACCGTACTCCTACGAACGATACGACGATCTCCTCATGGCGATCGATCGCCAGGTGCAACTGGCGTCCGGCGCGATCGTGGCCATCGAGCATCGCAGGAAAACGCAGCCGTTCACGGAGCCGCTCACGCGCCTGCGGTTCGACCGTCGCGCCGAATACGGCGAGGTGTGGATGTCATTCTTCAGGCGTGAGGCATGAGGCATGCCGTTCCGGGAAATTGCACCGCACGAACTTCGCCACCTGCTCGATCGCGGCGAGGTGACACTGATCGACGTCCGCGAGCCCTGGGAGGCCGAGGTCTGCTCCATTGCCGGCGGAACCTTGCTGCCGATGGGATCGCTGCCACGGCGTTTGCAGGACATCCCGCCGGAGAGGCCGGTGGCGTTGTACTGCCATCATGGAGTGCGGTCACTGATGGCAGCACAGTTTCTCGCCGGCTACGGGTTCGACGCGCTGTCGCTGGCGGGAGGGATCGAGAGGTGGGCGGCGGATGTGGAGCCGGGGATGGCTCGGTACTGAGAAATGCAAAATGCAAAATGCAGAATGCAGAAACGCCATTTTCTACTTTTCCACTTTGCATTCTGCATTCTGCATTTCGGTTTTCGTGAGAGAGAAGAGCTCGGATGGAATTAACACTAGACGAACAGGGCGCCCACACACTATTCGGTCACCACGACGAGAACCTCCGGCTGCTCGAGGACGCGTTCGACGTCAAGATCTCCTCGCGCGGGAAGGGCATCTTCGTGCAGGGCTCCGCCGCGAATGTGGTCGAGAAGCTGCTCGGCGAGATGCAGCAGCTCATCGAGCGGGGCTACCCGCTGAAGAAGTCCGACTTGTCGACGAGCGTGCGTGTGCTGCGCGATCGTCCCGAGACGAACCTCGTCGAATTCTTCACCGACGACTCGCTGCAGCCGGCCGTCAAACGCGTGGCCACGCCGCGAAACGTGGCGCAGAAGCTCTACCTCCAGGCAATCCAGGACAACGACATCGTCTTCGCGATCGGTCCGGCCGGCACGGGCAAGACGTTCCTGGCCGTCG
>Ga0210377_10000878_pt1 | contig 28458 bp, 25 predicted proteins | sample PLM4_65_b1redo_FD_155480 | JGI IMG/M metagenome (GOLD analysis project Ga0210377, IMG submission 155480) | Groundwater sediment microbial communities from an aquifer in East River, Colorado, USA - PLM4_65_b1 redo | ecosystem: Environmental > Terrestrial > Soil > Riparian zone | place: USA: East...
GGGGACGCCGGCCGCCCGCAACTTTTCGGCGTAGGCCTCCCCCTCGTCGCGCAGCGGGTCGAACTCCGCGGTGAGGATCAAAGCCGGCGCCAGCCCCGAGAAGTCCGCGGCGAGGATGGGAGAGACCCACGGATTGCTGCGGTCGAGCGGATTCGGCGCGTAGGCGTCGCGCATCGCGTCCATGTGGTCGAGCCCGTAGCCGCTCTCGAAATCGCGCCGCGACGCGCTCGGCGGGCCGCCGGCCTGCACGACCGGAACCACGAGCACCTGAAGCGCGATCGGCGGACCGGACTCGTCGCGCGCGCGCAGCGCCATCACCGCAGCCAGATTGCCGCCTGCGCTGCCGCCCATCACGGCCAGCCGCTGCGGATCGCCATTCCATTCCGGCGCGCGCTTCGCAATCGCGAGCAGCGCCGCCCAGCAGTCGTCGACCGCGGCGGGAAAGGTGTGCTCGGGAGCCAGCCGGTAGCCGACCGACACGACCAGCGCCTGCGCTTCGGCCGCGAGCTGGCTGTTGGTTCCATCCCAGATCGGGAGATCCTCGCCCATCCAGAAGCCGCCACCGTGGATCCAGACCACGACAGGGAACGGACCATCACCAGCAGGTGTATAAAGCCGCAGCGGCAGCGCGCCGCCGGGCCCCTGGAAGCTCTCGTCGCGGATCGACACGCTCGCGTCGGGTGAGGGAAGGAAGCGACCGACCCAGGCGTTGGCCTGCGCGCGGGTTGCGGGCGTCATCTCGAGAGCGCCGCCGGGCATCGAGTGAGCGACCAGCGCGGCCCCGAGGTCCATCGTTCCATACGACGTGTGGGTCCAGCGCCACGCGAGCACGCCCGCGAGCAGGGCCAGCGCAGCGAGAGAGAGGATCAGGACCCGGAGGACGCCTCGCATCTAGAAGGGCGCGTCGCCGAGCAGCGTCACGCGCTCCATGCGCCGCGGGGCTTCGATGCGGTCGCGCACGACGCGATGCTGTGTGCAGCGGTTGTCCCACATCGCGATCGAGTCCGTGTCCCAATGGAAACGCACGCTGAAATCCGGCTCGCTCACGTGCTCGTAGAGGAAGGCCAGCAGCGCGCGGCTCTCGGCGGGCTTCATGCCTTCGATCGCCTTCGTGAACGTAGAGTTCACGAAGATCGCCTTGCGACCCGTCACCGGGTGCGTGCGAATCACCGGGTGGACCGCGCCGTCGTTCTGGGCGAGCGCCTGCTTCTGGGCGCTGTCCTTCGCGAGGTAGTTGAAGAAGTCGCCGGAGTGGGAGGCGCGCAGGCCCGAGAGCATTCGCTGCATCGCGTCCGAGAGCGCCTCGTAGGCGGCGTACATGCTCGCCCACAGCGTGTCGCCGCCGAAGTCGGGGGAGATCACCGCGCGCAGGATCGAGCCCATCGGGGGCTTGCGCTCGAAGGTGACGTCGCTGTGCCAGGAGTCCGCGACGAAGCGGAACTTCTCGTTGCTCTCGAGCACGACGATCTCCGGGTGCCCCTCGCTCTCCAGGGGCTTGAGCACCGGGTGCACGTGCAACTCGCCGAAGCGGCGCGCGAAATCCTTGTGCTGCTCGCGGGTGAGGCGCTGGGCCCGCAGGAAGAGCACCTGGTGCTCCATCCAGGCATCGTGAATCTCCTTCTGCGTCGGGTCGTCGAGGGGCTGCGACAGGTCGATCCCGGAGATCTCCGCGCCCAGCGCCCCCGCGAGACGTCGCACCTGGATCCGCTCGAAAGCCATGGTTCCTCCAGTCATCGCGCCCCTCGGAGGGCGTGAGCCCAGCTACCCCCGTAGTGGGATCGACCCCCGCCCCATTCTCGGAAACAGAACCTGCGCGCGCTGCGGCGGCAGTCTCGACCTCGCGTCCCTCGAGCTCGGCGACGCCTGGTACTGCAGCTCCGCCTGCGCGCAAGGCCGCGTGTCGGCCGAGCGCGCCGAGCCGAGCGTACCCGAAACCTGACTCTACGCGCGCCGCTGCTAGCTTCGCTGCGTGGCGCGCCCAGGGAGACCTCCATGGCAGCATCCGGATCCGATCTCGTCCCGCCCGCTCCGGGCCGCATCGATCTCGCCGCTGCACGACGCCTCGGCGTCGACACGAGCGACCCGTGGCTGGGTTCCGACCCGGCCGACCCCTCGTTTCGCGACGACCCCGCGCCCGCGCTGCGGCGCCTGCGCGAGATCGCGCCGGTCCATTTCTCGCCCATGGGCGCATGGCGTCTCTCGCGCTACGACGATTGCGTGCGCCTGCTGCACGAGCTGAAGAGTGGCGTGCGCTACGCCGATGGCCGGCCGGCCATCGGCTCTTCGCCGTCCGGCGTCACCGTGGGGCCCGGCGAATTCATGCTGCAGCAGGATCCTCCAAAGCACACACGATTGCGCCGGCTCGTGAGCAAGGCCTTCACTCCTCGGGCGGTCGAAGGCTTGCGCGAGCGTGTGCGCGTCAACGTACACGGCTTGCTCGACACCGCGCTCGCGCGCGGAGAGATGGATGTGATCGCCGATCTCGCGCTGCCGGTTCCTTCCACGGTGATCTGCGAGATGATGGGCGTTCCGCTCGAGGATCGACCGCGCTTCACGACCTGGACGGGCGACGCGACACACCTGCTCGCCGCGGAGTTCGCACCCGAGGAGGTCGTGCAGCGCGGCCTGTCGGCGGCTGGCAATCTGGCGCTCTATTTCCAGCAGCTGATCGAGACGCGCCGCGGATGCCTCTCGGATGACATCCTGTCGGACCTGATCCGCGCCGAGGAATCAGGCGACCGCCTTTCTCCCAGCGAGCTCCTCGTGCAGTCGATCGGTTTGTTGATCGCGGGCTTCGAGACCACGATTGGCCTGATTGGAAACGGTGTCTACCAGCTGCTGCGGCATCCGGGCGAGCTCGAGCGACTGCGTCGCGAGCCGGGCCTCGTGGGTACGGCGGTCGACGAATGCCTGCGCTTCGATGGGCCGATCGGTGCGACGCTGCGCATCCTGCACGAGGACGCGGAGTTCGGCGGCGTCACGATTCCCCGCGATTCGCGCATGATCGCCCTGCTCGAGGGCGCGAACCGGGATCCCGCGAAGTTTCCCGAACCGGATCGCTTCGACATCGGCCGCAGCCCGAACGATCACCTGGCGTTCGGGGGTGGCGTGCATCGGTGCCTGGGCGCGCATCTCGCGCGCATGGAGGCCCAGGAGGCGATCGTCGCGCTGGCGACGCGCACGCGCGCGATCGAGCTGCTGACAGAGAAACGCACCTGGGGCCGCTCGCTCTTTCGCGTGCCGGCCACTCTGTCCGTGCGTGTCTCGCCGGCCTGAGACGGATTCCGCGGTCGTGTGAGCATCCGCGCACGGCTGCCGCGCGGGGGACGTGCGCCTTTGCGCGGCGCGTGCTTGATTCCCCCGCGCATCGGGGGCCCTTCTCGCGCCGACCCGGGCCCCCTGTACCGGCCGGAGTTGACGGAACGCCCCTACCTGGACATATGATACCCGCTCATACGGACTATCCGCGGACCGCACCATGAAAACAGCCATCATCCTACTCGCGCTCGTTGGCTCACTCGCTTTCACCAGTCACGCTCGCGCCGCCAGCGCGACGGTCACCATCAACAGCCAGAGCCCGGGGCCCACGCCATTCATTCAACTACTCGACCTGACGGTGAGTCCGGCGGACGCCCTCGAGAGCATCCAGTTCACCGTCGATGCGAAGCCCGAGTCGGTCACGCGGCCCGTGTCGGCCACGTATTCCAGCGCCTACCTGCAGCGCCGGGGTTTTCTGAATCCGGACACGGGGCAGGTCACTCTGCCGATCTTCGGGTTGTATGCGAATTACAGCAACGCGGTCTTCCTCACCTTTCAGTTCAACACGGGCGGGACGCACCGCGACGCGATCCTGATGCCGGCGCCGGCGTTCGCTGATCCGATCGGCATTTACACGAATCCGACCGTCACACAGGCGCGGTCGATGACCACCAAGCTGAGCTATGACTTCATTCTCCTGAAAGGCTACATCTCCCCCCAGTCGCCCACGATCATCGACACGGACGGCGAAGTCCGCTGGGTGGGGACGGCGGGCCTCTCGAGCATTTCGGCGATCATGTATGCCAACGGTATCTATATCAGCTCCGACGCGGGACTCATCCGAATGGAACTCGATGGCGCGTTCGAATCACTCGCCGACTATTCCAGTCTCGGCGTCACCTCGACCGGCCATCACAACTTCGACTTCGGCAAGTTCGGCATCATCCTCGACGTCAACACGACCAACGCCATCGAGTCGGTGAACCTCGAGGTGGATGCGGCCGGCAACGTCTTGAAGTCATGGGACCTGGCGCAAATTATCCGGAACGCCATGCTTGCCGACGGCGATGACCCCAGCGATTTTGTCCGGGAGGGTGAAGACTGGTTTCACAACAATGCCACGACGTACCGGAAATCTGACGACACATTGATCATCTCCGGTCGCGAAGACTTCGTGATTGCTGTCGACTACACCACGCTGGCCATCCAATGGATCCTCGGTGATCCGACCAAGAAGTGGTACCAATACCCGTCCCTCCGCCAATACGCGCTCACGCTCGCCCCGGGAACGCTGCCCCCCATTGGCCAGCATTCCGTCTCGATCACCAAGGACAATAGTCTGCTGCTCTTCGACAACGGCGCCACCAGCCAGAATCAGGACCCCAAGGGGGACAGTCGTTCCTACAGCACGCCGCGGAAGTACCGGATCAAATCCCTGAAAAAGCCGGCGCAGGAAATCTGGAACTTCCCGCGCGCCGAGGCAGTCTCGAGCCCGTACTGCTCGAGCATTTACGAGGACAAGAAGAAGAACTATCTGATCAATTACTCCATGTCGGGCCCGTTTCTCTCCACCGAGATCATCGGCTTGGATTCCAAGGGCGCGACCGTGTTCCACTACCAGTACCCGGCCATCGGCTGCGCGACGTCTTGGAATGCCCAGCCCATTCATCTGGAAAACCTCGTATTCGAGTAAGCCCGGTCGAACCGCGCCGCTCGTGCGCGTCCATCGCGCCACGCTCCTCGTGCGGATCTTCCACGACAAGAATCCGCACGTGCTCCAGGGTGCGATCGTCGAGGACAAGCGGCTCGCTGCGGAACTCTCGAAGATCCGAGACGATCAACGCGAGAGATACAGTCGACGGCTGGCGAGCCCGACAGCTTTACTTTGCACAGGCACCGACATTTCTAGATTGGTTTGACAATGATGCCCGCTCATACGGACCATCCGCGATGGATGCGTCGCCCGGAGAGAGGCCGGCGCCGGCGCAGCGCGCCATCGGCGGTGGCGACCCAGCGCACGAGCTCGGCGAGGCCCGCCGCGCGCTCGAAGCCCGTTTCGCCTCCAATCTCTTGGCGACCACCGACGGATAGGTAAGCGCGAAGATTGGGCCATAAAAAAGCCAGCTCACCACGAACAGCACGCGGCGCGCCACCCCGGCTTGCGAGTGCGGTCGCCGGATCTGCTGTAGAGCGGCCGGGAAGAACCGGAAGGCTCCGTCACGCAGATACGCACGGATGGCCGCTTTGTCGCCCGCCGGATCCCGCGCATAGAACTCCTCGCGTGCACGTTTCGTCTCATCGTCTAGAAAGTGTACGTGGGTCTTGACCGTACCGAAAATATCGTAGGTTTCGTGCCCGTCCTCGAAGTCAATCCCCATGCCCTGCCCGAGTTCGCGATACGCCGCATCGGACAACAGCAGGTACTCATGACCCGGCACCGAATTCTTGAGCAGCCGATCCGCAAGGATTACGTCTGCACCGGACACCTGTCGCAGACGTCCGATCGTATGAAACACCGCGCGGCCACTGTGGACGATCAGCTTCAGCTTGAGTTCGTCCGCGTGCGCGCAGATCGCGCACTTGCATGCCGTCAACTCCTTTACGCCCGTAATGGCTTCGATGAAGACCTTGAAGAAACGCGGCAATTTGGTTTGCACCTGCGTCACGACGTCCTGCCACGCCGCCTCGTCATCCGGGCGCGCCGCATAGAGAAAGAGGGCGTCGCCTTCGATTTCCTGGAGCTCGAGTGGAATATCGACCTCGCGCAGCAGAGACTCGATCAGGAAGGTGATGGCCTGCTGGCCATGCACCGCCGAGAGGTGATTCTCCACCATGAACTTGGTATAGCCGCTGATGTCGGCCAGGATGATGATGAGCCGCTGTTCGCGAGGTTCCATCGGCCGCCAACTGTCTCCCGAGTCTGACCCACGGACGGCGCGGCCGTTCCGCATGCTTTCGCGCGTGAGCACGTGAGCTTCGGTCGCCCGCGGCTCGCTGCGCGCTAGTTCTTCGCGCCGACCCTTCGGCGCAGCTCGACGCCGTCGTGCAGGAACACGACACCCGAGGGCTCGATCACGGAGACGACGAGCGGGCCGATCGCGTCGCCTTCGTGGAGCTCTTGCGCGGCGCCGCCGGCGAGCGTGACCCTTGCGAGCCGCCGGTCCTTTTGCGGATGCCAGACCGTGCTCGAGACGAAGACGTCCGGCAGATTCGTGCGCACCACCTTCTCCGGAGCCGGCTTGCGACGCACCGGCTGCGGAGGCGGCGGCGCGGTTGACTTCGCCGCCACGACCGGCGGCTTCGAATCCGCGAGGTCGACCGAACGTGCGACGGCCGCGGGCGGCTCGGCCCGCGCGACTTCCACCGGACGTGCGACGGGGGCCGGGGCAGGCGGCTTCTGCGCGGCGCGGTTGCGCGCGTCGAAGGGCGGTAGCTCCCCGCGAACCGGGGGCTTCGGCGCGCTCGCGGCGGGCACCTCCACCACGGCCGTGCCCTCGCCGGGAATCTCGGGCTCAGGCTCCGCCACGGGGGGCGGCGCCGGACGCTCGACCACGGCGACCGGAGAAGAGAACGCCGCCGGCGGGGGGGCGGAAGCGACCGGGGCCTCGGGCGCCGGCGATTCTAGAACGGGCGGCGCGGGCGCCTCGGCCGGCACCTCTTGCGCCACTGCCGCGCGCGGCGGCGCGCTCGGCGCCGCGGCCACCACGGGCGTCGCTTCCTCGCGCGGCCAGAGCCACAGAAGCGATGCGCCGAGCCCGAGGCCCAGCGCTGCCGTCGCCGCCATCACGAAAACCAGCGGGTTGCCACGGCGCGAGGGAATCGGCGCCACGGCGGCGACCTCGTCCTGGAGCGGGCGCGCTTCGAGCGAGCTCTTCTCCCGCTCGAGGCGCCGCAAGGCTTTGAGGATCGTGCTCATCCCGCGTCCCGCGACCCGCCGTCCTCGGGCGGGCCGACGAAGGGCGCGCTGGTCTGCTCCGTCACTTCGTTGTGTGTGCCGGCCGCGCCGACCGGCGGCGTGCTCGCGCCCGGTGCGGATTCGACCGCCAGCCTGGGTTCGACGCGCGTCCACTGCTGCCAGGCGAGCGCGCCGCTCGCGAGCAGCGCGAGCGCTGCGCCCGCCACGTAGGTGCGGCGCACCCAGGGACGCCGGCGCAGCAGGCGCCGACGCGCACCCAGGATCTCGCGCGCGGCCACACCGATGAGATCCGGCCCGATGCGCTTTTCGCCCGCCGCGTAACCGGCCAGCAGCGCGCGGTCGCACAGCAGATTCACCAGACGCGGAATGCCCCGCGCGCGGCGGTGCACCTCGGAGAGCGCGCGCGAGGAGAAGATGTCCGGATCGCTCTCCGCCGCAATGCGCAGGCGATGACGCACATACTCACGCGTCTCCGCCGCGCTCAGCGAGCCCAGGCTCCAGCGCACGCTGATGCGCTGGCGCAGCTGGCGCAGCTCCGTCGAATCGAGCTTGTCGTCGAGCTCGGGCTGCCCGAAGAGCAGGATCTGGATCAGCTTCGAGGTCGCGGTCTCGAGGTTCGAGAGCAGCCGGATCTGCTCGAGCGTCTCGGAGGCGAGATTCTGCGCCTCATCGACGATCAGCAGGACCCTGCGGTGATCGCGCTTCTGCTCGAGCAGGAACTGATTCAGCTGATCCGAGAGCTCCGCACGCGTGCGGCCCTCCGTGAGCAGCCCGAACTCCATGCAGATGGCCCGCAGCAGATCCTCTCCCGAGAGGGTCGGGTTGAAGACGAAGGCCACCTCGGTGTCGGGACCGAGCCGCTCGAGCAGCGTGCGGCACAGCGTGGTCTTGCCCGTCCCCACCTCGCCGGTCACCGCGATGAAGCCCTCGCCCTGCTCGATGCCATACAAAACATGGGCGAGCGCCTCGCGGTGCGAGGCCGCGAGGAAGAGAAAGCGCGGATCCGGGGAGAGCGCGAAGGGCTTCTCGCGCAGACCGTAGAACGCGGTATACATCGTCAGTCGACCACCGACCGAAGTCTAACCAATTGATTCCAATGGCGGTTCCCTCGCAGCCCCAGCCCTCGACCCCGACGGGCGCAGGCCCCCGGGTCCGACTCGGCGTGGACATCGGGGCGACGCTCGCGAAGCTCGCCATCGCGCGGGGGGAGGAGCGGGTCGACTATCGACTCGTCCCAGCCCACGGCATCGAACGGCTGGCCCTCGAAGTTGAGCGGCTCGCGGCCGACCGGATCGGCGTGACCGGCGGCGGCGCCGTCCTGCTGGCGCGTAGCCTCTCCTTGGACACCACGGCCGTGAACGAGTTCGACGCCTGGGCCGCCGGCTCGCACGTTCTCCTCGCGAGGCAGGGTCTCGCGACCGGCGAGCGCCACCTGCTCGTCTCCCTCGGGACGGGAACCTCGGCGATGCTGGTCGATGGGGCCCAGGTGACGCGGGTGGGCGGCACCGCGCTGGGCGGCGGAACCATCATGGGGCTTGGCGCCGCGCTCACCGGCATGGCCGACTTCGAGGGCCTGGTCGCCCTGGCCCGAGAAGGCGATCGGCGGCGCGTCGATCTGCTCGTCTCCGACATCTATCGCGCCGGGGATCTCCCGCTTCCGGGCGAGCTCACGGCGGCCTCGTTCGCGAAGCTCGCCGACCCCTCGCGGCACGCACCGCCGGCGGCGCCGGACCTCGCACACGCGCTGCTCGGGCTGGTCGGTGAGAACGTCGGGCTGATCTGCGGAGCGCTCGCGCTCGCCGTCGGGGTGAAGCGGATCGTGTTCGGCGGCACGACGCTGCGCACGAATCCCACCCTCGCGGAGATCCTGCGCGGATTGTGCACGACGCTGGGACGCGAGGCAGTCTTCTTGCGCGACGGCGAATTCGCGGGCGCGCTCGGTGCGCTGGAGATCGCGGGACGCGGCTGACGATCCCGAGCGGATCACGGGCCCCTCAGCCACAGCAGCTGGGTCCCGTCGGCAAACCTCTCCCGCGAGTGAATCGGCAGTACGCTCTCGACATAGCGCTCCCAGGCCGTTCCCCTCGCGGACGCCTGCACCACGACCGCGTCGATCGCCCAGCGCGAGAGGAAGGCCGGGCCCTCCGCGCGGTCTCTGCGCAGCGTCTGCGCATTGGCCCAATCCGGACGCAAGAGCGTGCCGATGATGGGCGCGTCGACCAGCGCCTGCCACTTCTCCTGCGGCAGCCGCGAGACCTGACCGCTCACGATCCGATGCTGGTGAACCGTTTGCGCGAAGATCTGACGGTTGTCGGCCACGCCGGCTCCCACATGCCCGTCGCGCACGCTGAGCGGAACCTCGAGGACGGCGAAGTCACCTGGAATCTCCGCCAGACGTCGGTAGACCGGCCCAACCTCCGTGGAGACGGTCGGCACCGGCATCGCCGCGAAATCCAGTGCGAGAAACGCCAGAGCGGGCCAGCGGAGCCAGCTGGGTCGGAGCTGGTGCCAGCCCGCCGCTGCGAGCATGGCGAAGCCGAGCATCGCGACCACGATGTGCCGTCCGGGCGCCCGCGCCAGGCGGAGCAGCGGCAGCTGCTCGAGGAGCAGGCCAGGGAGCGGGATTCCGGTCATGCCTCCGACGATCCGGAGATGACTTCCCAGCGACAACACGCTGAAGACGAGAGCCACGGCGAGCAGCAGCCGCAGCGGCTCCCGAGCGCGCCAGCGAGCGACCGCGCCGAGCAGCGCGAGCCCGAGAACGACCCATCCCACGTACGTCGTCGTCTCCTGCGGATAGCAGCCCGGGGGGTTGAGGCGCTCATGCGTTGCGCCGAGAGGCTCCGCGAGCAACGGGTGCGTGAAGGGCGGAACGAAGAAGCCGATCCCATCGCCCGAGTGGTGGTCGAAATCGGCGAACGCTTCGCCCCCCGCGTCCAGGCGGGGGGCGCTCGCGCCCATGAAGGCCCATAGCAGGGGTCCCCAGCCGATCAGCACGATCACGGCCGTCACCGCGAACGCACGCAGCGTCGCGGGACGCAGCGTACGCCGACCTCGGACGATCGCTGCGACGATCAGCAGCTCGACGCCATACACGCAATAGTACTGCGAGCTGTACGCGGCCCCCACGAACAACAGACCGAGCACGGCGGCATCCCATGGCCGCGGCACGGGGAGGTCGATCAGCCGCAGGAAGCTGAGCAGCATCGCGGGCAGCCAGTACGTGGCGATCAGCTCGTAATGGCCCGCGAACAGATGAGCGAAGACCGTCGGAGAGAAGGCGTAGATGCCGCCCGCGACGAGGGCAGGAGCTCGCCCGAGACCGAGGTGGAGTGCGAGCGCGAACGTACACACGCCCGCCATGACCAGATCGAAGAGGAGCATGAGATTCTGCGTGACCGTCAGCGAGACGAATGTCTGCAGCACGATGCCGATCAGACCATGCAGCGGCGCCAGCGTGTGGAACCAGAGATTCGCCCCAAACGGATGGAGGATGTACGTCCCATCGAAAGGGTCCTGACCGAGCTCGAGCAGCGCGTAACGGAACCACCACAAGTTCCACAGATTGATCAGCGACTCGGGGAGGAACTTCTGCGAATGCCACCACTCTGCGCCGGGCACGCGATCCCGGAAGTGGAGCAGGAGCGGCCAGGTGGCGACGGCGGTGATGAACGTGTAGAGGACGGCGGCCGCGCCCAGATCGCGGAACCCGATCGGGACGCGCTGCTCAGGACGCGATGCGCACACGTCGCCGATGGACTAGTTCCCACCCATCGGGCGGCTCGGGTCGCGCAGCGCGGGCTCGGTGGCCTGCTCCTCTTCGCCGCGGTTCATCCCGCGCAGCGCACGCTGCGTGCGCGCGATCGCCGCGCGCTGGACGCGCAGCTCCTCGCTCTGCGCCGCGACCTGACGCTCGAGCCTCTCGCGCGCGTCGTTGGCCTCGTCGAGGCGGGTTTCGACCTGCGCCACGCGGCGCTCGAGCTCGCGCACGAGGCGTGCCACGTCGGAGTCGCCGGCGGAGCTGACCATCGTCTGCGCCGCGGCCGGACGCTGGCTGCGCGGAACCGGCAGATCGAGTGTGTCCTGGCTCATCTTGCTTTCCCCCTTCTCGGACGTGTCGAAGAGATCCTGATCCGTGTCGCCGAAGAGACCGCCGGGCGCGGCGATCGTCGGCGTCTGCGTCAACCGCTCGGGCGCGCTGCGCGGGTGCGCGGGTGCAGGCGCGACTTCGCGCTCGCCCGCTCCGAAATCGAGGCCTTCCGAGATCGACGCGGCAGGCTCTTCGTCCTCGTCGACGAGAGCCGTCACGTCGAGATCGTTGGGCAGGCGGCGGCGCCGCATCAGCATCACGACGAGGAACACGAGCAGCAGCACTCCGCCCCCGAGCGCGGCGAGCTGCATCGCCTCGAAGCCGAACCAACTGGCCGTGGCGGCGGGCTCGGCGGCGCGCGTCTGCGCGACGGGTGCGGGCGTGAGCGGCTTCGCGATCGCTTCGGGTGCGGGCAGCGGCGGCTTCGCGGTGGCTTCGGGCTCGAGCCCGGGCAGCGGCGGCTTCGCGGCGGGCGCGGGTACGGGAATCTCGGGCGGCGCGGCCTTCGCGATCTCGGGCGGAGCGGGGGCCGGCGGCGAAGCGGGCGCCTCCTCGCGGCGCGGCGGCATCACGGGGACGGCCTTCGATTCAGGCTGGGGTGCAACAGGCTGGGGTGCGACGGGCGTCTGCGCGAGCTTCGTCTCGGGCTTTGGCGCCACCGCAGTTTCGGCCGGCTTGACCGGGGGCATCGGCATCACCGGTATCGGGGTTGGCTTGGCCTCGAGCTTCGGGGCCACCGCAGGCGGAGTCGGCTTCGCTTCGAGCTTCGGCGTCGCGGGAAGCGGAGCCGGCTTGGCCTCGAGCTTCGCCATTTCCGGAGCGTCGCTGGGCTTCGGGGCGGGCTTCGGAGCGACCACGGGCTCGGGCAACGGCTTCACCGCGACGACCGGCGGCTTCGGCTCGGCGATGGGCTTGCCGGCAACGACCGGCGGCTTCGGCTCGACGATCGCTTTCGGCGGGGCGACGGCCTCGGCCGGCTTCGGCTCGGCGATCTTTGCTTCGGCTGTCTTTGCCTCGGACGCCTTCGCTGCGGGGGACTTCGCCGCAGCGGGCTTTGCGGCGGTCGCCTTCGCGGCGGCGATCCGGCTCGGCTCGCGCATCAGGTCGATCACGATGCGCGGCGGATCGTTCAGGATCAGCTCCTTCACACCCGCATTGGCGCCGCGCAGGCGGATGTGAGCGAGCGTGAGATCGGTGCCTTGCTGTACCGCGACGAGACCGACCTCGGGGCTCCCCGAGCGCACGCTGCGCGGAGCCGAGGCGGCCTCGAGCGTCACGATCAGCTCTTGCGTGCCCTGATCGACACCCTTCTCGATGCGGTAGCCGGCCGGAGCGTCGAGCTCGAAGACCACGCGCGTGAAGGTCGGGTGGTTGCCGACACGCACCTGTACGACGTTTGCGGCGAGGCTCGGCGCCGCCAGGAGCAGGCACGCGAGTCCGGCGATCACCAGGCTGTGTCGATGCAACGCTCGCCTCATCCCGGCAAGTGCATCGGGCAAACCGCCGTGCCGCTTGAATTGCAGGAGCGGGCGGCCCGCCGCGGCCGTGGGGAAATTGCCGCGTCGGTGGGGCTGCGGCTGCGTCAAGGCAGAACCTCTCAACCCGCGATCAGGGGCCGGAGCGTCTCGATGGCCCGCTGGATGCGCGGACCGTACCACGACACCAGGGTGCCGTCGATCAAGTGGATGCGTCCGCTCGCGGCGGCGGGGACAGCGAGCGCCGCCAGCTCCGATGCGTCGCGCGGACCGAAGGCATACGGCTCGTCCGGCAGCAGAATCAGCTCCGGCGCCGCCGCCACGATCTCCTCGAGCTGCACGATCGGATAGCGGCGATCGCCCCGATCCGCGAAGACGTTCTCGCCTCCGCACAGCACGAGCAGATCGTGAGCGTAGGTATCGCCGCCCACGCTCATCCATGGCGTCTTCCAGATCGGACAGAAGACGCGCGTAGGCCGGGCCGGGCGCGCCGCCTCCGCCGCCGCGACGGCCGCCTCGATCGGATCCACGAGCTCCGGCTTCGCACCCGACGCCGCGCCGAGCTCCGCCAGCTCGCGCAGCAGCGCCACGCCGTCGCGCACGCTGCGCGGGTAGGTCACCCACACCGGCACACCCGCGGCCTCGAGGCGCTCGACGTCGCGGCGGCGGTTCTCCTCGTGGTTCGCGATCACGAGATCGGGCGCGAGCGCAAGAATCCTGGCGATCGCGGGCGTCTTGGTGCCGCCCAGCTTGGGGAGCTTCGCCAGCGCGTCCGCCGGGTGTACGCACCAGTCGCTCACGCCGACGAGATGATCCGCGAGACCCAGCCACACCAACGCCTCGCTGAGGCTCGGCACGAGCGACACCACGCGTCGCGGGAGAGTGGCCGGCTTCACGGCCCGAACTCGATCGCGAGAACGCCCCGCGCGAGCCGCACCGCGGCCACCGACCGGCCCGCCACCGAAGCCGGCAGCGCGATGCGCCGCTGGGCATCGCGCACGCGCACGAGCAGCTCGTCGCCGATCGCCGTCACGTCGATCTCGTCGCGCGTCGCGTTCGGCAGGTCGATCTCGAGACACGTGCGTGCGTCGCGCTTTTGGAGCCGGATCGGACGGCCGTGCGCGAAGAGCGCCGCGGGATCGCGCTCGCCGAACATCTCGCGCGCGAGCGCGCGCAACGCGTCGACGCCGATCGGCTCGGCGGGGCGCAGCGGCGCGTGGAAGATCGGCACCGGGAACGAGCTCTCGATCTCGGCGAGCTCGTGCCGCTCGCGCTCGGCCCAACGCGCGAAGTAGCCGCCCGCCGCCGCCTGCGGGAGCACCCGGTTCACGAGCACGGCGTCCGTTGCGACGCCATAGAGCGATAGATACGCGAACGAGCGGCGCGTCTCGTCCACCACCACCCGCGCGGGATTCACGACCAGGCGCGCGCTCGTGCGCGTCTCGTCGAGCAGGATCTGGCGCACGTCCTCGACGTCGTGGTAGAGGCGCTCGACCGCCTCGAAGACGGAGTCGGGCGCGACGAGGCGCCCGGCGCCGAGCCGCGTCGCGACGGGGCGCACGAAGCGGGCCGCCCGCCGCTCCACGTCGAAGAAATTCTCCATGAACAGGCGCAGCACGTCGGGGAAGCGCAGCAGCCGCAGCGTCGAGCCGGTCGGCGCGCAGTCGACCACGCAGACGTCGTACTCGCCGAGCGCCTCGACCACGCGCACCGCGCGCAGCGCCACCAGCTCCTCGAGCCCCGGAAAGACGAGCAGCTCTTCGGCCACCAACTCGTCGGTGTCGGAGCGAAGGAAGGCGTGCAGCCACTGCTGGATCTCCGACCACGAACGGTCGAGCTCGCTGAGGGCCGCGACCTCCTGCGCGACCACGCCGGGCGCGACTTCGAGGGCGTGCGGGCCCACCGGGCGGCCGAGCGCGTCGCCCACGCTGTGCGCCGAGTCCGTCGACAGCAGGAAGACGCGATGGCCGTGCTCGGCGGCCGCCAGCGCCGTCGCCACGGCGAGGCTCGTCTTGCCCACGCCACCCTTTCCGGTGTAGAGGAGCACGCGCACGCTAGAGGTCCCCCGCTGCGCCCGTCGGTCGCGTGAAGCGCACGACGAGCGAGGATCCCTCGAGCTTCGCGGCGGATAGCGTGAGGGGCGCGAAGCGGCGCGGCAGCATGAGCAGCCGCCGGCGCACGCCCGTCGTGATCGTGAGCTCGTCGTCGAGCTTCGCGACGTCGAGCCGCGCCGGGTCGGCGCCTGGGAGCGGGACGCTCGCCGTGTAGCACTCGCCATCGCGCGCGAAGCGCACGCGCGGGGCGCACGAGAGCAGGGCGTCGGGCTCGACGTCCTCGAACAGGCGCGCGCCGTGCTCGGCGAGCTTCGCGATGCCGGTGACCTCGTCGGGGGCGAGCGGGGCGGCGAGCACCGGGAGCGGCGCGAAGAGCGCCTCGACCTCGCGGCGGCGATCCTCCTGGAGGCGCCCCCACTCGCGGAAGAACGCCTCCCCCGCGGCGCTCTCCGGGAGCAGACGGTTCATCACCACGGCGTCGCACGGCACCTCGAAGAGCGACAGCTCCGTCCAGGCGCGGCGCGCTTCGTCGATCACCATGCGCTCGGGTGTCACCACCAGCCGCACGCTCGTCGTAGGGTGCGTGATGCGTTGCTGAAGACCGCGCAGCTGGCCGTAGAGGAGCTCTTCGACGTCGCGGAACACCTCCGCGCCCGGCAGAGGCATCGAGACGAGGCGGCGCGCGAGCGGCGTCGCGACCCCGGAGATCGCGCGAAAGAGCGGCAGCAGCACGCGCAGTGCGCGGTGCGCGACTTCCGGGAGTGTGACCAGGCGCAGCGTCGAATCCGTGGGGGCGCAGTCGACGACGATCAGGTCATAGCGCCCGGAGGCGGCGAGCTCCTCGACGGCGAGCAGCGTCACGATTTCTTCGGCGCCCGGCAGCAGAGCCAGCTCCTCGGCGACGACGGCATCCAGACCCTGATGCGCGAGCAGCTCGGCGAGGAAATCCCGGACGCGGCCCCAGTGCCGCTGCGTCTCGACCCGGGCGTCGATCTCGATCGCATCGAGGCCGGGCGCGAGCTCCAGCGGGTCGGCCGAGAGGCGTCGCTCGAGGACGTCGCCGAGGCTGTGGGCGGCATCGGCCGAGGCGACGAGCGTGCGGCGCCCGCGCTGCGCGGCGACGACGGCCGTCGCGGCAGCGGTCGTCGTCTTCCCGACTCCCCCCTTGCCGGTATACAGAACGAGTCTCACGGCCCGACGGTATCACGCCGCGGCATCACGCCGCGTCGTCACGCCGCTGAGACGACCTCCCGATGGCGCCCGGCGCCGCCCGCCTTGCGCATGCGTCGCTCTGCGATGAGCGGCGTGCGCGACGTCCAGCGGTGCTCGCAGCGCGGGCACTCGGCCAGGAACACGATGCCCCGATCGATCACCTCGTCGGTGCGGACCTCTGCGAAGCCACATACGAGACAGCGCGTGAGCGTGCGAAGGATCGCTTGCATGACCTTCCCTCCATGCGGCGATTGGAACCCACGCGGGTGACGGATGCGGTCACACCGCCGCCGGCTGGCGGGCCCCGGTCCGGGTAGCATCCGGGCACGCCAGAGGAGGGTGCCGTGCGCATCGGACTGATTCTCACCGCGGGCAGCGTGAGGGGCGATGTCGAGCTCGCCCAGCGCGCCGAGGCCGCCGGCCTCGACGGCGTCTACACGATCGAGTTCTTCAACCGGCACGGCTACGTGCCGCTGGCCGCGATCGCGCAGGCCACGCGCCGCGTGCGTCTGGGCACGGCGATCGCGAACGCCTTCACGCGCGCGCCGCTGCTGCACGCGAGCGCGGCGCTCGATCTCGACGAGCTCTCGGGCGGCCGCATGGTGCTGGGGCTCGGAAGCGCCACGCGGCGCATGAACGAGGACTGGTTCGGCGTGCCGTTCTCGGCACCCGCCGAGCGCATGCACGAGCTGGTGCGGCTGCTGCGCGGCGTGTTCGCCGCGCAGAAGGGCGGGGGCTTCCGATGGGACGGCAAGCACTGGCAGCTCTCGGTTCCGATCTACGCGCGCCCGGGCGCGCCGCGTGCGCAGATTCCGATCTGGGTCGCCGCCGTGAACCGGCGCATGATCGCGACGGCCGGCGCCGTGGCCGATGGCCTCGTCGGACATCCGATCGCAACGCGCCGCTGGCACCGCGAAGTGACGCTGCCCGGGCTGCGGGCCGCCGAGTCAGCCGCCGCGCGCGAGGCCGGCGCATGTGCGCTCGTGCCCTATGTCGTGACGTCGATCCAGCAGAGCCGCGACGACGCCGTGCGCGACGCGAAGTGCCAGATCGGCTTCTACTTCACCACCGAGCTCTACCACTCCGTCCTCGACCTGCACGGCCTGCGCCACGTGGGCCAGGCCTGCCGGGCCGCGCTGCGCAAGTTCGACGTGAAGGCGATGGCCGACGCCGTGCCCGATTCGCTCGTCGAGGAGATCGCGATCGCCTGCACCCCCGACGAAGCGCGGCAGCGCCTCGAGCAGTGGCGCGAGCTCAGCGAGCAGCCGCTGCTCTACGCCCCATCGGTGGGCGTCCCGCCCGCACGCCTGCGTGCGAACCTCGACGCTATGCTCGACATCTTCGGGGATTCCGCACGGGGAGAACAGCGTGAGTGAGAAGGCACCCGCGGCGCTCGGTCCGATCCTGTCGCACTGGGAAGCCGCGCAGATCCCGGCGAGCGGGGCGTGGGCGCAGAAGCGCCGGCTCGCGGCCGCCATGCGCCTCGTGATCGGACGGCTGGTCGAGAGCAACGCGCCGGAGAACGAGCTCGCGGCCGCTGCCGACGGGCTCGAACGCTACGCCGAGCGCCTCGCCACCCACCCGCGCCTGCGCCGGCTCGAGGGCTTCGCCGAGACGGCGACCGCCGGCGACGTCGCGGCCTTCTTCGACCAGAGCCCCGTGATCGGGCTCTCGAACCCGCTCGCGCCGCCGATCTCGGTGCGCCGGAGCGGCGAGCGCAGCGCCGAGGCGCACGCGCGCTTCGGCGCCGCCTACGAAGGGCCCCCGGGCTGCGTGCATGGCGGCTGGGTCGCCGCGGCCTTCGACGAAGTGCTGGGCTTCGTGCAGTCGCTCGCGGGCAGCCCCGGCTTCACCGGCACGCTGACCGTGCGCTACCGCAAGCCCACTCCGCTCCACACCGATCTGCGTTTCGAGGCGAACGTCACGGGCACCGAGCGCCGCAAGACCTTCGCCGAGGGCCGCCTCTACGCCGGCGACGTGCTGACGGCGGAGGCCGAGGCGATCTTCGTCTCCGCCGACCGCGCGCGCTTCCAGGCTCTGGTCGCGCAGCGCGAGCTGTTGGAGCAGAAGCGCTCGGAGTGAGGAACCGCGACGGCCAGCGCCGTGTGGGGCCGCGACCGCGGCGTCTGTGTGCGCTCGGCTGGCTCGCCGCGCTCGCGGGCTTCGCTTGCGCGCCTGCGCCGAGGGCCGAAGCGCCGCGCCGCCCCGTCGTACTCTCGACCGAGTACGACGATCAGCGCGCGGGGGAAGAAGCCAAGGGCGAGGTCGCGGCCGCGCTCGGGCTGGTGCGCGATCCGAAGGTGCAGGAGCTCGTCGACGCGGTCGGCCGGCGTCTGCTGGCGCACGCGCCCGCGCGCGCCTTCCGCTACGAGTTCCGCGTCGTCGATCAGTGGCCGCCGAATGCGTTCACGCTGCCCGGTGGAGCGGTCTACGTCTCGCGCGGCCTGCTCGTGCTCTCGGACTCCGAGGACGAGCTCGCGAACGTGCTCGCGCACGAGATCATGCACGCGGCTGCGCGTCATGCCGCGGCGCGCCAGCGCTTGGCGGGTGGCACCAATCCGTTCGCGATGGCGTTCACGAGCCCGGTCTACCTGGCCGCCTACAGTCGCGATCAGGAGCGCGAGGCCGATCGCGGCGGCCAGAGCATGGCGGCAGCCGCCGGCTACGACCCCACCGGCATGAACGACTTCCTCGCGAGCCTGGGCAATGTCGAGCGTCTGCTCGCCGGCGCGTCGCGGATGCCGGGCTTCTTCGACACTCACCCGCCGACGAACGAGCGCACCGCGTCGACCGCGACGCGCGCGCAGCATCTCGAGTGGACCCGACAGCCCGGTGTGACGCGCGACCGCGACGACTACCTGCGCCGCCTCGACGGCCTCGTCGTCGGCGAGGATCCGGCCGAAGGCAGCTTCGAGGACGGCCGTTTCCTACACCCGGACCTCGACTTCATGCTGCGCGTCCCCGACGGCTGGCAGTTCGTGAACACACCCGCCGCCCTCGGCGCCGTCTCGCCCGACGGACGCGCGCGCGTGATGCTCGAGCTGGCGGGCGAAGGGGAGGACCCCGCCGTCTTCGCGGAGGCTTTCGTCGCGCAGCGCGCCGAGGAGATCCATGCGGTGATCGCGGGGCGCCGCGCGCTCTCGATCAACGGGCTCCCGGCGGTGGAGCTGCGGGGGACGGCGCCCGGCCCGTCCGGCGCGGTGGCCGGCAAGCTCACCTGGATTGCGCATGCTGGCCGCGTCTACCGGCTCGCCAACCTCGTGCAGGGCCCCGGCGCGGAGCGCGCGCTCGGTCGCGGCGACGTCTTCACGCGCAGCTTTCGCCCGCTCACGCCCGCGGACCGCGCCTCGATTCGCGTGCGGCGCCTGCGCCTCGCGACGGCGCACGCGGGCGAGAGCCTCGCCGATTTCTCGCGCCGCACCGGCAACGACTGGGACGCGCAGCGCACCGCGATCGCGAACGGCCTGTTCGCATCGGCGCGGCTGGGCGAAGGACAGCTGCTCAAGATCGCCGTGATCGAGCCCTACGCGCCGAGCGATGCTCCGGAGCCCGCGCCCCGCTGACGGCTCGCTACTTGCCACCGCCAGGTCTTTGGAACACGTCGACCACCGCGTCGCCGCCCTCGAAGTTTCGGCCGCGAATGCGCAGCGCGATCTCGCTGCACCGCTTCGTCGCGTTCGCGACGGCCCGGCCCGCGAGCTCGCGCGGCAGGATCTCGCGCAGCACGATCGCCATCTGGTCGCCGCTCACCGATTGCGGCTCCAGCCCCGCCTGCTCGAGCGCGAGCCGCACGGTGCCGCGCGCCACCAGCTCGGAGAGCGGGGTCCCGCGTTCGATCTCGGCGCAGGTCCACGCGAATGCGGCTGAGCCGAGCATGCGACTACGCTCCGCTCGCCGCGGCGTCGACGGCCACGCCCGGACGCGCCGCAGGTAGGCGGCGGGCGGGAGGAATGCGAGCCACATCGACCCTGCCGCGATCAGACCGAGCGGCGCCGTCATGATCAGCGGATAGCCGAGGCCGCCCATCAGCAGCAGCGCGAGGCCGATGCAGACCTCGGGGAGCCGCCGCGTGCGCGTGGCGAGCGCGAGCAGGCGGATCCCGAGCACCAGACTCGCGAGCACGAAGGCCAGGCCACCGAGGGCCGCGAGTGCGCGCGGGGGGTCCAACGCCTGAGCTCCCGAGCGCGTCATCGGCCGGCCGCGGCGACCACTCGAGCCGTCGCGGGCAGTCGCGGGGGGAGCCGCTACGCGGCTTCCGCCGGGCGGCGCTCCGGCGTGAAGCGCACCTTCATCTCGACGCACGATCGCACCAGCGCCGAGGGCAGCAGCACCGGGCCGCCCGCCGCGTAGTGCATGTCGGGGATCCGCCGCAGCAGCTCCTCGAAGGCGACGCGCATTTCCATGCGGGCGAGGTTGGCGCCGAGGCAGAAGTGCTTGCCGATGCCGAAGCCGAGGTGCGTCGGATTGCGCTCGACTCGGAAGCAGTCCGGCTGCGCGAACACGTCGGCATCCCGGTTGGCCGACGGGTAGAGCAGCAGCACGCGCTGGCCCTCGCGGATCAGCGTGCCGTGCAGCTCGACGTCGCGCGTCGCGGTGCGCGAGAAGGCGTGCACCGGCGAGACCATCCGCACCATCTCTTCGACCGCCGAGGGGATCAGCGCGGGATCGTCAATTAGTTTTTGACGCTCGCCCGGGTTCTCGATCAGCAGCTGCATGCCTCCCGAGATGCCGTTTCGCGTCGTCTCGTTACCGGCGACGAGCAGGATCACGCACAGCATGATCAGCTCGTCGTTGGCGAGGTCGAGGTGATCGTCGCCCGCGTCGTGGAGCTTCTTCACGTCGAAGCGGCCGAGGATGCCTTCATCCTTGGCTCCGGTCAGGATGCTCACCAGGTCGTCGCGCGGCTGCACGCGGCGGTCGTCGATGATCTTGGTGACGTAGGCCGAGTACTCCATGAAGGCGAGCCCGGCGCGCGCGATCACCGCCGGGTCGCTCGTACTGTCGGCCGCGATCATGTCGTCAGACCAGTGGTGGAAGCGATCGAAGTCGTGGCGATGGATGCCGATCATCTCGGCGATCAGCTTGAGGGGCAGGGGCACGGCGATGTCTTTCACGAAATCGCACTCGCCGTGCGCCGCGACGGCGTCGATCGATTCGGTGACGATCGCGCGGAAGGCGGTCTCGAGCTTGCGCACCATGCGCGGGGTGAAGCCGTGGTTGATCAGGTTGCGCAGCTGCGTGTGGCGCGGCTCGGCTTCGTCGATCAACCCGATCTTGGCCGGGTTGCACGGGCGAACGCCCAGGGCCGACGTGAACAGCTCCTGGTGCTTCGAGACGAAAGCCACGTCGTCGAACCTGGTGACGAGGAAGAGATCGTCCTTCGCCGACCAATGGACCGGGTCGTTCTCGCGCAGCCAGCGCAGCCGCCCGGTCATGTGAGCGTCCCAGTTCTCGGCACCCAGATACGCGACGTCGAGGTCCATCTGCAAACTCCTCAAGTGGCGCCGGGATTCGATCCCGCGCCGAACAGCCGTCCCACCAGCTCGCGCAGGAAGCGCGTCTGCGCCTCGAGCGCCGCGTCACCGAGCAGCTCTGCTCCGCTGAGATCGCGGTAGAGCGACGCAATCGTGAAATAACCGACCACCACGTGGTACATGGCGAGCACCAGCAGGGGGATCTGCTCCGCGCTCCAGCGCGCCGCGGCGGGGCTCGCTGCGACGAGCTCGTGGGCGCGCGCGAAGGCCGGCGCGATCCAACTGCGCAGGATCGGCGTCAGGCGCTGGCCGCCGGCGAGCGTTTCGTGGAGCACCAGACGCGGGAGCCCGGGGCGCCGCGCGAGGATCTGCATCACGTCGGCGACGAGACGGCCCGGGTCGTAGGAGTCGTCGGCCGGCGCCGCAGCGGAGCGCGCGAGCAGCTCGACGAGCGGGCCGATGCCGCGCTCGAGCACCGCCGCGTAGAGCGCGTCCTTGCTCGCGAAGTGGTTATAGAGGCTCGGCGGCCGCACACCCACGCGTGTGGCCACGTCGCGCAGCGTGGTGCCCATGTAGCCGCGCTCGGCGAAGAGCTCCTCGGCCGCGTCGAGGATCCGCTCGGCCGTGCGCTCGCCGCCGAGGCGATGCCTCGGAAGGCTGGGCGCGTAGAGCGGAGCGACGGCGGGCATGGGCCTCTCGGCGACTAACGAACGTTAGTTAGCGAACCGATCGAGGCCCGTCCACCCCAGCAAAAAACGCTGTGGAAAGGCGAGCAACTCCGGAGGCTTGAGCCCTGGCCTCGGAGCGGCGCTAGGATCGCCACCCGAGCTGGGGGCAGCTGATGACGCAGTCGCTGAGCCGCATCGCCTCGCTCACGCTGATGCCCTTGACCCTGGCTGCGGTGATCGGCGGCGCGATCTTCGCGATGCAGCAAGTCGCGCAGCCGACCTCCGTCATCCCCCCGCTCTTCCTCGCGAGCATTCTCTGGGTGGCAGCGCTCGAGCGCCTGCTCCCCTACCGACCCGAGTGGAACCAGCCTCGCGGCGATCTGCGTACAGACTCGGCCTATCTGGCGAGCACATCGGCGGTGATCGCCGTGATGCGCTCGCTCGTTGCCGCCGCCGGCGTCTGGATCGCGAGCTGGATCTCGCGCCACTGGGGATTCTCATTGTGGCCGCACGCCTGGCCGCTGCTCGCGCAGCTCCCCCTCGCGTGGGCACTCGTCGAGCTCTTCGCCTACTGGCCGCACCGCTGGCTGCACGAGGTGCCATGGCTCTGGCGTCTGCACGCCACGCACCACAGCGCGGAGCGTCTCTACTGGCTGAACGCCACGCGCGCGCATCCGCTCGAGCACGTCTTCCGCGCCTGCTTCGGGCTGCTGCCGCTCGCCGTCGTCGGCGCGGGCCCGGAGCTGCTCGTCCTCTCCGTGCTGAGCGATGCCGTGATCGGGCTCTTCCAGCACGCGAACATCGACATGCGACTCGGGCCGCTGAACTACGTCTTCAGCGCGGCGCCCGTCCACCGCTGGCACCACTCGCGCTCGCGCGCCGAGGCCGACCGCAACTTCGGCGACAGCTTCATCTTCTGGGACCTCGTGTTCGGGACCTACTTCCACCCACGAGATCGCGAGGTCCGGGAGATCGGGATCGACGGGCTCGACGCCTTCCCGCGGAGCTTCCTGGCGCAGCTCGCCTCCCCATTTCGCTGGCGCGAGATCCTGCGCGCGAGCGCGCGCTGAGCGAGCAGCCTGCGTCCCGGCCAGGAAGCGCCCGCGTCTCAGCGCAGCTCGCGTTTCAGGATCTTCCCCGTCGGCCCCTTGGGCAGGCCCTCGGAGAACTCGACGATGCGCGGATACTTGTAGGCGGCGAGGCGTTCCTTGCACCAGGCGGTGACGGCTTCGCCGGTGAGGCCGCTCTCGGGGCGCGCGACGACCACGGCCTTCACCTCTTCGCCGTGGCTCTCGTGGGGGATGCCGATCACGGCGGCCTCTAGAATGGCCGGGTGCGCGTAGAGGATCTCTTCGACCTCGCGCGGGTAGACGTTGAAGCCGCCGCGGATGATCATGTCCTTCTTGCGGTCGACGATGCGGTAGGAGCCGTCGGCGTCGCGCACGCCGATGTCGCCAGAGTGGAACCAGCCGCTGCGCAGGGTCTCCCGGGTGGCGTCCGGGCGCTTCCAGTAGCCCTTCATGATGTTGTGGCCGCGAATGCAGATCTCGCCGGGCTGGCCGTCGGCCACGAGCGCGTCGGACTCGTCGAGGATGCACATCTCGACGCCCCACACCGGGTAGCCGATGGAGCCCGGCTTGCGCGGGCGATCCAACATGTTGAAGCTCGCCACCGGGGACGTCTCCGAGAGGCCGTAGCCCTCGAGGATCGTCACCGGATACTTCTCCTCGAAGGCGCGCATCACCTCGACCGGCATCGCCGAGCCGCCGGCCATGCAGTATTTGAGGGCGGAGAGGTCGTGCGCGCGCTTGGCCTCGTGGTGGAGCAGCGCGAAGTACATGGTCGGGACGCCCGCGAAGAGCGTCACGCGATCGCGCTCCATGATCGCGAGCGCCTCGTCGGGACTGAAGCGCGGCAGCAGCGTGAAGGTGCCGCCGACGGCGATCGAGGCGTTCTGGATGCAGGTCTGCCCGAAGGAATGGAAGAGCGGGAGCGTCGCGAGGGCCACGTCGTCGCCGCATAGTGGCACCAGCTTCGGCACGACGACGGCGCAGTTGATCAGCAGGTTCGAGTGCGTGAGCTCGGCGCCCTTGGGCTGGCCCGTGGTTCCCGAGGTGTAGAGGATCACGGCGGTGTCGGTCGGAAGCGTCGGGTGGAGCGCCGCGATCGGCGGCGCGGCGGCGAGCTCGGCGAGGCTCTCCGCTCCGCTCTTCCCCGCCCACACCACGGGCACGCCCGCCGCCTCGGCCCCCGCGCGCGCCGCGGCCTCGAACAAAGGATGGGCGATCAGCAGGCGCGCCTCTGAATCCTGCAGGAAATAGCGGACCTCCGGCGCGGCACACAGCACGTTCAACGGGACGACGGTGCAACCGGCGTAGAGGATGCCGTAGTACGCGATCGTGAAATCCGGGAGGTTCGGCACCAGGACGCAGACCCGGTCGCCGGCGGCGAGGCCGCGCGCGCGCAGGCCAGTTGCGACACCGCGCGCGGCGCGGTCGAGCTCTCGATACGGAATCGACTGCTCGCCGAGCTTGATGGCGACGTGCTCGGGCCGCGCCTGCGCGCTCGTCTGCAGAATCGATCCGAGGTTCAGGTGCATGGCGCGTCTCCGGGGGTGTGCGCCGCGCGCCGCCGTCACACGGGAAGGTCGGCGCGCGTGAACAAGGACTCGAGCGCGATGCCGCGCGCCGCAAAGGCCGCCGCTGCGCCTTCGCCGCGATCGACGAGGCACAGCACGCGCGTGACCTTGCCGCCCTCGGCCTCGACGGCGGCGAGCGCTTCGAGCGTCGAGCCGCCGGTCGTGACGGTATCCTCGACCAGCGCGACGCTCTGGCCCGCTTTGAGCGCCCCCTCGATGCGGCGGGCGAGCCCGTGCGATTTCGCTTCCTTGCGCACGAAGAAGCCCACCAGCTTCGAGTCCGGTGCATACTGCGCCGAGGCCGCGAGCACAGCCGCCACCAACGGGACCGCGCCCACCGCCATGCCACCGACCGCATCCACCGGCGGCCCGTGGCGCAGCTTCTCGAGCACCAGCTCGCCGGCGAGCGCGACGCCGCGCGGGCGCATCAGCGTCTGGCGCAGGTCGAGATAGAAATCGCTCTCTTTGCCGCTCGCAAGCTTTATTTTGCCGCGGCGGAACGAGACCGCGAGGATCAGCTCGAGCAGCTCCCGTCGCTTGGCCTCGATGCTCATCCGGATCCCTTCACTGCTTGCGCTGCCCGAGCGCGAACTCGGCGATCAGCTTGCGGTGCAGCTCGCTCGTGCCCTCGCCGAGCTCGAGCGCCTTCGCCTCGAGCAAGAGGCGCCCCACTTCGTACTCGGCCGAGAGCCCGTAGCCGCCGTGGATCTGGATCGCGTCGAGCGCGTTGTGCGTGGCGGCCTCGCTCGCCATCAATTTTGCCACCGAGCTCTCGAGGCTCGCGCGCTGCACGCCAGAATCTTTCATGCGCCCGAGCCGGTAGACGATCGCGCGCGCGCCCTCGGTGCGACAGACCATGTCGGCAATCTTCTGCTGGATCATCTGGAACTCGCCGATCTTCTGACCGAAGGCCTCGCGCTGCGTGGCGTACGCGACCGAGAGATCGATGCAGCGCTGCGCCTGGCCTACGCAGCGCGCGGCGACCGAGTAGCGCCCCATGTCGAGGGCGCTGCCGAGCACGGGAAAGCCGCCGCCCGCGCGGCCGAGCAGGCCATCCGCCGGCACGAAGACGTCCTCGAAGTGGACCTCGGCCAGGTGATCGCGCTGGAGTGTGCGCATCGGGAATGCGCCGATGTGGATCCCGGGGCTCTTGGGGTCGACGAGCAGCGCCGTCACTCCCTCGTGTTTCTGAGACCGATCGACCGTCGCCACCACGAAGAAGAGTCCCGCGTGCGCCGCGTGCGAGATGAAGACCTTGCTGCCGGTGAGGCGGAAGCCGCCGTCGACGGCGCTGGCGCTCGTGCGCATGTTCGCGAGGTCGGTGCCGCCGCCCGGCTCGGTGAGGCACGCCGAGCACAGGATCTCGCCGCGTGCGATCGGCGGCAACCAGCGCTGCTTCTGCGCCTCGCTCCCCCAACGCAAAATGGAACTTGCGACGAGCGAGTTCGCGACCGAGACGACCGAGGCCACCACCCAATCGACGCGCGCGAGCTCCTCGCAGATGATCCCATAGGTGGTCGTGTCGCTGAAGGAGCCCCCGTAGGCCTCGGGGATCATCGGCGCCATGTAGCCGAGCGGCACGAGCTTCGCGATCAGGCCGAGGGGGTAGCGCGCCGCGCGCTCGTGCTCCTCGACGTAGGGCAGGATCTCGCGCTCCGCGAAGTCGCGCACGGCGCGCCGCACGAGCCGCTGCTCGGGCGTCAAGTCGAAGTCCGCCATCCGCTCCGTGGCGCCGCTGCTCATGTCCCCTCCGTCGACGATCACGGCCCCGAAGAGTAGCCGGAAGCTCGGCGTGGCGGTGTCGTGCGCCATCTCCTAGGCTCCGGCCCTCGCCAACCCCGCCGCGGGAGACCGTCGTGAAGAAGGCCAAGGCCCTCACCCATCGCAATCGGAGCAAGACCGCCCGCTATCGGGCCAAGCTCAAGGCCAAGCACCGGCGCGTGCGCAAGCGCATGAGCTCCGGCGAGCGCCGGACCTACCGCTAGGGGGCCGACGCCCCCGCGCCGGCCCCCCATGCCGCGCGATGCTTTTCGCTTTCGTCTCGATGCCCGCAGCGGGCTCGCTCGCGCGGGGCACTTCACGACGCCGCACGGGGGCTTCGCGACGCCCGGCCTTCATGCCCGTCGGCACGCACGGCGCGCTCAAGGCGCTGACGCCCGATCAGGTGCGCGCCGCGGGCGCCGAGATCGTGCTCGCAAACACCTATCACCTGGCGCTGCGTCCCGGCGAAGCGCTCGTCAGCAAGCTCGGCGGGCTGCACGCTTTCATGCGCTGGGACGGCCCGATCCTGACCGATAGCGGCGGCTTCCAGGTCTTCTCGCTTCCCAAGAAGGAGATCACGGACCGCGGCGTGCGCTTCAAGAACGAACTCGATGGCAGCGAGATGGATCTCACGCCCGAGCGCGCGACCGAGATCCAGCATGCGCTCGGCGCGGACATCGTGATGGCATTCGACGAGTGCACGCCTTTCCCGGCCGACGAGACGCTCGCGCGCAGCGGCGTGCGTCGCACGCTCGCGTGGCTCGAGCGCTGCCTCGCCGCGCACGCGGGTCATGAAGACGTGCAGGCGCTGTTCGGGATCGTGCAGGGCAGCGTCTATCCCGAGCTGCGCCGCGAGTGCGCGAGAGCGGTGGCGGCGCTGGGGCTCCCGGGCAACGCGATCGGCGGCGTATCCGTCGGCGAGGGGCACGAGTTGCTTTGCCGCATCACCCAGGACACGGCGCCGCTCCTGCCCGAAGATCGGCCCCGTTATTTGATGGGCGTGGGGCTGCCCGAGGACATCCTCGCGGCGATCGGCTTCGGCATCGACATGTTCGACTGCGTGATCCCGACGCGACACGCGCGCGGCGGCGCGGTCTACACCGCGCGCGGACGCATCCGGCTCACGAACCGCCGCTACCGCCGCGACGCCTATCCGATCGACACGTCGTGCGCCTGCGCCGCCTGCGCCGGCGGCTTCTCGCGCGCCTACCTGCACCACCTGTTCGCCGCGAACGAGGTGCTGTCGGCGGTGCTGGCCTCGATCCACAACGTACACTTCTATGAACAGATCGTGCGCGGCGCGCGGGCCGCCATCGTCGCCGGCAGCTACGACGAGTTCCAGCGCGAGTTTCTGGCCCGCTACCGGGCCGCCAGCGCCGATTGACGCGGCGCCCCAGATCCCCGACATTTCGCGCCCCATGTCGCTGCGCTGTGGCATCGTCGGACTCCCGAACGTCGGCAAGAGCACGCTCTTCAACGCGCTCACGGCCGCGGGCATCCCCGCCGAGAACTACCCCTTCTGCACGATCGAGCCGAACCTCGGCGTGGTGCCCGTGCCCGACCCGCGGCTCGCGGCGCTCGACGCCATCGTGCACTCGGAGCAGGTGGTGCCGGCGATCGTCGAGTTCGTCGACATCGCCGGGCTCGTCGCCGGGGCCTCGAAGGGGGAGGGCCTCGGGAACCAGTTCCTGGCCCACATCCGGGAGACGGATGCCATCCTGCAAGTGGTGCGCTGCTTCGAAGACCCCGACGTCGTCCACGTGGCGGGGCAGCTCGATCCGCTCGCGGACGTGGCGACGATCGCGACCGAGCTCGGGCTCGCCGACATCGACACCCTCGAGCGTCGCGTCGACCGTGCGCGCCGCGCCGCCCGCACGGGCGCGAAGGAGGCCGTCGCCGAGGCGGAGCTGCT
>Ga0210377_10000879_pt1 | contig 28448 bp, 37 predicted proteins | sample PLM4_65_b1redo_FD_155480 | JGI IMG/M metagenome (GOLD analysis project Ga0210377, IMG submission 155480) | Groundwater sediment microbial communities from an aquifer in East River, Colorado, USA - PLM4_65_b1 redo | ecosystem: Environmental > Terrestrial > Soil > Riparian zone | place: USA: East...
AGATTTTTCTTTATCACGATATTCTTCAAACCATTGCAAATGCATATGTTGAACAATAATCAAGCGAACGTCAGCTGGAATAGAAGGATTCATTTATTTCATTCAAGATTTGTTTTTTTATATTTGAACTTGTATTTTTATTGTCCACAAACTAAATTTTATGATGGGACTAAGACCTTGAAAAAAATGATATAAAAATATTTTTACATCTTAAATAAAAACACAAATGCAAAAATTACAAGACAGTATTGACAAGCTTATGATTGCTGTTCAAAGAATAGAAACGACATTAAATGGTCAGGAATGTGTTGTTGAACCTCCTTCTAATGTTCATCCAATTCAAAATGATGTTTTAAAATATTTTAACGCAAGATATCAAGATACATCATCACCACAATTTGTTCCCATTTCATATCTTAACAATCCAACAACACCTACCGAACCAAAACGTAAACCGGGAGCTATTGCAGGAAGACAAAATATGTGGATGCAATTCGTTAAACGATATGCTCAAAAACATAATATGTTATTCAATGTAGCTATTACAACTGAAGATTGTAGAAACGAATTCAAAAACTATAAAGCACAACAAATGCTCCAATTACCAAAGAAATGTATTAAATAAAATCGCGTAAAGTTTGAAATATCATTATATTTAGGTTTATCAAATGACCTTTCATCGAGCAAGTTATGAGGTGGACGAGAAAAACTTATTTTTACATTCAATAGACTTTGAAGACCCCAACAAAGAGGTATCATATTATTTTCGAGTAACCAAATATCCATTCTATTCTCCAGGTTACCACGAAGATCATCTCTCTTATTTCATTCCAATGTTTGAATGTAAATCATTTTTAAATTGTGTCAACAAAATCCGCGACATCATTCAGGCAAAACCTTATTGTTACGTTGATAAGAAGTTCGATCATCACTTTTATAACTTCGAATATATCGAAGTAAAGTTTTGGAAATATACTCCCTCAAAATATTATGATACTTCAGAAATGTATGATGATTGTATCGATTACTTGTTAGAATTTGAACACGACCAGAAACAAGCTGCGTTACAATTCGTAAAAGAGAAATCATTATTTTGGCATGACATTGAGTTTGTCAAAATAAAATCAAATCAAACAAAAGATGATGGTAATTTTTATTTAAAGTTTATGGTGTAGTTGACATCAACAATTTTAATTGTTCTGGAAATTCATTACGCATAATGTCATACAAAATACATAATGAATTAATATAACGATATGGCAAACAACCAAATAGTTCTCGATAAGCTTCACGGTCTTGTTCAAAGTCAGGAGGATATTCGTAATCAGGTGGTAAACCTTGGGCTATGCGTTCTTGACGTTCTGCTACACGTTTCATACTTGCTTCTATTTGTTCATCTTCAGTCATGCTAATCTTTTCTAATCGCATTTCTTTTTCACGTCGTTCTTCAGTTAAGCTACGTTCATGCTTCATCGTAAAGACAGCAAGAAGGTCGCTTTTATGATTGTCCCAACTACGTTTGTATGTGTCAGGGTCTTCGAAAAATTCATCAGGTGATGGAAAGACGTCGGATGCTTTGAGACCTGGTTCAATATCTTCGATTTCATCTTCCAACATTTTTGTGTACAAGGCATCTAACATGTCTAATTCGGCTTTAACCCATTTGACGTCACGAATAATATTCGATGATGGTTTAATGTAGTTCTCGGATTCCATTTTTTAAATATTCATGAATAATTCTTTTGATACTTTTGAACGCAATTTTTTAAATCGTTTTGTATTTTGAACCTTGTTTCACTAACATTGGAACATCGATTTTCTTTCCAGGATTGAACTTCAAGGCCTTGAAATATGTCTTGTCAGGATTGAATGGACTGAATTCAAAGTTCTGTATGTTATCCAATTTCTTTGCTTGACCATTTTCAGCAATGTACAAACAACCATCAATCAACAACAATACGAACAACTCGGGTGTGAACGTATCGGTGGCAATGTTTTTGACAGTCACATCCATTTGTAAATGGTACATCTGTGACGAAAGTGCGCGTTGTTGTTCCAACGTGATTCCGAAATCCAAGACGTCAAAGCATGCAACACTTCCAATACCTCCAAATTGGTAATCAGGCTTTCCAAAATTCGAACCCGCAGTCGCATTGTTAAGTCCCAATCCGCTCCACGATGCCCATTCGTATTGTATTCCACTTGCTTGAGAAAGGTCGTACAATACAGAAGGATGAATGTTGTCCATCACTATTTGATTGTTCCACACAACACGCATTGTCTTGATGGCACAGAAAACGTCGGGAGTGTATGGATCACGCAAGAACACAGATTGTGGTTTCTTGGCAAACACTAAAATTTTGGTAGGAATCATCGGAGTCAATATATCATTGCTAGAAATGATACTTGTACTTCCTCCTGTCATTGCGGCGCTTGCTTGACTCTTGTATTGTTGAATATTGAAATAGGGAATTTCGATTTCGGGCGAATCAATGGGAATACCTTCAGGTTGTAAGTACGTCATCAATAATTTTGGATACTTGTCGTCATAACTAAAATTGTCTGCAGGGGAAAATTGGAATTGAGATGTCACTGAGATTGTACCACTTCCCAATTGCGCTCCTACGTTGTCAATGGAAATCATACGGAAACCTGCATTGTTTTGTAAAGTAAAATTCATTTCAAAATCTTTCACATTACGTAATGAACCGTAATTTTTAGCCAAGGGACCAAAATAAAGAGGAGGGAACCTCAAATATTCAATTGTAACCATATCCACAATGGTGATTGCTGTTCCAACACCTCCGAGCAAAGCATCGTTTGTTTGAGAAACAATTTGAAATGGATAATTTTGAACGGGAACACCATCAATACTGTCTGCATACGTTGCAAGAGGACTTCGGTTACCTCCTGCTAAATCGTTGAATGATTGTGATTGACCACTTGGATAAGTTGGGCATGTGGAGAATTGTAAATTTCTTAACGTCATTGTTGTACTAAGATGTTCGAGTGCTGTGAAAACTTCGGCGCATTCAAAATTAAACTCGGTACTGTTTATGAACATTTGCATGCGTTGACATGCTCTTTGAAAAGGCCAACTGCGAAAATTACTATAATTCGCATTTAATAATAATGAACCATATGGAACGTCAGTTGCTGTCAATGTCAAACGTATAGGGACAACGATTTTGATACTACGATCCAAATCGAGACCCTGTTGACGTCGAGGACAGATAAATGATATCCCACTTGATGTAACACTTTGAGGTTGTACTTGAACATAACTCACACGTTGATATCCTTGTAATTTAGGACGAGGAACGGATGGAGTTAATAATCTTGAATCTGTCACTAATGTATTGTGCTGAGCGCTCATTTATATTAATTGAAACAAAAAAAATCTTTATTTAGAATAAATGGCAACGAACAGCCTTCTATTTCCAAATAATTTTAATTTACATTGTGAAACTATCACTTTGGGAGGAACCAATCAATTCGGAAATCTTATTGCACCAATCATCACTTCAAGTAATGTTTTATGTCCAAATGTTTACGTCGAGAGAGCTCAGTATGTGGACGGTGTGTTTGGAAATGCAGTAGCAGGGACCACAGGAACATTCTCGGGACTCTTGCAAGGATTACAATTGGAAGCAACTACCACAAACGCTGCTCCGCTCATCATTCATTCAACCATTCAAGTAGCGAACTTGGATGCTGAATTCTCTGGAACATCAGACAGAACAAACGCTCTTGCGACAACCGGTGCCGACGTCATTGTCGCTTTGGCAACACCACCAATCGCAGGACAAGTCCTCATAGCAACGTCGGCAACCACGGCGGAATGGGGTAACGCAAGTGTGTCCACTGCTAACTTGACAGTTGGTAATTTGACAGTCACGGATTCAATCACATTCGGAGCTGTTAATTTTACAGCGCCATTAAGTAATGTGGAAGTTAACAATCTCACTATTCACGGTACACTCGTAACAGATTCCAGTGCGTTGGTCGCAAACTTGTATGCTGCTAAATCCGATGTTACAAACAAATTAGCTACCACCGGTGCTCCCGTCGTGGTTTCTACAGCCGCTCCACCCGGTGGTGCAGGATACGTCTTGACATCCACTTCCGCCACCGCTGCCGATTGGGAACTATTGTCAGGAACCGGCATTGGATCACTTAATGGACTCACGGCCAATGTTCAAACATTTGCCACGGGTACATCAGGAATATCGTTGAATATTAGTAGTGTTGGTTCAACGCATACTTTCAATTTGCCATTAGCAGGCGCTACGGTAACAGGAGGTGTCATTTCAAATACTTCTCAAACCATTGCTGGCGAAAAAACATTCTCAGATGGAATTGTCATACCACCAGGCTCAACACTTGATGGAACTGCCAACGCTGCCAACGCATTGAATTCATTGACAACCACTGTCAACGTGAGTAACTCAGCTGCACCCATCGCGGGATACGTTTTACAAGCGACAAGCGGAACCGCTGCAGTGTGGCAAGCTTTGAGTATTGTAGATGCAAATATCACAGCTAATATATTGACAGGTAACACGCTCGTTGTAAATGACAACGGAACTGTTGGAGGAACGTTGGCAGTGACTGGAAACTTGTCAGGCGGAAATATTTCAACAGTTGGAATCAGTACAGCCGATCATTTCGTTGCGACATGTACTTTCCCTCAAGCGCCATTTGAATGTACTAGCATCGCACAATGTGATAATCTTCGTTCTCAATGGTCAACGACAGCTTACAAGATTAAATCGGCAACCACCGAAGTAGATTGTAGCGCTGCTACCGCACCAACATCAGGTTTGGTTTTGACAGCCTCTAGTTCAACCGCCGCGACGTGGGCCGCCATTGGTAACGCAACGTCCGCAAATGGTATCAAGTCTGCCACGACAACGGTGGCTACCAATGGTTCAGCTGCTCCATCCAATACGTATTTATTGCAAGCGACAAGCTCAACAAACGCGAATTGGGTAGCTCCGTCCACAGTTAGTGTTGGAGGATTCACGGGTACCACGGCTGCAGGACTCAATACAATGGGTTATACTTCGACGGCGAAAAGCGCAGGAACAACGACGTTGACATCTTCAAGTACATTCTTCCAACGTTTCACAGGAGCAAGTAATCACACTTTAGTCATGCCAACTCCCGGTGCAGCTGGTTTGATGTTTGGAGTTATCAATTCAGGAAATGGTGATTTGACAATCAATGCAGCCGATGCATCAAATATCACAACTATTACAACCAATGGAAACTATTTCATTTGGTTCTTGGCAATTGGTACAGGTAGTTCATCTTCGTCTTGGTTTGGAATTGTAGACCACCAGATTATAATACCTTAATCTACTCGGATAGCCATTTGTCTCCGAAATTCAGTGTTTGGATTGTTTCTCAAACATTTTGGTTCGTGTTGACATGAATTAACTTCACAGAAATCACGTGATGAATTTTTTCTTTTTGATTCCCAACACAAGTGATTGGGATTGACACAACGTTTATTGTGACATAAATGAGACATGCTACAATTTTCAATACTTGGATATTTATTGTCATTTACAAGATAGATTCCTCCGACATAAGCAGTTTTACCATTAATAGTAATACGAGGATAATGTTCTTTTTGACGATATGTACTTTCAATACATCCAAAGTCATCCGCATCTAATAATGTTTTGTTACACTTTTTGATGAGTAATGATATGTCCTCAGAGCTATAACTAAGCAATCGCTCATTCAATAAATACTCCAATGGTTTTCTTTTACCTTCTTGGTGCAAGCGGGTTTTTTGTGTTTGATGACCCTTGTAGTCAATCAATTTCAATTTCATCGGGTCTGTTTCGCGAAGTTTTTGACGACGTTTTTTGTTGTAATTTTTGCTCGAATTTCGATGACTATCTTTGTATTTTTGTGTGTCTTTACGTCTTAAAAATGATTCATAATTCTTTAAACGACATCTCTCACGATACAACGGACATTCTTTTCTCTTTCGCATGTATTCTCGTTTTCTAGCTAATTTTTCCTGGCGTTTTTCTTCATCGATAGCAGCAGAGAATTTAATTAGTATTTCTTCAGGTATAGTACATGTGTCTCCGTTCATACTTTATTTTGCTTAATTCTTAAAGTTTAATTTTCTTGAAATATTTAAACGAATGAAAACGCGAAAACCCAAGATAAAAAAACAAGTCGCGCTTTATGAAAAGATTATCAAAATGTATGACCCTTTTACCGTCAAAGCATTTCCCATTGACGAAGTGTTCAAAGAAATCAAAGATACCGAAAAACGAACTGACATGACTCTTTTGGAAAAACAAAAAGTCTATGACGCTCTGAACAAAGCTAATCAATTGAATCAATATATCAATGGTTTACCACTAAGTCCACAACAAGGTCATGTCATTATTGGATTACTCGCACCACCACCTGGCCAAAAAAAACATTCAAATATCAGTGTCGATAAAGTTGTTGATGACGTTGTGAGGTTAGATGAAATTATTAACCATACAATTATCAATAAAACGTTAAACGATAGTAAAGACATTCTCCATTTGCCAACACCTCAAATCGTGGACGTTATCAAGACACCATCACTCAGAGAACAACTTGGATACATAACAGACAACGTGAGTGAAAACGTCAAAGAAATACTCATTGGCATTGCTGATCGTTCTCTCCAACTCAAAGACTTGTCTGTCAATGTACTAAAAAATGTTTTACATGTCAGTCAACCAGTTGCTAAAAGCTTGTTGGATAATATCAAAACGTTTTCCAATTACATTGAACAAAAAGCTGGTACACCAGAAGTGAAAGAATTGGCCAAAGGATTTGAAAACAGTATTAAGGGATTTGACAATCAAGGAGCTCAAATACTTTCTAATTTCATCATTGACTCGACACATACTCTTGCGGACTGGGCTTCGAGAATTCCTTTGAAAGAAATTGGTGAAACATTGGAACCTCTTGTGGAATGGTCTTATCGTCCAGAAGTAGGCTCTGACATTGGAACATACTTAGGAACCAATACAAATATTCCCGGTATCACAAGAGTGGATAAAGATGTTCACTTGCCATACATTGGAGAATACACAATCGAAGACTACAACCCACCGGACTTTGGACCTGCCAATTATAATGAACCATATTATGGACCAGAAATGGGAATGCATGGACCTGAGACAAGACCACATAATTTTGTGGACCCGTACACAGATTGGTGGAAAGTCGAATTTAACCCTGGAGAATGGACTAGAAATTAAAGTCTTTGACTAAAGTAAAATGACAGTTTCCATGAGTAAAGATATTCACAGAACTTTGGCAGACCGCGCAAGAGTAGAAGTCAATGATGCACAACCTTTACGTAAAGTAAAAGTTAGCTTAGGAGGTGGGAGACGTAAGAAACCCGCAGCAGGAGGACGTAGAAAAAAAAAATAACGTCTTAATGTAAATAAGACACATGCCAAAAAAAATTACACTGAAAAATGCCAAAGATATCGCTAATAGATTAGGCATTGATCTAAAAATTGTTCCACCAAATTATTGGCAATTTGCAATGCAAATAGAATTAGAACACGGTAAAAAAGGTTCTAGTTTGACAAACGTCACCAATGACGACTTGTACAAAACGGGACAAATCGCATTGGCTCACATCTTAGAATTCCCAGACTACTATGTCAGGTTGAAAAAACTAGAGGATGCAGCAATCGATTATTGGCGCAACAATACAAAGCCAAATATATTATTGTGATTTTGTAAGGTCGTCTTGTTTTTCATCAAATATAATATGTTCTGATACTTTTTTATAAGTTTCAGATGCTTTCAATTCAATGTAACGTTTAGGAAGTCGAAGAACAAGGTTGTCTTTTTCAGCAATTTGATGTAATGTGTACAACATCATTTCATCAAAAGGATAATCACCAAACGGTAATAACGACGTTATCAAATTCAAAAACCATTCACCCGCATCATTCTTTGATAATAATGCAAATACTTTGGGTTGTTTGGTTTCATCACCCATCATTACTCCCAAAGCAACTTCTTTGTGAGATTTCCATTTGCGAATGTATTCTTTTTCACTTTCTGGTAAAGGCCATCCAGATATCACCAAAGACGCAATGAAGTCTTCTAATATTTGTTTAGCTTGACATGAGTCATGTAACAATGTTAAATGATTACCTTCACGATACACCTGACATTGTGAAATGATATTTTCATATTCTTCCTTACTTAACGTTACACTATTGGAATCGTCGGACATTTTATTAATTAAAAACTAATCTTTTGAATTTTTAATTAAAACGCGAATTTAACAAAAAGCTGTTATAACAACTTACATAAGTCTTTGACTTAAGGTTTGACGAGCAACACGAGCGCCTCCGACTCCGGCTGCGGCAACGGCATTACCTCCTTCCATTCCTTTCTTGTTTTTGGCTAACTTACGTAAATCGTGCTTAATATCGCTCAAAAAGTTTCCTCCGTAAATATTTCGCACTTTGTAGTAAGATTTCATTTCGTGTACATCATTGCTTCCTTTGGCATTCAAAATGTCTTCAGCAGTCAAGATACCTGTGATGGCAGATGCTTGAGAGTGGAACAATGTCACAATACCTTGAACAACGGCAACGATAACAAGAGTGGGATTCACTTGGTCGATACCTGTAATGTTTTCAAAAGTGGCTTGCAATTGGAATGTTATTTGTTCCAATTTACCAGGAGCGGACAAGGAATCCAATCCAAAGTCTACAGGGTCAATACCGAGCAAGGTTCCACAACCGTAGTAACGTCCACTGTCAGTTCCGTAATCAGAGGCAGAAGCAGATGGCAAACTAAGTTTGGCTCCATTCCAATCGGCATAAGGCAATCTCAAACCAGCACGAACGGAAATTTCGTGCAATTGAGCGTTGGCGGCGGACGCAAACAAACCTGAACGACCTCCCCATTGAATATTCAACGTGTTTTCAACAAGTCTCATAAAGGCGTCAGGACTAAATGGATTGGCTTCCATTTGACTATTTGAGGCACGAACGTATGCATAGATTCTAGAAGGAATACTAGAAAATTGTACGTTGTTGGAAAGAACAGCGTTTTGACTTCCGGCTGTCCAAGTTCCACTTTGAGTTTGTAAGAAACGTTCAATGTTTTGGTATGGATAATTGTAAATCTTTTCCAATGATGCACCACGGTCAACCAATTGAGGTGTTAAGTACTGGAACAACAATGCAGGAGGATGACTTGCTGCGTATGTTCCAGATGTGAAACTAACGGTTGAGTTTATTGAAATGGCACGGGCCGCAGCGTCAGTAGAATATAATGCGGTTCCTGATGCTCCTTCGGCGGGTTTTCCCAAAGGATTGATGGCAATCATACGATTAGATGCTTGTGAAATGAAGTTAAATGAGAAATCAAGTGTGTGTACACCATAAAATCCACTTGCATTCAATTCATACTTCCCTGTGAACAACGGACTGAGGAAGAGCGGCTCAATACTCACGAAACAGACGGTAGCGGTTGCTGTTCCTTCAGCGGAGACTGCACTGTTTGCCGTAATTGTAAATTCATTTTTGAAGGGAATGTTATCGTATTCGGCTTTTTCCCATTCGTTCAAAGGGTTTCTGTTGGAACCAGCACCAGCGCGAGCAAGATCGTTAAATCTTTGGGACATACCACAGGGATATGTTGCGCATTTAGTGTAGTCATTGTCTTTCAAACGTTCACCCATGTTGAACATTTCCAAACAAGACATAATGTCTCCAATGTTAATGGAAAAGGCTTGACTATTGATGGTCATTTGCATTGACAACATTGCCTTTTGCAAGGGGAAGGAACGAATACACCAATTGTTAGGGGTAAGAACAACGGCAGCTTCGACGGCTCCGGTGATGGCAAAGGAGCATTGAACTGGTAAACGTAAGTATACTGAACGATCCACTAAAAGGTTTTGACCAGGTGGAGGGCATGTGAATGACACATTTGAGGCACTAATGTTTGATGTTTTGTATTGTTTGTAAAGGACTTCTTGAGCTCCTTTTAATACGGGATAAACACGTGGGTAATGTAATGTACGAGGATCACCGACTGCAACGGGAACAAATTTTTCCAAGGCTAATGACATGACTGTTTTAATGTAATACATGAAAAAAAAAGCATGTATTACAAAATGATTAATTAAAAAAAAGCAGTTTCAGATACCTTTAACAAAAATCCTTAAACTCCTAAACTTTTGTGTCTCAAGACTAATCTAACGGTGGCAACATCGGACTGACGGATAGGAATGTCATAAAAATTATTCAACTTGTCTACCCATTGAAGATTCACCGAAATTCTCCTTAATTCTAAACTAGACTGAAGGTCACACCAACGGAACTGGCGAGGGTCATAGGCAAAGGTCGAACGTTGTGTGGTTACTTGATTGTTAAAATCCAACGGAATGTCCACTAAAATCCTTCTAGTGTTTGATACAACCCCTTGGCCATAACTTGGAGGAAAGTACTCAAAGGCCGTTGGTAAAGAGTCAGTGGATATCACCAAACGTTGGGCACTATTGAAATTATCAGTTGTGGGATAGTCTTGATTTAATTCAATGTTCGCACTCACAGTATTGGTCAAGGCGGATTCTACAGTTTCCAAAATAAAAAGTCCTGTAGGGTACAAATCGGGACGAGAACCTCCATTGTCAATCACGTCAAAGTTGTTGAATAAATTGTCAAAGTCTAAATTCCAACACACCGTCCATCCAGTGGCACTACTTCCATCCGTCGCAAACGCTGTGGGTACTGTCCATTTGAAAAGGTTGGTAGTGGCATCGTAGGAAAATAATGGGACCTTACCAGCGCCTCCCGGTGAACCTGCCATTACCCACGAAGTGTTCATTGCAGTGTTGATCATGTCAACTAAATGTTCATACGAATAACAATAGTAGTATGGGGAAATGGCTTGTGTACCAGTAGCGGGCTGCGCAAGAGGTTGTGTTCCCATTTCACGTGGGATCCATATTAAGTTTGTCATGTCATTCACAACGGTTGCGATGACACTGTTGGCAATGTCAGATGACGACATATTTTGACATACACCAACTTTCATTGATGATAATTGACCTGCGGTGGCGGCTTGATTTAATTGCATTGGCATGATAAATAACGGAATGTTCTGCAGCGTAACAGTTGCGGAATCAACAGCTAATAAAAAATTGGATGCATTTTGTACAATGTTACGATCTAAATTTTCATCCAAACGAGCAAAGACGTTGGGATTACCAAGAGGATTGTTTAAAGTCATGTTAAAATAACGAATCAACGTTTGTTCTGGCTTCTGATTAAAATTCATTTTACTTTTATTACAAGAAAAATTACTCAATTATTCTTTCCATATCATTGGAATATTAAAACAATAATCTTTCATCAATTCTCGTTTTGTTTTCGTGTTAAACAATCGATAAACATACATTTTTTTCATCAATGGTGTTTCCATATATTTCGTATATTGTCTTTGAAAAAAGTTATCAAATGTTAAATCAAAACGAATAATCAGCAAAAATTCATCTTCCTTTGGTTGCGGTAAATCGTCATCTTTGTCTTTGGTCTCTGGAATGTAACCTAGTCCAATCTTTGACTGTATCACTTTGACATCAGTCAAATTAACGTGACTTTCTACCTCTGCAACTATCTGCATTGAATGATCTTCCCGCTTTGCTAATATCGTTTTAATAACATAATCCCAATTGACAGATTCTTCATATTTTTTCACAATATAAGTCAACTGGCCAAAAAACTTTTCTTTAAAAAAGGTTTTCACTTTGTCTTCCATTTATTTAAAAACAAAAAACAACACATTTTTATTCATTTTTTTAATAATTTTATCTGAAAAATTACTAAAGCATTCATTGTTGTTCATGGGGTATCGTTAACAATGTTACAGTTTTGTCCATCTTGGATAAGTCTTTGCCAAACATTTTTACATATTCCTCTAATGTTAAATTCTTAAATGTTCCACGTAAAACACAATGACGACCACAAGTACTTATGCCTTTACCAAACTTTTGAAAAGGATGTTCATTATATATAATCGAATAATGTTTTGGTGCAGTCAACAACAGCTTGGTAAGGTATGGGTAATTCATTTTTAGCTTCACTCGTTCCTCAGGCGATGTCCATTTCAATTGATCATCAATGAAGTATGCATATGGGTCAAAAAATTCAATCCAATCTTTATGCTTGATTAACACACACCAATGACCATAACCAGGCCTTTGTTCATACAAAATGAATGTACAATTAAATGGATGTAACAGATCAGTGATGTTGTGATACTTTCGTAATTGGGAATATAGCACAATCTTGGCTTTGTTCTCCATCATTTCTTCCAAGTCAACGTTGGATAATGGACGCGCCATTTCCTTCTTTAAAATGTTCTCAGGAATATGATCATTGATTTCCCGAGCTAATTCGACAAGTCGTGACGATGATGTCATTTTACTTTAATAAAGCGTTTTTTTTCATAAAATTTATTGTAAACTTTTTATTAAAATACAAAACAAATGGATATTGACGACATCGCTAGACAGTACATCATTTACCTCAAAGAATTACCAGAATCAAAAATCTACAAATATGCACACGGCAATTACCATACAAAAGACATGGCATGCAAAGCGTTTATGAAACAATTGAATCTTAGTTTTACACAATTCAAACTTTTGTCCGAAGAGACTCGTTATATCCAAGAGTACGCTGATTTATACATGATCTATCCGCCTAAGAAAACTGTAGCCAAAAAAACAACAAGAAAAATACTCAATGATTCTGATGAAGAAGAGTTCTAAAGTATTTCAGCGCCCCATTCATACATCAGTACATTGGGATACGATTTCAAAATCGTTATCCACCGGGATTTCTTAATCGATAAAAGCTCATCAATACGCTTTGGTGTTAAACCAAAATGTTTTTGCAAGACGTATCGTAATTGCCCAGTACTTCCAGCACGAGGAAAAAAGGTGAAACTTTGTAATTCGTTCATTATGGTCTGAGCAAACTTCTTGTCAGCAGGAATCACCAAATGGTTTGTGATGATACACCACAACTTCATTTTGCGACCAACTTCGAGAATGTCATAAATCAATTGATAAATCTCGTCACGTTGACGTTTGTCTGGTGTTGTGGAAACATCATCAAAGATCACCAAACTACCTTCTTCGATGTCTTCTACACGAATGGGATTCTGAACCAAGTTGTCATCGATCGGGACTTGAGTAATCTTTAACTTAGCATAGGCAGGGTCGTTTTCAATCAGTGTACGAGAGAAAAAATAAACAAAGGCCTTTGGAAAACGCTTGCGAAAGGATTTCACCAAAAGACTGCTGTACGTTGATTTCCCACTTCCGGCGGGACCAACTATCAAATTGGTCTGACGTTCCTTGTCGTTCAATAAAGGGGTCATTTTGTTGCCGGGGAACTGCATTTTAACAAAATAGCCCTTAGCTGCGTTATCTTCAGCATTTGGTTCCATAAACACCGTTTTGTTGTTGTTCTTACCACCAATTACGCGCGCAATCGGTTGGGCATCACGAGATTCTTTAAAGGTCAACATCGATTTTTCCTTAACTTTCTTAACACAAAAGGGATTTTTTTATTTAAGGTTTCAAAGATATTATTATAAGTAGCCGCGTAGTGGATTCGCTTTTTTTTTCAACCAAAATTCTTCTTTTAATTATAAATGGATAACGACTACAATATTTTTAAAATGAAAACGCAGGAGCTGCTTCAATTAGCGAAACCAATGCGTCTGGCGCGTTTTCTAGCCCAACGGAGTCAGGAGATGCATTTGCCGGAAACCGACCCGACGTCCTATAATGACATTGTGTATCGAGAAACGTCAAATTCGAAATCTAAGCAAGGAGTCGTCATAGAATTCGATGAAACGGAACGAGCGAAAAAAGAAATGGACTGGGAAGACTTCCCAAAACACGCGTTTGACAAACGCAAGAGTCAGCGTGCTATCAAGACCATAGAACCTAATGTTTACATTGAAGAACAACCCGACGACTCGGATGATGACGAAGCCAACGAACACTTTCACAAGACACAGTTACCACCACTATTTGAGGAATCAACGATGAAGAATTTAATTGGAAAACAATACATCAGGAAGCCAACTATTTTCAAATCTTATTATCTCGAAAAGGATCCAGACAATGCAAGGACGATACATGGAAACATCAGAGCGCACCACAGCGACGTTCTTATTTGTCCGGATTGTGGAAGTCATTTTCGCAGAAATAAATCATGGCATCACGTCCGTACATTGAAACACCAAACAGTGGTACAAGCGGCACACAAAATGATGGAAGCCATGACAGAGATACAAGATAAATGCAAAAAACTACCTAGAAAGTATCGCAAAATACTTTGAAAACTTTATTATTCATTTACTAAAACGCGATTGTACGGTGAACCAGATACACATGACAAAGAACACAAGACACGCCAAGCCAACAATGTCCGAATAAATACTTTTGGCAACGTAGCACGTGGAACCAAGACTCACAAGCAAGACCACTACAGCAACGAAATGACTGTACAAAAAGTACACGCGATCACATATTTGTTGCTCGGTCACAATGATAACTTCCATTTTTTTTGACACCCTTCTTCTCGAAAAAAGTTTAACAAAATGGACAAATTGGAAAATCAAAGTAACGAAAAAGCGCCGACTTTTTTTTCACTGAAAAAAACGGTTTCTTTTTTGGAAAAAAAGGGGTAGAAACTTTTTAAACGTCGGAGAACACCCAGCACGAGGAAGGCAACGCCGGAGAATCATTATTTTAGAAATTTTTCCGGTTTCCATTTTTTTTTTGAGTTTGGTAAAATAAAATTTTGAAACATGGTGATCCATTTTCTACTACTTCCTTCTCTTTTTTTTAGAAACTTTGGAAACTAAAAATAATAATAAAGGAGAAGAAAGATATAAGAGTAATAGAGTCAGGAGGTGAAAATAAATGGTTTCCAAAATGGTTTTCTAAGTTTCCAAAACTGTAAGAACGTTTCCAAAATTCTCTAAACCCGTCTCTCCGTCGTTATTCTTCCGTGCTAGACATTGTGCGGAAGAATTACAAAAGTATCTTAAAAATGCAATGTGAAGGTTTATGAAATAGGATAGTGTCGTATCGTCCTTGTAGGCCAATACCACGTCTTTTGTGTTTTATTGTGTATTCAAATTGCAATGCTTGTTTTCTGGATTCAAACCCTGTGACGGTGCATGCTAACGTCCATGGTCTATACCTTTTTGTGGAGTGTGCTCCTCCTGACATCACCCCGTTGTGTTGTTTAAGTCTTTTCTCAATGTCACCAGTGAACCCAGTGTAGACTTTGTCGTTTTGTCCTTGGAGCACGTAAACAGTCCAATTCATTCGTTATACTATCTTAACTTTTTTAACTGGTTTGGTGTACTTGGCAATCATTATTTCATAGTTAATTATGATAGTTGGAATAGACTTATTTTCATTATTCTGTGTCTTCCATTTACATTTTTTGCATTCAACAAAATCATACTTTTGTATCATTGACAAAAATGTTTTTCGATCCATTTTCGAGCTAATATGTGATCCGTTGTCGCTGAACCAATTACAGAAGGTTTTATATAACATTGCAGGTGTTGTTATGAGTATGTGTTCATCACTTTTGTATGTGCATTTGTATTGTGTTCCAAAATCGTTGTTCATTGTACCATTTGAAATTAAGAATTCACCATCTACTAAACTACGAAAGAAAGTGGAAGTGATGGGTTCACTCTTTTCTTTGAGTTCTTCTCTAAATGCTGTTCCAGGAATAAGACGTGGATCCCACGAAGAAATATCTCTACTCACCAGCATGTCAAATATCACTTTCCCCGCCTCGTCACAATACAATGTTTCGTGTAATCGTTTAAAGTATTCTTTGTCACCAATTCGTTTGCTAGAACATTCTACGGCACAATAACGTCTATCACCTTCTTCAATTTTAACAGGCCATTCGTGGTTTGTTAACATTACGTGTCTAGCATAGTTTTTTTGTTCTTCAGCATCGACACCTTTCTTTTCAATATTTTGTGTTGTTTGTGTGATTAGTGTTTTGAGGTAGTCATTGTTTTTAATTGCTCCTCCAAAGTTTTGAATTTCGTCAAGCAAGTGAAATACTGAATTGGAACAAAGCGCGTTGAAATTGCCAGTAATTTGTTCTATTCTTTGAAAGTATCTCGAGTGTTTGGTTCCAATGACATACTTGGCGAAAAATTCCCACAAGATGTTTTTCCCTGCTCCTTGTTCTCCTTTGAATAACAAGAGAACCCCTACTTCTGATTTTGCAATTGTTTTTTGAATAAGATGAGCCATCCAATTGAGTATGTATTTGTACACTTCGAGATCTGAGTTTGACATGACTTGATACATGTGTTCTTGGAAAACCAATTCAATTTCCGTTCTTCGTTCTTTGGTAATGGTCAAATTGTAATCCTGTGCGTGGAACCCGCAAAAGAGATTAAAAATTTTAGAGTTGACAGACCCTCTATCGATGGTGGGAATATAACCTAATGATTCAAAGTATAAATGATGACCATTCAAAAGTACAAATTTGTGTAATGGCATGTAGTCATCTTGTTGTGTTTTGGGATTAACGTATTTGATTAACGTTTCCCCGCCTGCTTTTTTCCAAGCCGTCCAAGAACCAATATCGTAGTCCATGCAACCTTCTGAATTATTGTATTTTGTGATTACCTTTTTGTTGCATCCGTTACCAACGATGGCTAGTGTTTTTTTGAGATATCTAATGATGTCATTTTCGTGGCAAATGTTTTGTGTCCAATGTAAAAAATATGCCGAGCTTTCAGGTGCATCCATGTCATAGATTGGTATTAAGTTTCGTTTGTCTTCTCTTTCTTGTTTGACAAAATCATAAGCGGTACACTTGTGTTGTAAGAACTGTGTCAATTGTTCGAATGTATAAGTGACATCATCTTTACGTTGCATGGTGATGAATGTTTTGTAGTTTTCATTTTTCGCCATTTGAATCAATTCATTTTTGGTATAAACATTTCTTTCGTTGAAGAGGTAATGATAGTAAGGCGCCTCAAAAAGAGCAGGGCACCTGGTATCATCTTGTGCGTACTTGACAAGTGTTTTGATGGTTAACTTGTTTTCATTCAGTGAGTATTTGAAACTTTCCCAAATTTTTTCCGCTTCTTCGTGATAGTCGGCAGTCATGTACAATTTGAAGAGGTCTAGTCCACCGTTGTCTGTACCGATTTCATTGTAGATAGCTTGTCCAATTTTGATGTAATGGCTTCTGTCATTTTTATGCTGAATGAGGTCTGCTAGTACTGTGATTTGTATTTTCTTATCGTCCACGTTTTCGTAAATTGGGGTTTCATGTTGTTGGCTTTCATTTTTTTGAACGCGCGTTTGTTTCTTGATGGAAAATTTCTCTACTAAAGATGATGGAAAGTCCAGAAAGATTCCATCGTTTTCGTGTTCTTTGTATTTAAACGTTTGTTTAGAATACTTATCGAAATACTCCGTAGGATATGAAAAAACAATTGCTTTGTCGTTTCTGATATCCACTCCACATACCTCTAAGTAGTTAAAAACCCCTGTACCCGTCCCGATTGTATCATTGTATTTGAAATAGTAATGATAACCTCTTGGTGTTTTGCAAAACATTGTTTGCGTTAACTGTGGTTCCCACGTCAAAAGAATTTCATTACTTTTTTCACTGTCAACATCTAACACTGTAATACCTGACGGCTTACCTGTTTTAATATAGAAAACTTTATGATGATCGACAATTTTCGATTCATTCAAATCTTTCCAAGGAGACCAATCTTTGATTTCTTTTTTAATTTCACCATTGCGTACCTTTGTGGTCATTTCTGGTGCAGAAAATCCAATAAAGTTTTTATCATGACATAAATTTCTAAAAATTTCACTGACGTCATTCTGTGACGTTACATTTTCAAGTGTTTTAACTGGGCTAAGATTACCGGATTCCATAGTTTTTTTTTATTTTTAAATCCCAAAATAATTTTTAAGCCCTTTTTTTTGAAACGCATTTTTTATAAAAGTGTTTTTCAAAAAGCCCTTAGGTATGTTTATTTAGTATAAACAAACTGCGTGCGCACTGCTTGTTGATTTATCGATAACAACGGCGTTGATGTGTCTTTTGAGATAAAATAACATGTATTCTTTGTGTACTTCAGTATTCAAGTGAAGTCTCTTGAGAACATTTTCGTGATAGTTTATTTTGTGAGTGATGACAATGTTGTGGGGCATTTTTTCATAAACGATTGTTCCAAAGAGGTCATGATCATCGTAAACTTCTAGTCGGTACAAATTTTTCCCAACCATAACTTCGATAAAGTTCATTGATTGATTAATTCAAATGTTTTATTTTTATTTGTAAAATATTTCGTTTACATCACATTTCATAATGTAATTGATATCAAAATAATGATGAAACAAAAACCATTTTCCATCACCATTGTCTTTTTGATGCATTATATGATTTCTATTATATAAACCCCATCCATTAGGTCTTAATTTGAAGCAATATTGCTCAAATGACTCAAAATTCATTGCATAAAATACTTCTGTGTTCATTACGTAAACGTAATAGTATTTTGGATCGTCTTTTGTAGCTTGAAATCTATTATATTGTTCTGAAGTTAGTTTTATTCTTGTGACACCGTGAAAATAGGGTGTTATGTCCTTAACAATTTTTGTTTCTATATAAGTTCCATCCATGTTATCTGTGATAACTATTGCTTCATTTCCGTTGTGTACAATTTGTTCCATTTTGTTTTATTGGAAAGTTTTTTATTTTTTAGTTATTAGTCCATCGTTCACGTAATTGACGCAAATAGTCTAATTCATTTTGTTCATTTTTACATGCCAAACATTTTGGGTTACAATGTTCACACCAATTAATTTTAGCACGCCTTTCATCTGACATAAATGTTAAAGCAACACGACTCCATTGATAAGTTCTTGCTAAGCCATTTTGAACATTTTGACATCCTTCGTGATGAACTATTTTATCCAATCCCAGAGATGCGCCTACTTGAAAGACACTACGTGGATATTCTACTAATCCGTGTTTCTTGTAAATTCTTTGAATTTTCCGCTTACATCTATCTATACAACATTGTGGTGTGTTGTAAGTGTAATTGTTCAACATTTCTTCTAGTTTTCTTGCCTCTCTGTAATCATTTAGCTGATCTTCTTGCATTTTAAATTCATTAAATTTACATTGTAATAAATTCCAAATTATTAAAAAATTAACTGAAATAGATAGTCATGTCAGATAGTCATGTCACTTTTTTCGCTGAAAAAATCGAGACCAGGAATTTCAAAAGTGTCCATTTTTCTTAAATTTTTTTAGAGAGCATAGGTGCACATTTGTCATGTCAGATTTTGAACGAACTGAGGATTCTACTGCCGCCAATAACAACGCTAGCATTCGTTACCTTGTGACGGGTAAACCCATTCGCTTGTACGAGCCGAAGTTTTTGCCCGATTTCGCCGAATTTTTACAAACGCAGAATTCAGTGAAAAAATAAATTAATAAATATAAAAATGAGATTTGCAGCTCCCAAGCCTATAGATGTAAAAATTACATCATATATGATAAACGATGAACCAAGATTAAATGTGCTGAGTTGGATATCAAGTAAAGTGGAACTATTCCATGACATTGATTTTACAAAATACTTTATTAGAAAAGTAAATCTATTACGCTCACCTAAAAAAATATATTTTAAACAACATACATCAATCATATTATCATCATTTATTAATTTCGAAGCTCCACTTTTGCCTCGAACTGCGTTTAAAAGGTGAAAAACATCTAAGCGTTTAATTCAACGAAAAATAAATGAAATCATTGTGTATGTATTGTCGTAAACCGGCAGATCCAAAACGTGTACCCATTTGTCATCAAAGATGTTTCTTCAACAATCGTCCTGGCATGGAGAAACTTTTTATTCCGAGATGTATATTTGTATTAAAGACACATATAATCACTTAAACAATTATTACATTTCAAAAACGTTTTACGATATCGCTTGTGTAATTGCGTATCGAATGACGAACATTGTTTGCATATCACGAAATTATCAACATAACTTTCTAATACATTCATAAGCCCTTGGCTAAAGTATTTCCCGCGCCCCTTGATTATCAATGCGTTATCTTTTCCAATACTACATTGCGCACATAATTCAGTGCTGAAATAGTCAGCAAGGTCTTCGGGCGTTCTCCGCAATTGGGAAGCAATGGTCGCGAAATTGGAACACACTGTTTTCTTGCCGCCGCTTTTGTGAAGTTTGGGTTTAGTGATTTTGAAAGATTCTAAAATATCATTATCAAATAATTCGCGCATGAATCCTAATATATAATACAAACGGCCTAGACTATTTTCAAAGAAATCGAGACAAATGTAATCTTCCTCGAAAAAATTATCCGATATAATAGTTTTGTCTTCACCTGACGAAGAGGAAGTCACATTCGGCAACAAAGTATACAGAACATGTGCTTTTCGATTTAATTCACGAGGAACGTATGACTTGACATAAGTTTCAAAATGATTTTGATGCTCATTGACTATGGAATACAAGTATCTCTTCAAAGTTTGGGCTTTCCATTTGCGTAATAATGTCATGATTGCCGAATTACTTGGAACAATGTCTAAAAAGACCTCACATATGATTTCCATAAAGGCAAACACATCACCAAATTTGGTTTTGGGATCACGGACATCAAATAAATCAAAATAATGTTCTTCTCGACCATTTGACAAAATGCGAACTTTGTTCATTTATTTAAAAACTTTGACATTTTTCAAACTTTTTAGACGCAAAATGAAATTTAATTCACATAAATGTATTTCGTTTATTGATTACATTGATCGAATGTGACAGTCTTTTTTTCATCGTAATTTTGTGGTTGGTACTTTTCTGTGAATTCATTAACAAGTTTATTTGTTAGTTTAATGTGTTGATTGACATCATATTCATCCCAATCGATTGATTCTGAAGAGTCGCTTACTTCATCGCTATCGCTGGTGTAATCCGAGGTTTCCTCTGATTCGCTAGGTATTCTATCAGCGAGGTGGAGTTGTTGTTCTCTTCGTTTTTTCAATTTGTCAATAATGATTTGTTGAAGTTCAGATAGTTTTTGTTGTTCTACTTTAGCTTCGTTCTCTTTCACTCTTTGGACAAATTTTAAAATATCCTTGTCTATCTGATATTCTGGTTCAGTATTACGTTCCTTTCGTTTCATCAATTGTTTAAAAAGGTCTCGTTGATTGTTAGAAAGTTTTTCTTCGTATTTTTCTTGTTGGTTTGGAATCAATGTTGAAAGACTCATTTCTTCTGATTTTGATTCTTGTGATGTTTCGTTGTTCTTGAAGAACGGATTCATTACAAAGTTTGGTTCTTCGCAATAGTCTTCTGACAAGTCTTCGTATTTTTCTAACAAATGCTGAAACGATGTTAGTTTGCATTCTATACATGAGTCTTCATAAAATAATTTTATGAGTTTCTTGACCATTTTATTGTGTTTTTTCGTGGTCAAATTGAGGAATCGTTGAGGGATAGTAACTTTGACTTTCATTTTTGTTTTAAATTGTAAGTAACAAATTTATTTAATTTTTAACCGCATATTTTTGACATTTATCAAAAACAGGCAAGTTTATGGCTTAAAGGTTCACATTTGACAAAATCTGAAATTGTAAAAGTATAGAATATTGTGGGCAATGTTGTACCAGTAATTTTTTCACAATCTTTTTTAAACTTTTCATCAAAATACACATTTACCGCAACTATTGACAAGCATTCATTGTTGTCTTTGGAAAATTCAGGTAAGAGAGCTTTAGTTTCATCATTCAATTCATCAATAATGGTAACACCTGTACGTAATATATTTGTTTCACATTTTGTCATTGAAATAGTTGCTTCACCTTTGATGGTGAAAGCTATTATTTTATCATATTTTGATTGTAAAATGGAATACCGTGTAATTGCCTGTGAAAGCTCCCCATTTCTAGCTATTTCTGTCATTGCTTTTGTAAGTTGTTTATCGATTTGATTCTTATAAAATGCAACAGGATTCATTTAATATAGTTTATTATTTTTTGCGTTTTTTTCATTTTTTGAAATCCGCGTAAAAAGTTGTATTAAAATAACTTTATTGAAATCTAAAAATATATGGAACTGTACACATCTGGAAATCAACGTGAAATACATGTAGGTGTCGTAAACGTCTCTGGTAAAAAGATGGGTGTCCCTTGTGCACCCATTGTCACCGATAGTACTGTGATGTGTCCCAACTTACACGCTGAGCGTGCGCGTTATTGTGATTCCACAGGTAACATTAAATCAGGGTTATTGGAAATAACCAACACACCCGAGCCTGGCCAAATTCTTCAAGCCACTAGTTCAACGAAAGCTCAATGGCAAAACAATGATCACGAAATTGTTCATCTTAAAAGCGACTCTATTGAAACACAAAACGCTACCATCGTAAGTTCTCTTAACTTGCCAGGCCGTTTAGATTGTACTGATATTTACAGCAATCATTGTCAGACTGTAGATATCAAATCATTTAATATAGAATCTAAAACAGGTCACATTACAACCTTGAATTCAATTGACATCAATTCGATGAAAGGTACATTTGAAACATTGTCATGTAACAAATTGCAATTAACTGAATCCCAACATCTTGATTTACTGACCACAACAAAGTCATTGAAATCAGAAGATTCCGAACGGTTATGCGGTGTAACTATAAAAAACCAACCCAATACCCCAGGTACGCCATTATTATTAATTTCGCCAACAGAAGCGTCATTTGAAATACCACAACGATTTTATGCTCGAGATTTGGTGTGTGACAACATTCAAATTTTGTCTGGCATGACCATAGACTCGAATGTACTTGTAAACCAATTACATTCTCAAACTGCAGACTTTGCTCAAAAAGTTCAAATCGATCAAGGTCCTGTGATGGATGGTTCGTTTTTGGTAAACGTGAATGGTGTATTAAGCGAATCATGTCTAAAGATGTCGAAACATTCTGTCGAGTGTCCTGTACTCTTGAAAGCCTTTGTATTGGAAACTAGTCAATTGTATGTGAAACAAAATTGTATTAATTTCAAAGACTATACACTGAATGCTCATTCGAAAGGTTATATAATGTCTAGTACCAACCCAACACACGTTTCTAACAATGCGAACCCTGGTCAAGTATTAACATGTACTGAACGCGACGTATTTGAATGGAGAACTCCAGGTATTGTGAATAATTACAAATCAATTGTTGTTGTTGAAAAGTCTGGTGACGTCTACACATTGACCCGTGAATCACCCAACGTCGTGTGTTTCCAAGGTCCAGAAACTCAGATAGTCATGTTACCAAAGGGAGAAGCTGGATTAACATTTACATTATGGAATCGTGCTGGAGGACTGCTAAAAGTAATATCGTCTGATTATCATGTGATCTTGACGATTCCTTCGAGTTCTGCACAGAATCGCGTTGTTACGTTGATTTCACAAAACAATGATTGTGATGTGTGGGGTCGCATAACTGACATAACATTTTGATAAAACTTTTTCAATTGAATATAATAATAAAATGTCTAGCGATGATATGTATGAATTGATTAATCAGTTACAAGAAGCACGTGATCAATTACAGGATAAACAGTTACCAGATGAATTAAAAGTATTAAAATGGTATATTTTGAAGAATTGGAAAACTTGTGAACGTATGCGTTCTAAAATGGAATGGGAGGGTACAGATTATTTTTATTCTGGTTATGCATGTCCTCCGATTTCTTATACAACATATGAATATTTCGTGGACAATGACGACAAATGTTTTTGTGATCATTGTGGAGAATCTGAGAGTGATAAATCTGAAAGTGATTGATTAAATTTATTTTTTCAATTGAATATTATAATAAAATGTCTGTTTCCACTTTATTATTTGACAACAACTACGAAGTACATGGAAAACAATTAATAATCACTGGAGTGGACCAATTTGGGAATTACATTGCTCCGATTATTACACCAAGTCCCATACTCTGCGCTAACGTTTATGTTCATCGAGCGGAGATAGCGGACAATGCGGCTGGAAATGTGACTTCGAATGTTTTAACAATTTTAAATGATCCAACGGTTAATTATGTACTAACGGGTGTTACAACGAATACATGTTCGTGGCAGCCAGGTCCTAATAGTATCAATGGATTAAGTATTAATCCAAATGATATTATTGTTTCTGGTCAGATTACATCTAATGTTACCACTGGAACTGCACCGTTTGTCGTGAATTCCACCACCCAAGTGACCAATATGAATAGTGAATTTAGTGGGACGTCTGACGTTACTTTAGCATTGAAGTCCTTGACGACGACTGTGGACGTATCTAGTGCCACAGCGCCCACAACAGGCCAAGTGTTGACTGCGACGTCTGGAACGTCTGCAGGATGGTCTACACCATCGTCCTCGTTTGCGAGTTTATCTTTAACCAATACGACGAATCAATTGACACTTGGGACGACAAATACTGTGACTATAAGTTCCACTGCACCGTCCGCGTCTCGAACAGCGACGCTTGCAGACCCAGGAGGTAATTACAATATTCCAACGAGTCGAGGAGGTGCTTTAGATTTAACGAATGCGTCAGCATCTAATTACATTTTACAAGGCGCATCATCATCGACTGCGACGTGGACAAATCCTGGTTCATTAACGGGTGGATATTATTTTGTTCAAAAGGCTTCGGTGGATTTGACAAGCGCTGACATCTTAGCATTGAATACCACTCGTGTCCAAGTATTGGGCAGTCTTGGAAGTAATATAGCTGCTATTGGTTTGGGTTGGATGATTGAATATAAATATAATTCAATACAATATGCGGGAGGTGGTAACATGATTCTCACATATGGAACTAGTCTTGTGAACGTGATAACGTCTACATCAATAACGTCAACTGTATTCACTGCCAATGCGTTCAGTACATTTGCAATTGGTACAGTAGGTAGTCCCATTATTAGATCGTCTGTTGCGGACGACAATGCGGGAATTCAATTGGCAATGGTAAGCGGTGGGGCTGCATTTACGACTGGAAATGGAACAGCTCGTGTGACAATTTGGTATATTCCAGTAACACAATTTGTCTAATGCGTTCAAATACGTTGAAAAAAAAAACTAAAGTACATTATAAGTGTCCACACAGCAAACACTTCGATACTCCACGGGTGGCCTGGCTATACGCTTAGCCGTATAGTACATCACTCATCTTCGTACCTTCTATTCTGCTTTGAGTAGGAGGGGACACTGTTTTTTTTTAAACAGGAACACATTTAAGTATTCCATTTAAAAAATGTCAACAAAAAAACAAAATATGGCACATATACTTCCCCTTGAAAAATCGCAACAGGTTAGCTGTGAGACATCATATAAATTAACTAGACAAGGACAAACTACTTATTTCATTCGTTCCTTGTAATATATTCAAATGAAAAATTTCTTCAAACTTTACCGCGTTGTAAAAATATCCTTTATGAATTACTTTTTTCCAACATGTTATTTTCCAATTATGTCTATCTTCGGTTGCCACAATATCCAAGTCATAATACTTTCTCCATTCTTTAGACGTCTTTGGAGTCACATCTAGTTTTGTGATTTGTTTTGTTTTATCCGGAATAACGCTAAAGAATGTGTTGATATATTCAATACAAAGTTCATAAGCATCTTCCAGTGTGATTTGTGGTGTACTAATGATAAATTGTAAAGGTTTAATGTTTGTATGTAATATTCTGAGATAGTCATGCTCAGTGTAGCTTGCTTGAATTGAATACATATTGTTCATTATTTTTCTTGCTGATATAATAAATGGCTGAATTAATCGATACATCAGGTATTCCCAAAAAACGTATTCGCGTGAAAGACATTGGCGAAGTCGCAAAACAAATACACAATAGAAGTGAACCGACATATGAACAATATTTCGGTTTACCACCAAAGAATATACATCGAACGGAAGCGATTCGACGTCAACAAGAACCCAAACAAGCAACCAAGGTTCGTGAAGCAGAATTGAAAGAAGAAGAACTTATCAAATTGCGAAAGCAAAAAGAAGAAGAACAATTCAAACAACAAGAACGGGAACGTATTCATAAAGAACAAGGAGCGTTGTATCACATATTGAGTGAATTTCTTCCAAATCCCGATGTCTTTGGTTTGGTATCCGGAGTGTTAACCAACAATCCAACACGTGTTTATAGGTCTGTTCGTAATCAAGCATTGAGGATGGAACATACCAATGAACGTTCCAAAAAACACTACGATGATATGGTTAAGAAACTAGATGAATTGGAAAAACGAGAACGCGATCGCATACATTCTGAAAACCAGGTCAAACAAAGACGAGCACGATATCCTAAAAAACCAAAAAAGAAATAATATCAAAGATTTTTCGATATTACTAAAATTAATAATCTTTGTTATATAGTACAAAACTATTTTATAGAAAAATGTCTTCTCTCGCAGATGCTGTTCGTCAAGTTATGTTAGACCGTGCTGATATCAAACACAACATTCAAGGTGTTGGTTACTCAGGTTACAATCGTGGAGGTGGTTTAGAAGACCATTCCGTGTATGGAAATCCCGTAGGTGGGATGTATGGGCGTGTAGACGCTAGCAATGTCGGTAGTGGAGGTCCCGCTAAAAAACCTCGAGCCAGAGCGCCTAAGAAAGTAGCCTCTGAAATGGAAGCCGTGGCCGCTGGTCGTAAACGTGCTCCTAAAAAACCCGTTGCACCTGAATCCGATTCTGAAGAAGAAGAAGTGGTTCGTATTGTACGCAAAAAGAAGAAAGCCGTTGCCCAAGTCCCAGTACAAGAAATGGAAGCCGCCGGTAGACGTCGTAAAAATGTAAACAAGAAAGCAGGAGGCAAGAAAGCATCCGAAGTATCTCCTTGGGTGAGTCATTGTCAAGCGTATGCCAAAAAACACGGTATAACATATGGACAAGCATTGAAAGATGCCAAAGCTTCATACAAGAAATAAAAAAAAAAATTGTCTTAAGTTTAAAGTAAATAGAAAAATGGAACATGCTGATGCAGATACCATAAGTAAGATACACGAAACATTGAATCAAAATCTTCCGCAGTTACCAGCGATTCCCGCGGGGAAGTTTGAAGAACTCATATCCAATACCGTTAGTTCTATTGCGAACAATGCAGAAGCTGGTAGAAACTTTTTGAATGGAATTTCCGAAAAGTACCAAACAATGTCTCAAGGTTTGAAAGAATACTTCTACAACAAATTAGCCGAGAACGCCAAGGCTTTGATAAATCCTCCTGCCGCTGCCGTTGCTGGACCACCGGGTGTATTAAACAATTTAATACCAGGAAAAGAGTCATCCATTGCTTTGGGTACATTGTTGGCATCTTATTATATATTACCCTTGGTAAAAGAAACCATTGCTGTGAAAGCATTGGATTATCCAAAATTACAAAAGGCTATTGAGAATATTAAATCAATAGTGGAATACATTGCCCCAGATGAACAAAAATACATTGAAGGACAAATTTTACAAGCAACGCATGAATACAACAAGTATTTGCAACAACATAAAGGTTGGTCGGGAATGGAATATCATACACCTTACACATATCAACACGGTCCATATGATCGTGAAAAACTTGTTCAATTTCATCGTGATGAAGCTACAAGAAAAGAGAAAGAACGAATAGAACAATTAAAAGGTGGAAAAGTTCCTGGTACTGATGCTTGGGTTAAGCATGTCAAAGCGTATGCTAAACAACATAACCTCACATTCTTCAAAGCATTGAAACCTGCAGCCAAAACATTCAAAAAATAAACCTTGTAATATGATAAAAACACAAATGCCTTTTATCGTAAAGCAAATCAATGACCAACGGTCCACAGTAAAGTATGGTCCATCAGGTCACGAATACATGTTTGACCCACACAACGAACGTTCCAAGTCACATGCCAAAGCATTAGCTGAAAGGCAAATGCGTGCAATCAAATGGCGTCAATCCCAAACAGGAGGTCGTCGAGGACTATATTGATTGTCATGTGAAATATTTAATAAAAAAGTAATAATTTTTATTAAATTAAAAACTATATTTGATTACTTACAAAAATGTCAAGAGTAAGTAATGAATGTATGATGGTACATGCTGATAAAAAAGTAATACCCATTCGTAAAGTATACAAGTGGAACACCTTAAAACATCCTGTTGTACAGTCATTGATTCAGGAAGACACATGTGTCAATTATGAAAAAACAAAAATAAAATGATATAAAGATTCATTGCTTTGATTATATAACAAGAACAAAAAAAAAACAAAAAAAAGGACCAAAATCAAAAAAAA
>Ga0210377_10000880_pt1 | contig 28436 bp, 26 predicted proteins | sample PLM4_65_b1redo_FD_155480 | JGI IMG/M metagenome (GOLD analysis project Ga0210377, IMG submission 155480) | Groundwater sediment microbial communities from an aquifer in East River, Colorado, USA - PLM4_65_b1 redo | ecosystem: Environmental > Terrestrial > Soil > Riparian zone | place: USA: East...
GGACTCGAGAGCGGAGCGGACGATTATATCGTAAAACCTTTTGACACGCTCGAACTCGTAGCGCGCGTAAAAACATGCCTGCGGCGAAGCGCACCCCTGGAAGAAAAGGTCGTCGTCGGGGACCTTATGGTCGACATGAAGGCAAGGACGGTTCGCGTCAGAGGTCATGAGGTCGAACTCACGCCGAAGGAATATGATCTGCTTTGCCTGTTTGTCGCGAGCCGCGGCGAGGTCATCAGCAGGGAATCCATCAGAAAGTCGGTATGGAAGTCAACAAAGCTGTATTCCTGGAGCAGGGTCATCGACGTCCACATCCAGCACCTCAGGCAGAAGATCGAGAAAAATCCTCTCGAGCCGGAATATATCATTACCGTGTCGGGCGTGGGCTATAAATTCAGGGAGTGATATTCATGATGCATTCGTAAAAAGACGGTTTCTCAGCAGACCGGAGCAATCCCTTCAAGCAGCCGGCGGCAACCTTTGCCGCGCTGCCTCTGCGGAAGCGCGCAAAAAAAGGGAGGAACTTTCGCTCCTCCCTTCGGATTTTCCTCTTCAGCGGCCGGTGTTACTTCGCCGCTGTTTTCTTTTCCGCCCTCAGTTTTTCCGCTTCGTCCTTGATCTTCTGCAAGGTTTCCTTCATGGGCGCCCAGCCGTACCAGTGCATGTAGTCCGGGTTCATGTGGAATGCGCCCTGGAAGGCCCGCATCCGGTACTCAAGGAACATGACATAGAGGTCCTGCTCCACGGCGCTCTTTGCCTCGTAGAACTGCAGGAGGTCCGGGGCCATGGTCCAGTCCGCTGGTTTCACGAGCACGCCGTCCTTGTACAGGCCCTGTACGATCCGGATGGCCTCGGCCATGACCTTATCCACGTCCTTCACGACCAGGTCTGCTTCGTCCAGCTGCTTTTTCGCATACGCGGCACCGTGGCATGTGGCGCAGATCGCCTGCATCTTGTCGCGCTCCTTCTGGAATTCCTCCTTGCTGAGCCGCGCCACCTTGCCCGACTTTACGAGGTCGAGGCGGCCTGTCGGCTTGCCGGTTTCATCGAGCACGCCGAGCCCCTGCAGGATCGTCACCCGGTCGTTCATCCAATCCTTGTCGTCTTCCGGCAGCCGCAGCGCCAGGAAACCCCACGAGGTCATCACGTTGTGATCGCCGCCATTCATATGGCAGGTCTGGCACGTGGGCGCGCGCTTGCTGTCTTTGCCCTCGATCTGCCAGATAACGCCGTGCTTGGATGAGGACCACATTTCCCATTGGGGATGGTCGAAGCCCATGTGGCAGGTCTGGCAGGCGCGCGGGTCCTTGGCCTCAGACTTTTTGAACGAATGCCGCGTGTGACAGGAATCGCACTGGGCATGTCCGTAACGGATCTGGTCCTTCACCGCATCGGGCTTGGCGCCGATCTTGTGGCAGCTCGAACAACCCTTGTATCCGTCGCCGGTCACGGCCTTGGGCTGGTGCCCCATCATGGGCATGGAGCTTGACGCGATCCAGGCCAGGTTGTGCTTGCCTGCCGAGAACTGGTCGGCCTGTTTCTTGTGGCAGCCGGCGCAGACCGCGGGGGTCGGCATTTTCGCGAGGCTGGCATCGTCCATCTTCTTGTGGGCAGAGCCGTGGCAGGCCGAGCAGTCGATGCCCTTCTTGCCCATTTTCCCTTCAAGGTGCTGCTGCACCACTCCGGGCGTCACCTTCTGGTGACAGCCGATGCATTCGCTTTTCGCCGCCGCCGATGCGACGGCACTGTACAACACAACGATGCCGAACAACACTGCTGCTCTCAAATACTTCATATTCATGCTGATGATCCTCCTTTGTTTCCCGTAGTTTAATATGGGCCTTGGCCCCTGATAACCGAAACAGTAATACCTATGAACTGAATTAAAGCATATGAAGTCTGAAGGCCGCGCTATGTATATCACTCCTGGCGCGGGTTGACTATGATGTGCGTCATACATACCCCTGGTATCACCCAAAACGACGAATTTTCTGTTATCATTGATCCGTAATCCCCGGTCGTCCGAAAGAGAAGCTTCGAAAATAACGCAAAATCAGCCGAATTCAACCGTTAAGTAATGCTGACATACAAAGATGGAAGAGAAAATAAACAGAAAATTTCCAATTCAAACGGATCTTATCATAAAGTTGCCGTCGCGGCAGTAGGACACGATACGTGTGGCGAACCATGCTATACAAAATCAATAGGGTCCGGTTACAATTTCCACCATTGCCCTCTTTGAAGGAAAGGGGGCCGCTATGTCAATATAAAATGGTACATACACCTTGGAAAAGCGGGCAAAAGCAAGGGTGGGGAGTGGAGAGAAAATTTACAGATAATTTACACCATTTAACAGCACCTTTACTTCCTTTCGTGATAATGTTTCTCAGGACGAGAAGGAACCATGATGTAAACGAATACGAAATACGGAATTCAAAGGAGGTGAAAGAATGGATACGAGAAAACGCAAAGCAGTCGTCAGGTATCTCGTATTTGCCGGCTTCGCCGTGGCGGTTATCGTGTTTTTTCTCTTGCTGGGACCGATGAAGATGCTGGCCAAATCAGAGTCGCCCGAATTCTGTGTGAGCTGTCACGTGATGGGGTCGGAGTATGAGTCCTGGCTGCATGAGGGCGCCCACCGGAGAAAACAATGCGTTGACTGTCATCTGCCGAACGAGAACCGGGGCGCACATTATACCTGGAAAGCGATCGACGGATTGAAAGATGTTCTGTTCTTTTATTCCGGCAGGGTCCCCGAACACATCGCGCTGACATCTCACGGCGCGGACGTACTGCAGGCCAATTGCATCAGATGCCATGCTGCTGCCGTTGAGTTCATCAATCACGAGAGAAAATGCTGGGAATGCCACAGGCGGTTGATGCATACACGCAGCGGTTTGATTGAAACACACTGAAGGTTTTCGGCAAATAACCATCATACATTCGAAGGAGGTACACAATGAAACGAGGAAATTATGCAGCACTGATCATGCTTTTGGTGAGCGCGGTCCTGACATTTCTCGCATACGCATGCTCTCCATCCAAAACCGAGCAGGTCAAACCGGTGAAGATTGAGGAGAATGAATACGGTCCTGAAAAGTGGGGAAAGGCGTATCCCGAAGAATACAACCTCTGGAAGGACACGGAGAAGCCCACACTTCCGGGAAAAAGCAAATACAAGAGGGGTTTCGACACCGATAGAATAACCTACGATAAGCTGGCTGAATTCCCGTACATGGCGCTCCTGTTCAACGGCTGGGGATTCGGAGTCGAGTATAACGAACCGCGCGGACATGCGTACATGCTACGCGACCAGCTCGAAATCGATCCCTCGCGGGTAAAGGCCGGCGGCGTCTGCCTCACCTGCAAGACCCCCTATGCGCCGAAACTCGAAAAAGAAATGGCCGTTAATTTTTACAAGACTCCTTATAAGGAAGTGCTTGCCCTGATCCCGGAGAACCATAGGGCCCTCGGCGTTGCCTGCATCGACTGCCACGACAACAAGGACATGTCCCTCAAGATATCGAGGGGCTTTACCCTTACGGCAGCATTGAAGGACATGGGCGTTGATCCCGATAAGCTGTCGCGGCAGGAGATGAGGAGCGTTGTCTGCGCCCAGTGCCATGTAACGTACACTATACCGAAGGACAAGGACATGAAATCAGTCGGTGTTTTCTTCCCCTGGCAAGGAAGCAAATGGGGGGACATTACCGTCGAAAATATCATCAAGAAAATCCGCAGCGACGCTTCGTATGGAGAATGGAAGCAGAATGTGACCGGCTTTAAGATGGGATTCATCCGCCACCCCGAGTTCGAGTTGTTCTCCACCAACAGCGTGCACTGGAAGGCAGGGGCGTCCTGCGCGGACTGTCATATGCCGTATACGAAGGTGGGCGTACATAAAGTCTCCGACCACCGTGTGATGAGTCCTCTGGCGAACGATCTGCGCGCGTGCACGCAATGTCATACCGAGAGCGCCGAGTGGCTGAGGGGACAGGTGACGACCATTCAGGACAGGACTGTGGCGCTTATGCTGCGGTCAGGTTACGCTACGGCAACCGTAGCGAAGCTTTTCGAAATGACCCACAAGGCGCAGGAGGCGGGAAAGAAGATCGACAAAGCCCTCTATGACAAGGCCAAGGACTATTATGAAGAGGCATTCTATCGCGGTGTCTTTGTCGGTGCTGAAAATTCAGTTGGCTTCCACAACCCCACAGAAGCGATGAGAATCCTCGGCGACGCGACGGCCTATGCGACAAAGGCGGAGGGACTGCTCAGACAGGCGCTGACACAAGCCGGCGTGAATGTGCCGCTGAAGGTGAACCTGGAGCTGAAGAAATACCTGGATAGCAGAGGAGAGAAGAAGCTCAAAGGGAATGAAAAATTTGAATTTAAGGACCCGTCAGGCGTGCAGGAAAAATTCTAAGGTCCCTTGAGGAATCGAAATACTATCGCGGCAGGAAGAAGCGAGCGGGATATGCTGCCCGCTTCTTCCTGCATGCCGGTGCGGACAAGCATTGCTACCACGACCTGCCGGTCAGGGGAACCATCAATGAACCCGAAACTGAGACAGGAAGAAGCAGAAAAGTACCACATCCCAGGCATCAAATATCAAGAGACCTTAATTTTCAATTATTCAAAAGAAAGGTCATCTCACCATCCCGAGTTGTTGTTGAGCACGCTGAGTATATTCCGTGTTCCGGGCTTTGTGTGGTTCATGGGCAACTACTTAGTTCAGCCACTTCGCTCTGAGTAATTACGTTTATTTCAATTGAAGGAGGCGCTAATGAGAAAACTGATGGTGCTCCTGTTACTGCTTATTTTGCCGGCGGCAGTGGGCGCGGCTGGGAAAAAGCACGTCAAGACATCGGCGGACCAGGAATGTTCCGAATGCCACATGGATCAGGAACGCGTCTGGCTGGAGGGAGCGCACGGGTTGATGGGTGTCAAGTGCGTTGTATGCCACGGTTCGCCGGAGGTGAATTTCACGACAAAACCGGGACTGGACCGGTGCAGGGGATGCCACGGAGAAGCGGTCGCGAACGTCCAGAAGAAGTTGTCTGCCAAGGAGCAGACCTGCTTCCTTTGTCATGAACATCACACGGTGGTCGTGAAAGAGTCCGCAAAGAACAGAACAGGATTCCACGGACAAGGAGGGGGAAAATGAACATTACCAGAAGACAGCTCCTGAAGTATTCGGCTGCTCTGGCCGCGGCTTCCGCGATCGGGCTTGACCTGGTCCTTCCGAAAGAGCTCATGGGGGCCGAAGCGGACGTCGAGAAATGGGTCAAGGGCGTCTGCCGGTACTGCGGCGCCGGCTGCGGCGTCTACGTAGGCGTCAAGGGCGGCAAGGTCGTTGCGATCAAGGGTGACAAGGACAACTGGAACAAGGGTTTTCTCTGTCTCAAGGGCAATTTCCTGCCGGCCATCATGACCGCGCCGGACCGGGCCAAGTATCCCCTTCTGCGGAAGGGCAACGAGTTCGTCAAAATCTCCTGGAAAGAGGCCATGGACCTCATGGTCGACAAGTTCGCCTCGGCGTACAAGGCCGATCCCCAGTCCGTGGCATTCTACGGATCGGGCCAGGCGTACACCGAAGAATCCTACTTCATGAACAAGGTGTTCAAGGGCGGGCTTGGCACGAACAACATTGACGGCAATCCCCGCCTCTGCATGGCCTCGGCCGCGGTGGGTTACGTGTCCACCTTCGGCAAGGACGAGCCCATGGGCTGCTACGACGACATGTACCACGCAGACTGCTTCTTCATCATCGGCTCGAACATGGCCGAGGCGCACCCGGTCATCTTCCGCATCGTGAACGAGCAGAAGAAACGCGGCGCCAAGATCATCATGGTCGATCCCCGGAAGACCCTTTCGGCGCGCATCGCGGACATGCACATGAGTTTCATTCCCGGGAACGACCTGGCGATCATGAACGCCATGGCCCACGTGATCGTGAAGGAGAACCTGTACAGCAAGGAATACGTGGACAAGCACCTGGTGTTCAAGAAGGTGACGGACCCGGGACCGCCACCGAAGATCGATAAGGTCGGCTGGGACGAGTACGTCCAGTTCCTCGACGAGTACACCCCCGAGGCTGCCGAGAAGATTTCCGGCTGCCCCAAGGACGATATTATCAAGGCGGCACGCATGTTCGCCCAGTCCAAGGCGACCATGAGCTTCTGGTGCATGGGCCTGAATCAGCGGACCCGCGGCGTGTGGGCGAACAACCTGATGCACAACCTGCACCTGCTGACCGGCCAGATCAACCGGCCCGGCGCCACGTCGTTCTCGCTCACCGGTCAGCCGAACGCCTGCGGCGGTGTGCGCGACGGCGGACTGCTGAGCCATCTGCTGCCCTATGGCCGGCTCGTTGCCAACGAGAAGGACCGCGGGGACATGGAGAATTTCTGGGACCTGCCTGCGGGCCGCATTCAGCCCAAGCCCGGACCCACGGCGGTTGAAATGTTCCGGGATTACGGCGCCGGCAAGATCAAGGCAATGTGGATCGCCTGCACCAACCCCGGCCAGAGCCTGCCGAATGTGGATGTTTACCGGAAGGGAATGGAGGGCAAGGACACCTTCCTTGTGGTATCCGAGGCGTACCATCCGACGAAAACCTCGGAACTGGCCGACCTGGTGCTGCCCGCCGCGCTCTGGGTGGAGAAGGACGGCACCTATGGACAGTCCGAGCGGCGATACCAGTATCTTGAGAAAGCGATCAATCCGCCCGCGGAAGCGCGGCCGGACCTCGATGTGATGATCGAGTTCTCGAACAAGCTGTTCAAGGCCCTCGGCCGGGAGCACGAAGGGAAGAAACTATTCGCTTTCAAAAACTCCGAGGACGTGTGGAACGAGATCCGTCAGTGCTCAAAGGGCACTGCCTACGACTTCATGGGAATGACCCGTGCGCGCATGAAAAAGGCCCACGGCATTCAGTGGCCCTGCCCCACGGAAGATCATCCGGGCACGCTTCGCCGCTACACGGCAAAGCACGGCGACGTGCTGGTGAAGAAGTTCGATCCCGAGGCAGCCGACGTTTCCTTCTACGGCGCCAAGGCCGACGGAAACAAGGCCACGGTCTGGCTCCGGCCCCACAAGGGCGCGGCGGAACCGCCCGATGCTGAGTACCCGTATGCGCTCACTACGGGCCGCCAGATCGAGCACTGGCACACCGGCACCATGACGCTCAATGTGCCGGAGCTCAAGCGCTCGGCGCCGTCCGCGTACGTGGAGATCAACCAGCGGGACGCCGCGAAGATCGGCGTCAAGTCCAAGGAAAAGGTGCGGCTCACGTCCCGCCGCGGGACCATCGTGCTCGAAGCCAAGGTCATGGACGTACCGCGCGACGGGCTGGTGTTCGTTCCGATGCATTATCCTGACAAGATGATCAACAGCCTGACGAATGACGCCTTCGACGCGTTGTCCAAACAGCCGGAGTACAAGATCTGCGCGGTAAAGATCGAGAAGGCGTAAGGACATCGGCACGGCCCGTTTCCCGGACCGGCGGCTTGCGGCCCGCCGGTCCCGGGGAACGGGCATGGACGAAAGGACGGTGCGGAATATGTCGATTGCGGGAATAATCATAGAGGTCCAGAACGGAGCGGAGGCATCAGTCCTGACCGGATTGGCGCAGATATCTCAGATCAGCGTATACGGAGTGAAGGAAAACCAGATCGTGACCGTCATTGAAGCAGATAATGCGGCATCGGTGAACGACACGGTCAGCCGAGTTTCGCTGTTCGACGGCGTGCTCGGCGTTTATCCGGTCTCCATCAGCGAAGATGCGTGACCAATTGCTCAGACCGCCCGGGGCTCTCCCGGAACGGGAGTTCCTTGCGACCTGCATCCGGTGCGGTAAGTGTGCGCAGAGCTGCCCTTACGGCGCCATCAGGATCGCGGGTCTTCTGGATGGGATCGAGACCATGGGCACGCCGGTCATCCGGCCGCGCAAAGTCCCCTGCTATCTCTGCATGAAATGCCCGCCGGTCTGCCCTTCGGGCGCGCTCAAGCGGACGCTTACGAAGAAGGAAGAGGTACGCATGGGCACGGCGATCATTGATAAAAAGACCTGCCTCGCGTGGCAGGGTACGCTCTGCCGGAGCTGCTTCGACGACTGCCCCATCTTCGACGAGGCGATAAAAATGGACGACAAGCTCCAGCCCGTGGTTGTGAAGGACAAGTGCGTCGGGTGCGGCGTGTGCGAGAACGTCTGCCCGGCGGACCCTGCGGCGATCGTCGTGCAGCCGGGAGGCAAGGCATGACGCGGAAGATCGCCCGGAAGACCGTTCAGCTCTCGTCGATCGGGCTGCTCTTCCTGGTCCCCTTCCTGAACAGGAAAGGCATCACGGCGGTCACCGGGACCTTGTACTCCCTCGCCGTGGGACCGGTCTGGCTCACGGACCCGGTGATCGGCGTCCAGACAATCCTGACCACGATGCGGCTCGACGCGACGCTCCTGTTGTCGCTGCTCGTTCCCGTGGGACTGGCCCTGGTGCTGGGCCGGGTCTTTTGTTCGTGGGTCTGTCCCCAGAACACGCTTTCCGAACTGTTCGACGCTCTCGCTAACAGGACCGGCATCAGGCGCCTCTTCACGTTGCCGTTCACGCCGATCGTGCGCTATACGGTCCTCGTCCTTGTTTTGCTTGCGTCGCTGGTCCTGCGATTTCCCGTGGTAAGTCTTCTTTCCGCGCCCGGGATCATCTCGGTACAGGCGGCAAACCTCGTGTATGAGGCCGCTGTCGGCCTGGAACTCGGCCTGATCGCCGTGATCGCCGTGCTGGAACTGTTCATCGTACGGTGCGTATGGTGCAACCACCTCTGTCCCGTGGGCGGGTTCCTCGGGCTCCTGAGGAACCGGTCGACCATGAAGGTCGTTTTTTCCGAGGACGGGTCAAGGGCCTGCGGTAGATGCCGGGTATGTATCGATGCATGCGGATTGGGGCTTGACCCGATGGAAGGAAGGGTGTATCCCTACTGTCATAACTGCGGGGACTGCATTGCCGCGTGTGAAAGCGTCAAGGGCAGCGAAAACCCACTGCAATTCAGATTTCGGTCGTAAGGACGGACATGACATTCGAATCTCTTCTTGATGAATCGGCCAGGATACACGGCCATCTCTGCCCCGGCCAGGTGCTTGGCGTCCGAATGTCCCTGCTCGGCCTGCGGGAGATCGGCATCACGGATCCCAAGGGAAGAGACAGAAAGAGTCTGATCGTCTTTGTCGAGATGGACCGGTGCGCCACCGACGCGGTGCAGTCCGTCACCGGCTGCAGCCTGGGCCACCGGACGATGAAATTCATGGACTACGGAAAGATGGCGGCCACGTTCGTGAATCTCAAGACCGGAAAAGCCGTCCGCGTACTGGCGCGCGAGGACGCGCGGGAAGGCGCGCAGGCGCTCCTGCCCGACATCCCGGACAAGCACCAGGCCCAGCTTGAGGCGTACAAGATCATGCCCGAGGAAGCGCTCTTCGCTTTGCAGGAGGTCACCGTTATCCTGCGTCCTGAGGATATGCCGGGCAGGCCTCTCCGCCGTGTTCCGTGCGATGCCTGCGGTGAGCATGTGCAGGACATGCGGGAGATTGAGAGAGACGGACGGACCCTGTGCAAGCCCTGCGCTGAAGGTGGTTATTATAGCCGGGCGGCTGTTTTTTCGGAGGAGGGTTATGCAGAAAAGTCATAACGATATCCAGATCCGGTCAAAGATATGGATCGAGGTGGCAGGCGAGCCCGTTTTCGGCAGGGGCAGGAGATTCCTGCTCGAAGCCATCGATACCCACGGCTCCATCAATCAGGCCGCACGCGTTGTGGACATATCGTATCGAAAGGCCTGGAGCCACATCAAGGCCATGGAGGACCGTCTCGGCTTAAAGCTTGTGGAGCGCACGGTCGGTGGCAGGAACGGCGGCGGCGCTGTCATCACTGCTGATGCCCGAATGTTCTTGAAGCGATTTGAGGCGCTGGAGAGCGGTGTCCGTGAGATCGTGGATGAACGCTTCAAAGCGCTCTTTGAAGGAGGAAAACATGTGTGATCAGTCCCGGGAACGGCATGGCGCTTCATTCAGGACCATTCCGATACAGCAGGCAGTCGGCACAGTACTCGCCCACGACATCACCGAGATCCGGCCCGGAGAGTTCAAGGGCCGCGCCTTTCGAAAAGGCCATATCATCAAAGAAGAGGACGTCTGCCATCTCCAGCGGCTCGGCAAGGAACACCTCTTCGTCCTGCAGGTCGCAGAGGATGAGATGCACGAGGACGATGCCGTCACCGCACTCGCAAGGGCGCTCATGGGCGCAGGCGTGCGGATCCAGGGAGAACCAAAGGAAGGAAAGATCAACATCGTTGCCGACCGAGACGGCCTCCTCTCGATCGACCGCGAGGCGCTCCTCCGGTTCAATATGCTGGGCGAGGTGATGTGCGCAACGCTGCACAGCAATACGGTCTTGAAAAAGGACCAGGTCGTTGCGGGCACGCGGACGATCCCGCTTGTGGTGAAGAAGAGCATCATCGAGAAGGCGGTCAAAATAGTTAAGCAGAGTCAAGGGTCAGGAGTCAAGGGGCACGGGGTGGTCGAAGTCAAGGAGCTCCGCAGGCCAAAGGCCGGCATCGTCATCACCGGCAATGAGATATACCACGGCAAGATCAAGGACGCCTTTGCGCCGATCATTACCAAAAAGATCGAGGAATACTCCGGGGAGATCGTCGGCATCTACTATGCGCCGGATAATGAGCGATTCATCGAAGAACGGCTGCGGGAACTGATCGCCGCGGGCGCTGACCTGCTGATAACCACCGGCGGCATGTCCGTGGACCCGGATGACGTCACCCGGTTTGCGATCAGGAACCTCGGCGCAACGGACCTCACGTATGGGTCCGCCGTACTGCCGGGAGCGATGTTCCTGGTGGGGTACATTGAGAAAGTGCGGAGTTCGGAGTGCGGAGTTCGGGGTGATATCAACTTAAAACTCAATACTCAAAACTCAGAACTGATTCCCATACTGGGAATCCCTGCCTGCGGCATGTACCACAGGACCACGATCTTCGACCTCATCCTCCCACGGGTGCTGACGGGAGAGTTGATCGGCAGAAAGGAACTCGCGGAACTGGGCTACGGCGGACTTTGCCTCAATTGCAAAGAGTGCCGGTACCCGGTCTGCCCCTTCGGGAAGTCATAGCGGCCCCTTTGCTGCCCGATGAGGTACGGCGCGACATATTTGCGATCCGAGATAAAGCTGCCGCTGTCGCATGAGCTATTATCACTACGTTCTTGACTTTCCTTCCTCCTATGTTATGCTCATAGCATGACATCATCGCCACTCGATCCGATATTGCTTTGGCCGCTCGGCGTGTATTTCCTCGCAGTCATCGTTATCGTATCGATCATCATCGTCCTCTCCTCGCTCCTCGGCGAACGGCATCGGGAAAAACAGACCGATGAACCCTATGAGTCGGGGATCGTGTCCACCGGCACGGCACGGGTGCGTTTTGACATCAAATTCTACCTCATCGCCATGTTCTTCGTCATCTTCGATCTCGAGGCCGTGTTCATCTTTGCCTGGGCAGTGTCCATCAGGGAGAATGGATGGTTGGGCTATGGGGAGATGCTGGTGTTCATCGGGGTCCTGACCGCAACGCTCGTCTACCTCTGGCGGATCGGCGCACTGGAGTGGGGAACATTCGCAAAATCAATTTCAAAGTTTAAAGATCAAAGTTCAAAATAAAAAACAAACAGCAAACGTGAATTTTGACATTTGTTGCTTAAGGATTGACTTGAACTTTCCGAAAGGTTTTTCATGAACTATTCATTAACCAGACCTGACCACGGTTCCGCGGAAGACGCGATGCGCCAAAGCGTGATCCTCACGACGATGCAGGACATGCTCGCCTGGGGGAGGAAGAACTCCATCTGGCCGTTCAACTTCGGTCTCTCCTGCTGCTATGTTGAAATGGCCACGAGTCTGACGAGCAAGTACGATATTGCGCGCTTCGGCGCGGAGGTGATCCGTGGAACGCCGCGCGAGGCGGACATGATGATCGTTGCCGGCACGGTGTTCATCAAGGTGGCGCCGATCATCAAGCGGCTCTATGAACAGATGATGGCGCCGCGCTGGGTCATTTCCATGGGTTCCTGCGCCAACTCCGGCGGCATGTACGACATCTACAGCGTGGTGCAGGGCGTGGACAAGTTCATGCCCGTTGACGTGTACGTGCCCGGCTGCCCTCCCCGGCCCGAGGCCTTCATGGAAGGCTTGCTGATGCTGCGTGAGCAGGTCGGCAAAGAACGCAGGCCCTTGAGCTGGATCGCCGGGCCGCAGGGCATCGTCCGGCCGGAGAAACCGTGCATGCGGGACCTGAAGCGGGAAGAGCGGAAGCGGGCCACGGTCCTGAGATCGCCTGATGAAGTATAGATCAAACCCTTTTAGCCACAGAGATCACAGAGAACACAGAGAAAATCAATAAGCTGATATCGACGATGAGGACAAAGAGCGAACGGTTTGCTCCTGGTTCTATTCTATCTTTCTCTGTGACCTCTGTGTCCTCTGTGGCAAATTATTCGACCCTATGCCCTCAACCAACCCCATCATCACTGACCTCAAAACAACCTTCGGCGACTCAATACTCGCCGAACAGCCCACGCGCGATGAGATCCCCACACTCTGGGTGGGACGCGACAAGGTCAACGATGTCCTCCGCCACCTCAAGACAGTCATCGACCGTCCCTATAAGATGCTCTACGACCTCACGGCCATTGACGAACGCGTGCGCAACCATCGCCAGGACCAGCCGGCGAGTGAATTCACGGTCGTGTATCATCTCCTTTCCTTTGATAGGAATGAGGACATCCGCATCAAGGTGCCGCTCACGAAGGGATCTCCTTCACTTCCCACTATCACCAACCTCTGGCAGTCAGCAAATTGGTACGAGCGCGAGGTATGGGACCTCTTCGGGATAACGTTCGACGGCCACCCGCACCTGAAACGGATACTGATGCCGCCAACCTGGAACGGCCATCCCCTGCGCAAAGACCATCCCGCGAGGGCCACCGAGATGGGCCCGTTCCAGTTGTCCGATGAAAAAGAAGAAAAAGAGCAGACCGCGCTCAAGTTCAGACCCGAAGATTGGGGATTGAAACGCGTTGCGGAAGACTCGGACTTCATGTTCCTGAATCTCGGGCCTCAGCACCCCGGCACCCATGGACTGATACGCTTCGTCCTTCAGCTCGACGGCGAGGAGATAGCCGACTCCGTGCTCGACATCGGCTATCACCACCGCGGCGCCGAAAAAATGGCCGAACGCCAGTCCTGGCACACCTACATTCCCTACACCGACCGCATCGACTACCTTGGCGGCGTTATGAACAATATGGCCTACTGCCTTGCGGTCGAGAAACTCGCGGGCATCGAGGTGCCTGACCGGGCCAAGACCATCCGCGTGATGATGGCCGAGCTCTTCCGCATCGCGAGCCACCTCGTCTGGTACGGCACCTTTGCCCAGGACGTGGGAGCGCTGTCGCCGGTATTCTATATGTTCACCGACCGCGAGCGCATCTTCGATATCGTCGAGGCGATCTGCGGCGGACGCATGCATCCGGCGTGGTTCCGGATCGGCGGCGTGGCCATGGACCTGCCGAAGGGATGGGACGGGCTCGTACGCGACTTTCTCAAGTACCTTCCTCCCCGGCTTAAGGAATATGACACGATCGTGATGCAGAACAGGATATTCAAGGCCCGCACCAAGGGCGTCGGCATCTACACAAAGGACGAGGCCATCGACTGGGGAGTGACCGGTCCCGGTCTCCGGGCCTGCGGATTTGAGTGGGACTTTAGAAAGAAGCGGCCGTATTCCGGCTATGAGAACTTCGAGTTCAATATCCCCACGGCAACCCATGGCGACTGCTACGACCGCGGGGTCGTGCGCGTCGAGGAGATGCGCCAGAGCCTGCGCATTATCGAACAGTGCGCGAACAACATGCCCGAAGGCGGATACAAATCGGACCATCCTCTCACGACGCCGCCCCGCAAGGAACGCACCATGCATGACATCGAGACGCTCATCAACCATTTCCTCGGCGTCAGTTGGGGACCCGTGATCCCTGCCGGCGAGGCGTTCATGGGCATCGAGGCGACCAAGGGGAACAACGGGTACTATCTCGTCAGCGACGGCAATACCATGTCCTATCGTACCCGCATCAGAACCCCTTCGTTCGCCCATATGCAGATGGTGCCGAAGATCAGCAAGGGGCTGATGATCGCCGACCTTGTGGCGATCATCGGGAGCGTTGATTTTATTCTGGCGGACCTGGACAGATGAGAAGTTATCTCCCTCTCCCTGTGGGGAGAGGGTTGGGGTGAGGGGGGAAGTTGAAACGACCCAATATACCAAGAAGCAGAGAACTTCGCAGGAATCAAACTGACGCGGAAAGGAAGCTTTGGTCGGTCTTACGCGATCGACGACTGGCTGGTATTAAATTCAGACGACAGTTTCCTATCGACAACTATATTCTGGACTTCTATGCGCCGGAATTGCAAATTGCCGTTGAAGCAGACGGCGGCCAACATTTTGACGATGAAGGCGCTGCTCATGATGCGGAGAGAGAAACGGTGTTGTCAGCACGAGGCATACAAATTATTAGATTCAACAATAGGGATATATTGTTAAACAGAGAAGGAATATACGAAATCATTCTGAGAACAATTGAACAAAGACAAAACACCCCCTCACCTCAGTCCTCTCCCCTCGGGGAGAGGAGGTAAGGTAAGATGCTAAGCGATAAGGAAATACAGAAAATCAACGCCGAACTGGCCCACTGCGCGACGAAAGCTTCGGCGTCCATTGAAGCGCTGAACATCGTGCAGCGCCACCAGGGCTGGGTATCGGATGAGAGCCTCAAGGAAGTTGCGCGAATGCTCGAGATGACACCCGATGAGCTTGACGCCGTTGCCACGTTCTACAGTTTCATTTTTCGGAAGCCCGTGGGCAGGCACGTTATCTCAGTGTGCGACAGTATCTCTTGCTGGGTCCTGGGCTGCAACCCGCTGCTGGAACTTCTGAAGACAAATCCCGGCATTCGGTTTGGAGAAACGACAGAGGACAAGCGTTTCACACTCCTCCCCGTCTCATGCCTCGGCGCCTGCGACCGCGCCCCGGCCATGATGGTTGGTGAGGACTTGTATGGACCGGTAACCCCGGAGATGATGGATGAGATATTGAAAAAGTACGAGTGATTTTGACTGGATAACAGGATGGACAGGATGGACAAAAGATGTTGAATAAAAAACTTAAGACGTTGAAGTAGATATATTCTCTTATCCTGTAAATCCTGTTATCCTGTCAAAGGTTTTAATATGGAACGACCACTCACAAAAAACATCAGCCCTGGCCAGGAGCCGCTCTCTCTGAAAGACTACGAGAAGGCCGGCGGCTACCAGTCCGTGCGAAAAGCGCTTGCGATGTCTCCGCAGGATGTCCAGAACATCGTCAAGGCATCGAATCTGCGCGGCCGCGGTGGAGCCGGCTTCCCTACTGGCGCAAAGTGGAGCTTCGTTCCCATGGGAAAGGAAGCGCCGCGCCCCAAATACCTGGTCGTGAACGCCGACGAGATGGAGCCGGGAACGTTCAAGGACCGCATGTTGCTTGAGGGCGACCCGCACCAGATCATCGAGGGTGTGATCACCAGCGCCTATGCCATTGAAGCGGAACAGGCATTCATTTTCATCCGCTGGGCATATAAACTGGCGGCTCGTCGGCTTGAAGCGGCCATAGCCGAAGCATATGCGTACAACTATCTCGGCAAGAACATCCTCGGTTCCGGCTTCAATCTCGACCTCCGCATCCATGGAAGCGCGGGCCGTTATATCTGCGGCGAAGAGACCGCGCTTTTGAACGCTCTTGAAGGGAAACGCGCCTTGCCGAGAGCGAAACCCCCCTTCCCCCAGATCTGCGGCCTCTTCGGGAAACCCACGATCGTGAATAATGCCGAAACGATCGCGAACATCCCTCACATCGTGAACAATGGACCCGACTGGTTCAAGGACTTGAGCACAAGCCCGGACAGCGGGACCAAGTTATATGGCGTTAGCGGCAGGGTAAAGAACCCAGGAGCATGGGAACTGCCCATGGGTGTCACAGTCCGGGAGCTACTTGAGGAACATGCAGGTGGGATGCAGGACGGCTACGCATTCCGTGGTCTTCTTCCTGGAGGAGCTTCAACGGACTTTCTCATAAAAGAACATCTCGACGTAAAGATGGACTTTGATTCGGTGATGAAAGCCGGCAGCCGCATGGGTACCGGCACCATGATCGTGCTCGATGACAAGACCTGCCCGGTTGGGTTCGTCCATAATCTGATGACGTTCTTTGCACGGGAATCCTGCGGCTGGTGCACACCCTGCCGCGACGGCCTTCCCTGGACAGAAGATATTCTACGCGATATCGAAGAAGGTAAAGGCGAGCCCGGCGATATAGAACGTCTTGCTCTCCATTGCAAACTCTTGGCGCCGGGCAGCACTTTCTGTGCACTTGCGCCTGGTGCGGTCGAGCCGCTCCAGAGCGCGATCAAGTATTTCAGGGATGATTTTGAGACGCATATCCGGGAGAAGAAATGCTCGTATAATTTATAAGCTCAAATGACAAGGCTCAAGGTTTAAAGAAACAAAAAAATGAACAACAAAGCACTAATTCCGAATTTGACATTAGGACATTTGAGCTTGATTTGAACTTTGAATTTTGAATATTGAATTTTTAACTTAGCGAGACATCAGACGCATGATAACAATCTATATAGATAATCAACCTTACCAGGTGAATCCGGACCAGAACTTGTTGCGAGCTTGTCTATCCCTGGGCTTCGACCTCCCCTATTTCTGCTGGCACCCGGCCATGCATTCCGTGGGCGCCTGCCGCCAGTGCGCGGTGAAGCAGTTCAAGGACGAGAAGGACACGAGCGGCAGGATCGTCATGTCCTGCATGACCCCGCTGTCCGAAGGCATGCGCGTCTCCGTGGACGACCCCGAGGCAAAGGCCTTCCGTGCTGGCATCACCGAATTTCTGATGAAGAACCATCCCCACGACTGCCCGGTCTGTGACGAAGGCGGCGAATGCCACCTCCAGGACATGACGGTCATGACCGGCCACACCTACCGCCGCACGCGGTTCAAAAAGCGCACGCACCGGAACCAGGACCTCGGCCCTCTCATCAACCATGAAATGAACCGCTGCATCGCCTGCTACCGCTGCGTCCGGTTCTATCGCGGTATTGCCGGCGGCCGGGACCTGGATGTATTCGCGTCGCACGACCACGTGTATTTCGGCAGACATGAGGATGGCGTGCTCGAAAGCGAGTTCAGCGGCAACCTCGTTGAGATCTGCCCTACCGGCGTGTTCACGGACAAGACGTTTAAAAGACATTACACACGCAAGTGGGACCTCCAGACCGCGCCGTCGATCTGCGTGCACTGCGGCCTCGGCTGCAACACCATCGCAGGAGAACGGTACGGAACGCTGAGAAGAATATTGAACCGTTTCAACCATGAAGTGAACGGCTACTTCCTCTGCGACCGGGGCAGGTTCGGCTATGAATTCGTGAACAGCGAGAAGAGGATCAGGCAGCCACTGATGAAGGCACCCTCCCCCCCGTTAGATGCGTCGCATCGAACGAGACAGGCAACCCTGTTACCTCCCATAAAGGGAAGGGCTACTTATAAACCCTCGCCCCTTGCGGGAGAGGGCAGGGGTGAGGGGGGGCTGGAACCGACAGACAAGGCACTTGTGCTGCAGCGCATTATTGAAATCCTTTCCAGGAGCAAAGGCATTATCGGCATCGGCTCCCCCCGCGCATCGCTCGAATCAAACTTTGCACTCCGCACTCTCGTCGGACCTGACAATTTCTACTCCGGCATGTCGGGACCGGACCACAAACTTGTCTCCCTCATCATCGACATCCTGCAGAAAGGCCCTGCGCGCACTCCCTCGCTTCACGATGTTCAGATGGCTGACGCCGTTCTGGTCCTCGGCGAGGATGTCTCGGACACCGCTCCCCTGCTTGACCTTGCGCTTCGGCAGGCAGTGCGGAACAAACCCAAAGAAAAGACAGCCGCGATGCGCATCCCGGACTGGGACGACAATGCCATTCGCAATGCCATTCAAAATGAGACCGGGCCGCTCTTTATCGCGACCAATACGAACACCAGGCTCGATGCATTTGCGACGAGAACATATCGTGCGACACCCGATGATATCGCCAGACTCGGCTTTGCCATAGCGCATGAACTGGACCCCGATGCCCCGCATTTACCTCCTCTCCCTGTTGGGGAGAGGACCGAGGTGAGGGGGGACGTGGATGTGATGCCTCTTGCCCGAGAGATCGCCCAGGCGCTCAAGAATGCCAGGCAACCACTCATCATCTCCGGCACCAGCATGGGCAACGAACCCATCATCCAGGCCGCTGCGAACATCGCGTGGGCACTCTGCGAAAGCGGCAAACCGGCAGAACTCTGCTATGTTGTCCCCGGGTGCAACAGCCTCGGCGCAGGATTATTGGGCGGGAAAAACATCGACGAATTATTATTAACTCCCTCTACCCTCCGGGGAGAGGGCAGGGGTGAGGGGATAGAAACGATCATCATCCTTGAAAACGACCTTAACCGCAGGGCGGACCAGAGGTCCGTTGATGAATTTATGAATAAGGCCAAGTACGTCATCGTCATTGACCAACTCATCAACTCGACTTCATCAAGAGCAGACATCACTCTCCCAGCCGCTACGTTCGCCGAATCAGACGGGACACTCGTGAACAATGAAGGCCGCGCTCAGCGGTATTATCAGGTATTCCAACCAGAGGGGAATATTCAGGCAAGCTGGAAATGGATCAATGATATAATGAAGTCACTCGGGAACCCAGCAGCCGGTGGCCTTCAGTCGTTTGATGACCTGATAAACGATATGGCCTCAGCCCTGCCGCACCTTGCCGCCATTAAGGATATCGCACCTTCCGCTGATTTCAGGATAATCGGACAAAAGATCCCCCGCCAGCCGCACCGTTACAGCGGCCGCACTGCCATGCTCGCGGATGTCAGCGTGCATGAACCCAAGCCGCCGGCTGACCCTGATACGCCCCTCGCCTTCTCCATGGAGGGGTATCAGGACCAGCCGCCTGCGCCGTTGATCTCACGCTACTGGTCGCCAGGATGGAATTCCGTCCAGGCGCTGAACAAGTTCCAGCAGGAGGTCGGCGGGCCCCTGAACGGAGGAGATGCGGGGAAGCGATTGATCGAACCGGTCACCCTCCCTTCATCCCTCCCATCAAGGGAGGGACTAGAACCCCCTCGCCCCTTGCGGGAGAGAGCTGGGGTGAGGGGTGATTCCGGCAAAATCACATTCTTCAAATATGTACCCGAAGCCTCAAAACCAAAAGCCGGCGAACAGATTGATCTCCAGCTCCGAAATAGCCTCGATTTGGAAGAATTGAGCAGTTACTCGCCGGCAATTGTGGAACGGGCAAAATTAATGCTTCTAACTAAAGCAAAGACACCATGACTGACACCATTCGACAGATCATAATCCTGTTCAGCATCCTCTTTGTCGTGCTGACCGTCGGCAGCATGCTGATCTGGCTCGAGCGCAGGCTCCTGGCGCTGTGGCAGGACCGGTACGGCCCGAACCGGGTGGGGCCGTTCGGCCTCCTGCAGGTGCTGGCGGACTCGATCAAGATATTCGCGAAGGAAGACTGGATCCCGCCCTTTGCGGACAAGGCGGTGTTCATCCTCGCTCCGGCGGTGATCATGGTGGTCGTGCTCATGTCCTTTACCATCATCCCCTTTGCGCCGGGCATCGAGGTCGTTGACCTGAACATCGGGCTGCTTTTCTTCCTCGCCATGTCGTCCATGGGAGTGTACAGCGTGGCTCTGGCCGGCTGGGCCTCGAACAGCAAGTATTCGCTCCTCGGCGGCCTGCGCTCGGTCGCGCAGATGCTGAGCTACGAGGTCTTCATGGGCCTGTCGCTCATGGGCGTGGTAATGCTCGCGGGGTCCTTCAACCTGCGCGAGATCGTTGAGGCGCAGCGGGGCGGATGGTTCATCATCCCGCAGTTCATCGGATTCGTCGTTTTCTTCATCGCCGGCATTGCGGAAACGCACCGCCTGCCCTTTGATCTTCCCGAGGCCGAGAGCGAGCTTGTGGCAGGGTTCCATGCTGAATATTCGGGAATGAAGTTCGGCATGTTCTTCATCGGCGAGTATCTGGCGATCACGCTCATCTCCGCGCTCACGGTAACGCTGTTCTTCGGCGGATGGATGGGGCCGCTGCTCCCGCCCGTGATCTGGTTTGGCATCAAGACCTTCGCGTTCATCTGTTTCTTCATCCTGCTCCGGGCATCGCTCCCCCGGCCGCGGTATGACCAGCTGATGTCGTTCGGGTGGAAGGTGATGCTGCCGTTGTCGCTTTTGAATTTGGTGGTGACTGGAGCTTGGATACTTGCAAATACCAAGTATTGATATGGATCGAATTTTAACCGCTGAGACGCTGAGGCGCAGAGGAAATCCTCATGATTGAAATGCATTTCTCCGCGTCTCCGCGCCTCCGCGGTAGATTATGACTTTTTATGAGATCATCAAATAGGGTTTATGTTTAGCATTCTTAAATCAATCTATACGGTCTTCATGACCATGTTCCGGAAGCGGGCGACGATCCAGTACCCCGAGGAGCGGCCCTACATCCCTCCCCGATGGCGCGGACGGATCATCCTCTCCCGCGACCCTGATGGTGAGGAACGATGCGTGGCATGCAACCTTTGCGCAATCGCATGCCCGGTCGGCTGCATCGCGCTCCAGGCCGCCGAGGATGAGCAAGGAAGACGGTATCCCGAATTCTTCAGGATAAACTTCTCGCGCTGCATCTTCTGCGGATACTGTGAAGAGGCATGCCCGACCTACGCGATCCAGCTCACGACGGATTTCGAGATGGGTGAGTACGTGCGACAGAACCTTGTGTATGAAAAGGAAGACCTGCTCATCAGCGGACCGGGCAAGTATCCTGATTATAACTTCTACCGGGTCGCGGGGCTGGCGATCAAGGGAAAAGACAAAGGCGAGGCTGAGAACGAAAATAAACCGGTGGATGTGAAATCACTATTACCATAATCTCTGCCATCGAGACACGGAGGCACGGAGAAAGCAAGAGTTAAACTGTTAAACCATCTCTGTGTCTCTGCGGCTCTGTGGCAAAAGGATCCTATGAATCTTCTCTTTTACCTATCAGCTCTCATCGCTGTCATCTCAACGCTCCTGGTCATCACCAGGACGAACACGGTGCATGCGCTCCTGTATCTCATCGTGTCGCTTTTGGCGGTAGCAATGATATTCTTTGTCCTCGGCGCTCCCTTTGTCGCCGCCCTCGAGGTCATCATCTATGCCGGGGCCATCATGGTGCTCTTCATCTTCGTGATCATGATGCTGAACCTCGGCGGAGCTCACGCGAAGGAGGAAGCGTTGCTGCTTACTCCGGAAATATGGATAGGACCGGCGATCCTGTGTGTGATCCTTGCTGCGGAATTGATCTATCTGTTCACCATGGAACACGCGAGGATCTCCGCGGTTGTAGAAATAACGCCCAAACAGGTAGGCATAGCATTGCTTGGTCCGTACGTACTGGGTGTGGAGCTGGCCTCCATGCTGCTTCTTGCAGGACTGGTCGGCGCCTACCATCTCGGCAGGCCGCATAAGCATTAAGATAGACTTAGCCACAGAGACACGGAGACGCAGAGAAATGACAACTAAAACTATTGAAGAGCTAAATTTGATAACTGATAAAATCATAAAAATCGCAATTGAAGTACATCGAACTTTGGGGCCTGGCTTATTGGAATCTATTTATGAAAAAGCTGTGTGTCATGAGCTCAGAACTGATGGCATTCATTTCGCTAACCAAGTAGTCATCCCCATCCTTTATAAGGGAGTAAACTTAGGCGAACAGAGGCTCGACTTGCTTGTTGAAAATGAAGTTATTGTGGAATTTAAGGCCGTTGATAGAATGGACCCCGTATTTAAAGCCCAGGTTCTCTCATATTTAAAGCTTACCGGCAAAAAGTTGGGGTTGCTCATTAATTTCAATGTCCCAATCTTAAAAGAAGGAATCCAACGAGTCATTCTCTGAGTCTCAGTGACTCTGTGGCAAATTTTATGAAGGAGCACCAATGATCCAAAACATCCCAATGGAACACGGCCTCATCCTTGCTGCGATACTCTTCGTGCTCGGGCTTATCGGGGTACTCGTGCGCAGGAACCTCGTGTTCATGCTTATGTCCGTCGAGATCATGCTGAACGCGGTGGGCCTGGCCTTCGTGGTCGCCGGAGCGCGCTGGGGACAGGTTGATGGACAGGTCATGTTCATTTTCATTCTGACCATGGCTGCAGCAGAAGTTTCCGTCGGACTTGCGCTCGTGCTCCAGCTTTACCACAATTTTAAGACTCTGGACACGGACGTTATAAGCAGGATGAAAGGATAAAGACATCCCCTCCCTTGATGGGAGGGGACTAAGGGGAGGGGGAGAGGTTGATGCTCACCCCCGCCAACCTCCCCCATCAAGGGGGAGGCTACAACTTGACTATGAACGAATTTCTCTTCCTCATACCCTCTCTTCCCTTTGCCGGATTCCTTGTCCTGGCGCTTATAGGCCGCCGTCTTTCGAGGACGACTATCGCCCTCGCAGGCGCAGGCTCGGTGGGAATTTCCGCGCTCCTTGCCGTTCTCATGGCAATCGAGTTCATCGGTAATCCACCGCAGGGTCACACCGTTACCCAGACACTCTGGACATGGATGGAGTTCGATGGATATTCGCTAACGATCTCCTTCTCTCTCGATGCCCTTTCGCTGGTCATGATACTGATCGTCACCGTTGTAGGTTTTTTTATCCATCTCTATTCAACGGAATACATGATCGACGACGAGGGATACAGCCGCTTCTTCGCATACATGAACCTCTTCGTGGGATCGATGCTTGTCCTCGTGCTCGCCGACAACCTGCTGCTCCTATACCTCGGGTGGGAAGGTGTCGGGCTTTGCAGCTATCTCCTGATCGGCTTCTGGTATACAAACCCGTCAAACGGCCGTGCTGCGAGGAAGGCCTTCATCGTGACACGCATCGGCGACACTGCCATGGCATTGGGTCTTTTTCTCCTGTTCACGAACCTCGGCACACTTAATATTCAGGAGCTGATGACACTCGCTCCGAAACAATGGCCTGTTGGTTCTGGAACCGCGGTCCTTGCCGCCGCCCTTCTGCTCGGCGGCGCTCTCGGAAAATCAGCCCAGCTCCCCTTCCAGGTATGGCTGCCCGACGCAATGGCAGGCCCAACGCCGGTCAGCGCACTGATCCACGCCGCGACCATGGTCACCGCCGGCGTGTACCTCATTGCACGGACCCATGTCTTGTTCGAGCTTGCTCCTGTTGTACAGTCCGCTGTGGCGCTCATCGGAGCTGCCACGCTTCTGGTCGCAGGCCTCAGCGCGATGGCACAAAAAGACATCAAGCGCGTCCTCGCCTACTCCACCATCAGCCAACTCGGATACATGTTCCTGGCCCTAGGCGTTGGTGCCTGGTCCGCTGCCATCTTCCACCTCATGACACACGCGTTCTTCAAGGCGCTCCTGTTCCTTGGTGCAGGCGTGGTGATCCTTGCCCAGCACCACGAGCAGGACATGTTCAAGATGGGCGGTTTGAAGAACAAACTGCCGGTCGTATTCTGGACTTTCCTGATCGGTTCAGCTTCATTGTCCGCCCTTCCGCTCGTGACCGCGGGATTCTACAGCAAGGACCTGATCCTGTGGAAAGCCTGGTCATCCGGATCTGGCAGTATTGCCTTGTGGGCTGCCGGACTCTTTGGCGCGTTCATTACGTCGATCTACACCTTCCGCATGGTCTTCCTCACCTTCTTTGGTGGATCAAAAACACCGGTAAGCCTTAAGCCGGGGCCCCGGATGCTCGCGCTGCTCATCATCCTTGCCATACTCTCGATCATCGGAGGCTTTGTGGAGCTGCCGGAAACTCTCGGGAACCGGCCCCTGTTCTCGGACTTCCTGAAGACGGTGTTCAGCGAAAAGACCGTTGAACATGGCGTCGGTGAAGGCATGCTCCAGATCATCGCATCAATCGTTTCCCTTGCAGGCATCTTCATCGCCTACCTGTTCTTTGTCCGTGTTCCTCAGTATGCTGATCGGATCGCCCGTGTGACCATTCTTGAATCGATCAGAAAATTCTTTCTTGCAGGATGGGATTTCGACGCGATGTATGACCGTCTTTTTGTACGGCCATTTGTGCGGCTTGCCCAGATCAATAAGCATGATTTCATCGATTCAGGCTATACAGGCATCGCCGCGTTGAATCAAATGCTGAGTACGGCACTGAGTAAGACCCAGACCGGCAACATCCGGTGGTACGCGATGGGGATCGTCGTTGGCGCGGTTGTGTTTTTGGGGATAGTGATGTTTCTTCAATAGAAAGCCGTAGCCCCTCCCCTCGTGGGAGGGGTTGGGGAGGGGGGAAAGCAGTGACCTCTAACATAACCAAAATAGCCAAAACCCTTCGCAAAAGGGCTACTGATACAGAAAGATTCCTCTGGAGATATCTTAGGATAAAGCAAATTGAAGGACTAAAGTTCAGAAGACAGGAACCTATCGGCAACTACATTGCAAACTTCGTCTGTTTTGAGTCAAAGGTGGTCGTCGAAGTAGATGGCGGTCAACATACTGCATCTGAGAAAGACACTGAAAGAGACGCATGGTTACAGTCCGAAGGATTCAAGGTTCTGAGATTCTGGAACCATGATGTGCTTACAAATATTGAAGGAGTTTTGGAAGTGATTCGGCGAAACTGTAATAAATAATAGCCTGAATCACCCTCCCCTAACCCCTCCCGTCAAGGGAGGGGCTACAACGGTGTACAGAGAACTGAGAACTAAATGATCCTTATTTTGCTCATTATCATACCGCTGATCGGCGGACTTGCGGCGTGGATTCTCGGGAACAGGAACAGCACCCTGTCCCGGTTGCTGTCCCTTGCCGCGCTCGCGCTCGACGCCATCCTGCTGATATCGTTCTGGTCGAACTCCGCAATCCAACTCGACCTCAGCCGCGGCGCCTGGCTGATCGAAGTAAACAAGCCGTGGGTCCCCCAGCTCGGCATCACCCTTCACCTTGCAATGGACGGCCTGAGCCTCGTGCTGGTCGCGCTTACAATTTTTCTGGGGATCATTTCCGTCATCTGCTCCTGGACCGAGATCCGCGAGCGCGTCGGCTTCTTCCACATGAACCTGCTCTGGATCCTCGCGGGGATCCTCGGCGTGTTCATGGCCGTCGACCTGTTCCTGTTCTACTTCTTCTGGGAGCTGATGCTCATCCCCATGTACTTCCTGATCAATATCTGGGGGCACGAGAACCGCGTCTATGCATCGCTCAAGTTCTTCATCTTCACCCAGGCGGGCGGCCTGCTGATGCTCCTTTCGATCCTGGCCCTCTATTTCATCCACGGCCAGGACACGGGCGTTTATACCTTCGATTACTCGCTGCTGCGCCATACCGCCCTGTCTTCCCAGGCAGCGTTCTGGATCATGCTCGGATTTATCGTTGCCTTTATTGTAAAGCTGCCGGTCGTCCCGTTCCATCCCTGGCTACCCGATGCCCACACCGAGGCGCCGACCGCCGGAAGCGTGGTCCTTGCCGGGCTCCTGCTCAAGACCGGGGCCTACGGACTTCTGCGCTTCGTGCTGCCGCTCTTCCCCGATGCTGTTGCGACCATCGGACCGGTGATGCTGGTGCTGGGCGTCATCGGGATCATCTACGGCGCTGTGCTCGCCTTTGGCCAAACCGACCTGAAGCGGCTCGTGGCGTATACCAGTGTCAGTCACATGGGCTTTGTGCTGATCGGCATCTTCGCCGGGAGTCAGATCGCACTCGCAGGCGCGATCATGCAGATGGTGGCCCACGGCATCAGCACGGGCGCGCTGTTCATCATCGTCGGGATCATCCAGGAGCGCGTCCATACCCGCGAGATGGGCATCATGGGCGGCTTCTGGTCAGCAGCGCCGCGGCTCGGCGGCTTCGGTCTCGTCTTTGCTCTGGCCTCGCTCGGCCTGCCGGGTTTCGGCAATTTCGTTGCCGAGTTCATGGTGCTGCTCGGCTCATACCGGACGCACACCGTGATCACCATGATCGCCGCGAGCGGGCTTGTGCTGGCCGCGATCTACTCGCTCTGGATCGTTCAGCGCGTGTTCCATGGCAAGAGGCAAGATGGTCTGAAGCTTGTTGACCTTTCTTCACGCGAAACAGGCACGATGGCGGCAATGCTCCTCGTGATACTCTGGCTTGGCCTTTACCCGCAGCCTGTTCTGAAAACAGTCGAACCGTTCCTTCATACCCTGCAATGCTGCGCATCGCAGGGCGGCCCCGCAGCAATCCAGGGAGGCGGAAAATGAGCATCGCTGACCTGAAGATCCTTTCACCCTTCATCATCCTGGCAGCCACCGCGGTTGTGGTCATGCTGACCATCGCATTTAACCGCAGCCACAAGCTCACCGTCATCCTGACGCTCTCGGGACTTGTCCTGTCGGCAGCAAGCCTTCCCCTCGTTTCCTGCACGCTCCCGCGCTTGGTCACTCCGCTTCTCATGATCGACCACTACGCCCTTTTCTATATCGGTCTTTTCGTGGCAGCAAGCTTTGCCGTGGCCGGCCTCTCATATTCTTATCTGGAGATCCAGCAAGGTCACAGGGAGGAATTCTATCTCCTGCTGATCATCGCCACGCTCGGCTGCTCCGTGCTCGCTGCAGCAGATCACTTTGCTTCGTTCTTTCTCGGCATCGAACTTTTGAGCGTATCGCTTTATGCCCTAGCGGCCTATCTCAGGCACAGCGATCGTGGTGTCGAGGCCGGCATCAAGTACCTCATCCTGGCCGCGGTCTCGTCGGCATTCATCCTTTTCGGCATGGCGCTGGTGTACGCCGAAAGCGGCAGCATGGCATTCAGCAATATCGCCGCATTCGCGGTACGTCCAGGTGCTCACGATCTACTGTTCCTTGCCGGTATCGTGATGATCCTCGCCGGTCTGGGTTTCAAGCTCGCCGTGGTCCCCTTCCACATGTGGACGCCCGATGTGTACGAAGGCGCGCCGGCGCCCGTGACGGCCTTCATCGCTACGGTGTCCAAAGGCGCGGTGTTCGCACTCGTGCTTCGTTACTTCACCCTGATCGATATCCACTACCACGCACCGCTTTTCGCGATATTCACCATCATAGCCATCGCGTCGATGTTCGCAGGCAATCTCCTCGCCCTGTTCCAGAAGAATGTGAAGCGCATCCTCGCGTACTCGTCGATCTCGCATCTCGGCTATCTGCTCGTGACCGTTCTGGCAAGCGGCCCCCTGGCCTCTGTTGCAGCCGCCTTTTATCTGACCGCGTATTTCATCACCACGCTCGGCGCATTCGGCGTGGTCACCGTGATCTCAGAACAAGACCGCGATGCCGACCGCATGGACGATTATCGGGGCCTTGCCTGGAGAAGGCCATGGCTTGCAGGTATCTTTACCCTCATGCTGTTCTCGCTCGCGGGCATTCCCCTGACAGCCGGGTTCGTGGGAAAATTCTACATCGTCGCTGCAGGTGTGGGCTCCGCGCTCTGGCTGGTGGTTGTTATGATGATCGTGAACAGCATGATCGGGCTCTTTTATTATCTCCGGATCATCGTCGCGATCTTCTCTCACCCGGAGAAAGAGGACAAAGCCATTGCCGGGCTTTCGACTTCCGGCAGCATGGTCCTCGCTTCGCTCGTCATCCTGCTAATCTGGCTCGGGGTGTATCCTGGGCCGATGATCGAGATCATACAGAATGCAATGCATTTTTGACAGGATTACAGGATGGACGGGATGAAAGATCAACGATTTATTATTGCCAGACTCGACGAGATAATCCTGTCTTTTAATTTGCACCGTTCAAGGTGCCTGAAAAGAGATGACCGATTTACGATTAAGTTTACGGAATATGTAGATTACTTCGTCTTCGCTGGACCCGCAGGCTGGAATTGCTGCTCAAAGGTAGGCACGGGAAGGAGCTTCGTTGTCCAGTAGGCTCATCGACTAGTTATCCCGTTCATCATTTTTATCAAAAATTACATTGATCCGGGACCAGGGAAACAACCATATTTATAACTGCCTGACTAAAAATGATACGCTATGCCGATATCAAAGGCCCCTGTCCAGGCATCTACAGACCTACCGGAATAGAAATCCCCGCTAGTGAATGTTATACTCCTCCCGCTAAACCCTGCATCCACCGAAACATCAGAAGTCAGATACAAGTCCAGTCCGATACCATATTCAAACCCTGAACCCTTGTAATATGTGCCATTACTGTCTCCGATCTGATACAGACCGCCGCCGATGAATATAAATG
>Ga0210377_10000881_pt1 | contig 28421 bp, 26 predicted proteins | sample PLM4_65_b1redo_FD_155480 | JGI IMG/M metagenome (GOLD analysis project Ga0210377, IMG submission 155480) | Groundwater sediment microbial communities from an aquifer in East River, Colorado, USA - PLM4_65_b1 redo | ecosystem: Environmental > Terrestrial > Soil > Riparian zone | place: USA: East...
ACCACCTCAAAGACCTTCTGGCCATCGTCAACAGTCAGGATCTCGTAGCCTTCCCTCTTCATGAGGAGTTCGAGGGCAAGAACAATGTTAGGTTCATCATCCACAATCAAAATACGCGGCATGCCGAATCTCCTATAACTTCCCTGATGCTCGTATTCTATCATAAGACAGCAGCAAATTATTTGCTGAAGATTGACCGCCCTGAGAAACAATAATAAACCGACCGGGACCCTGGCAGCAGATCCGCTGCCGCTCATAGCATATCCATCGGCAGGCATATCCGGACCTCAGGATAACATTATGCGGTCTGGACTTTTTCAATCCTGTGAAGTACTATTAAGATGCACTGCGATGCTAAGCAAGAGCGCCACTAAATTTCTAAAGAAATACCCGCCGTTCAACCTGCTGGACGACCCCTCGCTCTCTGCGCTTGTAGACCGCCTTATCATGGAGATATATCCCACAGGCGCCATTATACTGAAGCAGGGAGACAAACTGCCCCGGGGCCTTTATATCATCAGGGAGGGGAGCGTAAGAATATTTGCCAGCGCTGCTCCAGGTCAGGAGCATTTCATAGATTACAGGGGCGTGGGGGAAACCTTCGGGTTCCTCTCACTCGGCGACAATGAACGGCTTGACGTATCAGTGCAGGCGGCCGGTGACACTGTCTGTTATGTGGCGGACAGCACGAGCATCACAAAACTGCTCAATGAGCATCCTTTATTGCGTGAATATCTCATCCCGTCGTATTTCCCCAAGCACGGGGAGCTGATCAGCCAAAAAGAGGTTTTGCAAAATGCGCTGCACCTTGGATCAGAGAGGGCCTTGTTTACAACTCCGGTCAGGGACCTTGCCTGCCGGGACGTTGTCACGGCGCCAACAGATGTCCCGATTATGGAGGCAGCCACGCTGATGTCTGTTCACAGGATTAGTGCCCTTGTTCTGGTGGACGAATTTGACAGACCAGTGGGGATTATCACCTCTTCTGACCTTCGCGACAGGGTGTTGGTGCGACAGAAAGACCCCTCCGGTCCTGTCGGCGATATTATGAGCACACCTATAATCATGGCAGATGGTGCGGATTGCTGCTTCGAAGCGCTTCTTAAGATGATGAGCCACGGAGTTCACCATCTGCTTGTGATGGAATCAGGGCGTCAGACCGGGATCATCAGCAACCATGATTTTCTGGTTCTGCAGGGCGTTTCGCCGCTTGTAATTGTTAAGGAGATAGAAGACCATGCGACTGTGGAGGGACTCGCATCCTCTTCCAGCAAGGTGTTGGGACTTATATCGCTGCTCCATGGAGCCGGAGCAGGGGCAGGCAGCATACTGCGGATCATCTCGACTGTAAACGACCGGATTGAGCGTAAGATTCTGGACATGGCGCTAAAGACTCTCGGACCTCCACCTGTGCCCTTTTGCTGGGTCGTTTATGGAAGCGCCGGTCGAAAGGAGCAGACGTTCAGGACTGATCAGGACAATGCCATCGTTTATTGCGACCCTTCCTCTGAAGGGGAGGAGCGTTCATCGGCTGAGTATTTTGGACGGTTTGCGGAATTTGTCGTCAGCGCATTTCTGCACTGCGGTTTCAAGCTCTGTCCGGGTGGCTTTATGGCCAGCAACCCGGAGTGGAGACAGCCCCTCTCAGCCTGGAAAAGAAACTTCAGCCGCTGGATCTGCAGTCCCACGAGCGAGGCGATTCATAATGCGGTCAATTTGTTTGATTTCAGAGGTCTACACGGAGAACTGCGTCTTGCCTCTGAACTCAAAAAACACCTTATGAGCACTCTCACGGACCAGCCGATCTTTCTCAAGGCATTGGCGGACCTGACTGTTGATTACAAACCACCCCTCGGCATGTTCGGCTCGCTGGTGTTTGAAAAAGACGGTGATTACACTAATCACCTGAACCTGAAGGACAAATGTCTTACGCCGCTGATTAACATAGTCCGTCTCTTCAGCTTCGAAAGTCATATCCCCGAGACGAGCACTGCGGAGAGGATCGCTGTCCTGAAGAATATACACCCTATAATGAAAAACGTTGGCGATGACCTTCAATACGCATTTGAGTTCATTTCCATGCTCAGGATACGCCATCAGTTGAAGCAGGCCGCAATGGAGATCGATCCGGACAACTTCATTGATCCGAAGCTGTTGAGCTCTCTTGAGCTGAGGAACCTTAAGGAGATCTGCAGACTTCTCTCTCAGATAATTGACGGCATAACATTAAAATATGGCACCGGAACACGGCTGTGATCTCGTTTCTCCCTGCATGAACAAAAGCCTCCTCAACCAGGGACCCGTCTTCATCATGACAGATCATCAGTCTCTGACTTTCTATTGCTCTGAGTTGGTATCTGACCTATACTGTTACAATTAACATATGACAAGATTTGTCTGGCCAATGGATATTCCTGCTGCAAGGCGGCTGCAGACTGAGCTGAGCAAAAAGGTCAGGATACAGCCTCTGCTAAAAAGCCCGTCATATATAGCAGGAGTCGATGCTGCATTTGATGGTGAATTGGTAATGGCCGTTGCCTCTCTGTTTGAGTATCCTTCACTGCTGCATAAGGCTGATGCTGTTTCTTGTGAAAAGGTCCGGTTCCCTTATGTCCCCGGGTTTCTCAGCTTCAGGGAGGGGCACGCGCTCATCAGTGCAATAGGGAAATTAAAGCAGATTCCCGATGTGATCATTGTTGACGGGCAGGGCATTGCCCATCCTCTGGGCCTGGGTATCGCCTCACATATAGGCGTGCTGCTTGATATCCCTACTATCGGATGCGCAAAGTCAAGGCTTGTGGGGGAGTATGTTGAGCCCGGACCGGAAAAGGGACAATGGTCGCCTCTTATTTATAATGAGAGAGAGGTTGGAGCTGTGCTTAGGACAAGGGACAATGTCAGATCTGTTTTTGTTTCACCAGGACATCTTATAGACCTGCACTCATCTGTGGCAATAGTGCTTCAGTCCCTGACTCAGTACAGACTTCCGGAGCCTATCAGAAGGGCAGACCATCTTTCGAAGGAGCTGACCAGGGATCTTTAATACAGGTTGTCCCGCAAGTAGAAAGAGTGAAAGCCTGAGGGCTCAGTAAGGACGGAAAAGGGGCTTGTGGGGTTTTGCTTTTTTGTCTTTTCCCTTTGTTTTGTCTTCAGTATGTTTGCACATGCTGCAACGCGTCTCGCTGCAGTACTGGCAGAAGCTGCAATCCGGACAGGGGTTCTTCTTGAGGAGGATTATTTTTCCCATTTTCTATATTAACCTATTTAGCTGCCTTATGGTAAACGTGATGCCGGCTGAGATGAAATTGACTCCGGAGTCCGAAATCCTTTAAACTTAAATACCGTATTTTTTATCATGCAACCCTTCCTGAGCTGATAATAATCCAGGGAGTCATATTAAATGGATAGTGAGCGTATTCCCTGCAGCTTTCTGCAGGGTCAAGTGCCAGAAGTAGGTGCTTTAAGCAAGCGAATATAAAAATAAAAGTTCCTTGCATTGAGATTCCCCGTAGCTTGCTGCGGGGAGTCTTCAAAATAAAAAAATTCTGAATATATAGTGAGGTCTAACATTATGAATTATGAAAATATCAAGGCTGAATCAGTGGAACAGGGAGAGAGTTTTGCGAAACTCCTTGAAAAAAACGGAACAAATTCCGCGAGGCTTGCGCCCGGACAGAAGGTGAAGGCCAGGGTGGTGAGCATATCAGGGGATTTTGTGTATATTGATATCGGTGGTAAAAGCGAGGGCGTTATTGACCTGGAAGAGTTCAGGGAAAAGGATGGTTCTCTGCGCATACAGGAAGGTCAGGACATAGAGGCGTTCTTTCTCTCTGTGCAAAATGGCATCAGGCAGCTGACGACTCTGGTCAATGGCTACTCGGCTATGGAGCTTAAGTCGATCGAGGCTGCCTGTGAAGCCGGACTGCCTGTAAACGGAGAAGTGAAACGTGAAGTGAAAGGCGGATTCGAGGTGTCGGTGGGAGGTGTGAGATGCTTCTGTCCGCATTCGCAGATAGATCTTAAAGGCGGCCGTGAAGGAGGCATTTACCTTGGACAGACTTTCCCTTTTAAGGTGCTTGAATATGAAGAAGAAGGCCGCAACATTATCCTCTCACGCAGGGCCTTGCTCGAACAGGAGAAACAGGCAGGTATCGAGAGACTTAAAGAGACACTGAAAGAGGGAGCAGAGATTACCGGCAGGGTGAGCTCACTGCAGAAGTTCGGTGCATTTGTTGATCTTGGTGGAATGGAAGGCCTTATACCTCTCAGCGAGGTCTCCTGGACGAGGGTAGAAAAGCTTGAGGATGTGCTTGCAATTGGACAGGAAGTGACTGTGAAGATCATATCGCTGAACTGGGATAGTAACCGTTTGACTTTGAGCTTGAAGGCGCTGCAGCCTGATCCATGGTCACTTGTGCAGGAGAAGTATCCTGTTGACGGAGTTGTGACAGGTAAGATCGTCAGGCTTGCACCATTTGGCGCCTTTGTAAATCTTGAGCCCGGGATTGACGGACTGGTCCATATCTCGAACCTTGGTGCAGGAAGACGCATTAACCACCCAAAGGAGGTTGTTGAGGTCGGCCAGATAGTTGAGGTATATGTCCTGTCTGTTGATGCTGAAAACAGAAAGATCTCAATTTCAATGCAGCCAAAAGTGGAGCCTAAAGTAATCGTTCTGCCCCAGGTGGGTGAATTGATTGACGGGGTCGTTGACAAGGTAATGCCTTACGGCATATTTCTCAGGATGAGCAATGGCATAAACGGACTGGTCCCTAACTCTGAAATGGGGACCCCGACAGGATCTGACCACAAGCGCATGTTCCCTCCAGGCACTGAAATGCAGGTTGTAGTAGTGGATGTTGATGCAGGAAGCAATAAGGTGCGCCTCAGCAGGAAGGCGGTAACGGAGAATGCAGCCAAGGAAGAATATGACGAGTATAGAAGTTCTGTTAAACAGGCTGAAGGCCAGTCAGGCGGGCTTGGAAGTCTGGGGGATATACTCAAGGCGAAATTAGAGGAAAAGAACCTTAACAGATGATCGCTGGCTTTGTTTCCAGCGTAACCGATATCTTACTCTCAGTCTGTATTCCGGCCCTGGTCGCCTTTGGCGCCGCCGAAGGCGGGTAAACTTGTCCGGTCTCCTCTGCGACTCGCCGGGGCGAGAATCTTTCAGTCTCTTTTGGAGGGATTCCCGGTGCTATACTTGTGGGAATGACACCGAAAATAAACATTCAAATAATAGACGCTCTGCGGTCTCTGTCGCAGGCTTCTTCACTCCAGCCCGTAACACGGCCGGAGACTAACTTCCTGTAATCGATGCTTCCCGGAATAGCATGTAGTTGCGCATTTCACCTCCTACTTCTCAAAATCAATTTTTCTGCTCCGCTCTCACTTTCTCATAGAAGTCCTCTACTTTTTCAATTCTTGATAATTGAGGAATACCACTCTTAAATATTAGATCTGAGAGGTCGCAACTGTTGTTTATTTTCCCTGAAGACAGATCAGATATTTCGTCTGCAATTTTGAATACACCTCCTGCTGAAAGTTTTTCAAGAAGGCGCAACAGTGAAGATTATCAAGGCGAAATGAGCAGCCTAGATTTATTCCAAACTGAGGTTGACTGCACTTAACACATCATCATACTTATATTTTCTTTGCGATAATCCTGTATAATATGACCAACTAAAGATGGAACCAGTAAAAATTGTCATACGATATTTTGATGGCAGACTTTTCAAGGGATATACGAATGATTTCTTTCCTAATAAACCTCTCTTTCATGTTCGCCCGATTAAATCTGAATTTTCAGACAAAGGAATTGAGGTACCTGTAATAGAACTAAAAGCCGTATTCTTCGTGAAGGATTTTTCCGGAAATTCAGCGCACGTAGAGCTAAAGCAGTTTGCCGGATGCCAGATTCCTGGTCGTAAAGTAGAAGTGACTTTTGCTGATGGTGAGGTTATAGTCGGTACGACCCTGGGCTACGACACTACTCGTCCCGGGTTTTTCGTTACACCTGTAGACCCAGAGTCTAACAATCTGAGAATATTTATTATATCTACAGCCGTGAGCAAATTTCGCTACCTGTAATTGCCATTCAAAGTAATTCTCCTCGGCAAACGCTATACACATTTCACCTCCAACTAGGGCAGCCTTCCCGGGAAAAGGCAGTGTGGAAGCAGCTTGCTGAAAATTATTATGAACCGAAAAACGGCTTTCCTGAGGCAAGCAGGTTTTCAATAGTCGTCACTGCCATAGGTTTTGAAAACAAGAGCCCCTGGCTATAGTGACACTTCAAATCCGATAAAATCTTTCAGTTTTCGATTATAATAAAACTCACTTTCTCTGGAAGATAAATGATGGGAATATTATTCTATGGGCTTGCCTGAATTTTTATATTATATCGGTCTTTCCTCGAAAAGGGCCTTTTTTCTGAGACATCAGAAAAAGCTTCCATACAGAGTGATCAGTATAGGGAATATAACTGTGGGTGGTACAGGAAAGACCCCTGCAGCCATCGCCCTTGCTCAAGAGGCAAAGAAACGGGGGTTTAGTCCTGTTATACTTACGAGAGGTTATAAAGGCAGCGCAAAAGGTCCCTGTTTTGTGACAAGAGGCGAGGGCCCTCTCCTGAATGTCAGAGAAGCAGGTGATGAGCCTCTGCTAATGGCCGAGAAGTTGCCGGGCGTCCCGATCGTCAAGAACGGCAACAGGTACGAGGCCGGACTCTTTGCCCTGCAGCATCTAAGCTCTGCACTCCCAACTCTTTCGCCTCAGGCGAACCCGCCCGAGGCGGGCAACCCACAACCTCTTTTTATTTTAGACGACGGGTTTCAGCATTGGAAATTATGCAGGGACAAGGATGTCCTGCTCATTGATTCAGGGGACCCCTTTGGAAACCGTACATTATTGCCTCTCGGGAAATTAAGGGAACCGCTTGGGGCCATTGAGCGTGCTGATATAGTAGTGCTGACTAAATGTAAGGGCACTGATGGATTTCAGAGAAGTAATATCGAAGGTCTTATTGCTGAGGTAAAAAAATATAATGCGAAGGCCCCTGTATTTTTATCAGGCCACAAAATTATTGCTTTAAGTCTTCATTCCGGTGAAAAGATATCCCCTGAGAGGCTGAAACACAGAAAAGTTTTCGGTTTTTGCGCCTTGGGGAGCCCGGGATCTTTCAGAAATACTGTCGCTGCCACCGGCGCGGCGATTGCAGGTTTCATGACTTTCAGGGACCATTACAGGTTCTCCGGGGAGGACATGGTAAAAATTAAAGAAGAGGCCTTGAAATCAGGGGCAGAGTGGATTGTCACTACAGAAAAGGATATGATAAAAATAAGAGACCTTGATTTGCCTGGAAATATAATTATAATAGGAATTGAATTTTCGATAGACAAGGGATTTTACGATGCGGTATTTGCTTTCTAGCGGTCTTTATATTATTTGCGGAGGATAAGCAGTGGTCAGATATATAAATGTCAAAAGCAGGGCACGGACTGAATTCATCGATATAACCGAGAAGGTGCAGGAAGTACTGAAGGAAACCGGCATCAGCAGCGGGATCTGTAATATTTTTGTCCCTCATACAACCGCGGCTGTTACAGTCAACGAGGGTGCTGACCCCACAGTCCAGCGGGATATTCAGACGTTCCTCAACAAGATGGTCCCTTTTGAGGGGGACTATCAGCACAGGGAAGGCAATTCTTCCGCCCACATCAAGACTACCCTGATAGGAGTTTCTCAGACTGTTCTTATTGATGAAGGCAGGTTGGTGCTCGGCACATGGCAATCGATTTTCTTCTGCGAATTTGACGGGCCCAGACACAGAAGGGTTGCCCTGAAAATTATCGGAAGCGATAAGAAGCAGGCCTGACAGGCCGGCCTCAGGATTCCTTTTCCCGAATTTCTCAGGGAGTGTCAGTTATGCCAAAAGAAAGGGAGTTTGATGAACTCGTCTATCTGAGAAACGAAAACAGGCGGCTCAGAAGGTCATTGAATATCCTTACCGCACCGCTCGATGTTTTGCTGAAGAGACGCGGATTCAGGATATTCAGACAGAACCCCTCGGAAGACCTTCTTCTGCCAGCAGAAGAGTTCCTTGACGAGTATTACAGAATGCTCCACAGGTATTCATTCAGGCTTTTTATACGGGACGTAATCAAGCACCAGGATTTTTTTAAGGCCGGAAATGTGACCAGATATGCTACGGCCGGTGTCACAGCCGATTACCTGAGATATATTCTGTCCATAGGGCTTATTGCAAAAACAGGAGATTGTTATCAACTGGCCAGGCGTCCTGTAAAGAGTTTTGGTGAAACACTGGAATGGTATGTGGCAGAGATATTGAAAAGGGAATTCTGCTTTGAATCCATTTGGGGGGTGAAGTTCAAAAGATCCGGTATCGGCGGCGATTATGACGTCCTCGGAAGATTTGATGGATCGGTTGTCTATGTCGAGGTGAAGTCTTCTCCTCCGAAACAGATATATGCCTCTGAGATATCCGCGTTTTTGGACAGGGTTTCGGATCTTGTTCCGGAGATCGCGGTTTTCTTTATGGATACTGAGCTCAGGATGAAGGACAAGATTGTTCCGATGTTTGAAGATGAGCTTGCGAAAAAATACGCCTTGCCGCCTGCTGTTACGAGGCTGGAAAAAGAACTCTTTCAGATAGACAACAGAGTATTTATAATAAACGCAAAAGACAGTGTAATCAGCAATATCGAAAAGGTACTGGAGAGATATTTCAGGAGGTGAAATGATCGCGAAAAAAGAGATATGCGTTTTATGCGCCTGGAGGGAAAACTGCAATAAGAAATTCTCTATTTCCGGGCGTGATGTCCGCTGCCCGGATTTTGTGAGGGACCTGAACATAAAGGAAGAGGAGTCCTTTGACAGTGAAGGAGGACAGGGGAGGAAAAAATAATTTATCGTACCTACTCAGGTGGATAGACTGTCCGCACACAGGCGGATTCGCCAGGGAGAAAAGGTGGAAGGCTTTTAGGTGATCACTAAAAACATTGGGCATTTGAGATGGCTGAACAGGCAGCAGTAAATGATTGGCATACTTCAGCCTTCAGTCTTCAGCCTAAACACCTGAACAGTTTTTTTGCTGCTGAAGCGGTCGGTGGTTGACGATACTAATCCAAAGAGTATAATGTCTGTATCTGGCAATAAATGGATAGCGAGCGCATTTCCTGTCCCGATGTATCGGGACTGCAGGGTTAAGTGCCGGAAGTAGGTGCTTTAAGCAAGCGAATATAATAATAAAAGTTCATTGCATTGAGATTCCCCGTAGCAGGGAGTCTTCAATTTCAGCCATATTGTTTTATTATTGAAAGGAGGACGGATGGATATCAAAGACTTGAAAAACGCTATAAGTTTTGGCAGGGGCGGGATAGAGATTAAAGACCGTAAGGCAGTCTCTTCTATAATGGATGGGCTTATTTATGAGGCGGTTTTTGCAGAAGAAGAGCGGAAGAAAGGACTTCTTCTGCTGGTGAAGGAGATCGCAAAGGCCTGCGGTGCAGTTCCGGCTTCCATTCAGGGCCTCTACGAGGAAATGGGGAGGAGTTATCCCGGATTTACCGTGCCTGCAATTAATATAAGAGGTCTCACTTATGATTCTGCCAGGGCGGTGTTCAGGAAAGCCCTGGAAAAAAAGGTCGGCGCCTTCATCTTTGAGATAGCCCGTTCCGAAATCGGCTACACAAAGCAGAGACCGCTTGAGTATTCTGCGGTTGTGTTGGCAGCAGCGGTAAGGGAAGGATACCAGGGACCTGTGTTTATCCAGGGAGACCATTTTCAGCTTGTAAGAAAAAACTATCTCAGTGGCCCTGAACTTGAAACAAACTATGTCAAGGGCCTTATCGCAGAGGCAGTAGAGGCCGAATTCTACAATATCGACATTGACTCTTCCACTCTTGTAGACCTTGAAAGGCCGACTATAAAGGAACAGCAAAGGCCGAATTTTGAGAAGACCGCAGAGCTTGCAGAACATGTGAGACAACTGCAGCCCTCTGGAATAGATGTCTCAATCGGCGGTGAAATCGGAGAGATAGGCAGCAAAAACAGTAATCCTGATGAGTTAAAGGCGTATCTTGACGGTTTTAAGGAAATATTTAAAGGCACAAAGGGTCTGAGCAAGCTTAGCGTCCAGACAGGTACAAGCCACGGCGGAGTTGTCCTGCCTGACGGCACGCTTGCAAAGGTGAAAATTGATTTTGAAACATTGAGGCAGCTCTCCGACCTTGCGAGAAAAGAGTATGGCCTTTCAGGCGCAGTCCAGCACGGCGCGTCAACCTTGCCGGAGGATGCATTTCATATGTTCCCGGAGACCGGCACCTCAGAGGTCCATCTTGCAACAGGCTTCCAGAACATGATTTATGACAGTGTTCATCTGCCTGCTGGATTAAGAGATGAAGTCTATACTTACATTAAAACGGAATTTGCAAAGGAACACAAAGAGGGTCAGACAGAGGAGCAGTTTATCTACAGCACAAGGAAAAAGGGTTTCGGCACACTTAAGAAAAAATGGTGGGACCTTGCCCCTGAAACAAGGGGACTGATTATGGCCGAATTGGAGCAAAAATTCGGCCTCCTGTTCGACAAATTAAAGGTTGTCAATACAGTAGACATCGTGAATAAGACAGTGAAGCCTGTGATCATAAAGAAAGAGATTCCTGAAGGTATCGTAAAGGGGCTATGAAAAAAGAAGTCCTGGCAATCGTAGTAGGAGGCGGTCCGGCCCCTGGCATTAATGGTGTGATCAGCGCCGCTACGATTGAGGCGATCAATGAAGGCAAAAAGGTAGTTGGGATCGTCGGAGGGTTCAAGAGCCTTTTTGCCGGAGACAAAAAGGCTGTCAAACAGCTGTGCATTGAGGATGTATCACGGATATATACGACCGGCGGATCTATCCTGAGGACTTCGCGTGATCCAATTGATACAGCCAGGGAAAAGTTCACTGTGCTTTTGTCCACCCTGAGGCAGCTCAACGTGCGCTACCTGCTTACCATCGGAGGCGACGGGACCGCATTCATGGCAAGATGGATAGAGAAGGAGACAAGAGGAAAGCTTTCGGTTGTGCATGTGCCGAAGACCATAGACAACGACCTGTATCTTCCCGGCGAAAGGTCGTCTTTTGGTTACAATACAGCACGTCACTGGGGAGTAGAGATCGTAAAAAATCTGATGGAAGACGCAAAGACAACAGGCAGGTGGTATTTTATCACTACCATGGGCCGCAACGCAGGCCATCTTGCGCTGGGTATAGGAAAAGCTGCAGGCGCTCCTCTGACCCTGATCCCCGAGGAGTTCGGCGAGCGCACTGTTTCTTTCCAGGAAGTTGCGGATATTCTTGAAGGGTCGATAATAAAAAGGCTTTCGATGAAAAAGGACCACGGGGTTGCTGTTCTGGCCGAAGGCATCTCAGGCAAGCTTGATATGAATGAACTCGAATCACTGGAGGATATTCAAAGGGACGAGGCCGGAAGAATAAGGCTTTCCGAGATCCAGCTCGGCCGGATATTTAAGAATATAGTAAAAAAGAGTCTTGACTCGAGAGGGATAAGGACCACGATCGTGCATAAAACAATCGGCTATGAATTACGGGCTGCTGCCCCCATTCCTTATGATATTGAATATACAAGAAATCTTGGATACGGTGCTGTGCGTTTTTTGCACTGCGGGGGCACAGGCGCAATGATTGTTTTTGATGAAGGCAGGCTGAGGCCCATATCTTTTGTCGAACTTACGGACCCTCATACAGGAAAGATCAGAAACAAGCTTGTTGATATCGACTCTGAAAACTACGAGGTCGGAAGAAAATATATGATCCGGCTTGAGAAAGAGGATTTTGCCCCGGCAAGTATAGCCCTGCTGGCAAAGGCGGCAGGAATGAGTGTCGCCCAGTTCAATAAAAAGTTTTCCAGCCTTGTTGCATGAAAGTTGTTTGTTTTTTCCGGATTCATCTCTGCGTTCTCAGCGTGCTCTGTGTTTAATAATTATTACACCCTGCGGTCTCTGCCGCAGGGAGGTTCATTTGACATGAAAATGGTGTTGCTGTGTGGCTGTTAGATTCAGTGTCAGGGATATATGTTGTCCAGACATTTCTTCATTCATTAATTGCAATCCTCATCATTGAACGTGCGTTGAATATATGGCATATACATAACCCGCTTACCAAGTTCAGATACCGCATAATGACCCTGGTCCTGCCGGTTTGCATGCTGCCGCTCTACCAGTTGATAAATTCAGGGAGAAGTTCTTTTTCTTTCCGGCAGGACAATGCCATCTTCAGCATGAACAGATGGCTTTCTCTTGAGATATGGGACCTGGTTCCGCTGAGCACAGTTTTTATGCTTATCCTGGCAGGGACCTCGTTTGTTTTTTTTCTGCAGGAGGTGATGCCTATAATGGGAGATGTTTTTGCGCGAAAGGGCAGAGATCTGCGCTCTCATTTTTATTCAGATCCCGGGATCGACGACCTTGCTCAACAGTTGAGTGAAAAGCTGGGGATAGAGCCTCCGCCTGTTACTGTCCTTGAAGACAGCAATCCTTTTATCTTTACCTCAGGTTCCAGAAACCACACAATAGTTTTGACGTCAGGGTTGATAGAGCTGCTCGACAGGGAACAGCTCAAGAGCGCCATAGCACACGAACTTGCCCATATAGCAAGGATGAGCAATGCCACCAAGTGGATGATATTCGCGATAAGGGTGCTGATGTTCTTCAACCCTATCGTCCTGATAGTCTTCAGGCGGATCGTCCAGGATGACGAACATGTTTGTGATGATATAACCGTATCATTAACAAAATCTCCCCTCGTGCTTGCATCAACCCTTAAAGTGTTCTATGCTTCTCATAGTGAATTTTTTTCCGATGCCTTCGGCAAGGTGAAGGCCCTGCAGGAAGGGATGGAGAATCACAGTCATAACCTCCTGCTCAAGGAGCGGATAGCAAGACTCGAAGGTGAAAAAGGGTATACGGATAAAGAGTTTGAATGGGGGAAGTTTCTGCTCACCGCAGCCGTTGTGGCGGTGATCAATTATTTTGTGGTGTAAAAAACGGATGGACAGATGAAGAAAAATACGGTGAAACAGCTTCATAGGGGGTTTTCTTTTCTTGTAACCGTTGCCGTTGTCATTCTGCTTTTGAAACTGCTTAACTGGTTGCCGACTGTATTGCAGGATGAAGGCATAAAAAAATACAGTTCGGTTGAAGAGGTCAGGACAGCCTTGAAAATTCCCAGGGTATACATACCGGCCTATTTCCCAGAGTATATCAATTGGCCGCCTGCCGAGATCTTTGCACAGAGAAGGCCTTTCACCCTGGTCATGATGCATTTTACCCATAGGGACTCAAAGAGTTTTGCGCTTTCTCTTTTCCAGGTGGCTTCAAGGGCTGGCTTTGAGCCAACATATAAGTCTGATGTCCTGTATGTGAGGAAGGAGAGTCAGGTGAGCATTAAGGGCAGGGCAGGTAATCTTGTGATAGCTGTATGCAGCGGACGCGAGCGGTGCAACCGGATTTCCTGGGAGGAGGGGATTTACCGGATCACACTTATTGCCGACGATACCCCTGAACAGCTCATAAGGATGGCTGAAAGCATTTACTGAGGTTGTGTTTAATAATGATTATATCTAGGGATTGCTCTGTGTTAAGATTTTCTTGTGATAGATAGGAATTTATTCCGATTGTATAGTTATTTTTATCTTGCTTTACTCACTTAACCGGAATATGCGATACTAACCTGTAGCTCAATGACAGGGGACAGATAACAGAGGCTAAAAAACTTTTCAGCAGGGGGACAAGTATGAGAGTAAGGTTGTTCTTTGTTTCAGCTTTTGCATTGCTTTTCCTGTTTCTTTCAATAGCTGTTACAGCGGCTCCGCCTCCGGTTTCCGAAAGTGTTCAGCATTGTCTCGGATGCCACGGCAATGATTTTTCTCTTGAACTGCAAAAAAAAGAGAAACTGCCGCTGTTTATAGACATAAATAAATTTACAGGATCTGTCCACGGCTCCCTTGATTGTTCCGCATGCCATGCTGGATTTTCTGCAGAAAAACATCCGGCCAGGGTTTTAAAAAACATAAGGGAATATACGGTCTCAGGTTCTGTAATATGCAATACCTGCCATACAAAATTTAAATCCGCCATGCACGCGAAGATGACAGAGATTGCTAAGAAGGGAGGGAAAGTATGTGTCGACTGTCATGGCGCTCATTCAATACAACGCGCCCCGAAAGGCGTATCAAAGGATTCGGGTTACTGCCTTGCCTGTCATGTCAATGAGCTTGAGATCTCCTTCAGGGACGGGGAGAAACAGTCTCTCAAGGTAGACATTGAGGCACTGCCCCTTTCAGTCCACAGCAAGCTGTACTGTTCTGACTGTCATTTCGGTTTTTCGGCTGAAGAACATCCTCAAAGGGTGTTCAGGAGCAAGAGGGATTATATACTGGCCGCCTCTGAGAGTTGCCGGCGGTGCCATTTTGACAAATACACGAAAACTCTCGAAAGCATCCACTATGCAATGCTCAGCCAGGGGAACCTCAACACCCCTGTCTGCGTGGATTGTCATGGAGCGCATTCAATATCCCATACCGGAAAGGACAGGACAACAAGCGCAAAGAGGTGTGAAAAGTGTCACGGTGGGATTTACAAAATATATGCAACGAGTGTTCACGGGAATGCACTGTTTAACGAAAACAATCAGGATGTCCCGGTCTGTGCAGACTGCCACAGGGCACATAACATACTGGACCCCAGGACTTTTGACTATCGTGAGAAGGTCCCTCAGATGTGCGGCAATTGCCATGCCAACAAAACCCTGATGGGTAAATACGGCCTTTCTACAGCAGTGCTTAACAGCTATCTCCAGGACTTTCACGGCGTTACCCTGAAGCTGTATAAGAAGCAGAAGGATTTCGGCGACAATACAACGACGAAGCCCATCGCTGTCTGTATTGATTGTCATGGCGTTCACGATATAACCGCTACCACAGGACCGAACTCATCCATAGTGAAAGCGAACCTGATAAAGAGGTGTCAGAAGTGCCATCCGAATGCTTCTGAGAATTTTCCTGATAGCTGGATATCACATTATGAGCCGAGCCTCAAAAGGGCGCCACTGGTTTATTTTATTAACCTTATTTATAAAATCTTCATCCCCTTTATGATGGTAGGTCTGATTCTGCAGATACTTCTGCATATCTGGCGCTATGCGGTTAACAGATAGGAGGTTGCGATCATGCAAAAGAGTGATTTGATAGTCGGCGGCAAGATCAGAAGGTTCAGCAATTACAGGATAATCGAACACCAGCTGAACATGACTGCGTTTGCAATTCTGGTTATAACAGGGTTGTCTCAGAAGTTCCATGGATATAATCTGTCACAATGGATTATCATAAATTTGGGAGGTGTTGACGCTGTAAGGCTGATACACAGGTATGCAGGGGTATGCTTCGCAGTTCTCACAATTACCCATATTATTGTAGGTTCTGCGGGCGTTATTTTCAGGAAATGGCCTGCTTCAATGGTGGTAAACAAGAAGGATTTCACAGATGCCATTGAAAATATCAGATACTATTTCGGGACAACAGACCAGCCTGCGCAGTGCGATCGGTATGACTATAAACAGAAATTCGAGTATTGGGGAGTGGTTGTGGGAGGGCTGCTTATGATCGCAACCGGCCTGATATTGTGGTTTCCTGCCGGTGTTGTTAAATACCTCCCGGGAGAATTGATACCGGCTGCAAAGGCCGCCCATACCAACGAGGCACTGCTGGCCTTCCTGGTTATAATAGTCTGGCATCTGTATAACGCCATATTCAGCCCTGAGGTATTTCCGCTTGACACAGCGATATTTACAGGAAAGATATCAGTTTCCAGGATGAAACATGAGCATCCGCTTGAATACGAGAGGATAACAGGCGAGTCCGCCGGACACAGGCATGCACATGAAACAGAAGAAGTAAAACAGGAGAACGGTTAATACTGGTGCTTATTCATTCTTGTCCGGGGAAACCGCATTGCAGAAAAGAATAATTGTCTCTGTCATACTCAGCATTCTGATAATAATAACAAGCCTCGGGGTCGTAAGCTATCTTACGGTAAATGACACCATAGACCGTTCCATGCAGAGGAGGATCGATCTGGCAAAAATGATAGCCAGGTATACTGATTCCATCCTTGAAAGCAACTTTAACAGGCTTTATGACATATCCCTTTCAGGAAGCATTGATTTCAAGGACAGCAACTGGGGGCCGGAAAAAAAGGCCCTGGCTGCAGCGTATCAGTACTCAATATTTACCGATGGTATTTTTCTCCTCGATAAAAACGGCAATATGCTTCTGACTTACCCCCCAAGGATCGAGAATTCCCTGAATCTTTTAAGCATACCCTACATAAGCAAAGTTATTAATGAGGGGAGACCGGCAATATCTGATGTCTATACTGTTGAGCCATCGAAAAAAAAGGTCATATTTGCGCTTGTGCCTCTGAAAAGCAAGGACGGCGAAATTATCGGAGTGGCAGGGGGGGAGATCAATCCCACCAACTATATGCTCGGGCAGGTCATCAGGTCCGCGCCTACTGGTCCGAATACCAATATAGAGCTTATAGACAGTCATGGTATTGTTATAGCATCAAGCAATCCCAACAGGATCTTTACAGGAAGTGATCATGACAGATTCCTTTCAGGCCTCATAGAAAAAAAAATGTCTGTTGTCAGAATGTGCCACAGATGCCATACAGACGAAAAGTTGGGCGGTAAAGATGTGGAGCGCTCAACCGATGTACTTGCGTTTTCGCCGCTGGAGATGGCACCCTGGGGAGTATCCATACTCCAGCCCGAGAAAGATGTGTTTGCGCCGGCAAGGGAACTGAAGAAGACATTCCTTCTCTTCAGCCTGGCTTCTGTTGCTGTTGCACTGCTCATGACTGTTGGAATGAGCAGGAGTATTGTAAAGCCGGTGCATGAACTTATCGATGCTACACGCAGCATTGCCTCCGGCGATATGACCAGGTCAATAGGTTTCGGAGGCGTAGACGAGATCGGCATGCTGAGCACCAGCTTCGAGGTCATGAGGGTAAAGCTGGCGGATTCCCTCGAATCGCTCCATCAGTACAATGTTGAACTTGAAAAGCGGGTGTTCGAGAGGACAATGGAGATCAGGCAAAGCCGCAATAAGGTAGAAAAGCTCCTCAAGAAAGTTATAACAGCTCAGGAGGAAGAGAGAAAAAGGGTTGCTCGTGGACTTCATGATGAGACATTGCAATCGCTGTCTGCCATCTTAATGAAAATTGATATGTGCAAGCTCTACAGCGGACCTCCATCCGAGGAGAAGATTGAGGAGATGAGAAAAATTGTGCTCAATACCCTTGAGGATATCCGGATCATTATCCAGGACCTCAGGCCGGCCATCCTTGATGACCTTGGACTGGAGGCTGCTATAAGATGGCTTCTTGATAAACATCTCTGGGCGAAGGGTATAGAATATTTCCTTAATATCATAGGGAACCACGGCAGACGATTTGACCCCCATCTTGAAGCGACATTATTCAGGATAATACAGGAGGCCATAGTCAATATAGCAAGACATTCAGAGGCTGAAAACGTTGTTGTTATTATGAAGATAGGGGCCAATGAAATCAATCTTGATATTGAGGATGACGGGAAGGGATTTGATATCAAGTCTGCGTTAAAGAGGACTGAAGACGGAAGGGGACTTGGACTGATGGGGTTGAAGGAAAGGGTATATCTTAGAGATGGAAAGGTGCTAATATGTTCAGAGCCGGGATCCGGCACAAGAATCAGCCTGTGGATCCCATTAAAATCTTCCGGAGATGAGAATGTCTAAGACAAGAATATTGATAGCAGATGACCATGCGTTGATGAGAGAGGGAATTATAGCTTTTTTGAAGTTTTACGATGACATCGAAATTGTCGGAGAGGCGTCAAACGGTCTGGAGGCGATAGAAAAAGCTGTGAAGCTGAAGCCTGATGTGATACTGATGGATGTTTCGATGCCTGGACTCGGAGGAATTGAGGCGACACTGGAGATAAAGAACAGGATGCCAGGCATGAAAATCCTTATCCTGACGCAGTACAGCGACAAGGAATATGTCAGCAGGCTGCTTAAGGCAGGTGTGTCCGGATATATACTGAAACAGGCAGTCGGTACTGACCTTATAGCAGCGATTAGGGCCGTTGCAAAAGGCGAATCCTATCTCTACTCATCCATAGCCACAGATGTAATAAGCGGATATCTTGGGAAATCCTCGGAGCTCTCAGTCGAAGATCCCTATGAAAAACTGACGGACAGGGAAAAACAGGTCCTGAAGCTGATAGCAGAAGGACACAGCCATAAAGAAGTTGCCAACCTGCTTGATATCAGCGCAAAGACGGTCATTGCGCATCAGACCAATATCTCTGAAAAGCTTGATCTGCATTCCCGCGCAGCCCTGATAAAATTTGCTATCACGAAAGGTATTATCAAGCTCGATTCATAGTTGAAAGGATCATTTTATTTTATATTCCTTGATCTTTGATCTGAGCGTATTGCGGTTGATTCCCAGTACCTTTGCGGTCTTCAGCTGGTTTCCGTTCGTTTCTTTTAAAACCAGGCTGATAAGGGCCTTTTCGACCTCCGAAAGGACAGTATTATAGAGATTGCAGTTGCTTATATTGGTCATATCCTTCAGGTAATGCTTCAGTTTTTCTTCAAGGAAATCTTTTATGGAATAGGAGTTGTCTTCCTCTATCAGCAGGTCTTTAGTTTCTATTATTGTTCCGGTGGAAAGTACGCATGCCCTCTTTATGACATTCTCCAGTTCGCGCACATTGCCCGGCCAGTCATATTTCAGGAGCAGGGCCTTCGCATCCCTGGACAATTCCTTATCCCCTGTTTCCAGCTTTTCAATAGATTCCCTGAGAAAGTTTTTTATAAGAAGAGGTATGTCCTCTTTTCTTTCACGCAGCGGCGGAAGCTTGATCTGAACGACATTAAAGCGGTAATAGAGGTCCTCCCTGAACTGCCCGTTATGGACTGCTGCAGCAAGATCTTTATTGGACGCTCCAATGATCCTTACATCGGCCTTAATGGTTTCATTGCTTCCTAAGGGAGTGAATTCCTTTTCCTGCAGAAAACGGAGCAGCTTTGCCTGCAGTTCAGGTTCTATCTCGGAAATTTCGTCAAGGAAAAGGGTCCCGGTGTTTGCTGTCTCTATTTTACCTTTCTTGTCTTTTATTGCACCTGTGAAAGCCCCCCTTTTATAACCGAAGAGCTCTGATTCCAGCAGGTCCTTCGGTATGGATGCAGAATTTATTGCTATAAAGGGACCGAGGGAACGGCTGCTGTTTAGATGTATCGCCTTAGCTACTAGTTCCTTGCCTGTACCGCTTTCCCCGGCTACCAGAACAGTGATATCTTTAGAGGCGACCTTTCCGATATCCTTAAAAACCTTGAGCATTTTAGGGCTTTTGCCGATCATCTGGGGATTTTCAGTCTCGAAAGCAGCTTTTTTGAGTTTCTTCAATTCTTCTCTCAGGGACAGGTCCCTGAATGCATTTTCCACGACTATTTTCAGCTCTTCGATATCAAAAGGCTTTTCTATGTAATCATAGGCGCCTTCTTTCATTGCTGTTATGGTGCTCTGCATCCTGGCGTTTGCAGTTATCATAATGACAATAGTATCGGGGTTGACGGAGCGTATCTCCCTCAGCCCTTCAAGCCCATCGCCATCAGGCAGTATAAGATCAAGCAGTACTATATGGGTTTTGTCCTGTACAGCCTTTAGTCCTGAAGCAAGCCTTGTCCTTGAGGTTATTTTATAGCCTGAAGGCTCGAGCGCTTTTTTGATTACCCATATGATGCTTTCATCATCATCGATCACTAATATATTTTTATCCATTGTGTCCAAACGGCATGTAAAGATGAAAAACCGTCCCCCTTTTTTCCTGGCTTTCTACCCTGATGAAGCCACCGTGGTCTTTGACGACTTTTTTTGTAAACGCAAGCCCTATGCCTGTCCCTGATTTTTTCTTGGTGTAAAAGGGCAGAAATATTTTTTTCAGATCTTTTTCAGGAATTCCCTTGCCTGAATCCTTTATGGAGATCAGGACCCATCTTTTTATCTTGCCGTGATCAATGACGGATTCTTTTGACGGTCTTGTTGAGATTTCAAGCCGCCCTCCTTTTTTCATTGATTCAACCGCGTTCTTGATGATATTGAGAAAAGCCTGTAGAAGCTTGGCTTCGTCTCCCTCGATATTTGGAAGGCTCGGGTCATACATCCTCTTGAGAGTAATCCCTGCCTTAAGGAGAGGGATGTTCATAATGGTCAGTGCCTGTTCCATTACTTCATGTATGTTTACGGGGTGCAGGGACGGGTTTTTGCATATAGTGAGATAATCCTGCAAAATTGAATTCAGCCTGTCGGTTTCCCGGATAATAAGGTTGATATATTCGTTAACATTCTCATCCGGCACAGTATTGCGCAACAACTGAGCAGCGCCTTTGATGCCGCCGAGAGGGTTCTTTATCTCGTGTGCTATCGTGCCGAGCAGATAGATGGCAGAGTCAAAATCATAATCATAATCTTCCCTGTCTGTTATATTTATGTTTTCAGATATGGACAATATCGCACCTTCGATCCTGCTGTTTACGAAAAAAGGTGAAAGGCTGAAGTCTATGTTAATGGGATGCCCGATATTCAAAACAGCGGATTTGCCCCTCAGGGACCTGCCTTCGCTTATAGTTTTATTAATTAAAGGTGAAATGGTTTTTTCGCTGTCAAAAATCTGCAAGAGTTTTTTCCCTGTGATATCCTTGGAACTTTTTCGGAGTAATTCTTCCCCGCTTTTATTGATATATGTTATGGTCTTTTTTTTATCAAAAAGAATGATTGTTTCTTTAAGGCTGTTGATAATTGCATCAAATGATATCATTTTTATAAGGGCCACAGGGATAATATCATAAATATATAAATGATCTTTTATCAGCCCTTTATTGGGTTTTGCTTAGAAAAGTTTTAAAAAAAATAGTCTCTTGCAAAAGTCCCCATTCTGTCCCTGTTGTGATGGGTGAAATGTATCATACAATAAACATATTTTTCAATTAAACTTTGCCTGAAACTGCTCTGTGATTTCAGCTGAGGCATTTTCCTTTTATAATCAATTGGTTTATGGCAAGGATTGGATTGACATGCCTGTTGCCAAACTGATAAAATTGTTTGCAATTTCTAAACAGAGGGGAGTGATGGATGGATGCCCTCAATAAGGGTGCGTGAAAGCGATTCTTTCGAGAATGCGCTTAAAAGGTTTAAAAAACAGTGCGAAAAAGAAGGAGTTCTCTCTGAGGTAAAGAAAAGAGAGCACTATGAGAAGCCTAGCGTAAAGAAGAAGAAAAAAGCTATAGCTGCTCGGAAAAAAGCTGCAAAAAGAGTCAAGCTGGGAATGAGATAATATGTCTCTCCTGAAAAAACTTGATGAAGACCTGATAACAGCCTTAAAAAAATCAGACAAGCTGAAGCTTTCTGTATTGAGGATGGCAAAGGCTGCTGTAAAGAACCAGCAGATCGATAAGGGCTGCGAGCTTCAGGATGAGGAGATTCTTGCGATTTTTTCAACGCTGGCAAAACAGAGGCGGGAGTCTATCGAACAGTTTTTGAAGGGTGGCAGGGATGATCTGGTCCAGCAGGAGACCCTGGAACTGGCGATACTTCAGTCCTATATGCCGGCCCAGTTGTCGGCTGAAGAGATTGATAATATGATTCTTCAGGCTATAAAGGAATCCTCGGCAAAAAATGAAGGTGATATTGGTAAGGTTATGAAGATGCTTGCGCCTCGCATAAAGGGTGTTGCGGACGGCAAATGGGTGAACAACAGAGTGCGGGCGCTTTTGCATGGCTGATACGGTGAAGGGATGAAGGTCAGGGAGCTTTATCAGCAGGCTGTTGAAGTGGGCATGAGCAATGATCCACGGGGCAGGGAAGCGGTATTTAAAGATTTTCAGCGTGCAGGAAAAGAATACTCTGAACTCAAGCCCGGAGATAAAGAGTTTTTTGACAAAGAGTCGTTACAAAACCCTTATGCAGATTCCCGCATATTAAACGGCAGCGGAGATGAAGACGTAAAAAACATCCTCCTCGGTATAGATATAGAGGTGGGGGAAATACTTCTCTGTGAAAGCCTGAAAAAAAGAGGCGAGGCAATTGACCTGGTCGTTGCGCATCATCCCGAAGGCATGGCCTTTGCCAACCTTTATTCTGTGATGTACATGCAGTCTGATATACTGAGCAAATACGGTGTCCCGATTAATATCGCTGAAGACCTGATGGAGCAGAGGGTGAGGGAAGTTGAACGGAAGATCATGCCGTTAAATCATACACGGGCAGTGGATTCAGCAAGGCTGCTCGGGATACCGTTTATGTGCCTGCATACCCCGGCAGATAATATGGTAGTTACGTTTCTCCAGAGGTTTTTTGAAGATAAAAAGCCCTATCTGCTCTCTGATGTAATCGATCTCCTGAGATCACTGCCTGAATACAGGGAGGCTGCCAGAAATGGGTCCGGTCCCAGGATTCTTCTGGGAGCTGATAACAGGAGGGCCGGCAGGATATTTGTTGATATGACAGGCGGAACAGAAGGATCAAAGGATATCTTTCATAGCCTTGCGGCAACGGGCGTCAATACGCTCGTTGTTATGCACCTCAGTGAAGAGCACAGGAAGGAAGCCGAGAAAAGTCACCTCAATGTGGTTGTGGCAGGGCATATAGCAAGTGATAACCTCGGGCTTAATCTGCTCCTTGACGAAGTGCTGAAGGGCTCAAAAATAAATGTCCTCGCATGCTCGGGCTTCCAGAGAGTCAGCAGGACAGATTAGCTCTGGTGCTCTCAGCTCAGGGCGAATTCACATACGTTCGTGGCAATAATGAGAAAATTATTCTGCAGGGAGACCTATGAAAACTGACAGGCTTCTTGAAGAAATAAAGTCCAGAATAGATATAATTGATTTTATCTCAGGCTATGTCCAGCTGAAAAAATCAGGCCAGAACTGGAAGGGCCTCTGTCCGTTCCATCAGGAAAAAACCCCCTCTTTTACAGTGAGTCAATCAAAACAGATATTCCACTGCTTCGGATGCGGCGAGGGTGGGGATGTTATCACCTTTCTGCTGAAACACGACAGACTGTCTTTTCACGAGGCTGTGACAATGCTTGCCAAAAAAGCCGGTATCGCGATGGAGGCCGGGAGGTTTGATCAGAAAAGTATTCAAAAAGATGAACTTATCAGAAAGGCCCTGAAAGAGGCTGCTGATTTTTTTGCTGATAAATTGCGGGGGACAAAGGATGCCGGAGAGTATTTTAAAGGGAGGGGTGTCAGCCCTGAATCGATCGGATTGTTTCAGCTTGGGTATGCTCCATCGGGATGGAGCAGCCTTTTAAGTCACCTGAGAAAGGCCGGCTACAGCGATGAGGTCATAAAAGATGCAGGCCTTGCTGTATCAGGAAGCAAGGGACTCTATGATATGTTCAGGGAGAGGATCATCTTTCCGATCAGGAGCATCAACGGAAGCGTGATCGCTTTCGGCGGCAGGGCTATGGACAATTCAATGCCGAAGTACATCAACTCTCCTGAAACCCCTGTCTTTAAAAAATCGGAAACACTCTACGGGCTGCATACAGGAAAAGATGCGATACGGGACAAGGGGTTTGTGATTATAGTTGAAGGATACATGGATGTCATCATCTGTTATCAGTACGGTTTTCAGAATGTTGTTGCTCCTCTGGGGACCTCCCTGACCTCCGGGCATCTACAAAAATTGAGGAAGCTGACCAATGAGGCCTTTGTTGTCTTTGACGGAGACGCAGCCGGGATAAACGCGGCCAAAAGATCCATACCGCTCCTCTGCCAGAATAATTTTAAGGCAAAGCTGCTGTTGCTTCCCGAAAGCGAAGACCCTGACAGCTATCTGAGAAAAAACAGCAGCGCAGCCTTCAGCGCACTGTTGGGAGAGGCGCAATCCATTATAGATTTTCTCTTCAGGGTTTCCCGCAGCGGAAGGGTGGACACGGTCAGAGAGGCGCTAACTCTGATAGCGCAGAGCCTTGATCCCCTTGCAGCGGATGAGATGCTTATAGAGCTGTCAGGGAAAACAAGGATCAATGAAATGACAATCCGCGAGGAGTTCAGGAAGATAAAGAACCGGACTGTTGTTAACGCCGGGAAGGCTCCCGGGCCCGGAATATCAAGGGGCAGTAAGGAGGAATATCTTCTGCTGAGCGCTGTCATGCATTTCCCGGAAAAACTGGATTACGTCATGTCCAGGCTGGACATGAAAGACATAAGGGACAGGACAGTGGCTTCCTTATTTGAAAAGATCTCCGCTGCAGCAGACAAGGATAATCCCGGGAGTGTCCTCGAAGGGGCTGATGAGGAGGAGAGGACCACTTTTACAAGGCTTATGGTAGAGCCTGGTTTTGATATTGAACATGCGGACAGAAACATAGAGGACTGTCTGATGAGTATCGAAAAAAAGAAATTTGATGAAAGATTCCGTCTGGCTGAATTATCAGGCGACCTCAAGCTTTTTAACGAGCTTTTCATGGAAAAGAAAAAATTCATAGAGGAGAAGAAGATATGAGGGATTATTACGATTACTCCAATGAATACAATAATGATGACGAAAATGAGTATGAAAACGAAGAGGAAGTAAACGAAGAAGGGGTTGAGGAGGAGGAAGAGAAAAAGAAAAACTACCTGGTAGAAGGGGAGTATGACCCTGTAAAGAGCTATTTAAAGGAGATGGGGGTAGTCCCTTTGTTGACGAAGGATGACGAGATTGTCCTTGCTGCCAGGATAGAAGAGGGGGAAGAGAAGCTGGCAAGAATTATATTTTCTCTGCCTTTTGCCCTGAATAAACTCATAGCTCTCGGGAAGATGGTTGAAAGCGGTGATGCGCCGCTGAAGGACATCATACAAAACGGCGATGAAGAGCTGGAAGAGGACCTTACCTTCGAAAGGGAAAGGTTTTACGGAGTAACCCTCAGGATAAAGGAGTTATTTCAGAAGAGAAGACTTCTGCTGAAGAAGCTTAAGGAAGCAGATAAAAAATCGAAGGAAAAAGTCATAAAGGTCCTTACAGAGAACAGAGAGCTGATACTCAAAGAGATCAGGCAACTGAAGTTGAAAAACGATGTAATCGCTGCCTTTTCCGACGAACTCAAGAAAACAGCGATGAATCTTGAAGAACTCTGTATACAGATATCGTCTGTCGAGGAAAGGGCCAAATACCTTGGCGTGGATATGGATAAGATCAGGAGCGGTGTGCTGCCAAGGAAAATAAAAAACAAAGCGGTCGCTGATGAAATAAAAAAGCTTTCATCTGAACATGGGATATTCAGAGAAAAAATAAAAGAGATTGAGGATTTTTTCGGGATAAGCTATGAAGAAATGAAAAAAGCCCTGCGCATCCTCATTGAAGAGGAGAGGGAGATTGAAGTGGCCAAAGGCAAACTGACTGAGGCCAACCTCAGGCTTGTAATCAGCATAGCGAAAAGATACATAGGGAAAGGACTGGGCTTTTCCGACCTGATTCAGGAGGGGAATATCGGCCTTATGAGGGCTGTGGACAAGTTTGAATATAAAAGGGGATACAAGTTCAGTACATATGCGACATGGTGGGTAAGACAGTCCATTACCAGGGCGCTTGCTGACCAGTCACGGACGATAAGGATTCCAGTGCATATGGTAGAGTCAATCAACAGGATGACAAAGACGATACGGGAACTGGTCCAGGAAAAAGGGAAGGAACCTACCCCTGAGGAGACGGCTGAAAAACTTAAGATACCAGTAGAGAAGGTCAGGGCAATGCTGAAAATTTCGAAGGAGCCTATTTCCCTTGAAACGCCGGTAGGAGAAGAGGATGACAGTCACCTTAGTGACTTCATTGAGGACAAGTCGGCTTTGTCCCCTCTTGATATGGCAATACAGGAGGATATGAAGAAAAATATAGACAAGGTGCTTGCATCGCTTACCCCGAAGGAACAGAGCATTATCCGGAAAAGGTTTGGCATCGGAGATGAGTTGCCGCATACCCTTGAAGATGTTGGGCTCGAATTCGATGTAACCCGTGAGAGAATAAGACAGATAGAGGTGAAGGCGATAAGAAAATTAAGGCATCCTTCACGAAGCAGGTGGCTGCGCGTCTTTATTGAGAAGCCTTGACTCAGGAACTCCAACAAGTTTATGATTATAAGCTGTTAGTCCCTGGCTTTTGTATAGTGCATCTTGATTCTGAAATCTAACAGGGCCCATAGCTCAGTTGGTAGAGCTACCGGCTCATAACCGGTTGGTCCCAGGTTCGAGTCCTGGTGGGCCCACCATATCTCTGGAGGATTGGTGAAGGATCTTCTTAAACTGCTTGTTGATTTACAACAGAGAGACTCCCTTATTCTTGAAAAACGCCGGTTTATTGATAAGGTGCCGCTGCGTATTTTTGAGGTCGATGAGCCCCTTAAAAAGGCAAAACTGGAACTCGAAAATATTAAGAAGAAAAATGAGGCTGCCTCAAGGAAAAAGCGGGAGAAAGAATCAGAGCTCTCTGAGACACAGGAAAAAATCAGGAAAATGAAGGCGCGGATTTCCGACCTGAAGACAAATAAGGAATATCAGGCATATCAAAAAGAGATTGATGGTTGTGAAAAAGGGATATCTGCCATCGAAGACGTGATCCTGCAGCTCATGGAAGAAATTGATGCGGTATCGAGAGAGCAGAAAGAAAAAGAAGCCGCAGTCAATGCTGAGATTCAAAAGATAGATGCCTTCAAGGCTGAGCTGGATGCCGAAGTGGCCAAAAATGAAAGAGAGCTTGTTGCGTTGAAACAGGAGAGGACCGGAATGGTTGCCAGGATTGCACCTGATGTCTATAAAACCTATATGACCATACTGCTGGATTCGGGCGATGGTGTTGCAGTTACGACCGCCCGGAACGAACTCTGTTCCGGATGCGACATGAATATCCCTCCGCAGCTTTATGTCGAGATCAGAAAGAACCAGGAAATGCACCAGTGTCCTCAGTGTCGTCGCATCCTCTATGTATCTGAAGAATGAAATAAAGTTCCCCCCATGAATTAAAGCATATTTTCTTTTCAAATTTTAATAAAATATTATATAATAATAAAAAATCATTATAGATGCCGGAGCAGAACAGGTAGTCGCCCCGATGTATTACGGTACAGCGGGGAGGAAAGTCCGAGCTCCATAGGGCAAGGTGCTCCGTAACGCGGAGTCCCGGTAACGGGAAGGAAAGTGCCACAGAAAGGGAAACCACCAACCCCTTCGGGAGTTGGAAAGGGTGAAAAGGTGTCCGCCGCGGCGGGTTCCCGGCACAGAGTATGTGCCTGGAAAGGTAAGAGCTCACCAGTGTAACGGGTGACCGTAACAGCTTGGTAAACCCCACCTGGAGCAAGGCCAAATAGGTTCCGCATTGAGGGGCCCCCTCAAATCCATGTCTCGGCAGGGAGGCGGAACGGGTAAGGCTGCATGATCCTGATCTTAAGATCAGGGCTTAGATGAATGACTACTGTCCGCCTCAAGCGGATTACAGAACTCGGCTTACGGACTGCTTCGGCATTTACTTTAATTTTTTTTTTGAAAGGATCCAATGGATGACCACAAATTAAAAGTATTCTGTACCGTAGCTGAAACAAAGAGTTTCTCGAAGACATCCGAGATAATTCACCTCACCCAGCCTGCTGTAAGCCTTCAGATACAGGCGCTGGAAGAGATATATGAAACAAAGCTTTTTGACCGGTCCAGCAGCACAGTCGTCTTAACCCCTTCAGGAGAAGTCTTATACAAATATGCAAAAGAAATACTGAACCTGTATGCATCGGCTGAAAAAGTGATAGGCGAGATAACCGGACTTGTGAAAGGCAGCATAAGCATAGGCGCGAGTTCCACTATAGGGAATTATCTGCTGCCGGCAATAATCACAGACTTTAAAAGGGCGCATTTAAAGATAAAGATACACCTGCTTGTCGGAAATACCAAAAGGGTGGTAGAGCTTCTGAATTCCGGCAATATAGATCTTGGCCTTGTTGAAGGAGAGGTTACAAGGCAGAAGATGCAGGTTGATAAGCTGATCCCTGATGAGCTTCTGCTTGTGGTCCCTTCATATCATCCGTGGGCCAAGAAAAAGGAAGTATCGATCAGTGAGTTAACAAAGGAGCCTTTTATTTTCAGGGAAGGGGGCTCCGGCACAAGACAGATGATAGAAAAATTTTTTTCCAGCCATGGTGTTTCGGCCCAGAGCCTGAAGGTATCTATGGTGCTAGGCAGTACTGAAGCCATTAAGGCTGCGGTTGAAAACGGTCTCGGGGTCTCGATAATCTCCCGCTGGGCAGCGCGGAAGGAAAG